>Ga0182030_10001184_pt1 | contig 53093 bp, 50 predicted proteins | sample 812S3MmetaG_FD_121299 | JGI IMG/M metagenome (GOLD analysis project Ga0182030, IMG submission 121299) | Permafrost microbial communities from Stordalen Mire, Sweden - 812S3M metaG (Illumina Assembly) | ecosystem: Environmental > Terrestrial > Soil > Wetlands > Permafrost | place: Sweden...
ACTAGCAGTCACCGGCCCTGTTGGCCGACTGTGGCGGACGGCCTACTGCGACGAAAGGTTCAGGCCGAGTGCTCGCAGCTGCTCGGCTGGGCGGTGGTAGCCGCGCTCGAGGTGGTGCACCCCGCTGATCACCGAGCGCGATGAAGCGGCGGCCGCCGCGATGACACTGGAGAAACCGGCTCGCACGTCGGGGACCTCGACGGTCGCACCATGAAGTTTGGAGACCCCACGGACCACCGCTGAATGTACGGCGTCGGTATCGTGGAATCGGCAGGCTGGCCCGCCCAGGCAGGTGCGGAACAGCTCTATCTCACATCCCATGGCCTGCAGTGCCGGGACGTAGACGAGACGGTCCTCGTAGACCGTTTCGTGGAGCACCGACATGCCGTCGGCCTGGGTCAACAGCACCATCAGCGGGGTTTGCCAATCGGTCATGAACCCCGGGTGGGTGTCGGTCTGTACGGCCACGGATCGCAGACCATGGGGGGCTGACGCCGTCATGCCTTCGTCGTCGATGTCGAGATGGGCGCCCATGCGGCCGAGGGTGGTGATGGCAGTGACAAGACGATCCTGGGGGCAGCCCCGGACTTTGACCTCGCCGCCGGTGAGCAGCCCCGCCACCAGGTAACTGAAAGCTTCGTTGCGGTCCCCGGCCAGCGTGCTGCGGGCGCCGTTGAGCTCGCGAACGCCTTCGATCACGATGCGCCGATCGGGGCTGAACTCGATTTGGGCACCCATGCGCTGCAGAAAAAGCGCCAGTTCGAGGACTTCGGGTTCGGTGGCGGCATTGCGCAGCACCGTTTTGCCTTCGGCCAGCACCGCGGTGAGCAGCACCGACTCGGTGGCCCCCACACTGGGGTAGGGCAATACGATGCGCCCGCCTCGCAGGCCCTTGGTCTTGGCCTTGATCCCGTCCTCGCGCACCTCGACTTCCGCTCCCATGGCCCGGAGGGCCTCGACATGGAAATCCACCGGGCGTCGGCCGATCCGGTCCCCGCCCACCAGGGGCACGAAGGCTTCTCCGGTCAGGTGCAGCAAAGGCCCGATGAGCAGGACAGGGATGCGGTTGAGTCCCGAGAACGACAGAGGAACATCCGGGCTGACCAGTGAGGTAGGGGCAACGGTGACCGTATCGCCGATGACCACCACTTCGGCCCCCACTGCTCGGAGCATGTCGGCCGTGATGGCGACATCGCCCACTTCGGGGACATTGGAGATGGTGCTCGGGCCGCTGCCCAGAAGGGCGGCGGCCATATGCTTGGTCACTGCGTTCTTCGAGCCGCGTACGAGCACTTCTCCTCGTAGCGGGCCGTTCGGTTCGATGACCCACGAGTCCGCCATTGCGACCAGTGTAGGGAGCGGCTGCCGTTCATTCGTGCCACCGTTTTATACCGTCAAAAGACAGAAAATGCTATGGTGTGCTGTTCAAAGCCGCCTTCTAGGCTGTCGTTGTTTCACGTTCCGTGGTGCCGTATCGAGGGTGGTGTGAGGATGGAAAGGCTGGCCATGGCCCGCATCCGTTGTACGCGATGGCGTTTCGGTGCTCTGCTCGTCGTACTTGGCTCGCTCGTGGTGGGAGCGGGCTGTGGTCCCGCGAACGCGGGGCCCAGCTCAGCGGCAGGATCGGGTGCCCTGGAGGTCGGCCTCGCGTCCAGCGGCCTCGCGTCCAGCGGCCCTCGCTCGGGCGCCACGGTGGCCTTGAGCATCGCAGTGTCCGGGAATCATTTCGTCAACGGAGCGGGCGCCACCATCCGCCTTCTCGGAGTGGACGTACCAAGTACTGAGTACGCCTGTGAACAGGGCTGGGGCGACGCCGGCGACCCGCTGACCACGGCGACAGCGGCGCCCATCGCCGCGTGGCACGCCGACGCTGTGCGTGTGCCCCTCAACGAGGACTGCTGGCTCGGGATCAACAACGAACCGGCTTTTGGCAGCGTCGGTGGGTACCGCAGCGCTATCGAGGGCTGGGTGAGGGCCCTCAACGCCGAAGGTATCTACGCCATCCTGGATCTGCATTGGACGGCTCCGGGGACCAACGTGGCCGACGGACAGCGCCCCATGCCCGATGACCACTCGGTAGCCTTTTGGCAGTCGGTGGCCACTTCGTTCAAGTCGAACCCGGCGGTGCTCTTCGACGCCTTCAACGAGCCGTATTCACCGGCGGCCAACGGCAACTCCGCGCTAGGCGTGAGCTGGAGCTGTTGGGAGGCCGGCGGTTGCCAGTTGCCGGTGGCCAATCAGGACGGGGACGTCAACGACAGCGTCGTGTACACGGCGGTGGGGATGCAGGCCCTGGTGAGCGCCATACGGGACACGGGCGCCGGCCAACCCATCCTGCTCGGCGGCCTCAGCTACGCCAACGACCTCAGCGGTTGGCTGAGCCACGAGCCGACGGACCCCGACCACCAGCTGGTGGCCTCCCTGCACGCCTATGACGGCAACGCCTGCGCCGATGTCGCCTGTTGGAACGCCGAGGTGGCCCCGGTGGCCGCCAAGGTGCCCGTGGTCACCGGAGAGTTCGACCAGGGCTCCGATTGCACGAGTACCCCGCCCGCGACCGATGACGGCTACGACAACACCTTCATGAACTGGGCCGACGACCACGGTGTGAGCTACGTGGCGTGGGGTTGGTGGGTACTGGAGCAAGGGACCAGTCCGTCGTGCGGCAATGACGGTGGCGACACCTACGACCTCATTTCGGACCTCGACGGCATGCCCATCGCCCCCGATGGAACCGATCTTCGTGCCCACCTGGCGGCGTTGGCCTCCGTGAGCACGCCACCGTCCACGTCAACCACGGTGGCGGTCGGAGCAGGGCCGGTAGCCCCGGTCGCGGCGATTCCGTGGTCGGCGCTCGGAGGATGCCATCTGCTGCCCCGACGCCATGGCGAGACCACCTCGGCATGGTTGATCCGCAGCGGTTGCGGAACGCACGCGGTGCCCTAGCCGTCGATCTACTCGGTCGCAACAGGCACAGATTGGTAGCGTCGGCGAATGGCCGATCTGCAAGCCACTATCAACGAACTGTGGGCCCGACGTGACGAGTTGAGCCCAGCCGACACCGATGCGGTCGCGGCCATTACCGAAGCGATCAACCTGCTCGACTCCGGGGCGGCGCGGGTGGCGGAGGTCGGCCCCGATGGCGAAGTGATCGTAAATGAATGGTGCAAGCAGGCGATCCTGCTCCTTTTTCGCACCTCAGCCATGGAAACCCTGGAGGTGGGACCCTTCGAGTACGTGGACAAGATCCCCCTCAAGCACGACTTCGCCGCCTCGGGTGTCCGTGTCGTGCCCGGGGCGTCTGCCCGGTGGGGGAGCCACCTCGAGCGGGGCGTCGTGATGATGCCCAGCTACGTAAATATTGGCGCCTACGTGGGGGCGGGCACCATGGTGGACACGTGGGCCACCGTGGGTTCATGCGCCCAGATCGGCAAGAACGTTCACCTCTCGGGTGGTGTGGGCATCGGCGGGGTGCTGGAGCCGGCGCAGGCCGCCCCCGTAATGGTCGGTGACGAGTGCCTGATCGGTAGCCGCTGCATCGTGGCCGAAGGGGCCCGGGTGGGCGACGGCGCGGTGCTGGGCGCCGGCCTCATTCTTACCGGCTCCATACCGGTCATCGACGCGGAGACCGGCGAGGAGTTGAGCCGGGGCGTCGTACCTCCCTGGTGTGTCGCCGTGCTCGGTACCCGCAGCCGGCGCTATCCCGGTGGTGAGTTCGGTCTGCCCTGCGTGTTGGTCGTGCGGCGGCTCACCGAGGGCGAACGTCACGACAAGAGCCAGCTCAACGCCGTACTGCGCGAGCACGCGGCGACCGTGTGACCGGGTGAGCGATCTCCTCGCGGACACCGCCGCGCTCATCGCGGTCCCCTCCGTTTCCTACCACGAGGCCGCCTTGGCCGACTTGGTCGAGGAGCGGTTGCGGGCCCTCGGCCGGTTGCGGGTGGACCGCATCGGCGACAATGTCGTCGCCCGGACGGAGTTGGGGCGGCCGGGCCGGGTGGTACTCGGGGGTCACCTCGACACCGTTCCCGCCAACGGCAACGCCCGACCGGATCTGGAGGGTGACATTCTGCACGGGTTGGGTGCGGCGGACATGAAAGGAGGCCTCGCGATCATGCTCGCGCTGGCGGTCTCCGAGGCTTCCCCCGCTCTCGATGTGACCTGGGTGTTCTACGTTGCGGAGGAGGTTGCCCGGGTTGACAACGGCCTCCTTGCCATCGCCGCCGAACGGCCCGAACTTCTGGCCGGCGACGCCGCCATCTTGGGGGAGCCGACCGGTGGTCACATCGAGGCCGGCTGCCAGGGGGTCCTCAAGGTCGACGTCACGGTGGGGGGCGCCCGGGCGCACAGTGCACGTCCGTGGACGGGCCGAAACGCCATCCACCGGCTTGTTCCGGTCCTTTCAGCAGTGGCCGACTTCGTCGAGCGCCAACCGGTGATCGACGGCTGCCGGTACCGCGAAGCGTTGCAGACGGTAAAGGTGTCGGGCGGAATCGCAGGTAACGTCGTTCCCGACCGGGCGACCATCACCCTCAATCATCGATTCGCTCCGGACCGCGACGAGTTAGCCGCCGAGCGGGCATTGCGGGCTTTGCTCGATCCGGTGCTCGACCCCTCGCTGGGCGATCACTTCGAGGTAGTCGACAGTGCTCCGTCGGCCGCGCCTGGGTTGGGTCATCCCCTGCTGCGACGCCTTCTCGAAGCCACCGGCCAGCCGCCGCGAGCGAAGTTGGGATGGACCGATGTCGCGTTTTTTGTCGAACGCGGGATTCCGGCTGTCAACTACGGCCCAGGGGACCCCGAAGTTGCCCATACCGCCGGGGAGTGGGTGAGTCGCCAGGAGCTCGAGACCGTGTACGCCACGTTGACTCGACTTTTGCGCCACCGCTGACACCGCACAACGAAGTCGCAGCGCTCACATGCCAGGCATGTTCCCCATGCCGGCTGAGCCGCTGCCATCAATGATTTCGGTCAGCGGGACAACGGGAACCTCGATGGAGACGGACCCGGCTTGAGCGAAGTGCAGAGTAACGGGCACCTTTTGGCCCACCTTGAACATCGGCGTCGGATTCTCCAGCATCAGATGGTCGTGCCCAGGGGCGAGTGAAGCCTCTCCATGCGCCGGGATCTGCAGATCCACCAGGGGAGCCATGGCACCATTGGGCTCTTCGGCCATCATCATGGAAGTCGTGGCGGCCGTCGTGGAGATAGCAATCAAGCGGTCCGGCGCCGCTCCTGTGTCGCGCACCGTGAGGTAGACGGCGGCGACCGACGGACTGGCCGGATCCGGGAGAAAGGGGTGGATGATCTCCAGATCACCGAGGCGTGCCGCCACCTCAGTGGCCGCGCTGCTCGACGAGGTCGAGGAGGTGCACGCTGAACCGAGGAGCCCTATGAGCACCCCCGCTGGCCACGCCATCCAGGCTCGGGCAGTCCTCCCGCTCGCAGACCGTTTCCCGGGCCGTGGCTCTGCACTCGGCCTCGTGGCGTAACTCACAATGCCAATAGTGCGCCACCGGGTCCGGAAAGTTCCCCTGAACCTGAACTAGCGGAGAAGCTCCGCCGGATGCTTGCCGTCGACATAGCCGAGAAACGGTGGGTACAGGTTGTAGCCGAGGAGTTCCTGGAGACGCCCGGGCAGGGTCCGAGCGAGTTCGGGAGGATACGTGAGACCGAGGTTTTCCTGGGGACGGAGCCATGACACGGCGTATTCAAGGACCACGCCTAGGCGCGGGAGGACAGTGTGGTTCGGGCCGCCACCGTGCAAGATGCTCCCCAGATAGACGAGAACGGAGCCGGCAGGCATTTCAGCGATCACCTCCTCCTGAGGAGTGGTGACGCGCTTGGCGTCGTTGTGATGGCTACCGCGCACCAGTCGGGTCGCCCCGTTGGCTGCCGTGAAATCATCGATGGCCCACATCGTGTTGACAATCAGCGGGCCGGCGCTTGTCGGGAGTGGGTACACGCCGTCGTCGGCATGGAGCGTTTGTGCCGACTCGCCAGGGCCGATCTCTATAGCGGTTGCCACACTGAGTTGGTAGTGGACGAGGACGTTGTCGAGCACGCCGAGGAGCAGCGGAAACAATGCAGCGTCATCGAAGCACCGCAACTTGGCTAGCAGGGCGAAAACCCGTCGTGTCCGATACCCCAGGAACTTGTTGTCACCAAAGTTGGTGGCGATCAAGTAGGCGTCGAGCTGCTGGCGCTTTTCCTGCACGTTGTCGGGGGTCAGCACACCCTCCAGCACTGCGAAGCCATCCCCCAGGAGCGCCTCGGTGATTTGGTCGACACTTCGGTCCGGCACGGCACGCTCCTCGTTTCGTCAAACTGCCGTTCCGCGGCAACGACAATTGATCCTAGAGGCGACGAAGCACGCTCACGACTTTGCCGTAGACGGATACCTCTTCGGGAGCGAAGATCATGGGAGACAGACGGTCGTTGGCAGGCGTGAGGACCACCTTGCCGTTGCGTTTGCTGAAGGTTTTCACCGTGGCCTCGTCGCCTGGGATTCCCGCCACCACGACATCACCTTTCTCAGCGTCCGCCTGCTGGCGGACGACAAGGAAATCTCCGTCGAGGATCCCTTTGCCGATCATGGAGTCGCCGCGTACCTTGAGCATGAAGACTTGGCCCTCTCCCGTGAAGTCCTCCGGGAGCGGAAGCAACTCCTGAACGTTCTCCTGCGCAAGGACGTCGGTGCCTGCCGCCACCTCGCCCACCAAAGGGATGTGGCGGGCCGGACGCCGCTCGATCGACGCGCCGGAAATGGTGTCGTAGCGAACCTCGATGGCGCGGGGTTTGGTGGGGTCGCGCCGTAAGAAGCCCTGTTTTTGCAGGGTGGTCAGATGTGCGTGGACAGTGGATGACGAGGTCAGGCCAACGGCCTCCCCGATTTCCCGCACAGAAGGCGGATAGCCCCGGTCGTGCAACTGGGCTGCGATGAAATCCAGGATCTCCCGGCGCTTCCCTGTCAACTCGGTCTCAGTCATGTTGACCTCCTGTTCTTCACGCGATCTCACGGTACACGGTTCGGGACTTGATCACAAACATCTGTTCGATTTCATCTTGACACGGAACAAGTGTTCGATGTTGGATAGAGGGGAACACCTGTTCGTACGAGGAGGATCGTCGTGGTTGCTGTGATTGCACGCCAAGCGGGTGGCCGCTCTGGGTCGTTCGCTGATCTTCCGTTGCCGGATTCCCTCGACGGGCCCGATGTGCCGCGGCTGATGCTCATCCCCGGTGGCCGCGCCGGCACGGCGCGGCGGGTTGTCTCATCGTCGCGCATGGTCACTCCTGCGGCGTTGCGAGCCAAAGCGCACGCGTTGGCTCCCATGGAAAGCTTTCCGGACAATGCGGTGATTTCGGGGGCCAGTGCTTTGGTGGGTCGACGGTCGCTCCGGGTACTTCCCCCGGCAGACCGTCGGCCCGGGGCTCAGGTCGTCCGCGTCTTCGTTCAGTACCGCCGCATCATTGCCTGCTGCCTGCTTGCCCTTGCCATCGTTGCCGGGCTGTGGATCGTGTTGCGGGCCATCGGTGGTGTCGCCGGAGGAGGCACCCTCACCTCCTCCGGCGGTGCTGCAGCCGCGTCAGGAGCGTCCAACGGTCCGGCGAGCCCGGGCAGCCACCCTGTTCAGGGGCAGGCGTGGACGGTGCGCCCAGGTGACACACTCTGGGGTCTCGTGGAGGCCGCCGGGGTCGCAGGCGATCCGCGTCCCGTTGTGGATCAGTTGTCCGCCGAGTTGCGCGGCCAACCGCTACAAGTCGGGGAAGTCGTCACGATTCCCTGAGCAGATACGACTGCTCTTGACGGTTCGGAGGACTCGGCCCGCCAGTAGGGTCGACGTATGCGTTGCCCGCAGTGTGCGAGTCTCGATGACAAAGTGATCGACTCGCGCACCTCGGAGGAAGGCGGGGCTATTCGCCGGCGACGCGAGTGCCTGGCCTGTGGTCGACGTTTCACCACCTACGAGCGGCTGGAGGAGGCCCCATTCCTGGTGGTCAAGCGCTCCGGAGTGCGCCAGCCTTTCGACCGGGCGAAGGTCGTCCAGGGAGTGCGCGCAGCAGCGAAGAACCGTCCCGTTCCCCTCGAGGAGATGGAGACTCTGGCCGGCGAAGTCGAAGAGAGCCTGCGGATGGAGGGCCCGGAGATCTCGAGCCAGGACGTCGGCTTAGCGGTGCTCGTCCGCCTTCGCGAGGTTGATGACGTCGCCTACCTGCGCTTTGCCAGCGTCTACAAGGACTTCCGCGATGTCGAGGACTTTCGTCGCGAGGTCGGCGAGCTGATCAAGGAGACGGCTCCCAAGACGGTGCCCCGGGAGCCCCACCCTCCCCGACCGTAAGCGACTGGTTCGTCGCGCAGTAGCGTCGTCAGGAGGCCGTGGAGGTCAGCGACCAGGACCGCCACAGCAGTGGACCCACCAGAGCAGCTGAGAGGGAGGCACGTCGATGCGCGTAGGAGTGCTCACTGGAGGAGGCGACTGTCCGGGGCTGAACGCCGTCATACGAGGCTTGGTTCGCAAGGGAGAGTTGCGTCACGGCGATGAGTTCATCGGCTTTCTCGACGGCTGGCGCGGTGTGGTGGATGACCACACCGCCCCTCTCGATATCGAGCGCTGCCGGGGCATCCTTCCTCGTGGCGGAACGATTATCGGCACGTCCCGCACCAACCCCTACAAAATCGATGGGGGAGTAGCCAAGGTCCATGCGACCTTGCGCAACGAGCGGATTGACGCGTTGGTGGCGATCGGCGGGGAGGACACCTTAGGGGTGGCCAACAACCTGTTCGGGGAAGGGGTCCAGGTCGTAGGGGTGCCCAAGACCATTGACAACGACCTTTCCGCCACCGACGTCACCTTCGGCTTCCACACCGCCGTGCAGGTGGCGACCGACGCGATCGACCGGCTTCACACCACCGCAGAGTCCCACGACCGGGTCATCGTGTGCGAGGTCATGGGCCGGCACGCCGGGTGGATTGCCACCTACGCCGGCATCGCCGGTGGGGCGGCCGAGGTTCTGGTGCCCGAGGAGCCCTTCGATATCGAAGAGGTATGCCGGAACCTGATCCTGCGCCACTCCAAGGGCCGCTTCGCCTCGATCGTGGTCGTCGCTGAAGGGGCGCTCCCCAAGGAGGGGACGATCAGTATCGCCTCGCGCGAGTTCGACCAGTTCGGCCACCCCCGTTTGGGGGGCATCGCCAACACGCTGGCCACCGAGATCGAGTCGCGTACCGGTTTCGAGACTCGTGTCACCATCCTGGGACACATCCAGCGAGGTGGCACACCGACGGCATTTGACCGGGTCCTGGCTACCCGCTTCGGGATAGCAGCCATCGACGCCGTCCACGACGGGGCGTTCGGGCAGATGGTGGCCTTGCGCTCCGATCAGATCGTCCGCGTCCCTCTCTCCGAAGCAGTCAGCCAGCTCAAGCTGGTCGACCTCGACCTCCTCCACGAGGTGGCAGAGACGTTCTACGGCTGAGCAGACTTGCGACGGCTGAGCCGCCAGGCTCGCCTCGACACGCTGTCTTCAGGGAGCGGAGACGATGGCCGCCAACACCTGCTCGATGCCCACGTCGTCCACGTCGACATGGGTCACCAAGCGCACCCGTCCCGGAGCGATTGTCCCGGCCAGGACGCCGTGACGCTCCAGGTGCTTCAGGAAAGCCGGGGTATCGCTGTGGGCCAAGACCACGATATTGGTGCCGCCGTAGTCGACTGAGCCAGGCCAGCGTTGCCGGAGCGCATCGGCCAGCCGGGCGGCTCGACGATGGTCGCGCTCGAGCCGCGACACCATCTCGTGCATGGCAACGCGGCCTGCGGCGGCGATGACGCCGGCCTGGCGCATGGCGCCCCCCATACGGTGGCGCTCCACGCGAGCCGCAGTGATCAGGTCGGCCGGCCCGGCTAGGAGTGAACCCACAGGCGCCCCCAAACCTTTGGAAAGGCAGCACATCACTGTGGTGGCTCCGGCGGCACGATGCGCCATGGGAAGCCCGCTGGCCACCTCGGCGTGCCACAGGCGGGCCCCGTCGAGATGCACCGCGACGGACCCGGCTTCCGCTCTCGAACACAGCGCGGCCAACGCGGCGGGCGCCCACACCGTGCCGCCCGCAGCCATGTGGGTGTCTTCGAGCGCTACCAACGCCACATGGGGCTGGTGGTGGCTGGCTGCTTGGATCGCAGTGGTCACCGCATTGAGGTCAAGGTGACCGGACGTGTCATCGAGTCCGATGAGCGTGATTCCGCAGTTGGCGGACGCCGCGCCGTCCTCGTAGGCGGCGATGTGGCTTGACGCCCCGGCGACCACCGCGTCGCCCGGGCGAGTGAGCACCTTGAGTGCGAGTTGGTTGGCCATGACCCCCGAGGGCACATAGAGCGCGGCTGCCTTTCCCACCCGCTCGGCGAACTCCTCCTCCAGCCCGTTCACGGTGGGGTCTTCGCCGTATTGGTCGTCACCGACCTCTGCCGAAGCCATCGCCCTGCGCATCGCCGCGGTGGGTCGCGTCACCGTGTCCGAGCGAAGATCCACCGGCATCGAACCACCGTAGGGCAAATGGGCGCTGTGGCGAGATGCTAGGAAGCATCGGTGCCCGCCGATTCCTCGCTCCTTGATGACCTGTCCCGGGTGGCCCTCGATGTGGCCCAGGGGGTCGCTGCCATTCTTGAAGCCGGCTTCGGCCACGCCCGTGAACTGGTCGAGACCAAATCGTCACCTACGGACATGGTCTCGGAGGTGGATCGCACAGCTGAGACCTACGCCGGACAGCGCCTCGCTGAGTTGCGCCCCGAGGACGGGTTACTGGGCGAGGAGGGCGCACTGCGCCCTTCTCGCAGTGGCGTACGCTGGGTACTGGACCCCCTCGACGGGACCACCAACTACCTCTTCGGTATTCCTATGTGGTCGGTGTCCATCGCCGCAGAGATCGACACCCTTCCGGTGGCAGGCGTGGTCATCGACCCCTCGCGCCACGAGACGTGGCAGGCGACCTCGGGACGGGGAGCCACCCTGAACGGCCAACCGTGCCGGGTGGCGCAAGGACGCTCGTCGCTGTCCACGGCGCTGGTGGCCACGGGCTTCGGGTATCAGCGGGAGCGGCGGGCGTGGGAGGCCGATGTCGTGTCCCGGGTCCTCCCCGAGGTGCGCGACATCCGCCGTTTCGGTTCGGCCGCTCTCGATCTGTGCTGGGTGGCGGGAGGCCGCTTCGACGCGTATTACGAATGGGGCCTCAACGCCTGGGACCTCTCTGCCGGCCGGTTGCTGTGCGAGGAGGCCGGGGGGCGGGTGGAGATCACCCCAGGTGAGATCGTGGTCGCCACTACGCTTGAGCTGTTCGATCCGCTGCGGGACCTGCTGGCTCGTTCCGGGGCGTATGACCCTCCTGGGCTGGGCGGCTAACCCCCAGGTTTCGGTTCATAGAGGATTGTCGCCTCCGTGCGCCCCCGCAGGTGAGACCGGCCGATGGGGTGCCATCGAGCCGCTTCGGCTCGGCCCGGTGCTGCGTCGTGGTCCTGCGCGGCGTTCACCACGGCGTGGCTGGCCAGGATGCGGCCCGGGCGGAGCTTGGCCAGCTCGGTGAGGCGGGCTGCTTCGTTGACCGGATCGCCGATCACCGTGTATTCGAACCGGTCCCGTGAGCCGATGTTGCCGGCCACCACCTCGCCGCTGGAGACACCAATGGCAGCGTCGATGCCCAGCGGCGCCAGCTGCCCGAGCGCCGAGCGGAGGGCGCGTGCTGCGTGGAGGGCGTGGCTGGGATGCGAGGTCATCCCTCCCGGCGGACCGAATACGCACAGTGCCCCATCACCCTCGAACTTGTTGACCCAACCTCCGTCGAGTCCAATGACATCGACCACGGACTGGAAGTAGCAGTTGAGTCGCCGCACCACCTCCTCGGGACTCAGGACTCCGACCATTTGCGTCGAGCCCACCAAATCGACAAAGAGCATGCTGGCGTTGTGGCGTTCTCCGCCGAGCGCGTTGCCCCGCTCCAATGCTTGCTCGGCCACCGCGACCCCCACGAAGCGGCCGAGGAGGTCTTCGAGGTCGCGTCGCTCCCGCAGTCCCCGGACCATCTCGTTGACTCCGGCTTCGAGTTGGCCGACCTCGCCCGCGTCGTCCACCGGTACTTCGACGGAAAGGTCGCCCGCGGAGATTTCCCGAAGGGCCCGTCGGACTCTTTCAAGAGGTTCGGCGACCGACCGCGCGGCCACAAAGGTCATGGCGAAACCGCTGAACAGCGTGGTGGCACACAGGGCAACCACCGGAAGGGCGAGGCTGTGCACACTGTGGACATCGGGGTCGAGTGACAGGACGACCACCCCGATGATGGGTACCCCGGAGCCAAAGGCCCAGGCCAACAGCATGCGCGGCCGGATCCCCACGCTGGAAGGGCGGGTGGGAGGGCCGTCGGCGAGCGCTGCGGCAGCGAGGGGCCGCACGACCCGTTCCACGGCGAAGGCGCTGAGCGAGCAGCAGGCCAACGCGCCGAGCAGGATTCCTACGATGGACTCCACCACTCGATGTGGGGCATAGCCTTCGACGCTGAGCAGGATCCCAAACAGCACGGCCGCCACCAGCCACAGGGCGAAGGCTCCGGCCGCCTGGCGGATGGGCTGGACCAACGTCGCCCACTGCTCGCGCGCCGTGGGCGGCCGGTCAGCGGCACGCCACCGCGCGACGGGCAGAAAGAGCCGGGCGTTGATAGCCGCCCCTACCGGTAGGGCGCACGCCAGGTAGATGACGAAGGCCAGCGTGATGACGGCGCCGGCGTGGGGAGAATGCGCGTGGCCACTGGGATAGAGGTACTGCAAGAACACGAAGGTGGTCACCCCGGCGAGAGCGTTCGCTCCGACCTCCACGGCAGCCAACTGCACCGGGATGCTGCGCCACCACGGCCCGCCTCCGGCCACCGCGCGTCGCAGGTCGACGCTTTTGTCGGAGCTCGCCATCACCCCGGTGACGGTACCCGGCGATAGCCTGGCGGGGTGGCTGACATCCTCAGCGAGGTACCGGCCATCGCCTTGGCGGTGTACGCCCACCCCGACGACCCTGACGTGGCGTGCGGCGGGACGCTGGCCCGGTGGGCCGATCAGGGCAGCGACGTCCATGTGTGCGTCTGTGCCCGAGGCGACAAGGGCTCTCTCGATCCCGCTTGCGACACCGGCAAGCTGGTGCTGCGACGCCGTCAAGAGGCTGCGGACGCCGGCGCCATCTTGGGGGTGACGCGCTACCACTTCTTGGAGTTCCCCGACGGCGACCTCGACGAAACCGGTTTGCGGGCCAGCCTGGTCGCGCTGATCCGGGAACTGCGGCCCACCACAGTGGTGGCACCGGACCCTACAGCGGTGTTTTTCGGGCAGCACTACGTCAACCACCGCGATCATCGGGCCGTGGGTTGGGCGGCGCTCGATGCGGTAGCCCCAGCCGCAGGCAACCCCCATTATTTCCCCGGCCTCGCTCCTGCGCACCGCGTGGCCACGTTGTTGTTGTCGGGGACGCTGGAGCCCGATTGCTGGGTCGACATCGACCGGACAGTGACCCGCAAAGCGGCCGCCGTGGCCTGTCATGCGAGCCAGCTCGGTGAGGGCGGCGACTGGCTTGAAGAAGTGGTGCGCCAGCGAGCAGCTGATGCAGGCAACCCTGCGGGCATCCGCCACGCGGAAGGGTTCCGCCGACTGGCGTTACCGTGAACCCGGGCCGAGCCGGGGGGTTGTCGCAGGGCAGCACTTCTCCTCAGGCCGCTCTGCGGGTCATCCATGTCGACATGGACGCCTTTTATGCCGCAGTCGAGGTTCGCGACGATCCGACCCTGGCCGGGCGGGCCCTTATCGTGGGCGGGACCGGCCGGCGAGGTGTGGTGGCCGCCTGCAGCTATGAAGCGCGGGTTTTCGGTGTGCGCTCGGCCATGCCCATGGCCCAGGCGCGCCGCCGCTGCCCCCACGCCACGGTCCTCAGCGGGCGCTTCGACCGCTATGAGGAGGTGAGCCGCGGCCTCCATGCCATCTTCGAGCGTTATACGCCATTGATCGAGCCGATCGCACTGGACGAGGCATTTCTCGACGTGGCCGGCGCGCAGCGCCTCTTTGGGCCGGCGCCGGCGCTCGGGAAGCGGATTCGCGTCGACGTGCGAACGGAACTTGGTCTGAGTTGTTCGGTCGGCGTAGCTCCGAACAAGTTCCTGGCCAAGCTGGCCTCGGAGGCGGCCAAGCCCCGCATCGTGCACGGGGCTCCGGCCGAGGGCGACGGGGTGGTCGTCGTGGAGGTCGGCCGGGAGTTGGAGTTTCTTCACCCGTTGCCCATCGAAGCGTTGTGGGGGGTGGGCCCCGCTACCGCACAGCGCCTGTTGCGCCTCGGTGTGCGTACGGTCGGTCAGCTGTCGCGCGTGCCGTCCGACGCGCTCGAGGCCGCCGTCGGGCGTGCCGCCGGCCGGCACCTGCACCGTCTGTCGCTGGGGGTCGACGAGCGGCCCGTGGAGGTGAGGCGGGCTCCCAAGTCGGTGGGCCACGAGGAGACCTGGGACTACGACCGCTTCGACCCCGACGACCTCCGGCTCCAGGTGCTGCGTCTGGCCGATGCGGTGAGCTCGCGTTTACGGCGGGCGGGACTGGGCGGGCGGACCGTTACGCTCAAGGTGCGCTACGGCGATTTCACCACCATGACCCGCAGGCAGAGCCTGGACCACAACTGCGACACGGCGGCCGAGCTGTCGCGTGTGGGAGTTGATCTGCTGGCCCGGGTTGACGTCTCCCCCGGCGTTCGTCTGATCGGTCTGTCGGTATCGGCTCTGGCCGCCGATGGCCGGGTAAGCGAAGCGGCGCGGGGCCAAGCGCAGCAGCTGCAGTTGGGTTTGGACACTGGTGGGACGGCGGGCCCGCACCTCGATCGAGGTGGATGGGCAGCCGCCTCGGACGCCATCGATGCCATCCGGGACCGTTTCGGGGAAGCGGCGGTAGGGCCCGCCGCCCTCATCGGCGAATCCGGGTTGTCGCTCAAGCGGAGAGGCGAACAGCAGTGGGGGCCGTCGGCGCCCCCGGCCAACGGCAGGTGAGATTTCGACCCGCGTGTCTCCAAGGCGCTGCGGTGCGGTACCTTTCCCTTAGCGACCACTAATCCGAGTGGAGCCGAAGAGAGCCCAGTGCGGAGGGGGCAGCGTGCCACTTTCCGAAGACGAACAACGAATTCTCCACGAGATCGAGCGTCGGTTCTACGCGAACGACCCCGACCGGGCGAAGCGCATCAGTAGTGAGACGTTGCCTCGCTACCTGGCCCGAAACTGCCGGTGGGCCGCGCTCGGCATGTTCGTGGGAATGGTGATCCTCCTCGTGTCGCTCGCCACCAACCTGCTGCTCGGGGTATTCGGTTTGGCGCTGTTGTTGGGGAGCGCCATCGTCTTTACCAAGAACCTGCGTCGGATGGGCAGGCACGGCTTGACCCAGTTGAGCGAGTCCGTCCGGGCTCACAACAACCCGGCGACCTGGGAAGAAGCTCGCGAACGTTTCCGTCGCCGCTTCGGGCGCGACTAGCTCGAGTTCTCCACGACGGTAGGCCGCAAAGCCTGGCGGGGGTCGATGAGCAGTTCGAATCGGCGGCCCCGGGGTATAGCTCGCCGTAGCTGGTCAATGACGGAGCGGGCCAGCCGGTCGGCTTGGTCTGCGTTGGTGCGGGTGACATCGACCGCAGAGAACTCGGCGCGTTGCACCAAACCGGCCAGCTCGAGCAGCTCGTCGGCTGAGGCGTCGATCGTGGTCGATGGGCGCGGCAGCTCGAGCGCGGCGCGCTCGGCGAACTCCATCACCGTCTCGTCGGGCCGGCGTCGCAGGCGCCACCAGGCCAGGAGCTCGGCCGTTTCGGCCCATGCGACGAGCACCCGCTGGCGCGCCGTCGGATCGGTATCGAAGCCGTCTGGCCGGGGGCCCGGGGCCGGGAACAGCGCGTCACCGTGTGGCGGGTGGGCCGCCCGGCTGCGCCGGCGGCGCCATCGGAGCCGCCGCATGGTCGCCACCGCGGAGCCCCACAAGACGACGACCAACGCCATGAGGCTTACGACCAGGCCGACGACGGCCCAGAAGGGGCTGTTGGTGTGATGGACGGGAGCCGCCGTGGAGGCCGAGGCGCCAGTGGGAAGGTGAACCTTTGGGGCGGAGCTCGAGCCGGACTTGGCGGCCGCCGGCGCTGTGGTGGTCGTGATGGCCGATGACGGCGAGCTTTGGACGGCGGAGGTGTTGCCGGTGTAGGTCGCCCCGGGGACCTGGCGTCCCGGGGTGGGTTCGAACGGGACCCAGCCCACCGTGGGAAACCATACCTCGGGCCATGCATGAGCGTCAGCATCGGTGACGGTGTAGACCCCGCCGTTCAGGGCGCCTGTTTGAAAGCCGACTGCGATGCGGGTGGGCAGGCCGACGGCCCGGGCCAGCACAGCGTACGCACCGGCGAATTGTTGGCAGTAACCCTGGTGGGTGCTGAACAAGAAGGTGTCCAGCGCACTCGACGAGTCGTCACTGATAGGGGTCGTGGTGTACTCGAAAGGCGATCGATGAAAGAACTGCTCCAACGCATAGGCTTTCGCGTATTCGGTCTGGTCGCCGGCAGTGATCTTGTGGCCCAGGGCCAGCACAGCCGAGGGAATGTCCCCCGGGAGTGAAACGTCAGATGTGGGGACCGAAGCGCTTGACAGCGGCGGGGCGGCGGACAGCAGGCGCGGGCTCAGTTCCGCCAATTGCTCAGATGCATCAACGGAATAGCTTTCGCCGTTTGAGGTGGCCTTGGACGAGATCAGGCTCCCCGAGGTGGGATCCCAGCTCACGTTGGCGACACGGTGTACGACTTCGGGATCGAATCCGGTGGGGAGCCAGATGGAATCCAGCGCGGCGATCTGGAACTGTTCCGATACCTGTTGGGTGCCCGGGCTGAGGCTGACGCCGGGGAGGCGTCCGTTGATGCTCTGGTAGGAGTCATTGGACGACCACACGGTGCCGTCGAAGTTGTCGAGGGACGTCAGCCGCCAATAAGAGGGCTGGGAGCTTTCGACGGTCATGACGACGGTGTCGGGATTATCGAGGAGCCGGGTTCGCAGGTCGTCGAAAGGGCTCGGAGTGATGCGGGTCCCGTTGCCCCCGCCGGTCGCGCTTCGCCATCCGAGAATCCCGTCGCCCTCCCGGGCGGGTATCACAGGAGTGAGGGCGACCGCAGCGATGACGGCGACGGCCGCCGAGAGCGCCCCGGCGGTGGCCGCCACCCGGGCGGTACCCGCCGCCCGGCCCCCCAACCAGGTGGCGCCGTGTTGAGCTGCGATCTGCTCGGCGAGCAGGAACACCGCGATGGCCCCGACCTCCGCCCCGACCGTCCAGGCCCGCCCTTGCGCGGTGCCGATGGCGCTGGCGGTGAGGAATAACGCGAAAGGGGGAGCAAGTGCCTGCAACGCGGCGCGCAGATGGAACGCCAGGAGATCGGCCACCACAGCGGCCACGCCCGCCCCCCAAGCGACGAGGAGCGAGTACCCGGGAGCAGAGGGAACCGGGGTGATATCGACGCGCATCCCCGTCCCGGCGTGGCGCAGCGAGGTGCCAAGCCCGTGGTACAGGTGACCGAGCGGAAGACCCCAGGTCAGGTCCCCGGGCAAGATGAGATAGGCCGCGACCGCGGCGACGACGACCAACTCGACGGCCACGGCGATGCTCACCGGTACGTGGCGAGCGCGCAACCACCACGCCAGGACATGGGCGGCTACTGCCGTGAGGACCGCCGGCGCGATCCATCCGGGAGTGGTGAAGACCCGGGAGAAGGCCAGGACCGACACGACGGTGAGGGCGCCCAAAGCCACGGTCGGGAGGAGGTCGGCGTCGAGGACCCGGCGGGTGCCGGCGACAGGGGGCGGCGGCGCAGCCGGCGTCGGGGCGTATCCGGGGGCGGTCCGAACGGTCATTTCGTGGCCAGCTTCCCAGCGGCCGACCACGCCGTCCCGAACGGCAGGCCCATGGGCACCGAGACCACCGGCCAAGGCAAGGTGGCATTGCCGGCACCGGCTTTTGCGGTCCGTTCGACAAGCACCACGAACGCCCCGTGGGGGGCCGCGCTCTCCGTGAGATCGGAGGCGATGACCCCGTCGGTGGTGACGACGATCACCGTGGATGCCTCCGGCGCCCGCTCCCAGATGCAGCGGCGTAACGCAGTGGCCTTGCCCTCGGAGTCAGGTTGGGCGCCGGCCAACAGATCGAGGATGGCCAGCGCGTGTACGGGGCCCTCGCCCCACCCTGAATCCTTGCTTCCGGTGCACGCCACCAGTACCGAATGATTGCCGCGCAATCCGGAGTCGGCCAGGCTGGCCAGGATGCTCAGGGTCCGTTCGAATGACGCGGAGGTATGAACAAAGCGACGCAGGTCCCCCACCAGGAGCAGGCGGCTGCTGGTCGGTTCCTGGTCCTCGCGGATCATCAACCGATCGGCCCGGGCGCTCGAGGCCCAGTGCACGCGGCGCAGGTCGTCACCGAGCTGATACTCCCGCAACGCGTAGAACTCCTCGCCGTGCGAGGTCGGGCGTGTCGTTCCGCGTTGCGCGCCTTCGCTTCCGGCGTGGGCCAGCTCCAGCGGCGCCAGCCGATCAAAAGCGGGGTGTACGCACAACGTCGAGGTGCCGCCGCTGATCCGGTTCGCCGCGCTGAGACCGAAAGGATCGGAGCAACGAAACTCCATCGGCCCGATAGAAAACAGCCCCCGCTGGTTGGTGGGGACCCGGTAGCGGGCGGTGACCGTTGCTCCCGGCTGCAGCGGGGAAAGGGCGAATCGGGCGAAGCGCCGTCCGCCGTCGAAAGGGTCCCGCGCTGCAAGGACCGGCGACGGGCGCCGTCCCAGATTGGTTACCGACAGCTCAACCTGGGCGGGTGTTCCCTGGGGCACCCGGCTCACGGGAAGGTAGCGGCGCCCTTCCATCTTCCAGGGCCGGAGCCGGCCCCAAAGCAAAGCGGTGCCGACAAGGACCACCGCGGCGAGGGCGACCGGGAACAGTTCGTCGATCCGAACCAGGGCACCCGCGAACGCCAACACCGCAGCGATGATCACCAGTGTCCATCCGCGGTGGGTCAGCAGCCCCGAAGTCGCCCCTTGGAAGGGGGACGCCGGCTCAGGATCCGACACGCCCGGAGGGGACAGGTACCGCCCGGATCACGTCGCTCAAAATGTCCGCCCCTCGCAGCCCGCTGAAGTTGGCGTCGGCGGACAGGACCAGCCGGTGCTCGACCACGGGGACGAGCAAAGCTTTGATGTCTTCAGGGACGACGTAGTCGCGGCCCATGGAGGCGGCGAGGGCGCGTGAGGTGCGCAGCACGCCCAAAACGGCCCGAGGGGACACTCCGAGGCGTAACGCGGGATGGTTCCGGCTGGCCGTCGCCAGATCCACGATGTACCCCTTCAGCGCAGGGGCGACGTGGACGCCTGCCGCGGCGCTGATCATCCCCTGCACGGTGGCTGCATCGGCGACCGGGCTGAGCGGGATGTTGCTCGCAGCGCCGGTGTCGGCCTCCAGCATGGCCACCTCGGCGTGGCGGTCGGGGTACCCCATGCGCAAGCGCATCATGAACCGGTCGAGTTGGCTCTCCGGAAGCCGGTAGGTGCCCTCATGCTCGATGGGGTTCTGGGTGGCGATGACCAGGAACGGCTGCGGCAGCGGGTAGGTGGTGGCGTCTACGGTCACCTGGCGTTCTTCCATGGCCTCGAGGAGAGCCGCCTGGGTCTTGGGGGAAGCCCGGTTGATTTCGTCGCCGAGTACCACATTGGCGAAAATGCCGCCGGGGCGGAAACCGAAGGTCGATGTCGTGCGGTCGTAGACGCTCGCTCCGGTGACGTCGGAGGGCAGCAGGTCCGGGGTGAACTGGATGCGGCGCCAAGCCAGGTCGAGCGACTGGGCGATGGCCTTGGCCAGACTCGTCTTGCCCACACCGGGAACGTCCTCGACCAGCAGGTGTCCTTCGGCAGCCAAGCACACCAGAGCGAGGCGCACCGCCGACTCCTTTCCCTTGACCACCCTTCCCACGTTGCTCACGATGGCCTCAAAGGCTTGCGCGAAGACCGGAGCCCCGCCGGGACCTACCGATTGCGTGGCCACACCCGTCCCTGTCATCGCTGCCGTCGATGGTACCGGCGGGCGGTCCCTTCAAACCGGGCGGGCGCCGACAAGCTACGTTCGACTGGTGCCCGGCATCGAAGCAGGCGAGCGAGACCTGGCCCTCGCGGTGGATATCGGGGGGACCAAGATGGCCGCGGGCCTCGTCGACGGCACCGGGGCTATCCGCTGGTCAGCACAGGTGGCCACACCGACCGTCGAGGACCCCGAAGAGGTGTGGAAAGCCCTGGCCGGCCTGTTGGACGCCGCCCCGCAGGGTGCTGAGGTGTGCGGGACGGGCTGCGGAGGCCCCACCCGTTCGGCCAATGAACTGGTGTCGCCGCTCAATATCGGCGGGTGGCGCGACTTTCCGCTGCGGTCCCGCCTGGAGGAGCACACCGGGTTACCCGCCTTTGTGGACAACGATGCCAAGGCCCTGGCGCTCGGGGAGGGCTGGTGCGGCGCCGCTGTCGGGCGGCCCAACTACCTCTCGATGGTCGTGTCCACCGGGGTGGGTGCCGGCCTCGTCCTCGACGGACGACTGCTCGACGGCCGTGACGCCAACGCCGGCCACATCGGACATGTCGTGGTGGAGCCCGACGGGCGTTGGTGCGCGTGCGGGGGGCAAGGCTGTCTCGAGGCGGAAGCGTCGGGCACCGCCATTGCGGCCGCCACCGGGGCGCCCGCCCGGGCGGCCCCGCCCGAGGTGGTGGCCCGCACGGGTCGCTTGGTGGGCCAGGCGGTGGCCTCGGTGGCCAACCTGCTCGACTTGGATTTGGCCACGGTTGCCGGTTCGGTGGCGCTCGGTTTCGGTAGGCCGTTTTTTGCCGCAGCCCAGGACGAACTGAGCCGTCGGGCCCGTCTGCCCTATTCGGCCCGGGCCCGGATCGTGCCGTCCGGTCTAGGAGCTAGCGGTCCGCTGGTGGGTGCCGCGGCGGTGGGATGGCGGGGCGTGGGGCGTCTGGCATCACTGGCGTCGTCGTGAGCGGTCCGTGGTGGCCCCTGGTGCTGGCCGTGGCCCGACGCCCCCGGTTGTGGACCACGGCACTGGTCCAAGCCTGGCGGGTGGCCCCGCGACGATGGTGGCTCCGCTGGCCACCGTCGCCCATGCCGCCGACGTCCTACGTGGACTTTCGTCTGCAGACCGTTTACGGAAGCACAGACGGCGTCCTGCAGCCGGCCGACCTCGTGGGCTACCTGGAATGGTGTCGACGGATGCGCTCTTTGTCCGGCTAATCTTGCGTGGGTGCGGCGGGAGCCACCCAGCAAGGCCTGCAGGGCCCGGCGGAGATAGGTCCGGGGGCCGTGTCGCGAGCGCTGGTGCTGAATGCCACTTACGAACCGCTCTGCGTCGTGCCCAGCCGTCGTGCCCTCATGCTCGTACTCACCGGGAAGGCCGAGATGTTGCACTCCTCTGAGGGCATGTTCCGTTCAGAACGCATCTCTTTGCGCGAGCCATCGGTGGTGCGCCTCGGCTATTACGTCAGAGTGCCGTTTCAGGCCCGGGTGGCGCTGAGCCGCCGCGCCGTGTTTGCCCGGGACGGGCACCGCTGCCAGTACTGCGGGGCGGTCGCCGAAAACATCGATCACGTCATCCCCAAAAGCAGAGGCGGCCCGCACGCATGGGACAACGTGGTGGCCGCCTGCCGGCCGTGCAATACCCGCAAACGGGACCGCCTCCTCGAGGACAGTGGGATGAAGCTGCGCCGTTCGCCGTCGGTTCCCCGTGAGCGTTCGTGGATTCTGGCGGCCAGCGGGACCATGCGCCCCGATTGGGAACAGTACCTGGGAGCTCCCGCACCGCTGTCCGCGTGACGGCCCCTTGGGTGGGAGGTTGGACGTTCGCCACGCTGCAAGGAAGGGCAGGGGTGCTGCATGCCAGCTCTGCATTGCGGATTGCGGGCACGGTAGCGAGGAGGGACGGTGCCCTGCGCCGAGAGGCATGGGTGCTCGAAGCCCTGCAGCCGGCGGTGGTGCTCGGCTCGGCAGAACCCCTCGGCCACATTGATGCGCGAGCGGCCCGCGACGCCGGCCTCGAGGTGGCCCGCCGGCGCAGCGGGGGAGCGGGCGTCGTAGTAGGTCGTCGCCGCTGCCTGTGGATCGATTTGGTCATCGCTCGGAGCGACCCCTTGTGGGATGACGACATCGGTCGTGCTGCCTGGTGGGTCGGCCAGTTGTGGGTGGACGCCCTCTTGGCGATCGGAGTGGCAGACGCTGAGGTGTGGCAAGGTCCGCTGCAGCGCTCCGAGTGGTCCGAGCGCGCCTGCTTCGCAGGCCTCGGCCCCGGTGAGGTCACTGTCGGGGGCGGCAAGGTGGTGGGGGTTTCGCAGCGGCGGACGAGGGCCGGTGCGTTGTTCCAATGCGCTGCGCTGTTGGCCCCCGACGGGCCGGGGCCCGACGGGTTGGCGGAACTGGCGGCGTTACAGGCTCTGGGGCCAGCACAACGCGAGACGATGCTGAGTGAGCTGCGCCGTTGCACCTTTCCCCTGCCCCAACAGGACTCGGCGCTTCTGAGCGGAGCGGTGCGCTCGTTGCTCGACGCCTCCTGATTGCGCCAACCAACTGCGCTCTGATGCGCTGAGCGACGTCGTTCGCTCTGCGTACTTTGGGGGACCTCCGCTTCTCCGGGGCATTTGGAGCGCTCACGGTGCTCTTTGCCCCGAGGTTGCCGCCCGGCCCCAAAGTTCGCCTGACGAAGCAGATGGGCCCGACGCCCGGCAGTCGCGCTGGCGCGAATAGGCACGTTGGGGGGCCAAAGCATTGACTGGTGGGGGCTAGGGGGCTAAAGTGGGGCCAGATGGTGCGAAGTGGAGTGCTTGCCCGGTATCGAGGGACTGAGGGACGGAGTGGTGACTGCGGGTGGCACGGTTCATTGGGAGGTACGAGCATTCGCTCGACGTCAAAGGACGGGTGATCCTTCCAGCCAAGCTCCGCGCCTCATTCGATACGCAGGCCTTCCTGACACAGCAGTTCGACCGTTGCCTCGCGCTGTGGACGCCGGAGGGGTTCGAAGAACTGTCCGAAGTCATGCAGGCCAAGCAGCAGATCGAAGAGGAACGCAACTCCGTGCGACTGTGGGCTTCGACCTCGATCGAAGTGGAGTTGGACCGGCAGGGACGATTTGCCATACCCCAGTTCCTTCGGGAGTTTGCCGGCCTGGAAATCGAAAAACCGGCGATGATTACCGGCGACCTAGACCATATCGAGTTGTGGAACCCGCAGGAGTTCGCGGCGCGGGTGCAGCCCTCGGAAATCAAATGGACAACGTCCAGTCCTGCTGGAGGTCCGGCATCGGCCTAAACCTCCAGTCGCCATCGGTGCTTCTGCACCAGGCGGCCCGGCGCATGCGCAGCCCTTCGACCAGCGGGGTGGGAGTCCCCTTCTCCGCCCGCTTCCACTCTGACCGACCGGGGAGACATCCCGGCGGCGTGCTGGTCGAGGGGCTGCGGATGCACCAGGACAGCGGTTTCACTCACCAACCGGTAATGGCGGCCGAGGTCGTCGAGCTCATGACCCCCATTCCGCCGGGGGTACTGGTCGACGCCACCGTGGGAGGAGCAGGCCACTCCCGGCTACTGCTCGAGGCCCTTCCCCAGATCCACCTGGTGGGCATCGACCGCGATCCGGTGGCGGTGGCTGCCGCGAGCGCGGCGCTAGCCGGCTACGGAGACCGGGCCGAGGTGCATCAAGCTCGTTTCGATCAACTTGCCCAGGTTCTCGACGGCCTTGGGGTGAGCGGGATTTCTGGTGCCTTGTTCGATCTGGGGGTCAGTTCTCCCCAACTCGATGTGGCAGAGCGCGGGTTCAGCTATCGATCCGAAGCTCCATTGGACATGCGCATGGGCCCCGATGCCGCCTTGAGCGCGGCGGACGTGGTCAACGAATGGTCGTTGCGCCAACTGGCCGAACTTTTCGCTGACAACGGCGAGTCCCGGTTCGCCGGTCGCATCGCCCGGGCCATTGTGGCCGCACGGCCGGTGGTCACCACCGCGGAACTGGCTGAGGTCGTGCGTCTGGCCATTCCCGCCGCAGCGCGCCGCCACGGCGGCCACCCTGCCCGCCGGGTGTTTCAGGCGGTGCGTATTGCAGTAAACGACGAGCTCAACGTGTTGCCCGTGGGGCTTGACGCGGCGATCGAGCGTCTGGTGCCCGGTGGCCGCATCGTGGTGTTGTCCTACCACTCAGGCGAGGACCGAATCGTCAAGTCCCGCTTTGCCCAGGCCGAGAGCGGGGGGTGCACCTGCCCGCCCGGCCTGCCGTGCGTTTGCGGGGCGCAAGGTTCGGTCCGCTTGCTCAACCGGGGCGCCCGCAAACCCTCGGCCGAGGAGATCGCCGGTAATCGACGCTCGCAGAGCGCCCGTCTGCGCGCCGTCGAAGGTCGGGCGCCGGGCGACATCAACGCCGGTGGGGGATCGCGATGAGCGAACCCTTGCGCTCAGAGCGTTTCGCGGTGACCGTGGTCGAGCCCAGGCCGCAGTCGTCCCCCAACCCGCGCCCGTCGCGTCCGAAGGCGGAGCGCGCTGCTTCCACCCGTGCTCGGGCGAAAGCACAAGCCCGGGAGGCCCGCCAGCCGCGGCACGCGGTGGCCAAAGGTGCGAAGGCGTCCGCTGCGGCAGGACTCGAGGCTGATCCGCTCGAGGCCGAAGGGACCCCGCAATCGCGGGAACGCCACCTGCAACTCGTGGCCGACCGGCGCCAGTTGCGCCTGGCGCGGCGCCATCGGGCCCGCCTGCTGTTGGGGATGGCCGCGGCATGCGCGGTGATGGTGGCCTTCGGCTTGGTGTACCTGCGGGTTATTGCGGCCCAGCGCCAGTTCACGCTGGACAATCTCAACACCCAGGTGGCCCAACAGGAGGCGACCTATCAACGTCTGCAGCTCCAAGTCGCCGAACTCAACGCCCCCGACCGGATCGTGGGCTATGCCGAAAGCAAATTAGGCATGGTTCCGTCGACGTCGGTCCCCGTGCTCACCCCGTCGGTGGCCGGCTCGTCGACATCGGTTGACACTTCGCCCACCCAGGCGCCCGCGGGCGACGCTGACTACCCGTCCATCAAGGCGCTGATGGCGGGCACACCTTGACGCGCAAACCTCCCCGTCCCCGCTACCGCCCTAGTCACCGCCGACCCGTGCCGGTCCGCACTCGCAAACGGCTTTTCGGCATGTTGGTGATCATCGTCGCCTCGTTCGTGGCCATTGGTGCCCGCCTGGCCTACATACAGGGCATCAACGCCAAGCATTACTTGGCGGTCGGGGCCTCTGAATGGGAGCACACCATCACCCTGGACGCCACCAGAGGTGCGATCTTGGACCGCAACGGGGACGAGCTGGCCATTTCCACCCCCCAAACCACGATCTATGCCGACCCGTACCAGGTGACCAACCCGGACCTGGAAGCGGCCAAACTGGCGCCCGTCCTCGGGTTGACGGTCGCCAAACTGCGCAGCGAGCTCACCGAACCGGCAGGGTTCGTATACCTGGCCCGGACCCAACCGGACGCGGTGGCCAACGCGGTGACCAAGCTCAAACTGGCCGGCATCTACAACCTGCAGGAACCCAAGCGTTTCAACCCCGCAGGACAACTCGCCCTTCCGCTGCTGGGCGAAGTGGGTACCGACGGCAATGGCCTTTCGGGGCTGGAGGCCGAGTACAACTCGACCCTGGCCGGCACGCCCGGCAAGCTGGTGGAAGAACTGGATCCCCAAGGCGGCCAAGTGGCTGGTGGGTTGCAGGAGTACCAGGCCCCGAAAGCGGGCTCGGACCTGGTCCTGACGATCGACAGTTCGCTTCAGTACGAAGCCGAACAGGCACTGGCCCAGGCCCTGGTGGCCTCCCACGGCAAAAGCGGCATTGCCATGCTGATGGATACCAAGACCGGGGATCTGCTGGCCGTGGCTGACCTGTCGATGCCCACGGCGGCCAACACCTCGTCGTCCGCCATCCCGGTGGCTATTCCCTCGCTGGGCCGCAACGCCGCAGGGGACTGGGTGTCCGAAGTGGGTCCCCAGCCGGTCGAATCGCCTGGCGCGTCAGCCTTTGATGAGGTGTACGAGCCCGGATCGGTAATGAAGTTGATCACGATCTCGGCCGCCCTGGCCAACAAGGTCATCATCCCCTCCGACCACTTTCTCATTCCGAACACCTACCAAGTGGGCCCCACCGTCTTCCACGACGCCGAAAACCACCCCACGGAGGACTGGTCGGTCACCGACATCCTGGCCAACTCATCCAACATCGGCACCATGCAGATCGCCCAGCGCCTGGGCAAAACCCGTTTGTTGCAGTACATGAGGAGCTTCGGCATCGGTACGCGCAGTGACATCCATTTCCCGGGGGAGTCCGACGGACTGCTCCCGTCGTACTGGTCCGACACCTCCATCGCCACCGTCCCCATCGGCCAAGGCATTGCGGTGACCGCCATCCAGATGCTGGCCGCCTACAACGCCATCGCCAACGGTGGGATCTACGTGGCCCCCCGCCTCGTCGCGGGAACCATCAACGCGCAGGGAAAACTGGTGCCCACCCCGGCCGTTCCCACGCATCGCGTGGTTTCCGCCACGGTGGCCGATGAGATGCGGACCATGCTCGAGCAAGTCGTCACCAACGGCACCGGTACTTCGGGGGCGATCCCCCCGTACTCGGTGGCGGGCAAGACGGGCACGGCGCTGGTTCCCCTCAACGGGGGCTATGAGGCGGGACACTACGTCGCCAGCTTCGCTGGCTACGCCCCCGCAGAAGCACCCTCCATCACCGCTATGGTCCAGATCTACGACACCCCGAACTTCGGCGCGACGGCCTCGGCGCCGGCGTTCGCCGAGATCGGTCGCGACGCCCTGACGCAGCTGCAGGTGCCGGTGCCCGCCCCCCAGCCGCCGGCCCCTGGGGTGCCGCTGGCCACCACGTCGAGCGCCAACCCCTTCGGTGAGTTGCCATCCGCGGCGCTGCCCACCCCCACTGCAACGGTCACCGCCCCGGCCTCGACGACCGTTTCCTCGGTCCCGGCGAGCGGTTCGAGCGGTTCGAGCGGTTCTACGGTGCCGACCTCCGCCACGACGACGCCCAAAACCCGGGCGGGTCCCGCCACCGCCACCCCGACGACCTTGTCGCCGGGCCCGAGTGGGACCTGAGGTCCACCGATGCGACTCGACGCGATCGTCGCGAGGGCCGCTGATGTCCGGGGTGCTCCGAAGATCCGACTGGTAGGCGATCCCGACGTCGAGATTGAGGCCATCACCCTCGACTCGAGGGCGGTCACCCCGGGCACCCTCTTTGCCTGTGTGCCCGGGCACCGAGTCGACGGACACGACTTCGCGGCGGCTGCGGTACAGCAAGGAGCGGACGCGCTCGTCGTCGAGCGCCCCCTCAACCTGGGTGTACCTCAACTGCAGGTCCAGTCTGTGCGGGCCGCCCTGGGGCCCTTGTCGTCCGCTCTTTACAACCATCCGTCCCGCTCGCTGCGCGTCCTCGGTGTGACCGGGACCAACGGCAAGACCACTACGGTGTCCTTGCTCGATGCGATCCTGGAGCGCCACGGGTGGCCGACGGCCACTATCGGCACCCTCACCCAGGCTCGCACCACGCCCGAAGCCCCGGAGCTGCAGGCCCGCCTGGCCGAGCTCCGTGACCTCGGGGTGGTCGCCGTCGCCCTGGAGGTTTCTTCCCACGCCCTCGATATGCACCGAGTCGATGCCACCGAGTTCACGGCGGCCGTCTTGACCAACCTCACCCAGGACCATCTCGATTACCACCATTCGATGGAGGCCTATTTCGAAGCCAAAGCCCGCCTGTTCGAACCTGGGCGCGCCGAGGTGGCCGTCCTCAATGGCGACGACCCCTACGGCCGGCGCCTCATCGAGCGACTGGCGGGCGGCGACACGCCCGTCATGGTGTACAGCGCGCAGGACGCCGAAGACCTGGTGCTGGAACCCGGAGGCAGCCGATTCCGGTGGCGGGGCCACGCCGTGCACCTGCGGCTGGCGGGCCGCTTCAACGTCTACAACGCGCTGGCCGCCCTAAATGCCGCAGTGGCCGCCGGCGTGCCCGAGGAGGTCGCTGCGGCCGGGGCCGGTGATGTGCGGCGCGTACGTGGCCGTTTCGAGGCAGTAGAGGCCGGGCAGCCCTTCACCGTCGTCGTCGACTACGCACACACGCCCGACGGCCTGGCCAGCGCGCTCACCGCGGCGCGGGAGATCGCCGGGGGACGGGTGGTCGTGGTGTTCGGTGCGGGAGGCGAGCGCGACCGGGCCAAGCGCCCGCTGATGGGACAAGTGGTCAGCCGTCTGGCCGACATGGCCGTGCTGACCTCTGACAATCCCCGCAGCGACGATCCGGAGCAGATCATGCACGAGGTGGCCGCCGGTTTCGTGGGTGACGCTATTTTGGTCCGCGAACCCGACCGGGCCCGGGCCATCCGGGCCGCGCTGGGCGCAGCGCGGGCCGGTGACGTGGTGGTGATCGCCGGCAAAGGCCACGAAACCGGACAGGAGATCGCCGGCCGGGTGTTGCCCTTCGACGATGTGGTGGAGGCTCGCCGCGCCCTCGTCGGCCGCGGCGATCGGCTGGAGCCGTGACCGAGCTACTCATCGCCGGCGGCGTTTCATTCCTGGTGGCCCTGCTGACCACTCCGCTGCTCATCCACTGGTTACGGGCCCACGGGATCGGCCAACAGATCCGCGAGGACGGACCGGACCGCCACCTGACCAAGGCCGGCACTCCCACGATGGGCGGCATCGTCATCATGGCCGCCGCAGTGGTCGGCTACCTGGCGGCCCACACGCTCGGAACCTTCACCAACCGGGGGCTGATCGGACTAGGCGCCATCGTCGGCGCGTCGCTGGTGGGCTTCGCCGACGACTGGATCAAAGTAACGCGCCAGCGAAGCCTGGGACTCAACAAACGAACCAAATCAGCTGGGCAACTGGTGGTAGCCGTCGGATTCGCGGTGTTGTGCGTGGCCAACCTGCACGTGGACACCCATCTGTCGTTCACCCGTTACAACTCGTTGGGCATCCAGTTGGGCGCCGTGGGCTGGTGCATTTTCGCTGCGCTGGTGATCTACGGATCGACCAACGCGGTCAACCTCACCGACGGCCTCGACGGTTTGGCCGCCGGTTCGTCGGCCTTCACCTTCGTGGTGTTCACCGTGATCGGCTTCACCCAGTTCAAACACCTCTACATCTACGGCAACCATGCAGCCTTGGACGAGGCCATCTTGGCCTCCGCCATGATCGGCGCGTGCGGCGGCTTTCTGTGGTGGAACGCCGCCCCGGCCCGCATCTTCATGGGCGACACCGGATCTTTGGGCATCGGAGCGGCCATCGCGGTGCTGGCGCTGTTGGAGAACGTCGACTTGTTGTTGCCCATCGCCGGTGGGTTGTTCGTGATCGAAGCGCTGTCGGTGATCATCCAGGTAGCCAGCTTCCGACTGGCCCACCGCCGGGTCTTTCGCATGGCCCCCATCCACCATCACTTCGAGTTGCTGGGGTGGCCCGAAACGACGGTCATCGTCCGCTTTTGGATCCTGGCAGGCCTGTTCACGGCGCTGGGCCTCGGCGTGTTCTACGCCGATTTCGTGGCCCGGGGGGCCGGAGGATGACCGAATTCGTCAACAGAAGGGCGTCGAGCGTGATTGAACTCGAAGGACGCAGGGCAGCCCTCGCTCGGCGTGGGGGGATCACGCCCCTGCGTCCGGTGGGTCCGGGGACCGATGGCATCGGATCCGAACAGCCGGCGCCCCCGCCACCGCGACAAGGCAAACGCACCGGCGTCTACGTCATGTTGCTGGCCGTCGTGGCCGCCCTGAACCTGGTCGGCCTGGTCATGGTGCTGTCGGCGTCAGCTGTTCTCAGCATCCGCACCTACGGGTCACCATGGCACTACTTCGTGCACCAGGCCATGTGGGTTGGGTTGGGCGCCGTGGTGTTCCTGGCGGCGCTGCGCATCGACTATCACCACTGGCGGCGCCTCATGGCGCCCGCCATGGCCGCCTCGATCCTCGGGTTGATAGCCGTTCTGGTCCCCGGAGTCGGGGTAAAGGTGTCCGGGGCGTCGCGCTGGCTCGGCTCGAGCTCGCTGCAGTTGCAGCCGTCCGAGTTCGCCAAGATCGCCCTCGTGCTGTTCGTCGCCCACGTCCTCGATCGCCGGGGCGACCACCGGCGTTGGGCCTACCGGGCGGCGCCCGTGTTGCTGATGCTGGGACTGCTCGTCGGTCTCGTCATGCTGCAGCCGGACATGGGGACGTCGATGGTGCTGGCATCGATCGCCGTCGGCATGCTCTTCGCCGCCGGCATACCTTTCAAAGGCCTTGCCGGGTTGATGAGCGTCGGCGCGGTGGGCGCCTTGGGGATGGCGGTGGCCGCCCCCTACCGCTGGGCTCGTCTGACCGCGTTCCTCCATCCCGCGCAAAATGCCAGTAACGCCGGCTATCAATCGTTCCAAGCCTCGGTGTCGATGGGGTCGGGCCACCTCTTCGGCTCGGGATTGGGGACCTCCATCGCCAGTTGGGGGTATCTGCCCAACCAGCAGACCGATTTTATTTTCGCGGTGATCGCCCAGGAGACAGGCCTGGTCGGCAGTCTCTTTGTGGTCGGTCTGTTCACCACCCTGGCCCTGGTCGGGATCCGTATCGCCTGCCGGGCACCTGACCGCTTCGGGGGCCTGGTCGCCGCGGGGATCACCTCGTGGCTCGTCGCCCAGGCCGTGATCAACATCGGCGCCGTCGTGGGACTGCTGCCGGTGACCGGCGTGCCCCTCCCGTATGTTTCTTTCGGTGGATCGTCGCTGGTTATCGCCCTGTTTGGGGCGGGCATGCTGGGGAACGTGGCCCGCCAGGCGTGAAAGTGCAGTCATGACTCGCTCTGACGTCTTCGCTCTGATTGCGGGGGGTGGTACTGGGGGGCACGTGGTGCCCGCGCTGGCCATCGCCGGCGCGTTGGTGGAGCGCGGCCACCCGGCCGACACGGTGCGCTTCGTGGGCTCGCGTCGGGGAATCGAGCGTCGCCTGGTCCCCGCCGCCGGCTTCGCGCTCACCACCCTGCCGGGGAGGGGGATCGTGCGCCGCCTGAGCTGGTCCAACGTAGGGGCGGTCGCCGGCCTGCTGCTCGGCGCGGCGCAGGCTGTCGTGCTGGTCGGCCGCCTCCGTCCCGCCGTTGTGGTGTCGGTCGGCGGCTACGCCAGCGTGCCGTGCGTGCTGGCTGCGTTCTTGTGGCGGGTACCGGTCCTGGTGGCCGAACAAAACTCGGTGCCCGGCGCGGCCAACCGCCTCGCGGCGCGTCTGGGGGCGAGCGCCGCGGTGTCATTCCCCGACACCGGCCTACCCCGGGCCACCGTGACCGGCAATCCGGTGCGGGCGGAGATTCTGGCTATCGACCACACCCCGGCCGGCCGGGTGGCGGCCCGCGCCCGCCTCGGCGTGGCCGCTGACGCCATGTTGATCGGGGTGGCCACCGGTTCTCTGGGGGCCCGCTCGGTCAACCGGGCGGTGGTGGCGCTGGCCGGCCTGTGGTGCGATCGAGCAGGCGTCGCCATCTACCACGTGACCGGCGAGCGGGACTGGGCCGAAATCTCGGCGCAGGCCCCGACGGGCTGTGCTCTGGCCTACCGTGCAGTGCGTTTCGAGGAGCACATGGAGCTTCTGTACGCGGCAGCCGACATCATGGTGGGGAGGGCGGGGGCCTCCTCGGTGGCCGAACTGGCTGTCGTCGGGGTCCCCTCGGTGCTGGTCCCCCTGCCCGGCGCCCCCGGTGACCACCAGACGGCCAACGCGCAGCGCCTGGCCTCGGTGGGCGCCGCGATCGTGGTGCCCGACGAGGACTGCGACGGCCCCCGCCTGGGAGCCACACTGGATGCGTTGCTGTCCCAACCGGAACACCTGGCCTCCCTGGCTGAGTCCGCCCGCGCCGCGGGCCGGCCCCAAGCCGCCCTCGACGTCGCCCACCTGGCCGAGCAGGCTGCGGTCAGCCGGGGTCGCCACCGTGGTCAGCCCGGTGGCTGAAGCCCCCTTTGATCTCGGCCACCCCCGGCGGGTGCACATCGTGGGCGTAGGCGGCACCGGGATGAGCGCCATCGCCACCGTGCTGGCGGAGATGGGCCACGACGTGAGCGGCAGCGATCTGGTCATGGGCGCCCCCCTGGAGCGTCTGGCTGCGCTGGGCGTCGCCATCCACATCGGCCACGACCCCCACTGGATCACCGGGGTGGACGCCGTCACCTGGTCGAGCGCCGTGCCCGCGTCGAATGTGGAGGTGGAAGCGGCCCGCCGCAGCGGTATCACCGTGCTGTCCCGGGCCAAGATGCTGGCCGCGGTGTGCGCCACGGGGAGGAGTGTGGCGGTCGCCGGCACGCACGGCAAGACGACTACCTCGTCGATGCTGGCCCTCATCCTCATCGAGGCGGGGCTCCACCCCTCATTCGTGATCGGCGGGGACATCAAGGAACTGGGCGCCGGTGCACGCTGGGACCAGGCCGGGTCGTTGTTGGTGGTCGAAGCCGACGAGAGCGACGGCACGTTCCTCGAGTTGCACGCCCCAGCGGTGGTGGTCACCAGTGTGGAGCCGGACCACCTCGACTACTACGGCTCTCTCGACGCCATGGAAGCGGCCTACGGCGCGTTCTTGGGTGCCGCCCCCGGCCCCCGGGTGGTGTGCGCCGACGACGAGGTGGCCGTCCGCCTGGCCGCCGAGGCAGGGGGCGCGGTCAGCTACGGAACCTCGCCGAAGGCCACGCTGCGGATGGTCGACGTGACCCTCGCCCGCGACCATGGGCGTTTCTGCTTGCAGCGCGATGGCGCGGACGTCGGTGTCATCGACCTATCGGTGCCGGGCATCCACAACGCCCGCAACGCGGCGGGCGCGGTGACTATCGCGCTGGAGTTGGGCGCCCCATTCGAGGCAGCCGCCCGGGCGCTGCGCCACTACCGCGGGGTGGCCCGCCGTTTCGAGTGGCGCGGAGAGCGCGACGGCGTCACCTTCGTCGACGACTACGGGCATCTCCCGAGCGAGGTGGGCGCCGCGCTGGCTGCCGCCCGGACCGGCGGGTGGGGTCGGGTGGTGGCGGTCTTTCAGCCGCACCGCTACACGCGCACGGCCCGCTTGTGGCAACACTTCGCCGACGCCTTCGTGGACGCAGACCTTCTGGTGCTGACCGACGTGTACGCAGCGGGAGAGACCCCGATCCCCGGGGTGAGTGGCCAACTCATCGCCGACGCGGTGCGCCAGGCCCACCCCGGGGCCGAAGTGATCTATGTGGCGGGGCGTGAGGGCCTGGCCGCCGCGGTCGGAGCGCTGTTGCGCCCCGGCGATCTGTGCTGCACGCTCGGCGCGGGTGACGTGACGGCGCTGGCCGGCGAGCTGCTCGGACAGGGAAAGGGCGGCGAATGAGCTCGGCGAGCATCGGAGGTGTCGATCCGGCCGCCGTGGCGGTGGCCGCCGCCCGGCTGGGGGACCGGGCGGTGCCCGGCATGGCCCTCGCCCCGCTCACCACCTACAAGGTCGGGGGACCGGCCGCCCTGGGTGTGGTGGTCCGCTCGGAAGCCGATCTCGCCGCGGTGGCCGCCGCCCGGAGGGCGTCGGGACTGCCCCTACTGGTCGTCGGTCGTGGCTCCAATCTGGTGGTGGCGGAACGCGGATTCGGAGGAATTGCGCTCATCTTGGAGGACGCCCCTGCCTTCAGCTTCGTCCGTTTCGACGGGACCCTGGTGAGGGCGGGCGCCGCCGTACCGCTTCCAGCCCTGGCTCGGCGCAGCGTCGAGGCGGGCCTCACCGGTTTCGAATGGGCGGTCGGGGTGCCGGGCTCGCTCGGCGGGGGAGTTCGGATGAATGCCGGTGGCCACGGCTCGACCATGGCGGCCTGTCTCGTGTCGGTTCGGCGCTGGGATCTGGAGGATGCCTCGGTGCGCGAGGTGCCGGCGGCCGACCTGGCGCTGGGCTACCGACGCTCCGCGGTGACCGCTTGGCAGGTCGTTACGGCGGCGTCGTTGCAACTGCAGGCGGGGGACGTCGCCCAGGGACGCGCGACCATCCGCGAGATTGTGGGGTGGCGGCGCGAGCATCAACCCGGTGGTCAGAACGCCGGTTCGGTATTCACCAACCCGGCTGAGGACCCCGAAGGTCGTTCTGCGGGCTCGTTGATCGAAGCCGCCGGTTGCAAAGGGCAGCGGTCGGGAAGCGCAGTGGTGTCAGTGAAACATGCCAACTTCATTCAGGCCGACGCCGGGGGCTCCGCCGACGATATCGCCGCGCTGATCGTGCAGATCCAAGCCAAGGTGCTCGACCGCTTCGGTGTGCAGTTGCGGCCCGAGCTCAGATTGATTGGTTTCGACGAGAGCAACCCTCAACCCTCAACCTCGACAGGATGTCGAAATTGAGTGCCACGGGCGTAGCGCAACGCCAGGTGGAGGGACCCAAGGTCGATCCCCGAATGAGGGATCGGTGGGTCCGGGCCCGGCGCCAGGAAGGCCATCGGCGTCTCCGCTGGCTGATTGCCCTGGCGGTCGTCGCGGCGCTGTGCGCCGCCGGTTTCGGGGTCGTCCGCAGCCCCCTGCTGGCCGTTGAAACCGTCCATGTGTCGGGTGCGACCCACGAGCTGCCCTCCCAGGTCTCGGCGGCGTCCGGTCTGGGCGCCCACCCGGCCATGTTCGATCTCGACACCGCCGCGGTCGTCCGCCGCGTCGACACCTTGCCCTGGGTGTCGAGCGCCCGGGTCAGCCTGCAGTGGCCGAGCACGGTGACGGTGGCAGTCGTCGAGCGTTCCGCGGTGGCCGTCGTCGCCCAGGACGTCGTAGGCCCCAACTCCGTGGCCGCGGTGGCCGCCGGCGCCCCAACAGTGCTGGTCGATAACACCGGGCGGATTCTCGCCCTCAGCAGCGGAATGGTGCCCGGCCTTCCGGTGATCCTGACTTCGAGCGACCCCGGGGCGCCGGGGCAGTGGTTGGCCGGCGCCACACCAGGGGCGGCTGACCCGGGAACGGCGACCTCCATGGACGCGTTGTTGCAACTGGCCGCCGACCTGCCGGCTCCCTTGTCGGTCAGCGTGGTCTCCCTGTCCGTCGGCCGGGACGGCAGCCTGCGGGGGGTGGTGAGCCCCCCGGTGGCGCCGAGCGCCGAGCAGCAAACAGGGGGCAAGAGCGCGAACACCACCACCCTGCAGGTCCCTGTCAACTTCGGCGACAGCACCGACCTGCCGGACAAGATCTTGTCCCTACAGACCGCCATGGCACAGATCGATCTCTCTGATGTCACTGAGATCGATGTGAGCGACTCTCAGTCTCTGGACTTGCACGGGGACCCGAAGCCAGCTATAGTCTCGACTACTGCGGGAGGTTGACATAACTCTTAGGGTCAGGTTGAGGTTCAGAGTTGATTCTCGATTGGTCCCGGGACCAGTCATCGTTGTGCCTGCTGTCCCCGTTCGTTCCGCCAGTTCCCCGTGCACGGGGCCTGGCTCGATCCCCCGCTCCGACGGGGTGCCTTCGGGCATCCGACAGTCGTAGCGTTCGGAGGTCTTTCATGGCCGGTACGCAAAATTACATCGCCGTCATCAAGGTGGTCGGCGTGGGGGGCGGTGGTGTCAACGCGGTCAACCGGATGATCGATGCCGGTCTCAAAGGAGTTGAGTTCATCGCGGTCAACACTGACGCCCAGGCGCTGTTGATGAGCGACGCCGATGTCAAGCTCGACATCGGGCGTCAGCTGACACGTGGCCTCGGGGCCGGCAGCGACCCCGATGTGGGCCGCCAGGCTGCAGAGGAACATCACGAAGAGATCGAGGAGGTCCTCAAGGGCGCCGACATGGTCTTCATCACCGCGGGCAAGGGGGGCGGTACGGGCACCGGCGGGGCTCCGGTGGTCGCACAGATCGCCAAGGGTCTCGGGGCGCTGACCATCGGCGTGGTCACCCGCCCCTTCTCCTTCGAAGGCCGCAAGCGCGCCAGCCAGGCCGACGGGGGAATCGAGCGGCTCAAGGCAGAGGTGGACACGCTTATCGTGATCCCCAACGACCGCCTGCTCACGGTGTCCAACGACAAGACGTCGATGGTCAACGCATTCAAGATGGCCGACGAGGTCCTCCTCCAGGGCGTCCAAGGCATCACCGACCTGATCACCACGCCCGGTCTCATCAACACCGACTTCGCCGACGTCAAAATGATCATGAGTAATGCGGGGACGGCCATCATGGGCATCGGCACCGCGTCCGGTGACGGCCGGGCCGTGACCGCCGCCAAGCTGGCCATCACGTCACCGCTCCTCGAGGCGTCCATCGAGGGGGCGCGGGGGATCCTGCTCAACATCGCCGGTGGGAGCGACCTCGGTCTCTTCGAGGTCAATGAGGCGGCCGAGATCATCCACGGGGTGGCCCATCCTGACGCCAACATCATCTTCGGCCAGGTCATCGACGACTCCATGGGCGACGAGGTGCGCGTCACGGTCATCGCCGCAGGTTTCGAGCACTTCGACGGCGCGGCGGGCGCGGAATCGACGTCCAAGCCGGCCAGCCCGCGACCGACCCTAGGCCTGCTCAACCCCGAGAACGACGACCCTTCGGGCGGCGGTGACCTCGGCCTCGACGACGACGACGATTTCGACGTCCCCTCCTTCCTCAAGTAGACGATGGCGTTGGGTGAGGGAGCGACGCTCGCCGCGCGACCGCGGCTCGTGATGGCCTCCGCGGACGATCAAGCGGTGGGATCTCTGGCGGACCGGTTCGATCAGGTCCGCAGACGTATCGCGGCGGCAGGCGGCGACCGGCCTATCACCCTGGTCGCGGTCACCAAAGGGTTCGGTCCACAAACGGTGGCCGCCGCGGTGGCGTTGGGAATCCACGACATCGGGGAGAACTACGCCCAGGAGCTGCTAGCCAAAGCCGCCGCCCTGCCATCTGATGGGGCTGTTCCGCGCTGGCACTTTCTCGGTTCCCTTCAAACCAACAAGGCGGCGCGGCTGGCCCCACTGGTGTGGCGCTGGCACGCGATAGATCGAGAGGCGGCAGGCGCCGCGCTCGTCCGCCATCAACCCGGTGCACAGGTCTTTGTCGAGGTCAATGTGGCGGGAATCGAAGGGCGAGCCGGGTGCCGGCCGGAGGAGACAGCAAGCCTTGTCGCCCATCTGGTCGATGCTGGTCTCGACGTGCGAGGTTTGATGACCGTGGCCCCCCCAGGGGATCCGGCCCGGGCTCGCCAGGTATTCCGCTCTTTGGCGGAGTGCTCCCGACAGCTCGGTCTGGCGGAACTGTCGATGGGTATGAGTGACGATTTTGAGATCGCTATCGAGGAGGGCGCCACCACGGTCCGCCTCGGTCGGGCACTGTTCGGTCCCCGCCCCGGTAGCGCCGGGGCGTAGCGGTAGGCTTCGAGCGCGAGGAGGCAGCATGGCAGGCATGGTTCACAAAGCAATGGTCTACCTCGGCCTTACCGACGACGACTACGAGGACTACGACGGGTACGACGACGCGGCGCCGGTGGTGCCCCAGCCCCCCAGGCGTGCTCCGGAACCGGCAGACGTTCCCTCTGGTATCCAGGGTGTGCGCACCCTGCCCCCGCGCGACCCACGCGATGACACGGGGGGCGGAGTGATCGTGGGCCGATCGGCGGTGCGGCCCATCACCGCTATTCAAAGTGCGAAGGTTCAGGTCGTTGCTCCACTGAAGTTCGGCGACGCCAAAGAGATCGGTGACCGTTTCAAAAGTGGCCAGCCGGTGATCGTCAACCTTCAGGCGGTGGATTCGCAGCTGCGACGGCGGATGATCGATTTCTGCAGCGGCGTCACCTATGCGTTGGCAGGCGCAATGGACAAGGTGGCGGATCAGGTGTTCCTGCTCACCCCGACAAACGTCGAGCTGTCGGCAGAAGAAAAGCGGCGCCTCCAAGAACGGGGACTGTTCGGCTCTTGACTGCCTTCCTTGGCGTCAACTCAGGCAATCCCCTCTACGTCCTGGGACAGCTCTACGTCATCGTCCTGGTACTGCGAGCCGTGCTCAGCTGGTTCCCCATCTCGCCGGGGTCGCCGCTGGCGCCGGTCATCCGCATTGTGTTTCTCATCACTGAGCCGGTGCTGATCCCGTTCCGCCGGCTCGTTCCACCTATCGGCATGTTCGACGTGTCGTTCCTGGTGGCCTTCATCGTCGTCGAGGTGATCGTCACCGAAGTGCTCGCTCGCCTGCCCATCTAGCGTTGCCTGGCGGCCGATCCGGCGTGGTCCGCCGAGGGAGTGCGGCGCGCTAGTACCATGCGCCGGATGGATATCTCGCCCAAGACCCTCCGGGAGGTCGAGTTCCGCGAGAAGATGCGCGGCTACCACCCTGAGGACGTCGATCAGTTCCTCGAGCAGGTAGCCAACGGTCTCGAGGCAATTCAGGACCGCCTGCGCCAGGCGGTGGATCGGGCTCAGCGCGCCGAAGCAGCGGCCAGCGCGGCGGCGGCCTCCGCTTCGTCGTCGGCCAACGACCTCGGTACTAACGACGACACCTTGCGGCGGACACTGGTGCTGGCCCAGCGGACCGCTGATCTGGCCATCCAGGAAGCCCGTGAGCAAGCGGCCCGTATCGTGGCCGGCGCCGAGCAGCAGGCGAACACCATGTTGGCCGAAGCCGAGGAGCGGGCCCGGCGGGCGCACGACGACACGCTGGCCGAGAGCCGGGCCGAGTTGGCCCGCCTCGAAGGGGTGCGCCAGCAAGCGCAGAGCGAAATCGATATGCTCCGTCGCTGGGTGGAGGAGCACCGGGGCCGCTTCATCTCCTCCATGCGCGAGTCGCTCGGCCACCTCGAGCGCACCGGCGTGACCTCGCCCGCGCCCACGAGCCGTCCCATTGATCTTCCCGCGCCGCGCCGCCCTTCGGTCACCGGCACCGCCGTGGTTCCCCCTCCGGGACTCGGGGCCGACGCCAGCCCGTCGTTTGGCGGGCCTCCTCCCTCGGTGGAGGTCGAAGCCCATCCGACGGGACCGGAAACCGTTATCTGGCCCGAAGCGGGCCGCCCGAACGGGGCGGAGGCAGGGACCGTGGAAGCCCGCTTTGCGGTGCCCCCGCCCGGCGCCGGAGAGGTGTCGCGCGCAGAGCCGGCCACCGCCGGGCCCCCGCCCAGCACCGACGCACCTGCGGAGGAGCACCGGACCACCGGGCCCAACCCCGAGTTCGTCGATGACGCCGGGCCGGACGACCAGGCTCTCGACAGCTTCTTCGAAGACGACCGGTACAACGAGGAACGGCGCTTCGGAGGGCGGTTGCGCCGCCGGCGTTGAGGGTCGCTGGGGGGCGGGCAGGGGGAAAGGTGGTCGCCGCGTGCTGCTCATAACCATCGCGCTGGTGGTCGTGGCATTCGTGCTGCTCATCGTCGGGTTCATCGACCACTCTTTGGGCTTCATCTACACATCCATCGCTTGCAGCGTGGGCGCCGCGGCGATCCTCATCGTCGTGGGCCGGGTCACCCGGCGCCGAGCGCTGCGCCTTTCGCCTGCGGGGCCGTCACCGGCTTTCGGTGACCTCTTCGCCGACGTGGTTCCCGGTGGCGCGGGTTCGCTCGACGACGATCCCTCGGCCACACCGGGAACAGTGACGCCTGAGGACGAAACGCCGGTGGCCCCGGCACCGGACAGCGCAGCCGCCGCGCCGGCTGCCCCGGAGACGCCCGAAGTCGTAGACGGCGGCGATGAGTACATCTTCCCCATCGAGGCCTACGACGAGTTGCGGGTCGGTGAGATCATTCCGCTCCTCGTCGTACTCGATCCCGACGAGCTCGAAGAGGTTCGTGCGCGGGAGCTCGAAGGACGGGCCCGGGTCGGCATCGTCCGGCGGATCGACGTGCTGTTGCGAGCGGCGGGCATCGTGCCCCCGCCGGCCCTGCCGTCAGCCGTAGACCGCGAAATGGCGACCCCGCAGCCCCCCGGTCCGGCACCCACAGAGGCCCTCGAGGCAGCGCCGGCGGCCGCCCGCGGGGAACTTTTCCCCATCGCCGGCTACGACAAGCTTCGCGTGATCGACATCCTCCCGCTGCTCGTGGGACTCAACCATGAGCAGTTGCAGGCGGTCGAAGCGCGCGAGACGGCCGGAGGCGCCCGTACGACGGTGCTCAACCGAGTTCGACGCCTCCTACGCTAGAGTTTGGGGGGTGCGAGCCCGCCGGCGGTAGCCGGAGTGGACCGCTCTCCTCCCACCACATGGACGTAGCCATCATCGCCGCGGTCTTCCCGCTGGTGTTTGTCGCTGAGCTCCCCGACAAGACCATGTTCGCCTCGTTGGTGCTCGCGGCGCGCGGCCGTCCCTTGGCGGTGTGGTTCGGGGCGGTCGCCGCGTTTTTTATCCACGTGGTGATCGCCGTGTCGGTAGGAGTCGCCGTGTTCCACCTCCTGCCCCACCGGGTGGTCGAGGGGGTGGTGGCCGCCCTGTTCTTCGTGGGGGCCGTCTACGCCTACCGGTCGCGAAACGATGAGGAAGAGGAGGCGTCGACCACCGTCAACGGCGGTGCGTTACGCACCACGGCGACCGCACTGGGCGTGATCTTCTTGGCGGAGTGGGGTGATCTGACCCAGATCATCACGGCCAACCTGGCGGCGCGCTACCACGATCCGCTCTCGGTGGGGCTCGGCGCGTTCACCGCGCTGGCTGCTGTCGCCGCCGTCGCCGTAATCGGCGGGCAAAGTCTGATGCGGGTGCTGTCGGTGCGAACGCTCCGCCTCGTGATGGCCGTTGCGCTGGTGGCGGCCGGTATCTATTCGGTGGTGGAGGCCGCGATCGGCTGAGAGGTAGGTGCCATCCGGCGTTGGAACGGCGGCCGCGCCGCGACAGCCCTGGCCGGTACGGGAAGCGGGCGCCCCGTCTGCGCAGCGATCCACTGCGCAGCCACCGCACTGAGCACGGCGGCCGGGAAAGCCAGCGCCGCCCCGAACGTGGGAAGCATCACGGCCAGGACCGTGAGGCTGGCCACCAGTGACCATGACCCGGACAGGACGCCGCGCAAGAAGCCGTTGGTTGCCGCGGGGCCACCCTGGTGGTGCGCGGCGACCGCCAGGACGACCGTGAGTACCGGAAGGCTGCTGACCAGGCCGGCCGGACGGGCGCCCAGTGAACCCGCGATCGAGCTGATGGCGAAGGTGAACACCGCGGCCACCGCCATCCGAATGGGCAACTCCGTTCGGGAATGGGTCGCCGGGCGTTTGTCGTCGCGACTTGCCGGCCACGCGGCGAGCGCGCCGATCAGGCACAGGGCCGAGGCTCCGGCGGCGACCAGTGTCCCGAGGGCGAGGTGGTCGAGGGCCAAGGCGACCAGCCCGAAGATTGCGGTGGCGCCCAAACCCGCCACCACGGGGTTGTGGCGCCGGGCGGCGAGCACGTAGGCCACGCACCACACCGACGCGGCGATCCCTCCGGCGAGGGTGGCTGTGGTGGCTTGGGCTGCGAAACGGTCGCCGTTGGAGTAGGCCATCAGGGCCAGTAGGGGGATGCTGGTGAGCGGCAGCCCGATCAGGCGTCCACCTACCGCCATCCCCCAGCGGCGCTGGGCCAGACTGGCCGCAGCGACCAGCGCAGGGGCGACGAGCACTCGGATCAACAACAACGTCATACCATTAATGATCCATGGTTTCAGAGCTCAGGTGGCACGGAACTCGCGGCCTAGGACCACCTCTGACCGAGGAAAACTCGGTGTAACTCTGATTTGGGCGATGAAATACGAGCTAGTGTGACGAGCTGCCGAAAGAGAATGGATCACCGGTGGATGACCTCGATCGTGAACTGCTGACCGCGTTGGTGCACGATGGCCGGCTGACCTTCCAGCAGCTGGCCCAGATGGTGCACCTGAGCCCCAACAGCACCGCCGACCGGGTGCGCCGGCTGCGCGAAACGGGAGTCATCGCCGGCTATCACGCGGAGCTTGACCTGTTGGGGATGGGCTGGACGCTGCGCTCCCTGACCGACATCAAGTTGATGGACCACGTCGAACGACAAGACTTCGAACGCCAGTTGGTCGACATCGCCCAGGTCCTCAGCGCCACCCACACCACGGGCGAGTTCGACTACCAGTTACGGATTGTCACCACCAGCACCGACGGATTGCAGTACGTGGTCGACGAACTGCGCCGCTTGGGTGCGCGCGAGATTCACACTCGCATCGTGCTGGGCGAGGTTCTCTTCGACCAGACGCGACTGTTGCGCCCGCCGCTTGGCCCTCGCCGTTGAGCGCTCAGCGCTAGCGGCCGGCGGTCCTCGCCAACCGCAACCAGGCCCGTTCTCCGTCGGAGAGCTCGACCTCGCTCCACCCTTCCTCGGGCCCTTCGCGGGCCGGGGTGAGCTGAAACGACACGGCCAGGGTCGCCTCGCCCACCCAGTGCCGGTGGGTGTCCAGCGCCGCGATGAGGCCATCGGAGCCGGCCAACGCCAGATCGATGCGGTCGCTGACATCCAATCCCGCTTCCCGGCGGGCCTGCTGCACGGCGCGCACGACGTCGCGGGCCAGGCCCTCGGCCAGTAGTTCGGGGAGGACCAGGGTGTCGAGCACCACCAGGCCGTCGTTGCCCGGCAGGGCGCGGGTGGTGGCCGGATCCCTGGGCGTGAGGCGGTGTTCAAACTCTCCGGCCTCCAGCACTGCGGTCCCCACCCGGGCCCGGCCGTCGCCCAGGATTTCCCAGTCGCCTGCCTTGGCCGCGGCCGCCACCGCGGGCGTGTCGGGGCCCAGGCGAGGAGCCGCCACCTTGAACACCACGGTCAGGGAACGCTCCGCCACGTCGGAGACCTGCGGGTCCAGGATCACCTCCCGGACGTTGACCTCTTCGGCGATGAGATCGCGAAACGGGGCCAGGGCCAAGGCGTCGGGGGCGGCCACGGTCAGCGCGGCGAGCGGCAGGCGGGCCCGCAGCCGTTGCGCTTTGCGGATCGAGTGGGCGGCTGAGCACACGTCGCGCACCCGGTCCATGGTGGCCACCAACTCCGGATCGGCCGGCAGGTCCTCGGCCGAGGGCCAATCCGCCAGGTGGACCGACGCGGCGCCGGTGAGCCCCGTCCACACCTGCTCGGTGATCAGCGGCAGCAAGGGAGCGCTGACCCGGCACAGCACCTCGAGCACGGTGCCCAACGTGTCGAACGCGTCCTGCGACGAGTCGCTCTCGCTGCCTGCCACGGTGGCCCGCGTCCCCCAGAAACGCTCCCGACTGCGGCGCACATACCAGTTGTTGAGGGCGTCGAGGAATGATTCGATGGCGGCGCAGGCCCCCGGTAGGTCATAGGCATCCATGGCCGCGGTGACCGATTCCACCAGATCGTGGGCTTTGGCCAGTGCGTAACGGTCGAGCACACCTGGTACCGAAACGCGACCCAGCGACGCCCGCCGCCCATCCGCGTTGGCGTAGAGGGTGAAGAAGTACCAGGCGTTCCACAACGGGAGGAGGCAGGACCGCACCGACGAACGGATACCGGCCTCGTCGACGGGCATGTCGCCGCCCCGTACCACCGGCGACGAGAGGAGAAACCAGCGCATGGCGTCGGCCCCGTGGGTGTCGAACATGGCGACGGGGTCGGGGTAGTTGCGCAGCCGCTTGGACATCTTCCGGCCGTCGTCACCCAAGACGATCCCGTGCGCCAGACAAGTGGAAAAGGCGGGCCGGTCGAAGAGGGCGGTGGCCAGCACGTGGAGGTTGTAGAACCAGGCGCGGGTCTGGCCGATGTACTCCACCACGAAGTCGCCGGGGAAGTGGGACTCGAACCACTCCGCGTTTTCGAACGGGTAGTGGACCTGGGCGAACGGCATGGAGCCGGACTCGAACCAGCAGTCAAGGACGTCGCTGGTCCGGCGCATGGTGGAGCGGCCCGTGGGGTCGTCGGGGTTGGGACGCGTCAACTCGTCGATGGCCGGGCGGTGCAGGTCGCTCGGGCGGACCCCGAAGTCGGCCTCCAACTCATCGAGGCTGCCGTAGACGTCGATGCGGGGATAGGCCGGGTCGTCGGACTTCCACACCGGGATGGGTGATCCCCAGTAGCGGTTGCGGGAGATCGACCAATCGCGCGCCCCCTCCAGCCACTTGCCGAACGCCCCATCTTTTATGTGCCCGGGGACCCAGTTGATGCGCTGATTGTTGGCCAAGAGCCGGTCTTTGAGCGCCGTGACTCGCACGAACCACGACGTCACGGCCTTGTAGACCAACGGCGTGTCGGTCCGCCAGCAGTGGGGGTAGCTGTGCACATAGGAATCGGACCGGATGACAACGCCGTCGGCTCGCAGGCGGCGGATCACCGGCTGGTTGGCTTCGAACACCTGCAGGCCCTCGAAGTCGGGCACCTCGGAGGTGAACCGGGTGCGAGCGTCGACCGGGCACACCACCTCGATGCCCGCCGCGGCGCACGCGGCCTGGTCCTCCTCTCCGAACCCGGGCGCCATGTGCACCGTCCCGGTGCCCTCGTCGGCGCCCACGAAGTCAGCGAGCAGCACTCGGAAGGCATTCGGGGTGGACGTGAAGTAGGGAAAGAGGGGCCGGTACCGGCGCCCAGCCAGCTCGGCGCCGGTGACCGTGCCGATGCGTTCGGCTCCCTCGAGCTGCGCCTGGTAGCCGTCGAGGGTGCCCTCGCCCAGCACGAACCGTTCCCCGTCGCGCTCGAAGACCGCGTAGCGCAGCTCGGGGCCCACCGCCAGCGCCAGGTTGGACGGCAGGGTCCACGGCGTGGTCGTCCACACCCACAGCGCCACCTCGCCGGCCACCAACTCGGGAGCCTCAGGGTCGGGGGCCAGGGTGAAGGCCACGGTCACTGCAGGGTCTTGGCGGTCCCGGTAGGCGTCGTCCTGGCGGGTCTCGAAGTTGGAGAGGGGGGTCTCGCATTCCCAGCAGTAGGGCAGCACCCGATAGTCCTCGTAGAGGAGACCCTTGTCCCACAGCTGTTTGAGCGCCCACATGACGCTCTCCATATAGGTGGGGTCCATCGTCTTGTAGTCGTTGGCGAAATCCACCCAGCGGGCCTGGCGGGTCACGTAGCGCTCCCATTCACGGGTGTAGCGCAGGACCGACGTGCGGCAGTAGTCGTTGAACCGGCCGATGCCGTACTCGGTGATGGGACCCCGACCGGACACGCCGAGCTCCTTTTCGGCCTCGGTCTCCGCCGGCAGCCCGTGGCAGTCCCACCCGAAGCGGCGTTCGACCCGCTGGCCGCGCATGGTCCGGTAGCGGGGCACCGCGTCTTTCACGTACCCGGTGAGCAGGTGGCCGTAATGCGGGAGGCCGTTGGCGAAAGGGGGGCCGTCGTAGAAGACGTACTCGTTGTCCCCGTCCTCCCCCGCAGCGCGTGCGGCGACCGACTTTGCGAAGGTACCTTCCACCGCCCAGCGCTCCAAGATGGTCTCTTCGATCGCCGGGAACCGGGGATCGCGGGGGACGTCGGGGTAGGCGGCGGCTCGCTCGACGGGCATTTCTCCACGATACGGGGAACAGACGCGCCATCTCAGGGGTTAGATGGCGCGTTCAGAGGGTGGAGCTCGGCGTGCTATCGTCCCGGCTCCGCCGTGCGGAAATGGATGACAACATGGCAAGAGCACACAAGTCCACCGACAAGGCGGATACCACCGACGTGGACGACGCCGCGGGCGGGATCGACGGTGGGTTTCTCGAGGAAGCCCGCACCCTGCTGCTGAGCGAGCGGGAAAACTACACCCGCCAGGCCGACGAGCTCAAGGCGCAGGCCGATCTGCTGGCTCTGGAGCACGAACCGGGCGATGTCCAGTTCGACGAGGAAGGCGGCGAGGGCGGGACCTCCAACGTCGACCGGGAGTTGGACCTGGTCCTGTCGGCCCAGGCCCGAGCCGCGGTCGAGGAGATCGACCGGGCATTGCTCAAGATCGATGCCGGCACCTACGGGCGCTGTGAGCGTTGCGGCAACGAGATCCCGCGGGCCCGCCTCGAGGCGCTGCCCCACGCCGCCCTTTGCGTCGCGTGCAAAAGCGGCGGCCTGTCGTCGCGTCGGTAGATCCGCAGGCCGGCGCGGGGTCCCTGGACCCTTCGGGCGGCCCGCCATCGCTGCGACGCGGGCCGACACGGGTGTGGGTGGCGGCGGTGGCCGCCGTCGTGGTCGTCGTGGTCGACCAGTTCACCAAGTCCTGGGCTGTGGGCAGCCTGAGCGGGGAACCGCCTCGTCACGTGTTCGCCAGCCTCTCGTGGAACCTGACCATCAATAAGGGCGCGGCGTTCAGCCTGGGGACAGGGGTCACCCCCATCCTCGAAGTGGTCGCCGTCGTCTTGGTCACTGTGCTGGCGGTGGCCGCGCAGCGGGCGGGGCGCAGCGCTCCGTTGCTGGCCGTGGTCGCTATCGGGATGCTGCTGGGCGGGGCCCTGAGCAACCTCGGTGACCGGTTGTTCCGCTCCTATGGGGGCGGTGTCGTGGACTTCATCGACGCTCTGCGCATCGGCCACCACGACCGTTGGCCCATTTTCAACGTGGCCGACGCGTCCATCTCCATCGGGGCCGTCCTCTTGGTGGTGGTCGGTACCCGCCAGCGGGCGGCGGCCGGCGCCCCCAGCGACACGGTCGGCGCGGGATGATCGACGAGCGGGTTCCGCCGGCCCTCGACGGCGAACGGATCGACCGGGTGGTGGCGCTGCTCACCGGCCTCCCCCGGGCCGACGCGGCAGGTCTCGTCGACGACGGTCGGGTGCAGGTCGGCGGCCGGGTGCTGTCGTCGCGCAGCCGGAGGATGCACACCGGCGAGCATTTGGAGATCGACACCCCCGAGATGGTCCCGGTGGGCCCGTTGGCCGCGGAGGCCGGGGTGCCGGTCCCCGTCGTCTTCGCCGACCACGACGTCATTGTGGTGGACAAACCGGCCGGCCTGGTAGTGCATCCGGGTGCCGGAAACCCCACGGGAACCCTGATCCAGGGCCTGCTGGCGCTGTTTCCCGACCTCGAGCAGTTGGCCGTGGGCGACGCTGCGCAGCGCCCCGGGATCGTGCAGCGCCTGGACAAGGGGACCTCCGGATTGCTGGTGGTGGCCAGGAGCGAGCGGGCCCGGGCGTCGCTGGTGGCGCAGTTGTCGGCTCGTAGCGTCGAGCGTGGCTACGTGGCGTTGGCCGCAGGCCGCGTCGACGCCGACGAGGGGCTCATCGACGCTCCTATCGGCCGCGACGACGCGCTCGCCACCCGGATGGCGGTGCGCACCGCGGGGCGCCCGGCCCGCACCCGCTACCGGGTCGAACATCGTTTCGCCACGCCCATCGCGGCGAGCCTGCTGGCCTGCCGGCTGGAGACGGGCCGCACCCACCAAATCCGGGTGCACCTGGCCGCCATCGGCCATCCCGTGGTGGGCGACGAGCGCTACGGCGGACCGATGCTGGAGGTCCGCCGGCCCTTCCTGCATGCCGCGGTGCTCGGCTTCGAGCACCCGGGCAGCGGGGAGCAGTTGCATTTCGAGGCCGAACTCCCGGCCGATCTGGCCGGCCTGGTCGCCCGTTTCGGCGACTGAGGTCGTCGTGTTAGCGGGTGAAACCGCTCAGCAGGACCGCGAAGCTCTGGTCCTCGCGGGCCCGGGCGTCGGCGATCGCCGCGGCGTGCCCGGCCAGCATCAGCTGTTTGATGGCCATGATCGAGGCGAGAGGGAAGGCGGAGATGCGCTGGCCGAGCGCGACCGCTTCGCCCAGGACCTGGCCGTCGGGGTATACCGCGAGCGCCAGGCCCGAATCGACCAGTGCTTGCGCATCGAACCAGTCCCCGGCCAGCAAGGCCAGCGCAGCTCGCTGCCAGCCCATACGGAGCGGGAACAGGTAGCTGCTGGCTGCCTCGGGGGCCACGCCCAGGGCTCCGAACGGCACCTTGGCCCGGGCCCCCTGCGCCACGAGCACCAAGTCGCAGTGGGCAAGGATCGTCATGCCGATCCCCACGGCGACGCCGTTGACGGCGGCCAGCAGCGGCTTGGGGAACGTTGTCACCTGGTCCAGGAGGGCGGGAAAGGCGGACGTCGCTCCTGGTTCGCCGCTGGCCAGACGGGCCATCTCGGCCAGATCCTGGCCCGAGGAGAAGGCCTTCCCCTCACCGGTGAGCACGACCGCACCGACTCCGTCATCCACCGCGGCGTCGGCCAGCGCAGTGGCCACGCCCTGGTAGAGCGAGGTGTCGAAGGCGTTGAGGACTTCGGGGCGGGAAAAGGTCACGACCCGGACCCGTCCTTCGTCGGAGATGTGCAGAGCTGCCATGCGCCGACGGTAGGCCAAAGCCGCTCTTGTGGGCGCCGGGGGCGTACCATGGCAGGCGTGAAGGTGTCCACGCGAGGCGATTACGCGAGTCGGGCGCTGCTGTCTCTGGCGCTGCATGAAGGAGGAGGCCAGCCCACCTCGGTGCGCGATATCGCCGAGCGGACGGGTCTGCCCCAGCCCTACCTGGAGCAGATTCTCCTGGCCCTCAAAGGGGCCGGGCTGGTCCGCTCCAAGCGAGGTGTCGGCGGCGGCTACGTGCTGGCCCGCCCTCCGGCACAGTTGACGCTGGGCCAGATCGTGAGTGCCGTCGAGGGCCCTATCCAAGCGGGCGACTTCGGCGAGCCCCACCAAAACGGGGCCTGTGATCACGAAGGCCAGTGCGTGTTGCTCGGGGTGTGGTCGGACGTCGGGGAGTACATGCGGCGCTATCTCGACTCTTTCACCCTGGCCGACATGGTGACCCAGGCCCGAGGCGGCGTCCCCGTCGCCTAGCGGCTTGCCCTTGCCCGTCGCGGGCAGCGTGACCGCGCGGGGCGCCTGGGCAATATAACGTCGTTCTACACCGCCTCATCGGGGGGCGCCCGCCCAGGGAGAAGCTGTCAATGCGCGTCTACAAGGACCTCTTCATCGATGGTGGATGGGTTCAATCCACCGGGTCGGAGACGATCTCGGTGGTGTCGGCTTCGAGTGAGGAAGTCATCGGCGAGGTCCCCTCAGGTACCCCAGCCGACATGGATGCGGCGGTCACCGCGGCCCGCCGGGCTTTCGACGAAGGCCCCTGGCCCCACCTGTCCCCCGTGGCCCGGGCCGGGTACGTCAAAGGCCTCTCCGCTGCCCTTCAGGCCCGCGCCCAGGAGTTGGCCGATGTGATCTCCGCACAAAACGGGTCGCCCAAGCAGTGGTCACTGTTCGGGCAGGTCTTTTCGGCCACCACGGTGTTCGACACCTATGTGGGCCTGGCCACCACCTACCAGTGGGTGGACACCCGGGTGGGCATGATGGGCAACCAGGTACGGGTGCGTCGTGCCCCCGTGGGCGTGGTGGCCGCCATCACCCCCTGGAACGTGCCGCTGTTCATCGCGGCGCTCAAGCTCGGCCCGGCGCTGGTGTCGGGGTGCCCGGTGGTGCTCAAGCCGGCTCCTGAGACGCCCCTCGACGCCTACATCCTGGCCGAGGCGGCGGAGGCGGCCGGGTTCCCTCCCGGGGTGATCAACGTCGTCCCTGCGGGCCGTGAGACCGGCGACTACCTGATCCGCCACCCCGGGATCGACAAGGTCAGCTTCACCGGCTCCACCGCCGTGGGCCGCCACATCGGCGAGGTGTGCGGCGCGCAGCTCAAGCGGGTCACCCTGGAGCTGGGCGGCAAGTCGGCGGCTATCGTCCTCGACGACTTCGTGCTCGAGGACTCCGCCCTGGACTCGCTGGTGCAGAGCGGCCTGATGAACAACGGCCAGGTCTGCGGCGCCCAGTCGCGCATCCTGGTGCCCCGTTCGCGCTATGACGAGGTCGTCGGCGCTCTCGGTGCGAAGGTGGGCGCCCTGAAGGTAGGCGACGCCCTCGACGATGCCACCCAGGTCGGGCCGCTGGTCGCCGAGCGCCAACGCGACCGGGTGGAGCACTACCTCGAGGCGGGACGGGCCGACGGGGCGCGGGTGGTGGTCGGGGGCGGCCGGCCGGCCGGCCTCGACCGTGGGTGGTTCGTGGAGCCGACCGTGTTCGCCAACGTGGACAACAACATGAAGATCGCCCGCGAGGAGATCTTCGGCCCGGTCCTCTCCGTCATCCCCTATGACGGCGAGGAGCAGGCCGTGGCGATCGCCAACGACTCCGACTACGGCCTGTGCGGGTCGGTGTGGACGGCGGATGCCGCCCACGGCGAGCAGGTGGCGGCACGGGTGCGCACCGGGGTGGTGGCCATCAACGGTTCGATGATCCTCGACTTCAACAGCCCCTTCGGTGGTTTCAAGCAGTCAGGCATCGGCCGCGAACTCGGACCGGAAGGAATCGGGCCGTACACCGAACTGCAGTCGATCATCCACCCGGTGGGCTAGAAGTGACGGGGGTGGGGCGCCATGGCGCACGTTGTGGCCGGCAACAGTTGCCATGAGTAATGAAACGGTTCGGGGTCTGGACGCTGCTCGCGTGGGGTCGTGGCTGGCCGCCAACGTAGTCGGCGCCGCGCCCCCTTTCGCCTACCGTCTGGTGGCCGCCGGCGGATCCAACCTGACCTATGAGGTCACCGACGCCGGCGGCCGGCGTTGGGCGCTGCGGCGGCCCCCCGTGGGGCACGCACTGCCTACCGCCCATGACATGGATCGCGAATGGCGGCTGCTGGTGGCGTTGCACCCCACCGCGGTGCCCGTACCCGAACCCGTCGCGTTCTGCTCGGACACAGACGTCACCGGCGCCGGTTTCTATGTGATGGCCTTCGCTGAGGGAACGATCTTGCGGGACCAGGACGGCGCGGCGGCCATGACCTTCGCGCAGGCCGAGGCCGCCACGGCCAGCCTGGTCGCCGTGCAGGTAACCCTCGGTACGCTCGACGTCGACCAGATCGGCCTGGGCGACCTCGGCCGCCGGGACGATTACGTGGGGCGCCAGTTGCGGCGCTGGCGGCGCCAGGTCGACACGGCGGCGGTGCGGCCGGCGCCACTCATGGCCCAGTTGCATGACCGCCTCGCCGCGTCGCGCCCGGCGGAGCGCGGACGGCCCGGGTTGGTACACGGCGACTATCGCTTCGACAACACGGTGCTGGGACCCGACTGGGCGGTGAGCGCCGTGCTGGACTGGGAGTTGTGCACGATCGGCTCGCCGGCAGCCGACGTGGTGTGGTCGCTGTGTTACTGGGCGGATCCCGCCGACCCGCTCAGTTTCCTGACCGACCCGCCCACCCTGGCCGAGCATTTCCCGACGAGGGCCGAGGTCACCGCCCGCTACCAGTCCGCCGGCGTCGACCTGGCCGACCGGGCGTGGTACGAGGTGTTCTCCTGGTGGAAGCACGCCTGCATCCTCGAGGGGGTGTACGGGCGGGCGCTGGCCGGAGCGGCCGGCGGCCTGGGCACCCGGGACCCCGCAGGTATCGCCGCTCGGGCCGACGCCTTTTTCGCCCGCTCGGCGGACCTGGCCAACGGCGTCGTACCCTAATCAGCGGACCGCCTCATCGGGCGACTGGCTCATGGGGCGACTGGCGCATCAGCCTGCGGCGCGCTGGCGTAACTCGAACTTGAGCACCTTCCCGCTGGCGTTGAGCGGAAAGCTGTCGACCACCGCCACTCGGCGCGGCACCTTGTAGTTGGCCATCTCCCCCCGGCACCACGCCATCAAGGTGTCGGGATCAATCTCGGCGCCCGGCGTGGGAATGACCCAAGCCATCCCCACCTCGCCCATACGGTCATCAGGGATGCCCACCACCGCAACTTGGGCCACGCCGTTGTAGCGGGCGATGACGGCCTCTATTTCCGCCGGGTAAGCATTGAATCCGCCCACGATGTACATGTCCTTCTTGCGGTCGGTGATACACAGATAGCCCCGTTCGTCGAGGACGCCGATGTCGCCGCTGTGCAGCCAGCCTTGCGGGGTGATGGTCGCCGCCGTGGCCTCCGGGTCGTTCCAGTAGCCGGCCATCACGTTGTAGCCCCGGATCATGACTTCACCCGCTTGACCGGCGGGCAGCGCGACTCCCTTGTCGTCGGCAACAATCACTTCGACATGGGGGATAGCCCGTCCTGCGGTGCGCGACACCGTTTCTGGGTCGTCGTCGTGTCGGCACATGGTGGCGATACCGGTGGACTCGGTGAGGCCGTAGCCGGTGAGTACCGTGGAAAACGACAGGTCCGTGCGCATGCGGCGGATGAGCTCGACAGGCACCACGGCGGACCCGGTGACCGCCAGGCGCAGCGACGACGTGTTGTGCGCGTCGCGCTGGGGGTGGTCCAGGATGGTTTGGAAGAGGGTGGGCGGCCCCGGAAGCGTGGTGATGCGCTCGGCCGCCACCAACGCCATCACCTGGTCCACATCGAGGATGGGATGGGGGATGATGGCCGCCCCGTTGAGGATCGAGGTGAGGATCCCCGCCATCAGCCCGAACGAGTGGAACAGGGGATTGACGATGAGATAGCGGTCGCCGGCGCGCAACCCGACCACTTCGGCCCATGCCTTGTAGCCGCGGGTGCACGCGTAGTGGCGCAGCATCGCCCCTTTGGGCGCGCCCGTCGTGCCAGAAGTGAACAACAGGTCGCTGAGATCGTCGGCCTCGACGGCGTCGGCCCGATCGGCCACCGCGTCGGGGTCGACCCGGGGCCCGCTGCGCCACTCTTGCCAGGTCCGCGTTCCCTGGGGAGGAGGTCCTGACAAGACGATGGTCTCCTGGAGCGTCTCGCCGCCGCCCGCCGCCTGGAGCATCGCCACGTAGTCGTTCTCGAGAAAATCGGTGGTCGTAAACAGCGTCCGGGTCCCGGAGCGCCGCAGGATGTCGCCGGCTTCTGGCCCTTTGAACCGCGTATTGAGCGGTACCAGCACACCCCCCACCCGGGCGATGGCCAGGGAGCAGAGCACCCATTCGACACTGTTGGGAGCCCAGATGGCCACCCGGTCACCGAGCGCCACGCCCGAGGCGATCAAACTGGCCGCCACATCGTCCACCTCGGCATCGAGCTCCCCGAAGCTCCAACGCCGCTGCGGGCCGACCAGGGCCTCGAGGTCGGTGAACTTGGCGGCCGCCACGCGCAGCGCGGCGCCCATCGTGTAGGGGATGCCATCGGCGTCGGTCAGTTCTCTCGGCACCCGATGACGGTAGCCACTGGACCCGATGGTCGCACTAGATGGTCACCTGCACTAGATGGGCACCTGCACTAGATGG
>Ga0182030_10001186_pt1 | contig 53043 bp, 43 predicted proteins | sample 812S3MmetaG_FD_121299 | JGI IMG/M metagenome (GOLD analysis project Ga0182030, IMG submission 121299) | Permafrost microbial communities from Stordalen Mire, Sweden - 812S3M metaG (Illumina Assembly) | ecosystem: Environmental > Terrestrial > Soil > Wetlands > Permafrost | place: Sweden...
CTTCCAGCAAATTGCCGCGGAGTTCATCCCAGGTTTCCCCTTGGGTGAAAATGCCGTGGCCCAAAGCGCGGGCGTAGAAGCCACCCTCCTCCGCATCGCGAATCTCGAAGATCAAACTCCATAGACCCAGCATACCGAAACCCGAGCGTCACTGGCTGCCGCACCCAGTCTAATTCCCTGTCGGCGCCTTGTTCCACCTGTCTACCACCAGCACATCCACAGGGCCTTTCTTCGGTACGAGTTTCAGGCCGAGTTGTGACTGTATGGCCGTGAAGAAGTCGCTGCCGGAAACGTTCGCGGCCCCGTCCGGTAAGGGTTCCGAGGCGGCGGTGGGAGCCGTTGCGCGGTCATAGGTAAGTTCGAAGTCGTATTTCCCGGTTAGGCCAGTCCGGTCTAATACTGTGCGTCCGGTTAGCCGTTCCATCACCGAAATCAATTCAGGTGCACCCTGCATGCGCGCGGTGAGCCGCATCGTAGAGTAATCATCAATCATATCGAGGATGCGGTTGGGGTATCCGGGAGCTAGTTGGAATGTTCCGTCTTTGGCTGTGGAAATCCCCGCGGGCAGGCGGATGTCCGGTTCGGCGAGCGAACCACCGGCCACGGCATCCCCCGGCGCCAGTTCGGCTGGCTTCATCTTCAGCCCACCTTTGGCGACCACCATTTCATAAACCGGCCCCAGCCTGGTTTCGTGGTGCAGCACCAGGCCGATCCGTTCGGCCAGTAGATTCTGGAGCATCACATTGACCTGTGCCACGGTCGCTCCGCGGCGCACCTTGGCGGTGATGTCGTAGCGATCTGCATCGAGCGGCCGTGCGGATGACACTTGGGATGGAACCAGGCCGTAGGCTCTGAGTATCAAGTTCAGCAACGGCGCCGCGGTGGCGATGAACTGGCCTGGGTCGATGTTCCCGATTCCGCCCCCTTTCATCACGAAGCCGTGGGAGCCAGGAAGCGGAGCGCTCTGTTTCACCGACGCCACCTCAAAGGTGGTTTGCCCGTACAGCGTAGACGAGGCTAGAAGCATGGAACCGGTGATCAGAGACTTGAGCCCGCGCATGGGACCATTATCGGTCACTCAGCGCTTGGGGACTTAGAACAGCCGGTCCTGCTTCTTCAAATTGCCGATGTTGCCAATGTTCGCGATGGAGAAGGAAAAATATTCCAGGGTTTCATCGCGGATGCCGACGTTGTAACGGCGGTACTGGATGCTGAGGCCGCAACAATCCGTGTTGTAAGTGACTTGCGTGGTGGTATAGAGGAGCACCTGCTGGCGATAGTCGTAAATGAAATCGACAGCGGCATTCCAGCCGCGATGATTGGTATCGCCGTAGCCCACCCGTCCGCGGAACTGGTTGGCATAGGGTGTGAGGAGCGGGCTGTTATGCACTTCATTGTTGCCGCCCGAGACCACGTACTTCTTCCAGCGGTAATCCACCGACAATGTGCTGTTGACGATGGCGCGGACACGCGGATCGTAATCGGTCTGCCATTGGATGTTGAGGCCATTGATGGGACTGGCGCGAATGGTGGAGACCAACGGCGAAGTGCTGCGTGGACCAATCAGGAAGGCATAGCCGGTGAGATCGGCCGTGCTTTGAAACACGTTGCGCTCACCGGAAATCAGGGCGCCGCCGAAGGTGGTATCGAAATAACGCTTCTGAGCCACTTCCCAGCTGAAGACTTCCCGCACCTTATCGCCCTTCTTGGCGTAGAAGCGGTTGGCTAGCGAAATCTCCACTTCATTGGTATTCGATAACAAGTCATTCTCATCGAAGCGGATGAAGCGATTGAAATTGTCGCCGATGCCAGTGACGTACTTATAGGTGACGCGAGGCTCGATGACATGCTTCAGCTTTTCGCCGAGGAACGACTTTGTGTCGTAGATGCGTTCGAGCGTGGGAAAGACCAGATCCAGCGAAAAATCGCGCGCGCTGCGCACCAGGTTGGTTCCGATAGCCTGATAGTTGCCGAGGTAGGGCTGCTGCGATTCCGAATAGAACGTTTCATCAATGCCAACGCTGGGGATGATATGGAAATCGCCCAGATGAAACGCGGTGGTGACGTGCGGCGCAAAGCGTACGCGGTTGGTGAGCGCGCTGGTCTGGAAGCGGCTGATCAGATTATTGTTGGCGTCGAAAAACGGCTCCGACCGGAACAACAGGCCGGCTGAGGATTCAAAGGAGAACCAGAACGGCTGACCGAAGATTCTGAGCAGGTTATGGTCGCGGCTGCTGAACTGCACTTCGGGGAGCTTGCGAATGGTGACGGCGTCGGTGAGGTAAGTGACCTTGTTGGTGGTGGGATCTGTGACGGCAATCTCGGAGGTCTGAAAATTCTGTGCGCGCGATGCCACAATGTCCAAGGTATAAGTGGAAAAGTTCTTGTCGATGAAGCCGACCGAGTGAATTTCCGAACCAACAGCCTCATTGAACGACTGCGTCCAATCCTGCTGGAACCGGAATGACGAGATGAAGCTGAGATTGCCGCGCGCGGTCCAGCCGTCTCCCAAATCGGAGTGGCCCACCATGGTGAGGCTGAACCCGCTGTAGGTGGGCGCGCCGGGAGTGGTGGATTTGTCCTGCGCACCGAAGACGATCATGTCGAAATCGGTGCCTACTTTGGGTTTTCCGGCAAACTCGACATGGTGGGTGAGTGAACCGGAGGTGAAGGCTTCGGCGCGGTAGGTGAGGTCGTAACTGCGGTTGATGGCCCAGAAATATCCTGCCGCCAGAGTAAAGCCGCGCACTGAACTGTGGCCGGGCTCGGGCAGCAGGAACCCGCTCTTGCGCGGCTCGCGTTCCAACGGGCGATAGAACCAGGGGAAATAAAAAAGCGGGATGCCGCGCAGGCGGAATGTGCTGGCGTGGGCGATGGCGCGCTCATGGGGAATGATGTCGAACCTGCGGCCGGTGAGGCGCCACCAGGGATTGGGCAGGGTGCAGTCGGTGACCCACCCGTTATAGAGGATGTATTTGGCTCCGAGACGCTCAGCCCATTCGCCCTCGAAATGAAAGGGCTGGTTGGAGGTGAGGATTCCGGGCTTGGTGATGACGCGGGGGTAGGTTTCTCCGGCGACGTTGACGTACTTGCCGTGCTCATTGCCGCGCTCTGTGTGGTACCAAACCTCATCGCACCAGATCTTCTCGTTTTTCTCAAAGCTGTGGAAGTAGACGCCGCCTTTGGCGTGCATCTCCTGGGCATCTTCGTCGAATTCGATGTATTCCGCGCTGAAGAGCATGCGCGAATCTTCGACGACCGCGGGATGTCCATGGAGCTTGTGGACTCTACCCTGGTCGTCCTGGCTGCAATCCGGGCCCAAAGCGCATTCCAGGTGGAAATTCCAATAGCCGGTGGGGATGGCTGGGGTGGTAGGCTTGGTTTCCTTCCTGCCGTCAGGCCGCTGAATCTCATCTACCGCCAAAGTGGGGTTCTTAGTACCAGTGGGCTCCTGCGCCGCGGCCCCAGTCGCTAAAACCAGCGTTCCCAACGCGGCAAGCAGGAAAATAGAGGTAATACGTGAAGAATTGGCTTGAGAATCTGGTACCGATGTGCTAATAACAATGAGAGAGCTGATTCGGAAGGGCTTCAAAAGGCAAAGTTAGCATATTTCCATGACGTGTAGCTATTGTGGTTCGCGGAACAGCGAGACGGAGCACCGATGCCGGAGGTGTGGACGGCGTCCGGGCGACACATTGAACGGGGGATTTGCCCTGCATGTGACGAACGGCGCGCTGGCCACGCAAGCTCAGCCGGTAGCCGTGGGAGTTAAGTCCAAGCCGCCCGCGCCGATGCCAGCGGATATGGCGCGAGCCATTCAAGGCTCGCTATTTCCCGAACGGTCCGGCAGCAATGTAATCCCGATTGAATCTTTCGCAGCACCAACACCGGCGCGTCCGGCGGCGCCTGCGAAAACGCCGGCGCGGCCCCGGGCAGCGGCTGCGGCCAACCCTGCGAAGCCGGCGCCGCGGCGCACTCCACGGATTGCCGAGGGACAGGGCAAACTGGATTTTCTACCGTCCGCTCCACCCAAGCCGCGTACGCTGAGCACCACGGTGGAAGCGGTGATCTATTGTGAAGCGCCGGTTGCCAGCACAGCGCATCGAGCTGTGGCAGCGGCCATCGATTGGACGCTGGTACTGGTTGCTTATTGTGCGTTCCTGCTGACGTTCCATTTGTGCGGCGGAGAATTCTTTATTTCGAAGAGCACGCTGCCGATTTTCGGCGCCGCTTTTCTGGTGGTTGGTTTCACCTACGGAATTTACTGGACGGTATTCGGCACGGAAACGGCGGGCATGCGGTGGACGCAATTGCAACTGATCACGTTCGACGGATTTCCGCCGGAACGACGCCACCGGATCATGCGTTTTGCCGGCGCCTGCCTGAGTCGCTGCACGGGGCTGGGACTGCTGTGGTCGCTGGCGGACGAAGAGAGCCTGGCGTGGCAAGATCACATTTCCCGGACGTTCCCGACGCCGTACGAGATGGAAGCACGCATCTTTCAACGGCGATAGGGCAACGGCGGTAATTTTCACCGCCCAGACGCTGAGACGCTGGGAAAAAAACGAAAAACTAAAGATCTCAGTATTCCGGGGAGAAGAAGTCTTCCTCTGGCAATGATGGTTTCGTGGGCGGGATTTCAAGCTAGTTTCCTGGATGGAACGTCGGCGTGGCAGGCAGCGCCGGCTCGAAAGCCGGCGGCAGCCAGGATTGGCTGGCCCCACAAGGAGCGACGCCTGGGAGCTTATTTTTCTTTCGGTGCGTCCGTCAGGCCGGCCTTCTTCGCCATGTCCCGCAAATCAGCTTCCCCGTTATAGCCAATCTGGTGGGCCACGATCCTGCCGTCGCGGCCGATCATGACGAAGGTGGGGAAGCCTCCCACGTGATAGGAATCCGCAATCTTCGATTCACTGCCGAGCAGGACGGGATATGGCACGGGAGTCTTCTTCAAGAACGCTTCCACGTCGGCACGCTGCTCCCCCGTGCTAACGGCCAGAACCACCAGACCCTGTTCCTTGAAATCGCGAACCAGTTTTTCAACGGCCGGCATGGCCTGGCGGCAGGGAACGCACCAGGTGGCCCAGAAATCGAGGAGCACGGGCTTGCCCTTGAGCGAGGCGAGGTTGTAGATCTTGCCGTCCATTCCTTTGGCGTCGAAAGCGATGGCCTCCCTGCCGTCGAGGTCGGCCTTGGGCAGCGTGGAACCGAGCAGGTTTTCGGTTTCGGTGGCTCCCTCCGGGGGCGTGAAAGTGAAGAGAGAATCGGGAACGGGCTGATCCAACTTGAGATTTCTCTTTACCATTTTTTCCGCCATCCCGATGGAATTGCCGGCCACGTTCATCTTCATGGAGACCGAGAGCTGTAAGTCAATGCTCAACTTCTTGTCGAGCCACAAGGTCATCACCAGGTCACTGACGCGGGCGCCCTGAGCTTCCGGAACGGTGATGTCGCTGACCTTGGTTTCCACCACCCAGCAGTCATGTTTCTGTCCATCGATTTCGAGAGTCTCATCGCGGAGGGTCTTGCTGTTGCTGGCCACCTTGGAAACGTCCGGCATGTTCTGCAGCCCCATCATCTGGATGATGGTGGTAGCGCCCATCGACGCATTCTCCTTCACGTATTGGTTGGCCAGGGAATTATAGGCCCAGGTGGTTACGCCATCGGAGACCATGGTGACGGTGACGCCTTGCAGTTTGGTCTCCAGGCGCATCTTGCCGGGGTTCCGAAACGCCATGGAGATTTCACCCGACATTTTGGTGGGCATGGGACCGGTCATTTCCATTTCCATGTCGCCGTTATAGCTCATGCTGGCGAGGTTCTTGATAGCGGTGACCTGTTCCTTGACGAGCGTGTTCGCGTCCGGCAACGTCTGCGGAAACGACAGTTGAGCGGCGAAGAAAAGAAGGAATAACGGACGCATGGATAGCTCCGGTCAAAGCGTAGCACAGCACCGCCGGTGATAGCATGGAAACAAATGAAGGGTGCCTCACTGTGTTTGCTGGTTGCGCTGGCTCTGCCGGCCTACCCTTGCGGATGCCAGGCAGTAGTGCCGGTTTGCAATGAAGTGGCCTACAGCAGCGCCGTGTTTATTGGAACGGTGGAATCCATTTCACCGACTTTTTTGAGCGACTGGAGCGTTTCGCGGCGGCCGTCTCTGCTGCAACTCAACCAGGCCAACGAACAATACCTCGCCGACCATTCCGCGCAAAACCTGAGGGCCTTGAAGGACGTTTTCCGCAAGACGTTTCCGGACCTTCCGGATGATCAGCGCGGCGCACTGGATAAAGCCGCTTCGCAGAAGGACCTGGTGGATGTGTTTTCGGCGGTGCTGGGGCATGGGAAGCGTGTGCGGTTCCGCGTGCTGACTGTGTTTCGCAACGGCGACGACGATGACCACGATAAGAAGATAGTCGCGGGCAAGGACCAGGGCGGCGCCAAAGACGATGATGATGCCAAAGAGCAGGTCTTCGATGTCTGGACGCCCTTCGGAGATTGCGGCTTCGATTTCCAGACCGGCGAGACGTACCTGGTTTACGCCGACAGCGACGAGGACACCAATATCATGGAAACCGATAGCTGCACACGGACGCGGCGGCTTTCCGACGCGGGGGCGGATCTGGCTTTCCTGTATTTCTATAAAGAGCGCAAGCAGGCATCGGCGCGACTGGAAGGCTTTACGACATCGGACACACTGTACCAGGTGAAGCGGCGCGATGCCGACCGGATCGATGCGCCGGTCGCTGGTATTACGGTGGAATTGAACTCACCGGCGGGGATGCGCTACGCGCGCTCCGATGCGCTGGGGAAGTTTATGTTCGACGGACTGGAGGCTGGCGACTATCAGCTTTCCGGCTACGCCGCGGGCTTTCCGGACACGGTCAAACTGTTGTCGGGGCCTAAGAAGTTCCACATCGATGCGCAGGGCTGCGCGAACCAGGTGCTGCTGATTCCGAAGGTGCCGTAGTAAGATCTTCAACGCGGAGGCACGGAGAAGCGGAGAAACAGCTGAGAGATCTGAGGAGAGCTCTTGCGGCGAGACGATTCGTCAGTCAAGAGGGCCGAACTTGACAGGCGATCGCCTGTCCCAGTTAGTCCACTTACTGTTCGGGGTTGCGCGGGAAACTCCAGTAGGGCAAGCGAATGCCGCGGAGTAGAAACTGGTCGGCACGAATTGCCAGGGGAGCCAGGAAGTTTATGGCTCCCCCGGACGTTACGAAATCGTCCTGATCCACACCGTCGCCGGAAACACCCAAACCACCTACCAGTTGGCCGTTGCGATAGAGCGGGGCGGAACCGGGGAAAAATACGATGCCGGATTGATTCGGGTTCGCGGGCTGGTTGCCTTGCGTGCAGGGGTTGGCGGTATCGGCCGCGTACATGGCGGCGAAGGGACCGGGCCTGGTATTTGCAATGCCCGATGGAAAATACGGTTGCGAAGCGAAACCCACGGTGCGGTTGGTGACAGCCGTGCCGGTGGGGACACCGGGCAGATCACGCGGGTCGCGATTAGGGCCGGAGAAGTAAACGACATTGCGGGCTTTGGTGAGCGCCACGTCAATCGAAAAGATGAGAGAGTCCGACATGCGGTAGAGCCCCAGAATATTGCCATCCAGATCGGCAACGGAAATCACCATGCTGGCGCGCGTGCCGACGGGCAGGCGGATGGCGGCACGGGTCAGGCCGGCGGCACTGATGGCGCTCTGCACAATGGAAGTAACGTCGGCGACACTAAGAGTTGCGCTGGCCGAAGGGCCCACCAGCCAGCCTTCCGGCGCGGGCATGCCGTTGAGCGGGCCCACTTCAAACGTTCCACTGTAAATGAAAAACGGACTAGAGAACGAGATGCCCGGAGGCGCAGTGGTGTTGATGAAGGGCAAGCGGATGCCGTTGATATAGACAGCGCCCGGATCCGGCAGCGGCAACTGCACAAAGAAGCCGGAAGCCCGCGCCGATTGCGACGCGACGTATTCATCCAGGTCATCGCTTCCCGCTCCCGCCACGCCGATGCCACCGACGACGGTGACACCGTTCCGATACAGGGGCAGGCCGCCGGGGAAAGTTGCCATACCCAGGCCATAGCCCGTGCCGGTGGCGTTCTGCAATTGCGGCAGCATTTGGCCGGGCAGGTAAGTCACATTGAAATTGCAGCCGCGATTGGTGTTTCCAATTCCAAACAACGGGCCGGACGGCTGGTTGGGTATGCCCATGGGAAAATTCGGCTGGCTGATGGCCTGGACGGTGCGCGACGAAAGCGGCGTGGCGAGGCTGCTGAAGAAAGCACCGGTGCGGGCGAGTGAAAGCGCTTTTTCCACATCGGCATCGGTGGTTGCGGGAAGGCGGAAGATGGCCAGGATGTTGCCGGCGCGGTCCACCACGGCGACGGCCAGGCCCGGGGCGCCATCCGCCTGCACGGCATTCGCAACCAGCGTTTGCACATCGGCGGCCGAGAGTTGCGTTGCATCAAAGGCTGCGTCCACGGGGATGACAGCGGCGGGGCTCTGACTGCCATCGGCGCCAGCTACAGCAATCTGCAGGAAGCTGCCGCCGGCGCCGGGAGGCAACACAAACTGCGCGTCGGCATCGTCGAGGACCGTGGTGTCTACTGGCGCGCCGGCCACCAGCACCTGCGCGCCGCCGGAAAATCCGGAGCCTTGCGCGATGAGGGTCTCACCCGGTTCGGCGGGCGAAGAGGTGGTGACGGGTAAAGCGGTGGCGGCGTGGAGGACGGCCGCGGCCGGCAGACCGTTCACCATGGTTGTGGCAAGGGTCGCCTGGGCCCATAGCGAGGTGGAAACAAGTGTGGAAACAATTAAACCTGCGAAGCGCGGGCGGCACCGCCCACGCCACCACTGAGGGCAAAAACAGTTTGTGGTCATCGTGTTCCTCCCGCCGGCCGGCCCGGTGGCTGGTCGGTGACGGTGTAAAGACGGCCGTCGTGTAAATAGAGACGCTGCATTTCATCCAGATGAAAGGGGCGCGCACCACGCCGTCCGAAAACCGCGAGCTGGTTGCCGCTCTCATCCACGGCGCGATCGCGGTCGAGTCCTTTGGAAATGTCGATGGCTTCCCCTTTGGTGCGGAAGGTGGCGATCAATTCCGGTTCGGGCGGCGGACTGAAACCCCACAAGCCTTCGGTACGGTTAGGGGCCGTGAGCTGCAGGACGCGAAGACCGTTGCGGCCGTCGGCAACATATGCGAAGAGGCTGGCGTTGGTCATACCGATTTTGACGGAGCGCGCATCGTTGATGGCCCCTTGGGCAGTGAAGAACTTCGGCGCGCCGGGTTGCTCCGGCCGTTCGACATTGACGATTGCAACGCCCAACCGGCCCGCTGCAATATAGGCATACGTGCGTGCCACGTAGATATCGCGGGCGCCCGCAACGGGAATGACGGCCTTGGCGACGGGGCGCTTCGGGTCGGTGATGTCGATCACCTGCACGCCGGTGGATGTGGTGACGAAGGCGTAGCGGAATTGAATGGCGCTATGGCCGGCGCCCTGCAACGGCACCGTGGCGACGACGGCGGGCTTGAGAGGATCTTCCACGCTGACGATGACCAGACCGCGATCGCAGGAGACATAAACGGAATCGCCGGCCGTAACGACGAAATTCGCGCCGTTGAGAATACCGGCGGGGTTGAAGGTGACGGCGCGCTTCAGGAAGTTGTTGCGCGGGTCGCCATCGAGCAGCGTGGCGGCGTTGATCAGAATCAGACCTTCCTGCGCGTCGGCAACATAAAGGAACGCGTACATCAAATGGATGGGCTGCTCTTCATTCTCCGGATTGCGGCGGCGCGCGGGATCGACACCCAGGGTAGTGGGCGAAGCGATCCATCGGGCGTCTTTGGTTTTCACATACAGCCTCTGGCCCAGGGGCGAAACGGGCGCGCTGATGATGCGTTCGGCGAAGCGCTTATTATCGATGTCGGCGACGTCATAGATCTCCACGCCCTCGCGACCCTTGGCAGCGTATAAATATTCGCCGCGCAGCTGCAGGTTGAGCGTTGTGCCAGGGTGCTCATAGGCTTCCTCAAGCTGACGGCCTTTGGTGAACTTCGCATAGTTTTCGGGGTAAGCGAGCTTCTGCAAATAGCTGCCGATCACGGCCTGGGGCTCATCGTGCTCGGTGACGGCGACGGCCTGGAAGCCGGCGCTTCCCTGCCCCACGTACACATAGCGGCCCATGAAGTTGACGAAGTTGGTGCCTTCGAGCAACAACTGCGCCATCCAGGCGTTATTGTCGTTTTCGCGCGAGACGTGGCAATCCGTGCAGGTCTTGGTTTCGCGCGTGCGCACGGTGTGCGGGAAATGCGGATTGAAGGCCTGGCCGCTGTAGCCTTCGGCGGAGATGGTCTGTTCCTGGTGGTACAGCCACTCGCGGTTGGCATTCTGCGAACTGACCAGCACCGCGCTGGAGGATCGCACGGGCGCTATGCGGTTCTTCTTGGCGGTGCTATCGACGCCCAACATGAAGATATCGTCGCGCAGCACCTGGAAATTATAGGTGGTGAAGTTGCGGCTATCCACGTCGCCCTCATTGTGCAAAGTGGGACGGTTGGCATTGGCCTTCATGGAAAGATGGCAGCCGAAACAACTGGTCATCCAGGAGGAATGGCAGGCATAGCAGGACATGCGGTCGTCATTGTGCGCCAGAGCGGCGGGCGCAGCGCCGGCGCGGCCCCAGGTGACGCCGTCTTTCTGAATCGTCTTGGCGAGACGCGCCTTCTCGTTATAATTCGGCGAACCCGGCGTAATGGAATCGAGCACCTGGGAAACGTTCCACTCGACGTTTTCCGTCACCATGGAACGCTGCATCAACTTGCCGCTGACCCACTCAAAACGCCGCGTGCCGAAGGGCGTGCGGAGGCGCGAAAGGTCGTTGCCGCCAGTGGGCGCGGCGCTGTTGGAAGTCTTCAAAGCGGCCCGGGCGCGGATGGAACCGTGGCAATCCACGCAATCGATTTCGACGGCGGCGCGCGGTTCACCGTACAGATGGCCGTCGCCGTGGCTATCCTGCTCAAAGTGGCAGTCCACGCATTGCATGCCTTTGTCCAGGTGAATATCGCTCAGTTGAACCGCTTTGTCGAACTTCTTGGGATCGGTGAAACTGACCTTGTTGCCGTCCTTATCGAGCCAGTTGCCTGCGCGGTCGTGTTTATAGACGGCGCGGTAGACCCAGCCGTGGCCATTGAAATCGGCGAACTGGGTTTGCTTGAGGTGTGAATTCAAGTCGCGCAGATTGCGGAGAAAGGCGGGGTCGGACCAGTTGCCCTTCAGAGACGCCGCTTCCGGATTGCGCGCCAAGGAACGCGCCGCGTCCTCCGGCTTCCACTGCTTGGTTTTCGCGGGATACATGGCGTCGCCATCGGTTTCGTTATCCCACCACATGTAGCCGTAGTATTGAAACGCGTAGGAAGTGCCGGGGTGCATATGGCAGACCACGCACTGGCTTGAGGGAATGGAGCGCGTGAGGCGGTGTTCAATGGGGTGGCCTTCTTCATTCCTGGGGATGGTGGGGTCGGCGGTGAAGCTGGTGCCCAGGTGGCCGCGCGCGGCATACGGGCCGGAGTGAGCGGGGTCGCGGTCATTCGCATAGACCACGTGACAGGCGGTGCAGCCGGACGAGCGGTAATCCCCAGGTTGATCGTTGGTGCCCAGAAAAGAAAGCAGCGGATCGAGCAAACGCGTGCGCTGCAGACCTTGGAAAACCGGGTCGGTGCGCGTGAGGGTGCCGAAGCCGCGGTTGCTCAGACGGTCGTCGCCGCGCTCGAACACGCGCAGAGTGTTGCCCGGCTGGGTGGCTTCAAACTGCGGTAGGGGAAACAATTCCGCCAGCATGGCCTTCAGGCGGATCTCCTCCGGCGACGGCGGCGGCACCGCCGTGAGCTTCTGCGAAACGCCGCCGGGGCCATAGCTTTCGCCGAACGTGGCGCGCTTGAGAGGAAACGCGCCGTTGTTATAGAGCGCGGCGCCCCATAAGAAAGCGCCGTGAGTCATCATGCTGGTGCGGACTTTGGCGACGATGGCGCCGTGGCAATTCCTGTTGCCGCAGCTCTGGCCAGCCACGCGCAGGTCGCCGGGGTTGATGAAGCGAACGAACTGGTCGCTCTCGCGGTTGAGCGCGGCATAGGTGCGCGACGGGTTGGCGCTGGTACGCCAGATCGCGGCATCGCGCGGCAGGACGTGAGCTTGCAGCTTGTCGGTGGTATCGGCGCGGCCGCCGTGACAATCGGCGCAGGCCAAATGGACCGCGGGAGACGCGTGCATGGCCTCAATGCCCACGTGGCATTTGGCGGATTCGCAGCCTGCGGCCTGGGCCCAGGCAGCTCCCGCGGAGCAGACTGCGATCGCCAGGGGTACGACCACGTGGCGCATCAGAATATCAACCTCACGTTCACGAACGAAGAAAACTGCAGCTGTCCGTTATAAATCTCCTTGAATCCCTGGCCCGGGACCAGCATGCCGAATCCGCCCGTCAGCACGATGTTGTCGCTGAGCAAGGGCCGGTATTGCAAACCGATTCCGGCATCCAACCCAATGGCATGGTGGATACTTTCTTGAAACAGGACGGCCTCCAGGACTTCGGTTCGATTGAATTTCGCCCAGTTGACGTTGAGTGTGGATTTCAGTTTGGGCGTGATCCTGGCATCGAAACCGGCGTTGTAGAGCGTGATTCCCGGGTTCAGAAAATTGGCCTGGCCTTCGAAGGCTCCCGCGCGCATGGTGGGCATCAGGCTGTTGGGTCCGAACAGGTCGACACCCGTGCCGGTGAGGGGAATCAGTTCGCGATTGAGAAAATTAGTGCCGCCGCCATCGAACTGGTTGTTGATGAGGCCGCGATCCGCGAGCGCCGGATTCCCTAGAAAGCCGCCGCCGGCAAATTGTTGGTTGGGCACGATGGAATCGAAGCCGTTGGCCCGGCCGTCGTTCAGTTTGCCATCGCCGGAGGTGTAAAAGCCCGAGACTTTGAACGTCATCCAGTCTTTCTCATAGGACAGTTCGAGAGCGCCCAACTGCGCGTTGATGTGCTGGGGGTTCTTCAGAGCCGGAACGGGATTATTGTCGTCGCGCCCGAAAGCCTCGTAGAAGGCATCCGAGACATTGATTCGGCCAATGTGTCCGTCGCCGGCGATTCCGGCGTAAGCCGCACGGATTTTATGAGGCGCCGGCAACCCCAGCGGCGCGGGCCTGACAAGGTTCCCGTCCTTATCGATCAGAAAGCTGGCCTGGTCGTGGTTATAAAGGGCGCTGAATTCCAGGGTGTAGCCCTTCGTAAGGAAATCGCTCCAATAGAGGTTAGCCGCGGAGACCGATTGCTGGCGCGAGCGCCACTGATTCAGGCCGCTGTTGGTATCCTTTTCGAGCAGGCTGAAGTAAGCCAGATTGTACTGAAACAGGTTGTTGTGGAAGGTGCCGAAGAGGCGCGCGCCGGGCTGTTCATCGGAATAAATCAGGCCGCGGAAGTCACTGGTGAAGCGTTGGATACCCAGGCGGAGAGAAGTGAAATCGAAATACGCGCTGCCGCGCGAATCGCTGTCCTTGGGCTTCTCAAATGCACTCGCGCTATTGGTGAAGAGACGCTTTTCGAAGAACAGTTCCTGAACGCTGATGGCCGTATCGGTGCGGCGAATGCCATCGGCGACGTCGATGTTGGTGAGGCCGTTTTCCCGCGTGAGCAAGTAATTGATATTGAACTCCGGCGTGAATTTCAATTCCCAATCCACCGGCCGGAAACCGGCGTCGCCGCGGAACAGGCTGAAGCTCAAACGGAAATCCTGCACCACGGCAAACTGCGAGCCACGGCCGAAGAAGCCGGATTCACCAGGGTCGGCATAGCTGGCGCCGGCCGGCACGGGGACGCGGCGCTCCTCCGTGAGCGTCTCGCTCGAACCGGTAAAGGCAAAGAATAGCCGCCGGCCAAAGATGGGAAAATCGCCTTTCAGTGTGCTGCGATTGAACGGATCCCACCAGCGCGAGTAGGCGTAGATGGCGTCCAGCTTTTCATTATCGTAGCGGCGCCATGGCAGGGTGGGAAAAATGTGCCAGCGGTTCGGGACCGACGTGGCCTCCGCGCTACCGGAGGGGACGAGCACTCCCGCGACCATCACCATGGTGCGCGGCAGCAGGTGTTCCGGGTTGGCGGTGAGTTCGGGCAGTGGAAGCGGCGAAACTCCGCTGAGATCAACCGCACGGCCGATCAATGGCCGCGAACGGTCTTCCGGCAGCGGCTGCGCCGTCAGCAGGGCGCGCTGCGCGTCGATAAATTGCTGGAGTCTTTCGGCTGGCCCCACGACGGGGCCGCCCGTGGGTTTGCGCGGCAGCTTACGCACGGGTTCCGCCATGGCGGGCGCGCCGCGCTCGGGTTGCCTGCCGGTACGAGCCAATTGAGCCCGCTGTGCGTAGAGCGGCGCGCAAGCCGCCCATGCGACCAGTAATGCTACCCGCGGGTTGGGGCTCCAATCCATCGGCCGCCGTTATTCTCCTGCCGCCTTGGACCATAGCGCAACAAACTCGGCGGCCTTGTACTGCGAAGGATGCTCCAGATAGTCATACAACGGCGCCACCGCGTCCTGCTTCCGGCCGAGCGCGGCGCCCAGGGCATCCAGGGTCATGGTGGCCTGCTCGGCAGCATTGACGCCGCTGTCGGCAATGCGGCGGATATCTCGTCCCATGGAACGAAGTACACCTTCGGCAACTCCGCGATCGAAGTTCTGCGTTAGGAAATGCGCGGACAGGCCATCCGCCAAGCGCTCCATGGTCTGGGCGGCCAAAGCGATGCCGGGGCCGCTCTCAACGGCTTTCATGACGCGCGTCATATCGGCTTCAAAAGCAGCAAACTGATCGGGCGCGGCAATCGAAACCAGTTCGCGCGCCGCGGCAAAGCGCGCCAGATTCACCTGCCAGTTTCCCGGCCTGCGCCCGTCGTAGCCGCGCTGAATGCGCCAGCTATCGGCCCGCAGATCGTGATGGCACTGGTAGCACTCCAGGTCTGAAAATTCCGGCCAGCTCTTTTCGGCATGCGCTTCCAGCAACCGCATGCCGCCGGCCAGCGCCTGCATCTGTCCCACGGCCCAGGCCCGCACGCGCGGCATAGCGTCATTCGCCGACGGCTTGGGATCGCGATGGTGCGTCGGTTCGCCGTACGTGAACGTGTCCAACTCAAACGCCAGATCGGGATGGCCGGCGGCGATCAATTCATGATCGACCACCTGATCGCCGGTTCCCAGGTGACAGGCCAGACAGGTTTTGGCGCGCGTCTCCAGATTCTTGGTGTCGATCATTCCGGCCGCCACGCTGGCCGCGTGCGAATTGGGCCGCGTGTGCGGGCCCAGCCATTTCTCCGCTGGTCCGTGGCAGGCCTCGCAGGCCACGCCGTCCGAGCGCGTCTTTTCGGGCGACCCCGCGACGTGGCAGACCGTGCAGCGGCGGTCGCGCGCGACATCCGCCAGTTGAAGAACTTCGCCCATGCGCTTGGCGCGCGCCTCTTCGAGCACTTTGTATGCGCGCGAATGCTTGTCCGTGACGGACCACGTGGCGTATTCATTTCCCAGAATGCGGCTGTCAGTTTCCGCCAGCGGCCGGGTGCCCCCATGGCAATTCGACGACGCACACCCGCCCGCGCCGATATACGAACTCGGCGCCGGCTGCGCCAGCGCGATTCCCGCAACTGCCAGAATCATCAGAAGTGTCTTCATATCGCTACCGCTTCACGATCAACACCACAACCAACGCCACGGCCAGCAGCACGGCTGTCGCAATCGCCGCATACAATCCCCACTGCTTGGGTTGGGCCGCTTCCGCGCCACGGCCGGACAATGGATTTCCGCACTTCCGGCAGACTGCCGCGGCGACCGCGTTCTGGGCCGTGCAAATGGGACAGAAACGAACCTGTGCGGCGGCCGCGGGAACAGGCGCGGCCTTCGGCTTGGGCGGTGGAGGCGCCGGCGCCGGTGGAGGCAGCGGCGCAGCGGCAGGCGCCGCGCGCTTCATCACCTTGGTCTTCTGTTCGTCCACGGGTGCAGCCCCCGCCAGCGGCATGGCTCTGGTTTTCTCACCATCCGCCGCACGGGCCGCCACACCCGGCGAAGGCGACGCAGCTACCGGCACTTCAGCCACGACAGCCGGCAAACCCAGACCCAGCGTAGTGCGGCACAAGGCCAGCGCTTGTTTCAATTCGCCGCCGTTTTGCAGCCTACGCGCCGCGTCTTTTTCGAGCGCGCGGTTCAGAATGAACTCGAGGCCTTCAGGAGCATCCGGCGCGAGGTCGCCGAGCTTGGGCGGAGCTTCGAACACGATGGCGCTCACCACCTGGCCCAGGCTTCGGTCCCGCGCCGAAAACGGATGCCGGCCGCTGGCCAATTGGAAGAACACAATCCCAGCCGAAAACACGTCCGACGCGGCGCTGCAGCGCTCGCCGCGAATCTGCTCCGGCGACATATAATTCAGCGTCCCAAGCGACGAACCAGCCTTGGTCAGCTCCGATTCCGCCACTCGCACCATTCCGAAATCCAGCACAAGGACGCGGCCGGAATTCTCCAGGAACAAATTGGCGGGCTTGATGTCGCGATGCACCAGCTTCCGCGCGTGCGCGTATTCCAGACCGGCGCTCACCTGTTCCATGATGGCGAGCTTCTGATCCCAGGTAAACGGACGGCCTTCGCCCATCACTTTGCCCAGGTCGGCGCCCTCCAGCAATTCCATCGCCTGGTAGAGCATACCGTCGGCTTCACCTACTTCGAAAACCCGGATGAGGTTGGGTTGGTCCAGACCCTTGCAGGTCTCGGCTTCGCGCGTGAAGCGCTCACGCGCTTCGGCCGACAGGCCGACCACCGGAATGGCCTTCACCGCGAGCAGACGGCCGTCCGCGGCTTTCACCTTGAAGAGCGGCTGCGGCCCCTGGTGAATGGTTTCGAGAATCTGGTACGGTCCGATTTTTTCCATTCTGATCTAGTTCCCGCTCCCGTCCTCATACTCCAACAGGATGACCGTCACGTTGTCCGGTCCACCGGCTTCGTTAGCCATCGCTATTAGTTTGCGCACCGTTTCATCCAGGCCGCCGGCGGCTGCCAGGCACGCCGCGATGGTTTCATCTTCCACCGGGCCGTACAAACCGTCCGAGCACAGCAGAACCTGGTCACCGGGCTGGAGCGTTTGGATATGCGTCCGAATCAACACTTCCTCAAAAATGCCTACGGCCATCGTCAAGACGTTTCGATTGGGCATGGAACGCAGGCGGTCTTCGCTGAAGCCCAGGCGGGTGCGCAATTCGTTGGCGAAATTCTGATCGTAAGTGAGCTGACGCAACTCACCCGCGCGGTAGAGGTAGGCCCGGCTGTCGCCGACGTTGGCGAGCACCAATTCGGCGCCGCTCCACAGCGCCAGCACTACGGTGGATCCCATGCCGTCGCATTCTTTTCGATGGCGAGCCGTTTCCAGCACGCGGGCGTTAGCGGCGCGGATGGCTTCCTTGGCCGTTTCCTCCAGCGTGAGACCAGCCTCCGGCGAGCGCAGGTATTCGGCAACCGTCTCCATGGTGACGGCCGACCCCACTTCGCCGCAACTTTCTCCGCCCATACCGTCGGCCAGGATAGCGGCATTCAGTTCACTGAGCACATTCCAGGCGTCTTCGTTATTAGAGCGCGTTAGCCCGACGTCCGTGGCTCCGAAGAACTTCATTGCGCGCTCCCCGTCAAAACGTCCACCGGCCGGCGGTCGCGATCTTTCTCCAGGCTCCGGTTGTGATACAGGTGGCACTCCGGGCAGCGGTCGAGCGCGGCGCCGCTCCTGGCGTGGCAAGGCAGACAGGTCTTCAGGCTGGGGATGAGGACGTCCGCCGTCCGGGTGCTGGTGCGGGCCGCGGTGTGGCACGATTCACACTCCACGGCGCGGTGCGGACGATGCGCGAACTCAGCCCGCGCGAACCACGGATCGCCTTCCGGTTTGGTCTCTACGTATCTGCCGGCAATCTGGTTCACCGGCTTCACCACGGCGTAGGCGGCCATGGTGTGACAGTAACCGCACTTGCGTTCGAAGAGATAAGTCTCCGAATCCTTTACCACTCGATCAAGCCAGTTCGCGGCCGGCGCCAGATCATTGCCCAGCGGTTTGCGCGCAATCTGCGGATCGGCGGCGAGCCGGTCCCGATAGGCCTTGTTGATGAATTCGTGAATGGTCTTGGCATCCTTGGTGTGCGGAGCGGGCGCTCCGTCGGGCCCCAGTAAGTGGTAGACATCGAATTCCAGCTCGCGCGCGTGGCATTGTTTGCAATTCTGTTCGAAGGTGACGGGCAGCAGCGCCCCGGTGGAGGATTTGCGATCGGTGACGTGGCAATCGGAACACTTCATAGGCAGCTTCATGCCGCGAATGGTCTGGGGCTGCGCCGGCATATGGACGGCGTGGTTCAGGCGCAGCGGCCTGGCATCGGTTACGCCGCCGGCGGAGAAATCAGGGTGACTCCCGGCCCGGAAAGCCGTGATGCTAACGGCTTTGATGGTGACTCCGGCGGCGTGCGTTTTCAGATCCGCATGGCAACTGATGCAGTTGTTGCTGGAGACCTCCGACAGCGCCGCCTTGCCTTGATGCTCCATGTGGCACTGCGAGCAGGCCACGGCGGCGTTGGCCTTACCGGCATCGGCCATTCTGGCCGGATGCGGCGCGCCATCGTGGCAGGACTGGCAGGCGCGGTCCTGGACCTGTCTGAACTTCTGGTCGTGGCATACTTCGCAGCGTTCGGAGAACAAATTGTGCGCTTCCGAAACCGGCCCGTTGGAGATTTCCTTGCGGCTGCCGCCCAAACCCAGCACCAGGGGCACGCCGGCAGCGACGGCCGCGGCCACCAGCAGCCAGGTGAGCCGGCTGCGGAGGACGGCCAGGGTCCGCGGCCGGTTCAGATAGCCGAGGTCCAGCCGCTGCGCGACACCCTTGGTGTCCTTGATGCGGCGCTGGTATTCGAGCGGCTTCTCTTCCTTGGCCATGTCAGTAACCCGGCATCAATATCTCAAAGACAGCACGGCATGCACGGCGGTGAGCACCAGCAGCGCGAAGGAAAGCGGCACATGCACCAGCAGCCAGGTATGCAGCCAGAGATGCAGCCGCCGCTCGACCATCAACTGACGGCGCTCCTCGCAGATCTCCTCCAGATCACGCAAGACCACGTGCGCGGCAACCGGCATGATGGTCCGCAAATGCGCGAAATACGCCACCACCAAATCCGCACGGGCGAAGACTTTACGGGAAAATGGCGCCGGCCGGTCCGTCAGGTAAGGACGAATTTCCTGCAGATAATGAGCGCGCAGAGCCTCACGCGCGCCTTCTTCCACTTCGATCTGCGGCGCTTCCTTGCGCCTTTCCACCACGGCCTGCACTTTCTCCGCTGCGCTCTTCTTCTGTACCGGGTCGAAATATTGTTTCACGCCGCCGGCGTGGATGAATTCCGGCGCGTCCGGTTCCAGGCACAGGTCGGCGGTGATGAATTCCACTCTCTCGTCGGCTTCCACGCGCAGGCCCGCGATCACCGTGGGAATCTGCTCGAAGATGGTTTCGTGCGCCACCAGTTCCGTCATGCGGCGCGGAATGGTGTTCTGCAGCACCACGCCGAGGATGCCGCTCACCAGAATGAAGGCGAACAACCCCATCAACAATGCCGCCAGACCGTGACCCCAGTGAAAGCCGGAATGCATCAGGATCAGCAGGAAGCTCAACAGACCCAGCCAGACATGAGCGCTGAGCCAGGTCTTGACGTGGCCCAACGGAGACGCCGGATACTTCTTACGCAGCCCCAGCAAACACTCAAAAACAATGATTCCGGTTCCCAGCGACGCGAACAGGAGGCCCATCATCGAACCAGCCTGCGCTCCGTTCGGCGAAAGCAGCACGTAACTGATATAGGCGCCCAGCGACACGGCCGCGGCCGCCGCCGTACCCCAACCCCAACGCGTTTGCCTGCTATCCAGAATCATTGGCCCTGTCCCGCCAGAAATTCCATTTTCATTTCGCCCATCTCAATCACGTCGCCCGGCCGCAGTTCCGTCTCCATCACCGGGTTGCCATTCACCAGGGTGCCGTTGGTGGAATTGAGGTCCCGCAAGATGAATCGGTTCTCTTCGCACACCACCACGGCCTGCGCGCGCGACATTTCGGTATCGTCGGCAAACCGGTAATCGTTGTCGGCGCCGCGCCCGAAAGTAGTCGAGGGATACCGCAACTGCAGGAACGAACCAGCGCGCGGACCGGAAACGACTTTCAATCGCGGCAGCAGATCCAGCAGTTCGCCGACGTTCGAATAGACCTTGGTCTCCAGGTTGGCCGGAAGCGCCGATCCCTCCACCGGCGTCAAGGGCGCGCGCGCCGGCACCACCAGCTGAATGCCGGCCAGGTCGCGGGCAAAGAAACTCTTGGGTTCCACGCGGATCGCGGCGTCATGTGGGCAGGCCCGGACGCAATTGGGCTCCGGGAATTCCACGCATAGGTCGCACACCACCGCTTTCGGGCGCGGCTCGGCTTTCTGTTTCCTGCCGCCGGCCATCACTTCGACCACGTTGATGTTTCCGTACGGGCAATCCGAAGCGCAGTTTCCGCAGCCGATGCACCAGTCTTCAATGACGATGTCCAGCGTATCTTTGCGGCGAATGGAACCCACCGGACAGCGCGTCATGCAAAGCGGGTCCATGCAGGCGCGGCAACTGGTGGCCACCAGGAAATTTTCGAAACGCAACCCGTCGCGCACCAGGCGCGTGACGCCGTCGGAGTGGGTGGCCACGCAAGCCTTCACACATTCGTCGCAGCGGGTACACTTGTTGAGATCGAGCAGCAGCAGGTTTTGCCCCTGCATCAATTCCTGTTCCAGAAACGTAGAGAGCGACGCCTGTTGTACCCGGCCCAACAGATCGATATCCATCTGCCGCCGGGCGCGCGCCACTTCGCCAATGGCCGACGCCACTTCCGGAAAGCTGTCCAGCATCTTGGCGAAGTCGTCTGCCTTGATTCGCACCAGCTGCACGAAATCGACCGCCGTACAGGTCGCCGTCCGCCGCCCCGATTGCAGTGGATCTTCGACCACTTCAAACGTGGTCTCACCGATCACAAAGCTGCCGCCGGGCGCCACCAGCGCCATATCCACGGGGCGCATGCGGAATGTGATGGGGTTCTTCCCGGAAGCCAGGCGGGTGACGCGGAGTTGGGTGCCTTCGACGTGCATGGCCGCGTGTTCCCGCGACATGTATTCGTCCCAGGGCACAGCCAACCCGCCGCCGGAAGGCGCGCGGCCTACCGTCACTGCCTCCGCGGAGACTTCAATCTCGGCCCGTTGTCCAGGTTTCAAGCCTTTGGCTTGGACGCGGAAGACCGGCGGCAGCAGTCCCATCTCACCCAGGTAGGAGCCCCGCGACAGATAGGTGAGAACGAGTTCGCCGCCGGGGAAAACCTGCGAGACCTTGACGAATCCGAGCCGGATCATGTAAAAAGAATCCGCCACTTCACCCTGCCGGCAAATCACCTGCCCTGGAGCGACGTCGACCAGTTCCACACGCTCGCGCAGGTAGTTCAGAAATTCGCCGCTTAAATTGCGGAAGACGGGAACAGACCGCAAATGGCTGTCCAGCGCCCGCGTGCGATAGTTGCGGTTCAGCTTGTCCTTGAAGGCGGCAGCATTGTATAAGACGTTGTTGAGGATGTTGGGCAGCATCTCCAACACGACGACGTCGGTTTTGGCCCGCGCAGTGGCCGAACGCGGGTAAAACTTGGGCCGTTTCAGCCGCTCCTGCTTGAGCGCCGCCAGCGCCGCCAATTCGCCAATCAAATCGCCCGCGTAGACTTCCGCGATGGGATTCTCCATGGGCAGGTCCACGGGAGCGTCGATGGGGATATGCGTTCGGCCGCCGGCGCCGGCCGTCCGTGGCGCCGGGATCCCTTTGATGTATTGGGTGAGTTTGGTGAGCCCGCCCCACCAATTGGTTCCGGTGCGCCGCGAACTTTCCACGCGCGAAACCGGGCTATTGAGGTACAACTCGATGGTACCGGAGAGGATGTAGAACGCGGTGGTGCCATTCTCGCCTTCGCGCATCAGGATTTCGCCCTGGCGGTATTCCTTGCGCGCGATAGCGCCGGGAAATTTGTCCCAAATCTCTTTACGGATTCCGACAAAATCCGGTATGGCGGCCAGTTGCTCCGCCGTCAGGATTTCGCCTCCCAGATCCGCCGCCAGGATGACGTCTTTCGCCATGCGGGTACCCGTCCCGTGATTCGACTAAGTATGCCAGATTTGCAAGCGTTTGGCGATCTTAATGGTTCTATTTGAAAAATTTAGCCGCAGCACCACCTTAAAGTTGTTTTAAATGCGAAATTCGACATTTTACCCCTATTCACGCGCGATGAATTGGCATACCATGTAGCCATGAAGAAATTAGGATCTGCGACTCTTATTTTGGCGGGTATGGTGACGATGGTCATCTTTACCGCCAGCGCCACGTACGCGCAAGTTAAACAAATTAAGGTGGAAAACGCCAAGTCCGCGGCCACCTGGAAAGGTGACGATCTTTACCGTCAGTTCTGCGCAGTATGCCACGGAATGGACGGCAAGGGAGTCGGTCCGGCGGCGGACGCCTTGAGAGTCAAGGCTACCGACCTGACCCTGATGGCCCGCCAGAATAACGGCAAATTCCCAGTTCTGCAGGCGAAGAATGTCCTGAGCGGCGTTGATAGAGTAACCGCTCACGGTGTCGCCGACATGCCTACGTGGGGCGACACATTCAAATCCATCAGTGCCAATGAGACCTTCGGCGAAATGCGCATTGACGCTGTAGTGGAATACCTGCAGCAGATTCAGCGCTAAGGAACGCCGGATTATCGGAGTGGGGCGCATTCGCTGACCCGTCGGCGGAGCGCCCCGCCCCAGACATGCGGCCGCCCGCCTGGGGACGTGATAAGCTCTGCCTTATGATTCGTCCCGTGGTGGGTCTCTTGCTCGGCGCGGTCTGCTGGTCGCAGCCGCAAAGCCGGCCGCTCTTCCCGAACCAGGAAGCCGACTGGGTTGCGCACGACTTCGCGTTCAAGTCCGGGGAAAAGCTGGCTGAGTTGCACCTGCACTACACCACGCTGGGCGCGCCCACGCGCGATGCCGCGGGCCATGTGAACAACGCCGTCATCATCATGCATGGCACCGGAGGCAGCGGCCATCCGTTTGCCACCAACCAGGGCTTCGCCGGTGAATTGTTCGGGAAGGGGCAGCCGCTCGATATCGAAAAGTATTACATCATCCTTCCCGATGCAATCGGCCACGGCAAATCCAGCAAGCCGAGCGACGGCTTGCACGCCAAGTTCCCGCACTATACGTACGACGACATGGTGCGCGCCGATTACCTGCTGGTTCATGACGGCCTGAACGTGGATCACCTGCGCCTGGTGATGGGCACATCGATGGGTGCCATGCACACGTGGGTGTGGGGCGAAATGTATCCCGATTTTATGGATGCGCTGATGCCGCTGGCCAGCGCACCGGTAGAGATCGCCGGACGCAACCGCATGTTCCGCGCCATGATTATTCAGGCGATTCGGGGCGACCCGGATTGGAACAACGGCGAATACACGAAGCCGCCGGTGAACGGGCTGGTGGCCGCCGAGTACGCCCTTTGGATGATGGGTTCCAGCCCGCTGCAACTGCAGAAGCAGAACGCCACGCACCAGCAATCCGACACGGCCGTCACGCGTCTGCGCGAGCAAGCCGCGCACGTGGACGCCAACGACATGCTGTACAACTTCGAATGCTCCACGGATTACAACCCGGCGCCCAACCTGGGCAAGATCAAGGCGCCGCTGTTCGCCATCAATTCCGAGGACGATGAAGTCAATCCGCCCGAATTGCGGATTCTGGAGCGCGAGATCCAGAAGGTGCCGCGCGGCCGCTTCATTCTGATACCCACCAGCGATGACACCCGCGGCCACGGAACCCACACCCGCGCGATGGTCTGGAAGAAATACCTGGTCGAGCTGCTGCAGATTTCCGAACCGCATGCCGCGCTTTTGAAACCGCAAGACGATTTCTGGAAGCAGAACGCGCCAGCGGTATTCCAAGTCAACGTCGCCACGACGCAAGGGGATTTCGTGATTGAGGCGCATCGCGATTGGGCGCCCAGGGGCGTCGACCGCTTCTTTAATCTGGTGCGCGCGGGGTTCTATGACGACTCGCGCTTTTATCGCGTGATCCATGGCGATTTCGCCCAATTCGGCATTCCCGGAGACCCCGCCATCGGCGGCATCTGGCGCAACGTCATCTTCCCCGACGACAGCGTGACGCAAAGCAACCTGCGCAGCTTCGTGGCCTATGCCATGACCGGACCGGACGCCCGCACCACTCAGCTCTATATCGTGACGGGCGACCGCTCCCGCCAGGACAAGGACGGCTTTGCGCCCATCGGGAAAGTGATTTCCGGCATGGAGACGGTGGACAAGCTCTATTCCGGGTACGGCGAGAACGCGGGCGGCGGAATGCGCGGCGGCAAGCAGGCGCCGCTTTTCGAGGGCGGCAATGCGTATCTCGATTCCAATTTCCCGAAGCTGGAAAAGCTGATGCGGGCGGTGGTAAAGCTTTAGGACGCGTAGTTCTTCACGGCGTGCTGCATGCCCGGTGCGCTGGCCGCCAGATCCTGCAGATTCATGGCAGGCTGCAGGTGGACGCGCGCATTAAAGGCCAGGAAAAATGGTTCAGCGATTGCCGGAATCTGCGAAGGATCCGTCATATCGAAAAAGATGAAGCCGGTGCGCTCACCATTCTCGGTGGCAAAGTAGGCGGCCTCAGGCTTGATTTCTCCTAATATTTTCTGCATGGTGGATCCCAACGTGCCATTGGAAATGGCTGCATTCCCCGCTTCCACCGGAATCGACATCTTCATCATCATGCGCATTGCGAGCGCCCCTCCAAGGGCATTGGAAAGTATACACCAGCCGGTGGCCGGCGTAGTACAATCGTCCCTGCTCATGACTCGTTACGCTGCGTTTCTGGTTCTTGCAGGCTGGGTTGGTCCGGCCTTCGCTCAGACCGCTGCATTTGAGGTAGCTTCGGTAACCATGAGCGACCCCGCGGAACGGGGTTCCAATGGGATCACCGTCAATCCCGGCCGGATGAGCGCCCGGAAGATTTCCTTGAAGGAACTGATTGTGGAAGCCTACGGTGTTTCCTACTATCAGGTCTCCGGCGGCCCGGAGTGGCTCAACTCAGGGCTGTACGATGTTGAGGCCAAATCGGAAGCGCCTGCCAGCGCCGGCCAGATGCGGCTGATGCTTCGCACGCTGCTGACTGAACGATTCAAGCTCGCGATCCACCGCGAGCGGAAGGAAATGCGGGTCTACGCGCTGACAGTGGGCAAAGGCGGTCCACGGATCCACGCGGTGAAGGAGGGTGATGGCGCGCCCGCCAACCCAAACTCCGCGGGCGTGCGCCATTTTCACTGCGAGATGTATGAGTTCGCAGGCATCCTGTCGACAAGACCGGCCTCCCAGGCACTTACGATTTCGATATCGAAGTGAAGCCCGAACCCGATGGCGATTCCATTACGGCCTGGCAGCGCGCGCTCGAACAGCAGCTTGGCCTCAAACTGGACGGGCAAAAGGGCGCCGTGGACATGATTGTAATTGACCACTCGGAGAAGAAGCCGGTGGGCAACTAAGAACGCCATCCCGCGACCTATTTCACCTTCACCGGCGCCGGCGGGCGTGTCGGCCTTTGCGGCGGATTCTCCTTGATCTTCTTCATCACTTCCGCCACGGCGCGTTCCAATTGCGCGTCCTTGCCTTGCATGAGATCCGCCGGATCGTTATCGACTTCAATATCGGGGTCCACTCCGTGGCCTTCCACAATCCACTCGCCTTTGGCATTGGTGAAGCCGAATTCCGGCACGTTGACGTGGCCGCCATCCATCAGTTGACCATGGTCGGTAATGCCCACCACACCGCCCCAACTGCGCTTGCCGATGAGCGGCCCCAGACCGGCGGCGCGGAACATGGCGGGAAAAATGTCGCCGTCCGATGCCGAATTGCCGTCGAGTAGAGTTGCCATGGGGCCGATGAACACCGCGTCGGGATACAACGAGGGCGTATCGCTAGTGCGCTGGAACTGAGCCCCCAGCAAACGCCGGCTGAGCCGCTCAATGAGCATGCGCGAAACGTTGCCGCCGCCGTTGGCGCGATCGTCAATGATCAGACCGTCCTTGCGAAGTTGCGGGTAATACCACTTGATGAATTCGCTGATGCCATCGGCGCCCATATCAGGAACCTGGATGTAGCCGATGCGGCCGCCGGAAAGTTCATCCACGCGCCGGCGGTTGGCGTCCACCCAATCGAAGTAGACCAGCTTGGCTTCGTCGGTGACGGGGCGGTAGGAGATGGTGCGGGCTCCCAGCGTGGAAGGCGTGGAGTTCACCAGCCATTGGACCGGGCTCCCGGCGGCATTGCGCAGCAGGCGATAGGGGTCGTCTTTACCCGTCAAGTCGTGGCCGTTAATGGCCAGCACATAGTCGCCCACTTTAACGTCCACACCCACTTCAGTGAGCGGCGAGCGGTACTCATCTTCCTCATTCTGGCCAGCGAAGATCTTGGAGATGCGATAGCGGTTGCTGGCCGGGTCGAGCGTGAAGCGCGCGCCGGGTAGAGCCACCTGGGGACGCGCCGGAATCGTGAAATCGCCGCCAGTCACGTAGGCATGCTGCACGGTAAGCTCGGAAATCATTTCACTGATGACATACGTGAGGTCGGTGCGGTGGGAAACGTATTGGAGGAGCGGCTGATATTGTTTTCGGATGGCCTCCCAATCGAAACCGTGCATGTTGGATACGTAAAAGAAATCGCGGTAACGGCGCCAGACTTCATTGAATATCTGCTGCCACTCTTCGGCCGGAACGCGATCGGCATACAGATTGTCGGTAGAGACGGGTTTCTTTCCGGCTGCGCCGGTGGGCGTGGCGTCCATCAGCGCGAAGCCGGAAGCGGCGCGCGTCAGCAGCTTGGAACCATCGCCGGACAGAATGAAACCGAAGTCGTCGTCCAGCAGCGTGGTTTCCTTGCGGTCTTTCAGGGAATAGATACGAATGGAGCTCTTGGCATCGGACTCACGGCCATAATAGGGAGTGGGCTGAGTCCCATAGATCAAGTAACCCTTGTTCGCCAGAAGGTTGTTGTAATTGCCGGCTTCCACTGGAACGCGAGTCACTCGCGACTGAATGCCGTCGAAATCAATGACCAGATCCTTGGGCTTGTCGTCTTTCTTGTCGTCCTTTGCGGCGTCCTTGGGAGCGTCCTCTTTCGTAATGGTGACTTCATCGCTTTCGGGAGGGAAAGGGTTCTTGACGTCCTTGCGCAAGGCCAGCGCATAGATTTCGGTCTCGCGGTTGGTGGCGTAATCGAATTCGCGGCTGGAAATCACGGGAGCAAATTCGTGATCGCTGAGAAAGTAAAGATAGTTGCCGTCGGGGTCCCAGACCGGCTCGTGAGAATCGAAGGCCTGACTGGTGAGTGGATGCAGCTGGCCATCCGGAGCGGCAATAAACACGGAGCCAAACCCGTTCATGAGATTCTTGCTATAAGCGAGGAAGTTCCCACGGGGCGACCAGGTGTAATCGAAGATGCCGCCTTCGGAATCGTGATCGATTTCCTTCACTCTCTTATCGGCTACGGTAACCACGTAGAGTTTGCCGTCTTTGTCGCTGAAAGCGATGCTCTTGCCATCGGGCGACCACTCCAGCCGAAAGCGCATGGCTTTGCCTCCGGTAGTCAGCTGCTCGGCGGGGCCGGAACCGTCCTGCCGAACCAGCCAGATCTCTTCTTCGCCGGTTTGATCGGAGAGATAGGCAATCTTAGCGCCGTCGGGCGACCAGGCAGGCCACTTATCGTGCGCGCCGGGGCTATTGGTCAGGTTGCGTGCCGGGCCTTTCTCAATGGGAACGGTGAAGATGTCGCCGCGCGCGGAAAACAAAGCGCGCTCGCCCTTGGGGCTAAGTTGGAATTGCTCGATCAGGCTGCCGGCATTGACGCGGCTGGGACGGCGAGCCAGCGCGTCGGTGGGAACGGTGATGGAAACGGCCGTGGTCTTGCGTGACTTCAGATCGAAGATCTGTAATTCGCCGTCGAGTTCGTACACAATGCGCGCATCCCGGTCGGTGCTGGGCCAGCGCAGATCGTAAGTCTTATTGAACGTGAGCTGGGTGGTCTTGCCGCCGGCCACGTCGTAAGAGTAGAGATTGAAGTGGCCGTCGCGGTCGGAATCGAAGTAAATGGAAGCGCCGATCCACATGGGATCGCGGCTGGCGCGCTCGCCTTCGCTGATTTTCTTGGCGGCGTGGGTTTCGACATCGAAGATGTAGAGCTGGTTGGCGGTGCCGCCGCCGTAGCGTTTCTCGGTGCGGAAATCGCGGGCCTGCGGCGAATAGACGATCTTGTTTCCAGCCGGAGAGAAAGATCCGGAGCCGGCATACGGCATGGGAAGCGGCTCGGAGGGTCCCCCGTCTATGGAAACGGTGTAGAGACGGCTGTAGCCGTTGAACCAGCCGTCGCGCATCGTGCGGAAGATAATCCGTTTGCCGTCGTTGGTCCAGCCATACACCTGGTTGTCGTAGCCCCAGCGCGGAGCCAGCGGCCCGCGGGCCGGATAGTAGGTCAATTGACGCGGCTCTCCGCCCGTGGAAGGCATGACGTAGACCTGCTCATCGCCATCGTATTGTCCGGTGAAGGCGATCCATTTGCCATCGGGTGAGAACTTGGCGAAGAGTTCGAGGCCCGGATGATCGGTGAGGTGGGTGGCTACACCTCCCGCGGTGGAAGCGGTCCATAAATCGCCGCCATAGGTAAAGACCAGTTGATTCCCGTGAACGTCAGGGAAGCGCAGCAGTTTGGTTTGCGCCTGCGCGGGAATCAGCACGGCCAGACCGGCAATCAGAGTGCAGAACAGACGGCGAAACATGAAGCCTCCGGGGTGGTAGACGGGCCACAAAGGCTTAGGATAGCGCTGTAAGCGTCAGGAGAGCGGGGGGATTCCGGGGCTGGTGTGTGGCAGTCTGTGCCGCTTGCGATAGAATCTCTGGATACCTATGAGACTGCTTCTGGTTTTCGTGACTGCCTTCGCGGCCGCACAGGCTGCCGACTATCAACTGAAATCCGGGCCTGCCACGGTGGTATGGGGTCGCTATTGGTCGGGTGACAAACCCGCATTGCGGATCAAATCTGGTGACACGGTCGAGATCCTGACCATGAGCACCAGCAGCCCGGCGGCGCTGGCCAGGGTCGGCGTTAAGGATGAGGATATTCAGCCGGAGTGGAAGGTCATCTACGCCAACCAGCCGCCGCAGGACCAGAGAGGCCCGGGCGGACACATTCTGACCGGACCTATCTATGTGGAAGGCGCTGAGCCGGGCGATGTGCTGGAAGTGAGGATTCAGAAAATCCAACTGGCAGTGCCTTACGCGACAAACGGATTCAGCCCGGGACGCGGCGTGCTGCCGGCCACCGATTTCGAACGCGGTGCCAGCCGGCTGATCCCGCTCGACCTGGCGCGCAACATGGGGAAATTCAAAGATGGAATCGAAGTCCCGCTCCATCCGTTCTTCGGCAGCATGGGCGTGGCGCCGGAGGAATCCTTGGGCAAGGTAAACAGCGCGCCGCCGGGGCGCCACGCCGGCAACCTGGACAACAAGGACCTGGTGGCGGGCACCACGCTCTACATCCCGGTATTCGTGCCGGGCGCGCTGTTTCTGGTGGGCGATGGACACGCTGGACAGGGCAATGGCGAAGTGGATATCACCGCGATGGAGACTTCGCTGATCGGCACATTTCAATTCGTGGTGCGGAAGGACATGAAGTTAAAGTGGCCGCGGGGCGAGACGCCGACACACTGGATCGCCATGGGCCTCGATCCGGATCTCACGCAGGCGCTGATTCTGGCGGTGCGGGAGACCATCGATTTCCTGGTTACCGAAAAGCACATGACGCGCGAAGAGGCCTACGCGCTGGCCTCCGTGGCCGTGGATTTCAACATCACCCAGGCGGTGGATGGCACCAAGGGCGTCCACGGCATGATTCCGAAGAGCATTTTTCACTAAGTTCGGCCAGTACGGCGACGCGCATTTGATGCGCCTGTGGATCCGGCCGCCGCGGCGGTTGCGGGTCCCGCGGCGCCAACCCAACGCCGGTGATGAGGAATAGCCTGCCGGCCGGAAAAGACCCAGGGAAGCTTCCCCGGTAAGGGATCGCCGTGGCCGGCTTCGTGCCGACAGACTAGGAGGACCTTCATGCCGGCTCGCCGCTCCGTTCTTCAATCGGCCGCCGCCGGTTTCGTCAGCCGCCCGACACTTTCGGCATACTGAAAGTCTGACCGTTATGGATCCGCCAATTCCGCAAGTCACGCTCGAACAGTTTGAAAACGATGCACGGCGCCTGATCCATGGCACCGTGGATTATTGGGCCGCGCGGCAGCCCGTCAAGACCGCCATCGTCAATGCTACCCGGGGCACGCAGTTGACCTGGCGGGAGCTACAGCGCGGCTCCGTGGCGGTAGCTGCCGCCTTACAACGCATGGGCTTCGGCAAGGGCGATTTCCTGGCTGCTTCCCTGCCTCTGCTCAACGAACACATCCTGCTTGAATACGGCTGCTTCCGCTTGGGTGTGATTCATGCGCCGCTCGATTTGCGTCTGGAGCCGGCTGAAGCGATTCGCTGCCTGAGCCTGATCCGGGCGAAGGGATATTTCTTTCTGGGCAAAACGCCGCGCGCCGATTTCGCCGCGCTCGCCGAGGCCGTGCGCGCCCGGTGCGGCTTCGTGGAGCACTTCGTGCAGTTTTCGCCGCCGGGCGAGTGCATCGCGGGGGCTACCAGCTTCTTCGACTTGTTGCAGGCAGATGCCGAGACGCCGTCCGGCCCGATCGAAGTCAACGAACACGATGGCGCCCAGGTGATCTTCACGACGGGGTCTACCGGATCGCCCAAACCGGCGCTGCTCTCGCATCGCGGCATCGCATGCCAGAATCTCTGCCTGGCAACGGCCTTCCGGTTCGGACCCGAACAGAAAGTGCTCTGCAATCTGCCGGCATCGCACGTGGGGGGACAATCCGAAGTCTTAATGACGACTCTTTTTGCGGGTGGAACCGCGGTCACGCTGGAAATCTTCGACGCGGTGAAGAGCCTGGAGGCGATCGAACGGCAGGGAGTCACGCTGATCGGCCAGATTCCCGCCATGTTCCAACTGGAATGGCGTACGGCAGGTTATGCCAGCCGCAATTTCTCCAGCCTGCAAAAGGCTGTCTACGGGGGCCAGGCGGTTCCAGCGCCGTTTCTCCGCGAGATGCTGAAGATGGCGCCGCGCATCGCGACGGGCCTGGGACTCACGGAAGCATCCGGCTTCTGCACGTATACACCGCTGGGTGGCGCGGACCAAGTGGAAGGCGGAGTGGGCTGGGGTATGCCGGCCTACCGCCTGTCGGTACGTGAACCGATGGACGCCGGCGGAGCAGCGGGCGGCGAAAAGCCGGCGGGCGAAGTGGGGCATATCTGCTTTCATGGGCCGCAGACTTTCCTTGGCTATGTCAACGATGCGGAAGCGACGGCGCGCGTCATCTCAACCGATGGCTGGCTCTACACGGGCGACCTGGGCTTTTTGGACGAGCGCGGGCTGCATTTTTCCGGGCGCGAAAAATGGGTATTGAAGCCCGCCGGACACCAGGTCTTCCCGGGCGATGTGGAGAGCCACTTCAGCGCCCTGTCGGACCGCGTGGCCAATACGGGCGTGGTGGGGCAGCCGCACGCCTTATGGAGCGAAGGCCTGATCGCGTTTGTGGAGACCCAGGCGGGCGTGGAATTGACCGAGGCCGAACTACGCAAGCACGCGCGCAGCCTGACCAGCTACATGCGGCCCCTGCATTACGTCATCCTGCCGCCCGGAGCCATGCCGCTGAACCGCACCGCAAAGATCGATGTGGTGAAGCTTCAGCAAATGGCCCGGGAAGAAGTGGCGAAACTCCGTGAGCGGGGACGCTGGGACGGCTGAAGCAGCTGCGGGCAGGAACGAAGCGCCGGGCATGGCGCCATTGCGGCAAATCGTAACGTTAACTATTACGCCATTTGCGACAGAAAGTACTAGCTCCGAGTGGTCTGACTGGTACCTTATTTGCCTTGTTACACGCGTATCTTTCGACTTACTCTAGATTTGTGACTCCCGATCGGCACTAATAACCATGATGATAGTCAGAGCACCTGATGGAAAAATGCGCTCGGCAGTCCTGCTGGCCTTAACAGGCCAGGTGATGCGGGTTGCCCTGAAAGACACTGACGACGTCATGGAGTACAGACTGGTCAATCAAACCTGGATCTCCGAGGATTGCGAGCCTGTGACGTTCGAATTTCCTCTGAGTGTGTTTGAAGCCATTGGTATTATGCCGGCGGGATCGGGCGTACCCAATACGAAATGACAGGCTTCCCAGGGCCCTCGATAAATGACCAATCCCGATTTTGACACCAGAGCCGACGGCCAAACATTGGAAGAGTGGCTGGCAGCCGGTCCGATCGGCTTTCAGGACGCGCTGCTGACCGCAACCGAACTGGCCGCGGAGTTGCGCGAGTTGAACGCCTACGGCCTGCGGTATGGCGCACTCAGCGCGCGGACCGTGGTGATGGGCCCCCGCGGAACCCGTCTGGCTCCAGGAAAGGGTTTGGCGCGGAAAGGGGATGGCGCCGCCGACGTTGCCGCGTTCGGCGGACTGCTGGAACTGATGCTCGAAAACGCCGAAACACCGCGCCACCTGTTGACGCAGTGGGCAGAGGCGGCCAGCCTGGCGGAACGGTGCGTGGCGCAGAGGCCAGAGATCCAGCAGGTGCTGATTGCCCTACGCTTGCTGGGTATGCGGGTTCGAATCGCCAAGCCCGCGCCGGTCGAAGAATTGCGGCTGGTCGCGGGATTGAGCGCGCGCCTCCGCTCCCTGGCATCGCTCGCGGAAACGCTATTGGGCAGGCAAAGCGGCCAGCGTGCCGTAAAATCGGTCTGACCCCAGCCGTGTCTTGAGTGAACTACAGCCCCCGTCCACCTCGCCGCGGATTAGTCAGCGCCTTCTCAAGGAACGCCTGCTTAGCCGCGTCGCCCGCCACGGGAATCGACTGATACTTGTCTCCGATCTCGAACGCGGTAGCCGGCTTCTCCTTCTCTGACGGCCAGTGCGGCACGCCCTTGCCGTTCGGATTGCCGGTTTTGATAAAGTTCGCCCAATAAGTGGACAGCGTGTCGGCGATCTTGCGGTCGGCGTCTGTCATGGTCCGGCCGACGCACCGGTCGATCGAATTCAGCACGTACGGAACCTCCGACGTATGGAACGCCCCGTAAGTGTCGGCATCCGGACCCGGAAGCGCGTGGTCCCACATGTACACGAACACATCGCTCTTCTCCGTCTTCGCGCGGCCCGCTGCCCAGGCATACTGCGCAACCCGCATGTTGTCCTGCAGGGAGGCGTTATTGGACTGCCGCGCCTGCTCGTCGCTTCCGGCCGGATAGAGCTTCAGAAACTCGTCCGCCAGATCGCCATACCGTTGCTTCACCTGCGTCTGGAACTCGGCCGCGGTAACGGTGGGATGCGGGCTTGAACCGTTGTTGTCAAAAAGATTGCCGCCTACGATCATGGGCACGTCGCTGCCCTTGCCCTGGCCAATCAGTTCCGCTGGAGTGGCGGGCAAAACGTGCCCGTCCATGATGGCTCCGAACCGCAATGTCTGTCCTTGCACCGGCGCAATCACCTCCTGCCACGGCATCATCCGCAGTTCCGCCAGCGAATGTGCGCCCTTGGCCTCAGCGAAGTTCACGCCAGTCTGCTCGGCTTGCGCCAGCGTCTGGAGGGCGCCGCCGCCAAGCCCCGAACTCTCCGCAATCGCGCCGTGAATCAGCCCCTTCGCCAGCGGCGAAACCACCAGGTCATGGGTGTCGGAAGCTCCCGCCGACTGGCCGCCCACCGTCACCTTCGCCGGGTCTCCGCCGAACGCCGCAATGTTGTCATGGACCCATTGCAGCGCCGCCAGTTGATCGAGCAGCGCGTAGTTTCCCGATGAGTGCGTATCCGATTCCTTCGTCAGTTCCGGGTGCACGAAGAACCCGAGAACGCCGAGCCGGTAATTCACATTCACCACGACGATGCCTTTCTTCGCCAGGCCCTCGCCATCGTAGACCTGCACGGACCCGGAGCCTTCCACGTTTCCGCCGCCGTGCAGGAAGACGTATACCGCCCGCTTCTCGCCCGCCGCCTTCGCCCCGGTCCACACGTTGAGATAGAGGCAGTCCTCGCTGATGTCGTTGTGCGCCATGAACTCGTAAGTCCAGGGTTTGCGCTCCTTCACAATATTCTGGATGCAGCTATTGCCGAACTGATCGGCCTTCTTCACGCCTTGCCACGGCGCCAACGGCTTGGGCGCGTGCCACCGCAGGTCTCCCACAGGCGGCGCCGCATACGGCAATCCCTTGAACACGGTAACGGAAGCGTCCTTTCCAGGCACGCCCGCCACGGTCCCGCCCGTCACTTTCACGGGTTTCGAAATGGCCGCTCCCAGTGGCCAGGCGCAGGCGCTCAGAGCCACCATCGCTCCGCAAATTCCCACAACTTTCTTCATCTGTGCTTCTCCTGAAGTCACTGCAATCGGCAACCTGTAATGAATGAGATTCCGGCTTGATCGTAACGCACCGCACCAAGACAAATAGGGCGGCTCCGTCTGCCAAAGTCCCGCCTTGCAGTCTTGCGCGGCATTTGTTATAGATTATAAATTATCGTTCGGAAAGGACCGGCCCTTCATCTATGAAAGTCACCTGGAAAGGCGTCTTCCCCGCCATCACCACGCAGTTCAAAGCAGACCAGTCGCTCGATCTCGCCGCCACCGCCAAGCATCTGGAGGCCATGATCCAGGCGGGCATTCACGGCGTGGTCTTCCTCGGCACCGTGGGCGAAAACACAGCGCTCGAACCCGAAGAAAAGGTCACGATCCTACGCGAGATGAATAGCGTGGTGCGCGGCCGCATTCCCATGCTGGCGGGCGTCGCCGAATATACTACTCCGCGGGCCTGCCGGTTCGCTAGTCATGCGGAGAAGATCGGCCTGGACGGCCTGATGGTGCTGCCCTGCATGGTCTATAAATCCGACCAGCGCGAAACACTGACGCACTACCGGACGGTTGCCAGGTCCACCGGGCTGCCCATCATGATTTACAATAACCCGGTCTCTTATGGCGTCGACATCGTCCCGGAAGCCTTCGCTCACCTGGCCGGCGAAGCCAACTTGGTGGCCATCAAGGAATCTTCCGAAGACGTCCGCCGCATCACCGACCTGCGCAACATCGTCGGGAACCGCTACATTCTTTTTGGCGGCGTGGATGACCTGGTGCTGGAAAGCATCCTGCTGGGAGCCGAAGGCTGGATCTCCGGCCTGGTGAATGCGTTCCCCGAAGAGAACCGCGCCCTGTGGGACCTCGCCATGGCTGGAAAATGGGAAGAGGCGCGCGAATTGTACCGTTGGTACACGCCGCTGCTGCACCTGGATACCAAAATCAAACTGGTGCAGTACATCAAGCTGGCCATGCAGGAAACCGGTCTGGGTTCAGAAATGGTGCGTGTGCCACGCCTACCCATTGAAGGCGCGGAACGCGAAGAAATTCTCGGCATCATCCGCAAAGCCATCGCCACCCGGCCGGCGCTGGCGGCACGGTAGTGGCCCGCGGCGTCACAGGCACGCTGGAGGCGCTCTCGCGAACGCTGGGACGGCGTTCGCCCATGGCGGATCAGATCGCCGAAACCATCCGCGGTCTGATTGTTTCGGGAGAATTGAAGCCCGGCGACCGCATTGTGGAATCGCGCATGGCCCGCCAGATCGGCGTGGGGCAACCGACGGTGCGGGAAGCGCTGGTGGCGCTGGAACATCAGGGCCTGGTGGTGCGCAAGGCAAATCAGGGCTGCGTGGTGACGACGCTGACGCGCGCGGAAATCAGCCAGGTGTTGCGCGTTCGCGAGGAACTGGAACAACTGGCGGTGGATCTCGCCATCGAGATCGGACCGGATGCGGAAATCCGCAAGCTGATCGGCCTGGCCGGGAAGATGAAAGAAGCGGCCGAGGTTCGCGATCTCCGCCGGTATTACGAATGCGACGTCCAGTTTCATCAGACGCTCTGGAAGCTTTCCGGCAACAGCATCCTGCCGCGCCTGTTGACGCAGACCTTCATGCCGCTGCTGGCTTTCCTGTTTCTGCGCAACGTGCGCAAGAATGACGAACTGGAGATGACCACTTCGGCCGTGGCGCACAGGGAGATTGCAGAAGCCATTCTGCGCCGCGACAAGAAAGCCGCGCGCCAGGTGGCGCAGCAGAAGTTCCGCCTGTTCGCCCGGGAACATCTGAACTGGTATGAGAGCGAGGAATGACGAATGGACCGCAAACGCATCAAGATTGTCGATTCTCATACGGGCGGTGAGCCCACGCGCGTCGTCGTCGCCGGCGGCCCTGAGCTGGGCGGCGGCCCCATCACGGAACGTCTCGCCCGTTTCCGCACGGAGTTCGACGGCTTCCGCTCAGCTACGGTGAATGAGCCGCGCGGCAACGACGCCATCGTCGGCGCGCTGCTCTGTGAGCCTTCCAGCCCCAACTATGACGCCGGCGTGATCTTCTTTAACAACGTCGGCTACCTGGGAATGTGCGGCCACGGCACCATCGGTTTGCTGGCCACCCTGGAATACATGGGCCGCATTCAGCGCGGCGCCCGCGTGCGCCTGGAGACGGTGGTGGGCCCGGTGGATGCGAATCTGAATTCCGATGGCACGGTGACGCTGCGCAACGTGGCCAGCTATCGCTCCGCTTGCCATGTCGCGGTAGAAGTTCCGGGCGCCGGGCGGGTGCATGGCGATGTCGCCTGGGGCGGCAATTGGTTTTTCCTGTGCGCCGACCACGGGCAGCGGCTCACGCTCGGCCGCGTGGACGAACTGAGGGATTTTGCGTGGCGCGTCCGGCAAGGCATCGAAGCCGCCGGCATCACGGGCGACGAAGCCGGGGTGATCGACCACATCGAACTCTTTGGGCCGCCAATCGCTGCAAGCGCGGATAGCAAGAGCTTTGTGCTGTGCCCCGGCAAGGCCTACGACCGCTCCCCGTGCGGCACCGGCACCAGCGCCAAACTGGCCTGCCTCTACGCCGACGGCAAACTGCAACCGGGCGAGGTCTGGCGGCAGGAAAGCATCACCGGTACCACTTTCGATGGCCGCATCACCGTGTTGGATGGCAAACTCTATCCGGAAATCACCGGCTCCGCTTACGTGAATGCGGAGGCCGAACTGGTGCTCGACGAGCGCGATCCTTTCTGCTACGGAATTCCGCTCTGATGGGTAAGATCTACGACATCGCCATCGCCGGCGGCGGCATCGTAGGCGCGGCCTGCGCCGAGGAATGCGCCGCGGCGGGGCTCTCCGTAGTGGTGATCGAACCCGGACCTGTGGGCGGCGGCGCCACCGCGGCCGGCATGGGCCACATCGTGGTGATGGACGATTCGCCGGCGCAGATCGCTCTGACGAATTATTCGCGAACCTTGTGGATGGCGCGGGCAGCGGAATGGCCTGCCGATGTGGAATACACTTCCGCGGGGACGCTTTGGGTGGCGGCCGACGAAGAAGAAATGGCCGAAGTGCGGCGCAAGCGCGATGTCTACGAAGGCATCGGCGTCCGCTCCGAAGTGCTGGGAGCTCAGGAGCTGGCTGACGCTGAACCAAACCTGCGCCGCGGACTGGCGGGGGCGCTCCGCGTACCGGACGACGCGGTGATTTATCCGCCCTGCGCCGCGCGCTACATGCTGCAGTGCGCCAGCCGGCACGGAGCGGTGATCCGCACCGGAGAAGCCGCCGCAGAACTGAGCGGCGCCGGCATCAAGCTCGGTGACGGTTCCTTCGTGGCCGCCGGAACCGTAGTGAATGCCACCGGCGCATGGGCTCCGGAACTAACGCCCGGCATCGAAGTGCGCAAACGCAAAGGCCATCTGGTGATCACCGAACGCTATCCAGGCTGGGTGCATCATCAGCTGGTGGAACTCGGCTATCTGAAAAGCGCGCATTCCATCGCGACGGATTCAGTGGCCTTCAACGTTCAGCCTCGCAGGACCGGCCAGTTGCTGATCGGCTCTTCGCGCCAGTACGGCGCCGAGCATGGCGAAATCGATACCGGCATGCTGACGCGAATGCTGCGGCGCGCGCAGGAGTATATGCCGGGCCTCGCCGGCCTCACCGCCATCCGCACCTGGACGGGGTTTCGCGCCGCCACGCCCGACAAACTGCCGCTGATCGGCCCCACCGCCGCGGACCCGCGGCTCTACCTGGCCACCGGCCACGAGGGCCTCGGGATCACCACGTCACTTGCCACCGGCAAGCTGCTGGCCGACTTATTGCTGCACCGCACGCCGGCCATCCCGGCTGCGCCCTACCTGCCCGACAGAAAGATGGCCTCGCATGGCTGACGGCATCCGCCTTTTCGTCAACGGGACTCCGGTCACCGTGCCGGCGGGCTCCATGGTCTCAACCGCCGTTATGTTGTCCGGCATCGCAACTTTCCGCCGCTCCGTTACCGGAGAACCGCGCGGGCTGCTTTGCGGCATGGGAATCTGTTACGAGTGCCGCGTGACCATCAACGGCCGTGCGCATTGCCGCGGCTGCCAGGTGCCTTGTGAGAACGGCATGGAGGTATCAACGGATGCCTGATTACGATGTAGTCGTTGTCGGCGCCGGGCCAGCCGGTCTGGCGGCCTCCGTGCGCGCGGCGGAAAGCGGCGCGCGCGTCGCCATGGTGGACGACAACCCGCGGGCCGGCGGGCAGATCTGGCGTGCCGCCGCGGGCAAAGCCCCCGGGGAAGCCCGGCTGTGGATCCGGGCGGCGGAACAGCTCAAGGTGCAATGGATCGCGGGAGCGCGCGCCTTCGCGGCGCCGGCGGCCAACCGGATCGCCGTCGAGAAGTTCGATGGCGAAATGGAATTGGGATACCGAAGCCTGGTGCTGGCCACCGGCGCGCGTGAACGCTTTCTTCCCTTCCCCGGCTGGACGCTTCCTAATGTGATGGGTGCCGGCGGCCTGCAGGCGCTGGCGAAATCCGGACTGCCCATCGCGAAAAAAAAAATTGTGATTGCCGGTAGCGGTCCGCTGTTGCTGGCGGTGGCAAAGTACCTCAAAGACCACGGCGCGGATGTAGTTCTGATCGCGGAACAGGCCCGGCAAGGCGCGCTGGTGAGCTTCGGAATGCGGCTGGCGGCGCATCCCGGTAAATTGAGACAAGCCGTCAGCCTGCGCGCGGCGCTGCTGGGCACACCTTATCTGACTTCCTGCTGGCCGGTTTCGGCGGAAGGCGCTAACCAACTGGAAGCGGTCACGCTGCATTGGAACGGCAAGACGTGGACCGAGCGCTGCGACTATCTGGCCTGCGGCTTTGGCCTCGTGCCGAATACCGAAGTGGCCGCGCTGCTGGGCTGCCGGCTCAGAGCCGGCGTGGAAACGGACGAGTGGCAGCAAACCTCCGTGCCCGGCGTTTACTCCGCAGGCGAAGCCGCCGGGGTCGGCGGGCTGGATTTGGCGTTGGTGGAAGGCGAGATCGCGGGATTCGCGGCGGCCGGCGCGGCCGCCGAAGCGCGCGCCCTCTTTGCCTGGCGCGACCGCTCTCGCCGGTTCGCCGCCGCATTGGAGCGAGCCTTCACGCTGCGCGAAGAACTGAAGAGCCTGCCGGACGATGAGACCCTGCTGTGCCGCTGCGAAGACGTCGCCATGGGCCGCGTACGCTCCTGTTCCGGCTGGCGCGAAGCCAAGCTGCATACGCGCTGCGGCATGGGTCCGTGCCAGGGGCGCGTCTGCGGCGGCGCGGCGGAATTTCTGTTGGGGTGGAAAGTCGGGTCAGTCCGCCCACCCGTTTTTCCCGCGCGCATCGAAGGCCTATGCCGCGATGAATCGCGCGAAATGTCATAGACCCTGCCGCAGGCGCGGCCTTAATCGCCTGCGAGCCGTCATCCAGCGCTTTCCGGTTACCGGCTATGACCGCAGGCAGCCAACTGACCCCGCACGGTCAATTTCCGGCTGCGTTCACCGTGAGAGCCGGAATGTGGAGAAACTGCCCCACAGTCCCGTCGCCTGCAACAACCAGACGCAGACCACCACTACCACGACAACATTCAGAATCGATTTGATACTCGATGCCATCGGAATGTACCGGTTGATCAAGTACAACCCGACTCCGACCACGATTAACATCACAACAATATTCAGCAGCGGCATTTTCTGGTGCTCCTCGCAGGATACAGAAGCAATCGGCTGGCCGATCCTCAGCCTGCGCGGGCTCATATGTCGCGGGCGCTGTGTAAACCCTGCGATATCGCACAATTTAATCCTAAACTGTCTGAATTGAGACTGACCAAATACGGTCAGCATGATATTATCGTTCCGGCTGTGGTTCTTTCCCTTCACAGAAGGCGGGAAATTTCGGTATAAATTGCCGGGTTTCTCTCTCTCCGCCCTGGGTTCACTGAATCAACGTCGGGAAGGTGGAAACGGTATGTGTTCCGCTAGCTCACAGTCTTCAGCCTCAAGCTGGCTTCTGGAGAATGGCCCTAAGGAGCTTGAACTTCTCTTCAGGGCAATTGTTTATCATCCCTATGCACCCATCATCATCACCGACAACGACGGCAATGCCAAAGATGCCAGCGTGGGAGCCGGCAAGCTCTTAGGCCTTCCCAGGGAAGCGGTAGTCGGCAAAAAGATCGACGTCCTGGCCGCTCCCGATTCCAGGCCGGGGATTTCCCAGCTCTGGAGAGCTCTGCAACAGCGCGGCGAACACGAAGGCACAATCCAACTGCTGGGGCGGGACGGCAAGCCGCGCGCAGTGGAGTATACAGCCAAAGGCAACGTACTGCCCGTGCGCCACGTTCTGGCCCTCCGCGACAAGACCGAATCCGAAAATGCTGCTGACGACATTCCATCCTGGGTGCAGGACTACGCTCTCTATCTGTTGGATTTGGATGGGAGCGTGGCAACCTGGTATTCCGGAGCCGAGCGGATCTATGGCTTCAATTCCGAAGAGGCAATCGGCCAGAACATATCCTTTTTGTATCCCGGCGAAGATACGCTCCGAGCGAAGCTTCAGGACGAGCTCCACCGGGCCGGCGTAGAAGGCCACGTGGGAAGCGAAGGATGGCAGGCCCGGAAAGACGGTTCGCGATTCTGGGCAAACGCCATAACTATGGCGCTCAAGAATGAAATCGGAGAACTGCAGGGTTTCGCCAGAATCGTACGCGACTTCGGCGATCGCCATGAGAGAGACGAAAAGTTGCGGCGCAGCCGCGCGCGCGTACGGCCCGTTGTGCCGCAAACCAGCGTGGCGGGAATCGTTTCCGGTGAGTTTGACCGCATCCCCGAAGTGAACGATGCATTTCTCGAATTGGTGGGGTATACGCGGGAGGATCTGGCGGCGGGCCGGATGAACTGGCCGGATCTGACGCCGGCGGAATATGCCCCTCTGGATGAACTGGCCCACGAAGAAGGTCTCCGGTTCGGAGCCTGCACCCCGTATGAAAAACAGATGGTGCGAAAAGATGGAACGTGCGTTCCGGTATTGATCGCCACCGCCGTATTGAAACTCTCTCCTTTCCGGTGGATTACCTTCGTGACGGACCTGCGGGAGCGGAGCCGGCTGGAGGACATTGATGAACCGCTGGGCGATGCCAATCCCGATTTCGAAGAGATGGTGGGCAGCAGCACGGCACTGAAGCGCATTCTGCGGCAAGTGGAGGTGGTGGCCCCGACCGACGCAACGGTTCTCATTCTGGGCGAGACCGGCACGGGGAAGGAATTGGTGGCGCGCGCCGTCCATCGCATGAGCCCGCGCCGGCAACTTCCCTTCGTCACGTTGAACTGCGCAGCCATTCCCACGGGGCTGCTGGAAAGTGAGTTGTTCGGCTACGAGAGAGGCGCGTTCACGGGGGCGCTCTCACAAAAAATCGGGCGTTTCGAGATGGCCCACCGCGGCACGCTGTTCCTGGACGAGGTTGGCGACATCCCGCTGGACCTTCAGCCCAAGTTATTGCGCGCGCTGCAAGAGAAGGCTTTTGAGAGGCTGGGCGGCACCAAGACGATTCCGATTGACGTTCGCCTGGTGGCGGCAACCAACCGCAACCTCACCCAGATGATGGGGGACAAACTCTTCCGCAGCGACCTGTATTACCGTCTAAAAGTGTTCCCCATCACCACTCCCCCCCTGCGCGACAGGCCCGAAGACATCCCCATACTGGTGAGGCACTTCACAAAGAAATATTCCACCAAGATGGACCGGAACATCGATAAGATCCCCGCCGACACCATGCGCGCCCTGGTCAGTTGGCATTGGCCGGGCAATATCAGGGAGCTGGAGAACTTCATTGAACGGTCAGTGATCCTGTCGGGAGGGCCCAGTCTTCGAGCCCCGCTGGAGGAGATTCGCGAGGGGTCAACCGCCGCCGCGGCCGGCGACGCCACGCTGGAGCAGGTGGAACGGGAACACATCATCCGCGTGCTGCGGGATAGCGGCAATGTGGTCAGTACCGCCGCCATCCGCCTGGGACTGCACCGGACCACCCTCAACGCCATGATGCGAAAACTGGAGATCTCCCGCAAGGATCTGTAGCGGCTGCTGACTAATCGCCTTGCTGGTATTCCAGAGGTACATCGTCTTCCGGAACTTGCTTGGTGTGCACTTCCGCAACGTCCGCATCTGGGGCGTCTTCCACGCCGCTGATGGCGTCGGCTTCAAGGAACTGCCCTTCCTCGGTCAGTTCTTCGACGCTCAGATCCCCGGCTTCCGCCACATCCGATAATCCCTGAGTGTCGCCGGACTGGCCGGCTGAACGGGTGCGCTTTTCATTCTGTCCCGGCGAGACGGCAGCGTACGTTTGAACACCTTTATCGCGTTTCTTCATCATGCGATTGATACAGCACGTGGTTAGCCAATTGGCATCTGCTGGTGGACCGGCGTGGACGGCTCGATGCCCAGCCGCACTCATCGTTTCCCCAGCAGGCGCACCGCATTCTCCTTAAGGATCAGCGGCCGGACTTCGTCCCGGATCGCGATCTTCTCAAAGTCCGCCATCCAGCGGTCCGGCGCGATCAGAGGATAGTCCGACCCAAAGAGCACCTTGGTTTTCAGGAGTGTGTTCGCATACTGCACCAGAGTGGGAGAGAAGTACTTCGGCGACCAGCCCGATAGGTCGATATACACAGCCGGCTTGTGCAGACAGATGGAGATGGCTTCGTCCTGCCAGGGGAAAGACGGGTGCGCCATGATGATCGGCAAATCCGGAAAATCCACCGCGACATCGTCGATGTGCATGGGGTTGCCGTATTTCAGGCGGACGCCGCCACCGCCTGGCATGTTGGTGCCGATCCCGCTGTGGCCGGTATGAAACAGAACCGGCAGGCGTGCTTCGGCGAAGACTTCGTAGAGCGGATAGGCAATCGGATCGTTAGGGAAAAACTGCTGCAGCGGCGGATGCAGCTTCAATCCCTGAATGACGCCGCCGGCAACCAGGCGGCGGGCTTCGCGGACCGCTTCGGGCCCGCGGGTCGGATCGATGCTCGCAAAACCGATGACGATATCGGAGTTCGCCGCGGCGAATTCGGCTACCGAGTCGTTCGAAACCGCGGGCCGGCCGGTCAGCCGTTCGTCCACCGGAAAGACCACGCAGCCGATGTTTCGCGACCGGTAGTAATCGGCCAATGCGTTGCGGTCTCGAGCCGCGCCGCTTTCCCCGAAGTATTTCTTCGCCGCCGAATCGGCCGGAGAGCCGGTTTCTTCCGGTTCAATGTGTACATGTACGTCAATGGCTTTAAGTTGGTCGAAGTTCATAGGGCGATCTCGAAGTTCATAGGGCGATCTCGATGACACGCGGCGACCCCGCGTAGAGCTCTTCCACCAGATGGGCGCGGTTGCGCAGCACGGCCTTCTGGTTAATGGTGCCTTTCTCGGTGAATTCGCCGGCGTCCATGGACGGCGGTTCCTCCAACAACATGGCGCGCTGCACCCGGGAGGAAATTCCGGTTGCCTGGCGCGCAAATCCCTCAAGCAATTCGCGCACCTGGCCGGCTGTGGCGCCGGGCAGAGGGAAAACGAGCGCCGACACATAGTCACGGTCCGGCGCGGCGAACACCGCGTCCTGCGCGACACCGTCGAACCAGGAGAGAAACTTGGCTCGCAGCGGTCCCACGCTCACCCAGGTGCCGGTGGAGAGTTTGAAATCTTCGGCAATGCGCCCGTCGAAAAGAAAACCCTTCAGCGGATCTTGCGGGTCTGCCATCAACAGGGCGTCGCCAAGTTTATAAAAACCCTCTTCGTCGAATGACGCCTCGGTCAGCTGAGGATTGCGCCAGAAACCGGGCGTGATGTTCGGGCCGCGCAGCCGGGCTTCGAACTTGGCTTCAACAGGCGCCACCTTCAGTTCAACGCCCGGCGCCGGAAGTCCAACCCGGCCTGAAGCAGCGCCCTCCACCCCGGTTGCCAGCGCCAGGGGCGCGGTTTCGGTGGCCCCGAGACCCGTCATCATCAGAATTTCTTCGCCACACGCGTCCACCGCCAGCTCCTGCAGGTCGTCCCATACTTCCTGCTTCAGGCCGGCAGCCGCATAGAAGAGGATTTGCAGACGGCTAAAGAAATGGCGGCGAAATGCAGCATCGGCGCGCAGCACCGGCACCAGCATTTCGTACCCCTTCGGAACGTTGAAATACGCGGTGGTCGCGATTTCCCGCAGATTGCCGGCGGTTGCGCCAAAACCCGAGGCCGTGGGCTTGCCTTCGTCGATATACAGAGTCCCGCCGTTATAAAGCACCGCGCCAAAATTGTGGCTGCCGCCGAATGTGTGGTTCCAGGGCAGCCAATCGCAAAGCACCGGTGGCTCGTCCGCCAGGAAAGCCAGCACGGTGCGCATCATTTCCTGGTTCGAGCACAACATGCGCTGCGTCGTGACCACGCCCTTGGGTCGGCCGGTGGAACCGGACGTAAACAGAATCTTGGCCACCGTATCGGCGTTCACACGGGAGTGCGCGTCATCCACCGCGTCCGATGGCGAGGACGAAGCGAATTCCTCGAATGGCGTTGCCGCCAGTGCCCCGGGCGGAGTGACCGTCACCAGTTCCGTACGCGAATCCAGCACGCCGCGGAGCGGACGTTCGAAGGCGGCTCCATCCGCCGCGAATACCAGCGCCGGCTCTAACTGCCGCCACAGATACCGAAGCGTCGTGAGTTCGGTCGAAGCCAGCGAGTACGAGGGTGCAATCGGCGCATACACTACACCGGCATACATGCTGGCAAGCGCGATGAGGGCGTGCTCGATGCCATTGCCCGAGAGGATTGCCACTGGCCGGCCGGCATTCAAACCGCGATCGATCAGCGCCTGCGCAATCGACCGGACCCCCCGCATGGTTTCCGCATAGGTAACCGTACGCCATGCCCCGGTGGAGGCCCGCTGCGCCAGGAAAACCCGATCCGGCGCCTCTTCCGCCCAATGTTCCAGCCGTTCGGTGAGCTTCTCCGGATAAGGCCCCAGCGGTCGCGGAGATCGCACGTACATGGTTCCATCCGCCCGCCGGTCGAAGATCGCCTCCGCGCCCAGCACGTTGACTTTGCGAACCTGTCGAACCGGCTTCGCACCCATGGTTACGCCTGGCGCTCCCTGTCGAAATCGCCGAATGTGCGGCCTTCGCGGGCCAGCCGCTGGAGCAGCGGAGCGGGCTGCCATCGCGGCCCGAACTCGTCGTGGAATCGCTCGATCGCGGCAAGCACATTGTCGAGCCCGGTGAGGTCGGCGAAGAACATTGGCCCCCCACGCCACGCCGGAAAGCCATACCCGTTGATATAAATCACGTCGATGTCGGAGGAGCGCAGGGCAAAGCCTTCTTCCAGCGCGCGCGCTCCTTCATTAATCAGCGCATACACCGAGCGTTCGACAATCTCCTGGTCGCCGATGGCGCGGCGGGTGATGCCGCTATCGCGAGAGGCCTTTTCAATCAACGCCAGCACCTCCGGATCGGACTTCGGTTTGCGATCTTCCCCATAGAGATACCAGCCCTTGCCGGTCTTCTGCCCGTAGCGGCCCAGCGCGTAGAGTTGGTCCTGCACCAGCGGTTTCCGCACGCCGGGCTCGGAAAAATGGCCGAGTTCCTGCCGCACCCGCCAGGCTACGTCGATCCCCGCCATGTCGTCCACCCCGAACATTCCCATGGCCATGCCGAAACCCGTAAGCGCCCGGTCCACTTGCTCTGGTGTGGCGCCGTCTTCCGCCAGGAATTGCGTCTCGTACATGTAAGGGAAGAACATCCGGTTGCCTACGAACCCCGGACAGTTGCCCACCAACACGCCGACCTTCTTCAATTGCTTCGCCAGGGCCATGCCGCTTGCGATCACCTCCGCCGACGTCGCTTTGCCCCGTACAATCTCGAGCAGGCGCATGATGTTCGCCGGACTGAAGAAGTGCAGGCCGATCACCCACTCCGGGCGCCGGCACGCCGAGGCGATCTCATCGATGCTGAGCGTCGAAGTGTTGGTTGCCAGAATGCAGCCCGGCCGGGCTATCGCGTCGATTTCAGCGAAGACCTGCTTCTTCAATGGCATGCTTTCGAACACGGCTTCCAGAATGAGATCCGCCTGGTCGAAACCCGCCCAGTCCAGCTGCGGATGAATCAACGCCAGCCTTTGTTCCACTTCGTCGGGCGTAAAACGGCCGCGTTTCGCGCTGGTCTCATAATTCCGGCGAATGTTTGCCATGCCGAATTCCAGCGCTTCCGGTCTTGCCTCTTTGAGCATCACGGAGATGCCCGCATTGGCGCACGCCATGGCGATTCCGCCGCCCATCGTGCCGGCGCCCACAACGCCCATCCGCGATACCGGCGGCGCGGCGGAGTTCTTGGTCACGCCGGGTACTTTTGAAACGGCGCGCTCCGCAAAGAAGGCGTGGATCAGAGCCTTGGCCTGATCGGAAACCACGCACTCGGCGAAGATGGCGCGCTCCCGGCTGCATCCCTCCTCGAAAGGCAGCGTAGCCGCCGCTTCAATCGCTTCCACCGCGCGGAGCGGCGCCTGCTGTTCCCGGCGAATCTTGGCGGCCAATTGCCGGCCGGCGGCGAACAGCGGCGCGTTCGATGCTGGCGTCCCCAGGCGCTGGCTGAGTTCGCGCGTCTTGACGTCCGGCGCGGCCTGCCGCGCGAAGGCTATGGCGCCGGCCAGAAGATCGCCTTCCACTACGGCGTCGATCAAACCGGCGGCCAGGGCCTCGGCCGCTTTGACGGGTTTACCCGTGACGCACATCTCGATCGCTTTTTCGATTCCGGCCAGCCGCGGCAGCCGTTGCGTGCCTTCCGCGCCAGGGATGATGCCCAGGTTGACCTCCGGCTGCCCGAGTTGCGCCGCCGCCACCGCTACGCGGTAATGTCCCGCCATCGCCACCTCGAGTCCCCCGCCCAGCGCCGTGCCGTGGATGGCCATCACCACCGGCTTAGCCATGTCTTCGATTTTGCCGAGCAGACCGTGCAGCACCGGACCGCCCGGCCCTTTGCCCCAAGCCATGTCCTGGAGAACCGCAATGTCGGCGCCCGCAATGAACGTGCGGCCGCCGCCGATAATCACAATGGCGCGGGCCTCGGGATCGGCGGCCGCGCGGTCCAGCGCCGCCTCCAGACCTTCCGGAACGCCCGGGCTCAGCGCGTTCACCGGCGGATGATCGACCGTAATGACGGCTATACCGTCGTGGTTCGCGTAAATGACCAGGGGATTCATCGTACTGTCGCTCCAGATTGTTCTAACTTTCCCATTGCCGGAAAATGGCTGCGTACCCACGCGAGGCCGGCGAAGGCGCAGACCATCGCCCCTGCCAGCGCATACCAGTAGGCCGCCGTCCCGGCCTGTATCAGCGCCGCGCCGAACAGCGAGGTCAGGACGGCGCCCACTCTCCCGATAGCGGACGCATAAGCGACGCCGGTTGCTCGTACGGTTGTGGGGTAGACGTGAGCGGCCAGCGCATACATAGACGTCTGCACGGCGTTCGCCAGCAGTCCGTTGATGCCCAAACCGGCAAGTAGCAAAGTGCTGTCGCCGTGTGCCTGAATGGGGACCAGCAGAAGCGCCAGCGCGCTTGCCGCGCAAGCCAGCGCGCCGGATAGAATCGGCCGCCGCGATCCTAAAATCGTCATCAAGACGGTCCACAACAGAACACCCAGCACGCCACCCAGATTATAGACCGCCAGCCCGGAACTGGCTGCCGAGATACTCAGACCCCGTGAAGTCAGCATGGCCGGGAGCCAGCCAAACACCAGGTAAATGGAGCCGAGGCAGAAGAAGAACGCGATCCAAAGGCCCATCGTGTCGCGGGCCAGCGCAGGTCCGAACAGCGTACGAAGGGAAGCGCGCCTGGCGTTTCGCGGCTCGGCACTATCTTCAAAAACTGTGTCCTCCGGCAAAACGTGCCCCATGCGGGCTAGCGCGCCACTCAGTTGCGGCCACTGAGCGGGACGGCGCGCCAGGAATCGCGGTGATTCCGCCAGAACCCGCCAGAGCACCAGCGTAAAAACCAGAGGCGCGATGCCCCCAATGATGTATAGCGCCCGCCAACCGAACGCAGGCAGCACGCGTGCCGCAATCAGACCGCCCAACATGCCGCCCAGAGGAACGCAGACGATGGTAAGCTTCACGGCAGCCGCGCGCCGCCGCAAGGGCGCAAACTCCGCGGCGAGCGCGGTGGCGTTGGGCAGCGCGCCGCCGGCGCCCATACCCGTAATGAAACGCAGAACGGTAAGCTCCCATAGCCCATCGACGAAAGCCGTGGCAAAGGTGGCCACGCCAAACGTCGCCATGCAGCCGATCAGTGCGGCGCGCCGGCCAAACCGGTCGCCGCAGTAGCCTGCCAGCGGGCTGCCGATCACCATGCCCGCCAGACCGATGGCCAGAACCGGACCGAAATCCGCGCGCGCCGCGTGCCATTCCCGAATCAGCGACGGAATCGCAAAGCCCAGAATCTGGATATCGAATCCGTCAAAGATCACGGCCAGCGCGGCCAGCGCGGTCAACAGTTTCTGGTACGTGCTCCATTGGCTGCCGTCGAGCAGCGCCGCCACGTCTACAGTCCGGGTCATTCGCCGCCAGCCCTCCCTGCGCCCGCGCCCGTACCTGCCGCGTCGCCACCATGGGTAGCGTGGGCGGTTCCGCCCGCGCGGATCATAGAATCTCTCCGGGAAGATCGAACGGCAATCCGGTATAGTTCTCGGCAAGCGTGGTAGCCGCGGCGCGCGATGTGGTCACCTGCTCCAGTTCCGCCATTTGCCGCCGGTAAGCGAAGCCGTCGCCGGTGTCGAAGCGGTGCAGCGTAGACGTCATCCACCACGAAAACTGTTGCGCCAGCCACACTCGCCGTAAACAGATTTCGGAATACCGCTCCAGCAGAGCGGAGTTGCCGGAACCGTACCATTCGCCGATGGCGCGACTGAGTATGCGCACGTCCGCCGCTGCCAGATTGAGCCCCTTGGCGCCGGTCGGCGGTACGATATGCGCGGCATCGCCGGCCAGAAAAAGACGCCCGTGCTGCATCGGCTCCGTCACAAAACTGCGCATGGCGGTCACGCCCTTGTGCAGGATCGGACCACGAGTCAGCTGAAAACCGTCCGCGGTTTCGAGGCGCCGCTCTAACTCTTCCCAGATGCGGCTGTCCGGCCATTCGGCCAGCTCTTCATCTGGACGGCACTGCAGGTAGAGCCGGCTGATCTCTGGCGACCGCATGCTGAGCAGCGCGAAACCCCGCTCGTGATTGGCGTAGATCAGTTCCGGGGACGCCGGAGCGGCCTCCGCCAGAATCCCCAGCCAGCCGAATGGGTAGACCTGCTCGTAAGCGCGCAGCGCTCCCGGCGGAACGGATGGCCGGCAGATTCCGTGAAAGCCATCGCAGCCGCCAATAAAATCGCAGTCCAGTTCGTACGCCTCGCCGGCATGCTCAAACGTAATGCGGGGATGCTCGCTCTCGAAATCGTGGATCTTCGCCTGCGCCGCTTCAAACCATATCTGCCCGCCGGCTTGAAGCCGCGCTGCGATCAGGTCCTTCACCATCTCGTGTTGGGCATAGACGGTGATGGCGCGCCCGCCCGTCAGCTCCCGCAGATCGATGCGATGCCCGCGGCCCCGGAACCGCAGTTCGATGCCATGGTGCACCATCCCCTCCCGCCGCATCCGTTCGCCCACGCCAGATTGGTTGAGCAGGTCCACAGTCCCCTGCTCCAGCACCCCGGCACGAATCCGTTTCTCCGCGTGCTGGCGCGTCTGGCTCTCGATGACGATGGAATCGATGCCTTCCCAGTGCAGCAGGTGCGACAAAATCAGGCCGGCCGGACCGGCCCCGATGATGCCAACCTGCGTGCGGAGTTTCTTCGCTGCCATGCGTTCGCCTTACAACACCTGGTAGACCGACAATTCCACACTATTGGGACGCCGCACGCCGGAGGCGGTAAACACGTAGTCCCTAAGCCAGCTATACTTCTTGGCGCCGGTTTCGAACCGTGGGGTCGTACGAAAGTAAATCAGCGCCGGGTCTACCGGCTCGCCGCGCCGTAAGCGCTCCATGGCCTCGGGCGGCCCGTGCCGCAGCCCGCAGTTCTCCACGTAAATCCGCTCGCCGTCCTGGCACTCAATCACATACCGGGCATGCAGTTCGGCCACTCCATTCGGGCGCAGAATCTGAAAGTCCGCGCCGCCCGCCAGCACCCGGCCCTGTAAATGCGGCCCGGTAACCTCACCGCCCACAATCGGGATCACGCGGCGCAAGCCCGCACTCGTCTCCCCGGCTTCGATGGGTTCCCCTACCAACACCGCGAAATTCGCTACATGGCAAAGTTCAATCATCAGGCTGCTATCATGCGCGCTTGTCGCTCATTGGTACGACAAACGCCCGCCGGTTGTCAACCAGCGGGCGCATGGATAGGAGCCGGCGCCGCCGGCACGAAACGTCAACCGGCCGCGTCACGCCGCCATGTTTCTACCAACCGCTTACCGGCCGCCCCGCCCCATGCCGCCGCGTCCTTCGCTCGAAGGCGGCACGAAACCTTTGATGCGGAGATGCACCGCCATCTGCGCATACTCATGCTCAATATGAACCGTGTTTGCCCAAAGAGTGCTGAGCCGGCTGCGAGGTCCGCCGCGCCCGCCCGTGATCATCTCGACCGCCTTGACGTCGGTAAGCGTGTAAGCCTTGTCGCATTCCGCCCCCGCTGCCTTCAGCGCGCCGGCCAGTTCGCCTTTGGTCGGCATCTGGGCCGCGTTGATATTCTTGCGTTCGCCGTTCAGAGCGGAACAGGCGCCCATCGCGGAATCCGCAACGTGCGCAATGATATCTTTGAAACTCATACTCTCCGGAGTCGGCTTGTAGGCGTATCCTTCTTCCGGCATCTTCTCGGCGCCCGCCACCACGTTGCCCCAGGTGCGAGTCCACGCCTGCTTGGCCTCTGTGGCCAGCGGGTCCGTCTGTGAATAAAGAGCCACGCATCCCAGCGTCAGGCCCGTCAGCAAGATCGAAAATCGTTTCATTTCGCTTCTCCTTGAGTTCGTGCAACAAGTCCGGCCTGGAACCACCACCGCTCTTTGGCTCTACGCCGGATGTAACCTCTATAGCGTAGCTTGCGCGGACCACGCCGTAAAGCAAGGGAACACCCTCGGGGCCGTGCCACAGCGACACACGCAGACGAAGACTCTGCTGATTCTAGTGCTTGCCTCCGCGGCATTCGGCGTGCCGCGCTTATAAAGCCGCAGATTAGTCGAAGCGGCGCTGGAACATCACCATCTTGGCAGGGGCCGAGCTTAGTTTCCGGCGGAAAGCGGTTCTTGGACGATGACTTTATGCCAGTTCTGGCATACAATAGAGGCTGTGGCCGATAAGCCGGAACAACCGCGCAAGCTGATTTGGCTCGTCGATTCACTCGTTCGGCTCGCGAGCTTCCCGCCTTTGGTTCGGCACAAGCTTGGCTTCGCACTTTATCAGGCACAGATCCGTCAGAAACACGAGAGCGCCAAGATGTTGCGCGGCTTTGCGGAAACGGTCTGGCAGGTGCGCGCAGACGATCCGGGCGGTACCTACCGGGCGGTGTACGTAGCACAACTCAGGACGCGGTCTACGTTCTTCATGCCTTTCAGAAGAAGGCAACGTCCGGAATCGCGACCCCACAGCGGGAAATGGATCTGATCCGTCAGCGGCTTCTACTGGCGCGCAAGCTGGCGGGGAAATGAGGAGAGGGAAGATGCCGAATCGAAAGTTTACTCCGAGTTCCGGAAACGTGTTCGCCGACTTGAACCTGCCACATTCTGACGATCTGCTGGCGAAGGCTGAGTTGGCCGCGAAGATCATCGCAGAGATCCATAGGCGCCGGTTGACGCAGAGCCAAGCGGCGGCGATGCTCGGAATCGATCAGCCCAAGGTCTCAGCGATGAGACAGGGAAAGCTGTCGGGCTTCTCAATCGAACGTCTGGTGCGTTTCCTTCTTTTGTTGGGCCGCGACGTCGAAATCACGGTTAAGGCAAAACCCCGATCGCGACCACAGGCCAAACTGCGTGTAGCCTAATGTTCCGCTAGGTTATCCTCTCGCGCGGCGTAAGTCATTGCCTCTTGCAAGATGCGGGCATCGACGAACTTGTACCGCGACTCCTGTGCTCCAGTAGCTTTCGGTCCCATTCGCCTTCGGATCACCGCTCGGTCCGAAATCGCGGCGCGCACCAGTTCAGTGGATGAGAATACCTCAATGCCGGGGCCGGACCGTCCTTCGAGTATTTCAAATGCGTCGCAGGCCTCGAGGAATCGCATTCGGACCTTCTGGCCGTAGGGATTGACGAACTTTGTCTGTTTACAGTAGGGGGGCCATCCAGCACTGGCAGCGAATAATCGCTGTGGGCTGAAGATCTTGCAGCGAAAACAGTAGCACCGGCGAGAATAAGCCGGAATCGCCCTTCATCGAAAGCCCAAGTAATGATTGGAATCGAATGGCGGGGACGACGGGGTTCGAACCC
>Ga0182030_10001188_pt1 | contig 53001 bp, 47 predicted proteins | sample 812S3MmetaG_FD_121299 | JGI IMG/M metagenome (GOLD analysis project Ga0182030, IMG submission 121299) | Permafrost microbial communities from Stordalen Mire, Sweden - 812S3M metaG (Illumina Assembly) | ecosystem: Environmental > Terrestrial > Soil > Wetlands > Permafrost | place: Sweden...
AGATAATGCGGCGCATTAATGATGGTACGCGCGCTCAACACGCCGCCCCGGCATCTCAAAGAGATCACGGGCAAAATTCGACGGCGAGTGGTTGAGCAAAAAACTCTATCACAGAACCGGCGCCGTTCGAACCGGTTTTCGCCTCCCCAGGCGTGCTTGATGTGTCTGCCCCGCACTAGTGCGGCGTGAGGCCCCAGGCTAGAAGACATGGGCTTGCCAGGGGCGCCGCGCGAAGTGTGGCGTCGCACCGACGGAACCTCAACGAAGCTTAAGCATTATAGCGGCTGAAGCTGCGTCATTGCCTTGACGCGTGGCTTTTGGAATGGAACCGACATGAACAGAGTGGCTTCAATTTTTGGTTTGGCAGTGACTTTCGCCGTAATATTTTTGGCTTATTCCGGAACGCCCGAGGCGTCCAACGCCGAGGCGCAAACGGCCCAAATAGAAGCGCAGGGCAAGAACTGCGTCAGCCGCGAGATCGCGCTCGACGAAGGCTATGGCGTGACCCGGACCGAAACCCGCCTCGTTTGCGCAGACGACTGAAAGGCCCCCGCTTATGGGGCGCCAGGACAATAATCCTTCAAGACCGAGACAATCGCATCGGTGAGGCGCTTCAAATCCTCCTCGCCGATCATGAAGGCTGGGGTCAGATAGACGATATTGCGGAAAGGGCGCACCCAAACGCCGGCCGCGACAAAGCGGCGCTTCAACTCCCCCATATCCTCGATTCGATCAAGCTCCACCACGCCGATCGCGCCTTTGACCCGCACGTCGCGCACGCCGGGAAGATCCCTGCAGGGTTCGAGATCGCGCGCCAGCGCCGCGGAAATCTGCGCGACCTGCTCAAGGCGCGGCTCGGTCGCGAAAAGATCGAGCGAGGCGTTGGCGGCGGCGCAGGCGAGCGCATTGCCCATGAAGGTCGGGCCGTGCATCAAGGCGTGTTGCGGCTCATCGGACGCAAAAGCCTCGAAGACCGAGCTTTTGGCGATCGTCGCGGCGAGCCCCATTGTGCCGCCGGTCAGAGCCTTCGACAGCGTGACAATGTCCGGAACGACATTCGCCGCCTCGCAGGCGAACATGGCTCCGGTGCGTCCGAAGCCCGTAAAAATCTCGTCAAAGATCAAGAGCAGGCCATGCCGGTCCGCCGCCGCCCTGAGCGTTCGCAAGACATCGGCGTCATGAAACAGCATTCCGCCCGCGCCCTGCACAAGAGGCTCGACGATTATGCCCGCAAGCTCATGCGCATGACGATCCACGAACGTGTCGAAAGCCTCGCGGCTTGACGCGTCAACGGGCAGCTCGGCGATGACCTGCTTTTGCAAAACATCGGCGAAAAGGCTGTGCATCCCCTCCTCGGGATCGCAGACCGCCATGGTCGCGAATGTGTCGCCATGATAGCCGCCCTTGAAGGCGAGGAAGCGCGCGCGATGACTAATCCCTTGGTTCAGCCAAAACTGCACCGCTATTTTCATCGCGACCTCGACGGCGACCGATCCGCTGTCGGAGAAGAAAACCCGATCGAGACCGTCCGGCAGCAGAGCCGCGAGCCGCCGCGCCAAGGTAAGGGCAGGCTCATGCGCGAGGCCGCCGAACATGACATGCGGCATCTCGCCGAGCTGCCGGATCACGGCGTCACGAATATGCGGATGGTTATAGCCATGGCAGGCGGTCCACCAGCTTGCGATCCCATCGATCAGCTCGCGGCCGTCGGCGAGAGTTATGCGCGAGCCATTGGTGCGGATGACCGGAAGCGGCGGCGCTTCCGTCTTCATCTGGGTGTAAGGCAACCAGATATGCGGCCTGCCTTGCGAGAACCAATCCGGCGGATCGCCGCTCATGTCAGTTCGCCTCCGGGTCCGCCGGCTCCGGCTTTTGATTTCTGATTTCAGGCTTATATTCGCGGCGAACCGGCGTCCGCATCGCTGGCGAAGGCACTAGCCTTCCCGCTTGACTGCGTCAACGAAGCCCCCTCGAGACCGCCGATGCGATCCCTAGATGATTTCGCTTCCCGCAAGCTCGCCGAACTCGACGCCGCCCATCTGCGCCGCTCGCTGGTCGAGAGCGTCCGCGAGGATGGCCTCTATATCACGCGGGCCGGACGCCGCCTCTTGTCCTTTTCCTGCAACGACTATCTGAACCTCACCCATCACCCCGCTCTCAAAGCCGCCGCCGCCCAAGCGATCGAGCTTTATGGCGTCGGCGCCGGCGCCTCGCGTCTTGTCACCGGCAATCATCCTTTGCTCCATGAGCTTGAGGCGCGACTGGCCTGCCTCAAGGGCGCCGAGGCAGCTTGCGTCTTTGGCTCCGGCTATCTCGCCAATGCCGGCATCATCCCGACGCTCGCCGGGGCGCGGGACCTCATACTGATTGACGAACTCGCCCATGCCTGCCTATGGGCCGGGGCGCAATTGTCGCCGGGAAAGACGTTGGTCTTTCGGCACAATGACGTCGCTCACGCCAAGGAGTTGTTCGCCCGCGACCGCGCCCGCTTCCGCCACGCCCTGCTCGTCACAGACGGCGTGTTCTCGATGGATGGCGATCTCGCTCCCTTGCGCGAACTCGGCGCGCTTTGCGCCTCTTATGACGCTTGGCTCATGAGCGACGACGCGCATGGGCTCGGCGTCATTGGCGACGGACGCGGCTCGGCTTTCGCCGTCGGCGCCTCGGCCGATGTCCCTCTGCAAATGGGGACATTGTCCAAGGCGATCGGCGGCTATGGCGGATATTTATGCGCGTCGCGGCCGGTGATCGACCTGATCAAGACGCGGGCGCGCACGCTCATCTATTCAACTGGTCTGCCGCCGGCCATGGCGGCCGCAGCGATCGCGGCCTTGGACATTATCGAGTCCGATCCCAAGCTGACGCGAAGGCCGCTCGAAAAGGCCCGCGCCTTCACCTCGCAGATCGGCCTTCCTGACGCGCAAAGCCCAATTGTTCCGATCATCGTCGGCGAGCCGGAAACGGCCTTGGAGGCCTCGCGCAAATTAGCCGAGCTAGGCTTTCTCGTCACGGCGATCCGGCCGCCGACTGTTCCTGCCGGAACCGCGCGGCTTCGCTTCGCCTTCACCGCCGCCCATAAGGACGAAGAGATTGCGCGGCTCGCCGAAGCCGTGCGCGCGCTCGCAGCTTTTAGACCGGCGCGAAAGGAGCCGAAGCCATGTCCGCCCTCTTCATAACCGGCGCAGGCACCGACGTCGGCAAGACTTTCGTGACTGCGGGCCTCATCCGTCATTTGCGCCGGCGCGGACAATCCGTCGACGCCTTGAAACCCATCGTCAGCGGCTTCGATCCCGCCGCGCCATCCGGCGGCGATCCGGCCGTTCTTCTCGACGCGCTCGGGCGCGCCGTCACTGAAGAGGAACTCGCCCGGATCTCACCCTGGCGCTTTCGCGCGCCGCTTTCGCCCAACATGGCGGCAAGCGCCGAGGGCCGGACGATCGATCCGCAAGGCGTGATCCAATTCTGCCAAGCGGCGATCGCAGCGGCGGATGGCGCGCTGCTGATCGAAGGCGTCGGCGGCGTCATGGTCCCGCTAGACGAGCGCTGCACGACGCTCGACGTGATGGCGCGGCTAGGCCTGCCGCTGATCTTTGTCGGCGGTAGCTATCTTGGCGCGATCAGCCATATTTTGTCGGGGATCGACGCGCTGCTCCATCGCGGGCTTGAGTTGCGGGCCGTCGCGATCAGCGAGACGCAAGGATCAACGGTCGCGCTTGACGCGACAATGGCGACCCTCGGCAATTTCGTGAAAAGCCCATTGATAGGCTTGCAGCGGCACGGCCAGACGACCGAGACCGAGGCGGCCTTCACGCGCTTGGCCGAGCTTCTGTAAGGCCTCGCCCCGTCCATCGCACAATTCGTGAGTAATGGCACAAAACATGCCTGAGGAATCACGCATAAGCGAGGCGCGGCCTCCTTTGGGCCGCCAAGGATAAACCCTGCCGGCGGCAGCTTTTCGCTGCGATCCAGCGCCCTCGGCCGGGCGCAGAGCGGCGGCATTTTGAGGAGATGGACGCGTGACGGAAACAGCAGAAAAACGCTCCATTGTGGTAGAAGCGGACATGCCCTATCCGGTGGAAAAAGTTTGGCGGGCGCTCACGGATTCCGAGTGCATCGCGCTTTGGTTCATGAAAAACGACTTGGTGCCCGAGTTCGGCCATAAATTCACCTTGCGCAGCCGGCCGATTGAGCGCTGGGACGGCGAATTTCAATGCCAAGTCCTCGAAGTCGAGGAAAACCAAAAAATTTCCTTCGCTTGGAAGGGCGGACATGCCGAGCTGAAAAGCTTCGGCCGCTACATCGACACGATGGCCACCTGGACGATCGCCCCCAATGCCGACGGCGGCACGCATGTCCGCTTCGAACATGACGGCTTTGAAACGTGCGAGGAAGCGAACGGCTGCTATGAGGCGATGACCAAGGGCGCGCAGAGCATCGTGCGGACGCTGAACAAGATGATCCCCGATTTTGACGAGTAGCAGGGGCGGAGCTGCGACGCTCTGCTGCGACCGACCCGAAGGAAGGGCTGAAGCCTTTTCTCGAAACAGCTGCAAGCTCTTTTCAACTCGCTTGCAGCACCTGCTCTATCCGCTCGGCGGCGGCGCGCAGACGCTTGCGCATGTCGTTAATATCCTTGCCGCCCGCCGTCACCACTAGCTCACGATCCTGATAGGATTGGAATACGACGATATCGCTGTCGGCAATCTCCGCCGCGTCGACCGCGGCCGCGACTTTCTCCGGATCCAGCTTTCCATCGGTCTCGATGACGACAACTGCTGCGGCTTCGTCATGCCAGCGAAACGGATTGAAGCGGTAGAGCATCTCGTCATAGGAGGAGACCATCGCCGGCATGAGATCGCCTTTGACGCGCAACACGATCGCCTGCCAGTCGGGGTCGGAGAAGCGAACCTTGTAATCCAGGACTTTCGGCCCCTCGCTCGTCAACATGATCCTAGCAGAGAGCAGGCCCTTGGACATTCTCCGTTCCGCCTTCATCCCTTCGACCGTGGGCGTAAAAATGCGCTCGACAATCTCCTGCTCGATCTCAGGCGTCACCGCGGGAGCCGGCGACAGGCAGCCCCGCCGGGAAGGCGTCGCCTCGCCGTCCCACCGCGGCGTCGTCGAGGTCAGGGGAAGCGCGACATTTCCATCGGTGATCACCGAGAAGCCGACTTCTTCTCCGATCAAGAACTCCTCGATGATGATCTCGCCGGCATCCGGCCCGGACAACCGCTCGGCGATCGCCGCCTCGGCTTCCTCCCGCGTCCGGCAGATCGCGGCTTTCGCGCCGTCCACGGCGCGGTCGGCCGTGATGACCACGGGCAGACCAGTCTCACCCAGATAGCGCAACGCCGCATCGGCCTTCGTGAAGCAGGCGAAACGCGGCGCCGGAATCTCCCGCCGCCGGCAGAATTCCTTCGCGAAAGACCTCGAAATTTCCAGCTTGACCCCGCCCATGTCCGGCCCGAACGCCGGATAGCCGTTGCGATTCAACATGTCGACGAGGCCGTTCTCGATCGCGGCAAGGGAATCGACGATCACGAATTCAATGTCGTTTTCATCGCAATAGCTGAGAAGGGTTTGCAGCGCCGAGGGAGAGATAGGCACGCATTCGGCGACCACGGCGACGCCCTCGCCCCCCGGCGCGCAATAGAGTTCGTCAACCAAAGGCGATTCTACGAGCTTCCAGCACAACGCATGCTCACGCGCGCCGTCGCCTACCACCAGAACTCGCATTCCGCCTCCCTCATCGACACGCGTAAGCGGGATGCCTCAAGCCCATAATCTGCGCCCGAGCTCAAGACTCCCCGAAAGACACAAAAATCTAAAAGGCTCCCCCTGACAGGGGAAACCTGCTTGGCCTCGGACCTCGATGACCCGCGGCATGCATAAAGCAGCAAGCAAACAAATTCCAGGAGAAGCTTCAGGCAAGGGCGATGCCAACCCGTCTTCGCCAGTTGTAACCGCACTTGCGGACCCTGCCATTTCAGCCGAGCGGCGCAGTTTCAGTTCGGCCGGGCTTCCTCGACGGTCTTAGCCTTTGCATTCGCCGCAGGAGCAGATTTGGCCTGCTTGCGCCGCCCGGCTCTAGCTTCATTTTGGGCGATGCCGGTTTCAAGCTCGCTCCTCAGCGCCTCGAGCTCCGACTTGGTTCTCGGCGTCGGCCGCGTCGGATCAGCTCCCGTCGTCGGCTGATAGTCGAGATCGTCGCTCGGCCGCCGCGACTGACGCACGAAGTCCTTCGCCTCCGGCACGTCGGCCCATATTTTCGTATGCATGATCGTGTCGAGCGGCGAGCCCCCCGTCTTTTTTTCGTCTTCGGCATGGAGCCCAGGAGCTGCGAAGAGAAAAGCCGACATCGCCGCAATCCGGACAAGAGCCATGCCCGCTCGATGCTGAAGCAATTTTGCCGTCATTCGTCCGCGATCCGGATAGTCGTGCGTCTCCGTCTGAACGCCCTTGCCCACGCATACATGCCCATTGTGACGGAAGCGGGACGGCTCGATCCGCAACGGAGACCTTTTATGCACACGGGAATACGCTATATATCATGTGCTTAACAAGCTTTCTTTTGGCTAGCGGCGCCAAGGCGGCAGGAACGACGGACGGGACAACAGCGCGCCGCCCCGTCCAAGAAAAGCCCCCATCCATGAGATAAAGAGGGCTGAATTGACGAACAGGCTTGACGACCTTCCCGAGTTCGGCAACCGATTTTTCGAAATATAATGCCTAGGGCGGAGGCGCTTTTATCGTATCTCTTTATGGCCGCGCCCTATCGCTCTCCGCCGCAGCCTATTCCAATAATAGCCAAATAGGACAATGGAACACGCCATGAGCTCGAAAAGGACCCTCGGCAATGGAACCGAGGATCGCCAGGCAAGGAGCCGCGCGGCAGCCGTCGGCAGGAAACGGACGAGGGCCAAGGCGGCGGCCGATAAAAAAGCCCAGGCCTTGGCGGACGCGAGCGAAATTCGCAACGGAGCGCCGCAAGCCGCCCCCGACGCGCCTGTCGCGGCGTCCGCGCAGCCGCTGGCGGCGGCGAAACCCGCGACCGAAGCCGAAGGCGCCATAAGGCCGGATTATCAACGACTGACTTACAATGTGGCGCGGCTCGTCGAGCAAAGCGGCAAGGCGCTCGCGTCCATGCTCAAGCCGGCGGAGCCCGGCGAGGTCAAAAGCGATCTTTCAACCGAAATGGGCGACGCGGTTCGTTCGCTTGGCCGCGTCGCGGAGCATTGGCTCAGCGATCCAGGTCGAACGGTCGAGGCGCAATCCGCGCTGGCCGCCAATTTCATCGCCCTTTGGGCGCATACTTTGCGCCGAATGTCAGGCGAGGCGGAGAATCCGATCGTTCCCTATGACCCGGCCGACAAGAGATTCGCCGCTCCGGAATGGCGCGAAAGTCCCCTCTTCGACTTTCTTCGGCAAGCCCATACCATGGTTTCGAGCTGGGCGAGCGATCTCGTCGATCGGTCGGGAGATCTCGATCCTCAGGTCCGCCACAAGGCGAAATTCTACCTGCGGCAGATCTCGAGCGCGCTATCGCCTTCGAATTTTCTCGCCACCAATCCCGAGCTGCTCAAGGAGACTTGGGCCACGAACGGCGACAATCTCGTCCGCGGCGCCGCTTTCCTTGCCGAAGATATCGAGGCCGGCAAGGGCACGCTCAAAATCCGCCGCTACGATTCCTCGAAATTCGAAGTCGGCGTGAATCTCGCGACGACCCCCGGCAAGGTCATTTATCGCAATGATCTCATCGAATTGATCCAATATGCGCCGACCACCGACACGGTCTACAAGCGGCCCTTGCTGATCATTCCGCCATGGATCAACAAGTTCTATATCCTCGACCTCTCGCCGGAAAAAAGCTTCGTGCGCTGGGCCGCGTCGCAGGGCCTCACGGTTTTCATAATCTCCTGGGTCAATCCAGACTCGCGCCATCGCAACAAGGGCTTCGAAGATTATATGCGGGAAGGCATTCTCGCCGCGATCGACGCCATCGAGAAAGCGACCGGCGAGAAAAAAGTGAGCGCCATCGGCTATTGCATCGGCGGCACTTTGCTCGCGATGACGCTCGCCTATATGGCGGAGCTTGGCGAAGAGCGGATCGAAAGCGCGTCCTTCTTCACAACCCAGACCGATTTCAGCCAAGCCGGCGACCTCAAGGTCTTTGTCGATGAGGAACAGCTGCGCGCCATGGAGGAGAAAATGGCGGCGACGGGCTATCTCGACGCATCCGCCATGGCCAACGCCTTCAACATGCTTCGGCCCGACGATCTTATCTGGTCCTTCGTCATCAACAATTACATGAAAGGAAAGCCGCCGCTCGCTTTCGACCTCTTAGCGTGGAACTCGGATTCGACGCGGATGACGGCCGCCAATCATCTCGCCTATCTACGCGACTGCTATCTCGAAAATCGGCTGGCGAAAGGCGAAGCTACATTCGGCGGCAAGACCCTCGATCTCTCCAAGGTGAAACTGCCGATCTACCATCTGGCGACGCGGGAGGATCACATCGCGCCGGCGAAATCCGTGTTCATCGGCGCCAAATTTTTCAGCGGCGACGTCCGCTACGTGCTCACCGGGTCAGGCCATATCGCCGGAGTCATCAACCCGGCGAACAAGCCGAAATATCCCTATTGGCTGGGGGGGCCGCCTACTGGCGAGTTTGAAGATTGGCTCAAAGCCGCAACCGAACACAAAGGCAGCTGGTGGCTCGACTGGATCGATTGGATCACGCGGCAATCGCCCGAGAAAGTTCCAGCGCGCCTGCCTGGCGACGGCGAGCTTCCGCCGATCTGCGATGCGCCCGGCGAATATGTGCGGGTGCGCTACTGACGCCATGGGCCGCGCCGCGCCCCATGGGTCGTTGTTCAAAGATGACGCTTTTTCAAAGAGACGGAGCGCGAGCGGATGGATTTGCATCCATCTGAGGCTCACCCCGCCGAGAGGCCTCGGCGGGGCGAACCAAGCGATCAGTGCTTTCCGCAGTCCATTTTGCACGCCTTGAGATCATAGGCGCAAAGCTCTTCCGAGCTCTGACTCTCTATGCACTGCGCCTGGTCAGCCGTGCATTTCGCCAGGCAAGCCTCGGGGGACGCGGCGGCCTGAGAACTTGTTTGCGCATAGGCGCTGTCCGATAGCGTCACGCAGCCAAATAACGCTAGAATAGCTACAGTCGACCTGACCTGGCGGCTTGAAAACAGCCCAACAAACCGCTGGCGCAGCGAGACGCGTGAAGCAGAATCCTTCGCTTCGCACGAGCTGACTTGTACCATGGCGCAACCTCCTATGCTTGTCGCTTTTTGTGATCGAAAGAGAAAGCCTGATCCAATGGCGCGGTCGTTCTTCGGCGCGCGCTTGGGTCAGGCGGCTGCTTAATTCGGCTTGAAGCAAGCTTGCCGCGTCGAATTCCACATTGGCGATATTTTGGCAACTGATTTATTCACCGAATCGTCGCACAGTTTGTCGCACCTCTCGGCGAGGCGCCGCAATGACGCCCCATGTTGCGCAACCGCCCCCTTCGAGCGGCCCCCCGCCGCAATGTGCTACATCACGAACATGATTTGGCGCCGGCTGATGGCCGAGAACCCGCAACCGCCGGTATACGGCCGGGACGAACGAGCGTTCAGGCGCCGACCTGCAGCATCAGCTCCAGATTTTGCAGCGCCGCGCCCGACGCGCCTTTGCCGAGATTGTCGAGCTTGGCGATGAGGACGGCCTGACGGCGCCCCTCGCTGGCGAAAACCCGCAGCTCCAGGTCATTGGTTCTATTGAGTGATTCCGGCTCGATCCTGCCCGAGGCCTCCGCTGGCAAGACCCGGACATATCGGCTTCCCGCATAATGGGCGGCGAGCGCGGCCTCAAGATCGGCCGCTTTCGGCCGTCCCGGCAAATCGTCGAGAAAGATCGGCGCGCAGACCAGCATGCCTTGGGCGAAATTGCCGACCGACGGCGCGAAGATCGGCCGGCGTTCGAGGCGGGCGTAGCGCTGAATTTCCGGCACGTGCTTATGTTCGAGGCCGAGCGAATAGGCTTCAAAAGCCGGCGCATGGCCGCGCTCATAGTCGGCGATCATCGTCTTGCCGCCGCCCGAATATCCGGAAACGGCATTGATCGCGATCGGAAAATCAGAAGGAATCAGGCCGGCGTCGACCAAGGGCCGCAACAGAGCGATCGCGCCCGTCGCATAGCAACCAGGATTGGTCACGAGCCGCGCCCGCCTGATCGCCTCAGCCTGGCCGCTCACGAGCTCGGGAAAGCCGTAGATCCAACCGTCCGCCACGCGATGCGCCGTCGAGGCGTCGAGAATGCGAGGGCCCCTGTCGCCCATGGCCTTCGCCAGCGCGACTGTTTCGCGCGCCGCGTCATCGGGCAAGCAGAGCACGACGACATCGACGCTTTCCATCAGCGCCCTCTTGGCGTCGGGATCCTTGCGCTGCTCCAGCGCCAAGCTCCTGCGTTCTATGCCGAGGTGATCCGCCAGGCGCGCGCTGATGCCCAGCCCCGTGGTTCCGGCTTCGCCATCGATGAAGACTTTCGCAGGCATGGCTCATCGGCCTTTCGGCTGGACCTCTTCCTTAGAACTAAGGTCAGCCCTCGCTCAAGAAAAAGGCGGCCAGTGGCCGCCTCGATCTGGAATATTCACGAAACCGCGGCTCAGCGTTTCGAGAACTGGAAGCTCCGGCGGGCTTTCTTCTTGCCGTATTTCTTGCGTTCGACAACGCGCGAGTCGCGGGTGAGGAAACCCTCTTTTTTGAGGGCGCTTCGCAGCTCCGGCTCGAAATTGACCAGCGCCTTGGAAAGGCCATGGCGAACCGCGCCCGCCTGCCCCGACAGCCCGCCGCCTGCGACGCTGACGGTCAGATCATATTGATCGACGCGCTTAGCGACGCCGAGCGGCTGCTGCAAGATCATGCGCAGCACGGGACGCGCGAAATAGACTTCAAGGGCGCGGCCGTTCACCGTGACCTTGCCCGTGCCCGGCTTGATCCAAACCCGAGCGACCGCATCCTTGCGCTTGCCTGTGGCGTAGGCGCGCCCTTGCAGATCGAGCTTTTGAACATAATGCGGCGCTTCCTGCACAGGGGTCGCCGCGCTCTTCAGATCCTGAAGTGAAGATAAAATCTCGTTCATGCTCAGACAAGCCTCGCGTTCTTGCGGTTCAGGCTCGCCACATCGAGCGTCGCCGGCTGTTGGGCGGCGTGAGGGTGCTCGGCGCCCTTGTAGACGCGGAGATTGCCGAGCTGCTGGCGGCCAAGAGGACCGCGCGGCAGCATGCGCTCCACCGCCTTTTCGACGACGCGTTCGGGGAAGCGCCCTTCAAGGATGAATTTGGCCGTGCGCTCCTTGATGCCGCCCGGATAGCCGGTGTGGTAATGGTAGACTTTATCGTCGCGCTTGCGCCCGGTCAGAACCACCTTTTCGGCGTTAACGACGATAATGTTGTCGCCATCGTCCAGATGCGGCGTGAACGTCGGCTTATGCTTGCCGCGCAGGCGCAAGGCGATCAAGGAGGCGAGCCTGCCGACGACGAGGCCGCTGGCGTCGATCACCACCCATTTTTTCTCAATATCCGCCGCCTTGGCGGAATAAGTCTTGCCATACATGAGAGCGGCTCCATACGGGTCGAGCGCACGCGGCGGCGAGGCGCGCGCGGCGACATTAGCTGAAGCACCTTCTATTCGCCCGATAAAACTCGGTCAAGGCCTTTAATCACAAAAAACCAATAACTTGCTAAATGTGGTACTATGACGCCACATTTGCTGCATTCAATTTATCGCCGTCCAATGAGGCAGGCGCGCGCTCACGGAGAAGCCCTCACGCGCGACAAAGCAATCACCGATGCTCGGATTTGCAAAACAGGCAAAATCCTTCGAATAGCGCCGTCCGCTCTCCGAGCATCTAAGTCATATCGGCTGAATTGTGAGCTTAGAATTCTTCACACCGGCAGTAAGGCGTGCCATCGTGAAAGCCTTCGCACCCATGGTTGCATACTTTTCTTGGCGGAGTGCAGATAGTTGAACAATCCTGCGAATGTTCGTTTCCGCTTGAATCCTTATACGTGCAATGCGCTGTGCACGGCACCTCCTGCGCGTAGGCGGAGCCAAACGTGGACATGAAAAAAGAAACCGCGAATATGAGCATTATGCGAGCGATCTTCGCCATGAGTCCCCCCTGCTGGATTGCCGGCCCCGTTTGCGCCTCAAAGCTCCTCGGCCGGATAGACGCGCGCTCTTTCAAGTTGCGGCCGCGCCAATTTGAAGTATGACAGGGGACTTTCTCCGGTCAAGCCTCTGATGGGCTCCTCAAGGAACAGCAAGAGCCTGAATTCAAAAGATTTATAGGCTCAACGAACGGCGCGGCCAGAAAATTTTTCCAATCGTTTTCGATCGACGTCATCCCCAACCACGTTAGTCTCAGATGAAGAGCGGCAACCAAATTCGCCCTATGGGATCGACGCATCATGGGCACGGCTAGATGACGAGCGACGAACCTCACGCCTTGACCTATTCCGACGCTTTCTTACGCAATATTCTACGCAAGGTGAGGGCGATCGCGATCGTCGGCGCGTCCGACAAGCCGACGCGCCCCTCTTTCGGCGTCTTCGCCTTTCTCGTCGCGCGCGGCTATCGCGTCATCGGCGTCAATCCCGGCGTTGCCGGCAAATCCGTGCATGGCGCGCCTTTCGTGGAAAGCCTCGCGGATATTTCTGAACCGGTCGACATGGTGGATATTTTCAGGAGTTCCGAGGCGGCCGGCATGGTCGTCGACGAGGCGCTCGCCCTCGAGCCTCAGCCGAAAGCGATTTGGATGCAGCTCGGCGTGCGGAATGACGCAGCCGCCGCGCGAGCGCAAGCGAAGGGCGTCAAGGTCGTCATGGACCGTTGCCCCAAGATCGAATATGAGCGTCTCCTGGCTGGATCTGTGGCGCCTCGCAAGTCAGAGGCTCGGCCAAAGCAGCGCGGCAGACCTCGAACCTGATCTGGGTGCGCCTCTCGATCAGGCGCTCGAAGCTTGAGCAAGCTGAATGATGCGCAAGCTAACGCCCCTGCGAGAGCGCCTGGGCGTGCGCGACCGCCATCCCCAAAACGATCATCGCAAAGGCCTGATGGAGAAGTCCGGCCCAGAGCGGCACCACAAGAATGAGGGTTGCAATTCCAATCACAACTTGGGTCGCGACAAGGCCAGTCAACGCGAAGGCGCGCCGCAAGGCCCGGCTGCGGCCAGCGAGCCGCCAAGTGTAAAAGGCTTGCAGGAGAGAGACAGCGAGAAGCGCATAGGCGACCATTCTGTGCTGGAACTGCGCCAGAAGCATATTGTCGAGGAAATTCCGCCAGAGCGGCTCAAGCAGCGTGAGTCTATCAAGTGGCGGGATGAATCTTCCGTCGATAAGCGGCCAAGTGTTGAAGGCCCTCCCCGCCCGCAGACCCGCGACAAGCGCGCCCAAGCCGATTTGCAGCAAGGTCAGCAAAACAAAGACATTGGCGAACCATCGCAGGCCGGGCAAGATCCGCTCCGATATTTCGGCCTTGCGCACTTTCAGCGAAGCGGCGAGCCAGACCAGCGCGGCAAAGGTCGCCGAGGCGAGCAGGAGGTGAATGGCGAGCCGTTCTTGCGCAACCTCGATCCGGTCGACGAGGCCGGATTTCACCATCCACCAGCCGACAAAGCCCTGCAACGCGCCGAGCGCCAGCACGCCGAGAAGCTTTGGCTTGAAACCAGGCGGCAGCAGCCCCCTCGCCCAAAAAAAGACCAGCGGCAGCACTGTGGCGACGCCGATCAGGCGCCCTAGAAGCCTGTGGCTCCATTCCCAGAAAAAGATGAATTTGAAGCCGCTGAGCTCCATGTCCGGAAAGACCTGAGCGTATTGCGGAATCTTCTTGTAATTCTCGAACTCGGCCAGCCAGGCCGCTTCATTCAGCGGCGGAAGCACGCCGCTCAAAGGCTTCCATTCGGTAATGGATAGGCCCGACTCGGTGAGCCTCGTCGCGCCGCCGACGACAATCATCAAAAACACAAGCGCGGCGAGGCTCCAGAGCCAGATCGCCACGGCGCGATACGTGTTGCGCAGGGGAAGGGAGAGCGCAGCGCCCTTGGCGGTTGGATCAGAGAGCAGCCCGGTCATGCTGGGTCCTTCGAAACATTGACGAACATCTGCGCGCGGACATAAAGCCCTGGGCGGGGCGAAGTCCATGCCCAGCCTGTCGCACAGTCCAATCTTGGAGAAGAGATGCGCCGTCGGACCCGCAAATTCATTGGCGCGAACCTCACGATCGGATTCGTGCTTTTCTATGCCCTCTTGGCGATGGCTCTGGCGCAGGTGCGCCCGGTACAGGACGCGCCCGGGTTGGTGCAAGGGCTCATCTATGCGGGGCTCGGCCTGGCCTGGATTCTTCCCATGATGCCCTTGATCAAATGGATGGAAAAACCGGACGCCTGATCGTCGGCTCTAGTTCAAGCTGCATCTTGGCTGGAGCTAGGGCGAAGACCGGCGGGCGCGCCTATGACCAGGACTTCCTGAGCGCCGCAGGCGATCAAATCGGCCTTTGCTTCGAAAGCGGCGCTCTCATGCGGCTGCGGCGGCGCCGAGAGCACGATGAAATCGGCGTCCGGGGCGAGCGTCTTGGCCAAGTCGTCCTCGTCGAACGGCGGCGCGGTCATAAGGATGAAATCATAGGTCCGCGCGAGAGCCTCGAGGACGCTGGAAAATTCGCGAAAATCGATCGTTTCGTCCAAGCCCGCCGCGACAAAATGCAGCCGCGAGGCCGGGTCGCGGCGAATGACTTCGGCGAATGAGGCCCTGCCGGCGAGCAGGTCGCCGAGCCGGGGGTCGCCTGAGGAGGGAGCCGCTTCCAACGCCGTGAGGCTGGCGTGACGTCTCCAGATGTCGGCGCCATTCGTCTTTTCGAGGGGAACAATAATCGAACGCCCTTCGCGCCCAAGAAGGCGTCCGAGCGTCAACATCATCTGCGGCCCGGCGTCGGCGGAAGCGAGGCTCGTGAATACAATTCGCGCGCCCCTCGAAGCGCGCCGCCCCGAAGCAATCCGCCCGGCAATCTCCGCCAAAGCCTGCGCGTTATCAGCCGCGCGGCTCGTGAGCTCGTTCTTTAGCGGCGGTCCGACGGCGATCGAGGTTTCCTTGAGGCGGGCGAAGACCGGCGCCTGACCGAGCGCGCGCGGCTGCTCCACCGGCTCCTCGACAAGAGTTTTGCCGAGGCCGGTCGGGAGGGCGCGCAGGACCGCGCTCGAGACAAATGTGGCGAGCGCCGTGAAAAAGCTCGCCGAAGCGCCGAATATGAGGAGCAATGCATGATTGGGAAAAGCCGGCTGCCCCGGCGCGATCGCGCGCGAAATGATGCGCGCGTCTGGATCGCCAGGCCCCGCCGGCGCAGCATTTGCGCGCATCTCCAGAAATAGATCCGCAATTCGATTGGCGGCGCTTACGGCGAGATCGCTATCTTCAGACTGGAAGGAGATCGTGAGCAACCTGGTTTGGTCCGGCGCTCTCACGCTCAGCCGGTCTTCATAGGACTTCAAAATGCGCTCTTCGGGGCTCATTCGGGCCGGGTCGCGCATGAGCCCCAGGAGGATGAGCATCTGGGAGGCGGGGCCGAGTCCGCCCGCCAGAGGATCGAATTCCGGCCTCGTTTCAATCCCGAGCTCCTTGATCGCCCGGCGGGCGAGATCGCGCGAAGCGACAAGCTGGGCCTGGCCCTTGACGGCGGCGAACTCGTCGGCGCCGTCGTCGAAGAATCCCGGGTTCGACTTCGGGCCGATCAGAACCTGAGCCTCAGCGTTGTATCTCGGCGTCGCCAGCAAGAGAAAAACGCCGATCAGGATCAAAGCGGCCAAGGGCGCGCCGATCAGGCACCATTTCCAGGCCATGACGGCGTCGCGAATCACGGGAAGATCAATGTCCCGGGAGCGCTCCACGCACGGCTCGTCCCAGTCCCGCCAGTCCATCGCCTGCTCCGAATCTTAACGCCTTCATGAGACGACGTTAAGGTTTCGGCGAAGTTAACGGCTGGAGCAGCGCCGCATTAATTGTCGGTAAAGACCTGATCGGCCGACTTCGCACAGCGAAGCTGACGTCTGCCTTGACCTTTGATGCATAAGGCTGAGAATTTATGAGCCGATCTTGGTTCTGACTGTCTGATAAACCGATTCCGTCGTCTCCGCCGCCTCCGCGAGCAGCGCATTGACTTCGGCGATCTGCTTCTCGGCGAAATCGCGATCCTTAATCGCCTTGGCGTTGATGAACACGTTCAACGCCGCGCTGCACAGCCCCGCGTTAGCCGCAAGCACGGCGACCCCGGCGTCGCTGATGACATTGAGATTGCCTTTTTCCGCCGCCGCAGCGGCCAAGCGGATGACCTCGAAACAAGCTTTCACGGCGCGCAAGGGCGCGAGCGTCGCCTCCTTCAAGGCGGTTTGAATCGCCGCTGTGCGCTTGGCCTTCTCTTCATCGGTCGCGCGCGGCAATCCATAGGCGCCCATCACGGAATTGAACGCGACGACATCCTCTTCGATCGCGGCGGTCAGCTCGGCGCGCAGCGCCTCGGCCTTGGCGTTCACGGCCTTGAGGTCTTCCCAGACCGCTTCGTAGTTCTTTTTACCGATGGTGAGATTGGCCACCATGGAGACAAGCGCCGCGCCGACGGCGCCGGACACAGCCGCGGCGCCGCCGCCGCCGGGGGTCGGACGTTCGCTGGCGAGATCATCGAGAAAGGTCGCGATGGAGCTATTCTTCGTCATGCTTGTTGCAGTCCCTAAATTCACGCCAGGGCTTTGGCTTGGGCGTAGATCTCCTCGGCGTCGAGCACCTGCTCGGAGCTTTCGAACAATTGTCCGACGCAGGCGCGATGCAGTTTCAGCTTCAGGCCGCCGAGCCCCAGCGCGCCAATCACGATCTTGCCGTGGCGCTCTTTCGCCTTATCGGTCGCCTCGACGCCGGCGACGCCAAGCGGCGGCTGCGCGTTGCAGTCGGCGATCAGTTCGATCGTCGGGTCGTCCTTCCAGTCCTTTTCCTCGAGCATCGTGACGCCGATGGCGCCGGCGGCGAACACGATCTGCGCGCCCTTGACCGCGGCGGCGCGGGCCTCATTGTCGGCGGCCTCGATCGGCGTAGGGGCGAAGCCGAAGCGCTCGTTGATGGCCTTGCTCGCGGCCTCGACGCGCGCCTTGGAACGCGCGGTGATGGCGACTTCGGCGCCCTCGATATGCAGCATCGCTGCGGCGCGCATGCCGACCGGACCTGTGCCGGCGAGGACGACGGCTTTCTTGCCCGCGAGCGGCTTAGCCTTGGCGAGCAGCGCCACGCCGGCGGCGGCCGTGGTGTTGGAGCCATTGCTGTCCAGCATCACCGAGACGCGGAAATTCGAAAAGAAGCGCTTCTTGACCGCCTTGAACACAGCTTCGCCCGCGGTCATATCGCCGCCGCCGACGAAGATCGCGGTATATTGCTTTTCCTTGGGCCCGCGGGTGTAGATCGCTCCGTCGACGAGCGCGCCGACGTTTTCCGGCGTCACGCCGCCATAACCGATGACATGATCGGCGCCGCCGTCATAGCCGACGACCGTATCGAAGACGCTCGGCGCCGGATCTGTGTCCAACAGGAACAAAAGCTTTTTCGTCATGACGGTCTCATTGGGTTGAACCGGGATGGAAGGGAGATCGGCGAATTGTCTGCGGCGTCATGCAGCGCCGGAAATTCGGCGGCTCTGACGCGCCCATATTGCCTGAAGCGTCGCGGCGGACGGCCCAGATAATTTGCCGGTCTCGACAAGAATGACCGCAAGCCGGCGGACGGTGAAAGAGGTCGCTTGCCATCGGTCAAAGGAGCTCAACCGGCCGACGAACGCAAGACGCCTCTTTCATCGAGTTGCGTCGTCGGGTCGGTTTTTGCGAGGGCCATGCGCGCTCCTTCAGGCGTCCGCCGGGTTGATCCGGAAGACTATTTGTCAGAGTTCGGCCGTTCTGCCAAGCCGGGAGCAGGCTGCCTTTCGCGTCCGGCCAAAGCCCAATCGATCGCAGCGAAAGTCACGCCGAGTCCAAAAAACGCCGCAAGGAACAGAATGGCGTTGATCGAAACCCCTGTGTAGCCAAGCTTCGTGACGTCGATGAAAGGATAAGGATAAATGCCGAAAGCCGCCCCGCGCAGCAGACTATAGGCGAAATAGACAATCGGATAGATCAGCCACATGACCGGATCGGTCCAACGCAAGCTCCCTTTCGGCAGGAACACCAACCAATAGAGCGGGTAGAGGAACGGAATGGCGTCATGCAGCACCCTATCGGCGACGAGCTGCATCCCATGCGGATCCCAGAGATGGCGCAGCATGACCGCATAGACCACGCCGACAATTATAATGTAGCTGGCGAGCGCAGAATTGAAGCTCGGCCGCGTCAGGAATTGTTCGGTTTGCGGCCGCGCGAATGAAATCGTGAGAAGGAGGGCGATCAGCATATTGGTTTGGATCGTGAAGAAGCTGAAAAACTGGATCAGGCCGTTCGCGACCGATTGGTTCTTGGCGAGGGCGTCGTCGATGTCGAAATAGACTTGAACCCCCAAGGCCGACCAGGCCAAACAGGCTATGGCCGCAGCGCTGAGGCGTTTCAGGTGCAGCGGACGCGGCATTTTGACGGAATTTGTGATTTCGGAAACGCCAGGCATGGGAGCAATCCTCCGCTCAATGCGGTCAAAGGTTTCCAAGAAAAATGGATCTCTGGCGTCAAAATGCCATGGGCAATTCGTGATCTCGTGGATGGAGGCGCGTCGAGCCTGGGCCTTGGCCACGCTGCGCGCGCTGTCGAAGAAATTGCGGCGCCGTGGAATGATTAAGCCGCCGGCTGATGCGCCGCCAAGGCAGGCTTAAACGCTAAGCCTCGCCTTGGCGCACGCATCGCACGCGCAGGACTTTGCCGCCGCCCATGTGCCAAAAATCACAAACAACAAAGCATTGAAGCGGCATGCTTGAGGGATGCGCTTCGCGCTTTCGTCTCAACGAGATCTGCTCTAACGTTTACTCGTCTCTCCGACTCGTTCGCCTCCCGCCTCTGCGATGAAGCCAGATCCAGTCAGATTTTCATCGAGGCGAGGGTCTTCAATGCGGTGGAGCGCTTGGCGGCGCAGGGCTTGTTCGAGGCGCGGCCCCTGCATCCGATGAGCTTCAAGGGTTTCCGGCGCCGAGTCGACGCCTATGAGATACTGAAGCCGGCCGCGCATCCGCTCCCTTATGCAATGTGAACCGGACGATCCTTGCTCCGCGCCAAAGGCTTTGCATGCCGACGCGGCCGCCGCCTATTCCGCGGGCCGGCCCGTCGGCCTCGCCGCGCCGGCGGACTTTTCCGCCGGCGTTTCGGGCGCGCCCACCCTCACAATCACAAAATAGCGCCAAAGCCGCCCGATCCCCAGCCCTATGTCGTCCATCATGGCGAAGAAGGCGGGAACGAAGAGCAGCGACAGCAATGTGGAGACGATCAGGCCGCCGATGACGGCGATCGCCATCGGCGAACGGAACTCGCCGCCGGCGCCGATCGCGAAGGCGCTCGGCAACATGCCGGCGACCATGGCGACCGTCGTCATGACGATGGGGCGGGCGCGTTTCTTGCCGGCCTCGACAATGGCGAGAGTCCGCTCCATGCCGCTCGCCATGGCTTCGATCGAGAAATCGACAAGCATGATCGCATTCTTGGTCACGATCCCCATCAGCATGAGAATGCCGATGATGACCGGCATGCTCATCGGCCGCCCGGTCAAGAGCAGGCCCAGAATGGCGCCGCCGATCGAAAGCGGCAGGGAAAACAGGATCGTGACCGGCTGCAGGAAGCTCGCGAACAGAATGACGAGCACGGCGTAGACCATCAGGAGCCCGCTGCGCATCGCTTCCGCGAAGCCTGCGAACAATTCAGCCATGGCCTCGGCGTCGCCGGATTTGCCGACTTTGATCCCTTTTGGCGGATGCTTCATCAGGGGCAGATCGTAGATCGCGGCCTCGGCCTCACTCAGCGTCGCGCCGCCAGCAAGATCAGCTTGGATCGTCGCCTGACGTTCGCGGTCATAGCGATTGATGCTCGCTTCGCCCTGGCCGAGCTCGATCTCGGCGATCGTGCGCAGCGGGACGGAGGCGCCGAGGCCCGTCGGCACTCTAATGTTCTCGAGGACCTGCCGATCGGTGCGCGCCTTGGCGTCGAGCTGAGCGCGAATTGGAACCAGCCGATTGCCGGCGTCGAATTTGGCGAGCGCCGGCTCGACATCGCCGATCGTCGCGATCCTCAGCGTCTCCGAAAGCCCCTCGGTCGAGACGCCAAGGCGCGCAGCGAGATCGCGGTACGGCTTGACGATCAGCTCCGGCCGCTCCAGCGACGTTGACGCCACGACATTGGCCAGCAAGGGAATGCGTTTCATCTGGCTTGCAAGCTCGGAGGCGAAATTCGCCACCGTGACCGAATCGGGGCCGGTCACGACATAGGACACCGGCCGCTGGCCATAATCATCGACGAACCAGCTGCGGATGTCGGGAACGTCTGCGAGCTCCTTGCCGATCTCGGCCTGGAGCTCATGCACGCTCGCTTTGCGCGCGGACCGCGGCACATAGTTCAGGATCAGCTCGGCCTTGCGCACATCGGTCGTGCTCGGCGGAATATGGCCGCCATCGATAAAGACATGGGTGATCTCTGGATGCTTGCGCAGGCGCCGGGCGATCGCGTCGGTCACGTTCTGAGTTTCGGTGAGCTCCGCGCCGGAAGGCAGCTCAATCGCCAGATGCGAGCGTCCGGCGTCCTGCGTCGGTTGGAAATCGGTCCCGAGAAGCTTCGTGCTGAGGATCGAAAGGACGAAGAGGACGACGCCGATCGCCACTGTGCTATAACGGTGCTCGACCGACCATTTGACAAGACGTCCGTAGCGCTGGGTCGCCGGCCCCTCCGCCTCCTCCTCATGTCCATGCGCCTTGAGGAAATAGGCGGCGAGCATGGGCGTGATGAGGCGCGCGGCGAGAAGCGAGAACAGGACTTCGGCGGAGACAGTCAAGCCGAACTGCTTGAAATACTGTCCGGCTATATTGTTCATGAAGCTGACGGGCGCGAAAACCGCGACGATCGTCAAGCTGATGGCGATCACCGCGAGACCGATCTCGTCAGCTGCGTCGATGGCGGCCTGATAGGCGGATTTGCCCATCCGGATATGGCGCACGATATTCTCGATCTCGACGATCGCGTCATCGACCAGAATGCCGGTCGCAAGCGTGATCGCCAAAAGGCTCACGAGGTTCAAGGAAAAGCCGAGCGCGTCCATTACGAAGAAGGCGGGCACGATCGACAAAGGCAACGCCACTGCAGCGATCACCGTCGCGCGAAGATCACGCAAGAACACGAAAACGACGATCACCGCCAGGGCCGCGCCTTCGAACAGCGTGCTCATAGCCGAATGATAATTGCCCTTCGTATAGGCGACCGAGGTGTCGATCAGCTTGAGAGCAACGTCGGGATGGGCCTCGCTAAGCTCATCGATGCGCTTTTGAACTTCGTCGGCGACCGCGACGTCGCTCGCGCCCTTCGAGCGCTGAATGCTGAAGGCGACGATCGGCTCCCCATCGAGCCTGGCGAATGTCCGCGGCTCCGCGATCGTATCGGTCACGACGCCGAGGTCGTCGAGCCGCACTTCGCCGCCATGCGGCAGGGCGAGCATGGTTCCGGCGAGCTGGTCGAGGGTGCGGGCGCCGGCTATCGTGCGGATCGATTGATCCTCGCCGCCGAGCTCGGCCCGGCCGCCGGTCAAATCGAGATTATTGCCGCGCAGGCGGCGGCTGACGTCGGCGGCGGTCAGGCCAAAGGCCTCGAGCCGCGCGGGGCTCAGCGAAACGAGAATTTCACGGTCGACGCCGCCGACGCGCTCCACATTGCCGACGCCGCGAACTTCCTGCAGGTTGCGCTTGACGACGTCGTCAACAAAATTCGACAATTGCTCCGGCGTCTTGCCCGGCGCGATCGCGGCGTAAGTGACGATGCTTGAGCCGACGACGCCGACCTGCCGGATCAGCGGCTCGTTGATGCTGCGCGGCAGAACGCCCCTGATCCGGGTGATGGCGTCCTTGACGTCGTTCAGCGCCCGGTCGGTGTTGGCGTCGAGCGCAAGCGTGATCGTCGTCGCGGATACGCCGTCGGTGACCTGCGACATGATATGGCGCACGCCTTCGACGCCCGACACGGCGTCCTCGACCGGTTTCGTCACCTGAGTTTCGAGTTCGGCGGGCGCCGCGCCGAATTGGGTTATGACGACCGTGACGATCGGTTGATCCACATTCGGCAATAGCGTGATCGGCAGCTTCTTGAAGCTCGCGGCCCCGAGCGCGAGGACAACGAGGGCGAACACGATCGCCGGCAGCGGATGTCTGATCGACCAGGCTGAAACATTGACCGCCATCAGCGGCGCCCCAGTGGTTGACCCGCGCCCTCGGCCAGGACGGGAGAGACCTGGTCGCCGTCCCTGAGCGAGGTGCCGGCATGCGCCACGACGAGCTCGCCGCGGCGCAAACCCTCCTGAATCTCCGCGTCATGGTCGGAAGTTAGGCCAACCCTGACCCGGAGCGTCTCGATCTGATCGCCGCGCACCACCTGGACGCTAGTTCCGTCGGTTTTATAGAGCACGGCGGAACGCGGCACAGATATGCCGCAGCTCTGCCTCGCGTCGATCGTCGCGCGGACGAAACGTCCGGGGCGCAACACGGCGTCGCGGCCGATTGCGACCCGGACATGTCCCATTTGCGTGACCGGATCGATTTCGGCTCCGACCTTGCGCACGCGACCGGTCATCTCATACCCCGAGTCGGTCTCGATGCGCACCGTCTGGTCTTCCTTGATTGCGGCGAGATAGATGCTCGACACTTCCGCGTCGACCTCGATCAGCCCGTCGATCGCGAGACGAAACAAAGCTTCGCCGCGCGGCGAAGCGGCGGCGCCTATCCGCGCTGTTGATTTCACCACCAGGCCAGCGGCCGGCGCGCGCAGGACGATCGAGGCAGGAAGCGCGGCGGCAGCCGCTGCGCCCGCGGCTTGAGCCGAACGGCCGGCCCCGGCGTCGCCGCCAATGCGCGCAAGGCGCGCAAGCTGCTGCCCCTCGTTCACGAGATCGCCCTCCTTGGCGAATATCTCGGCGACCTCGAAACCCTCGAGCGTGAGGCTGACGATCGCGTCGGCGCGGGGCGTCAAAAAACCCGTCACGCGGACGGCGGCCGAAAAACAGGCCGGCGCGGCCTCGACCACGATGACCGGCGTCCCCGCGCCATCGCGGGTTGTCTGGCTCCCGCCCAGGTTGGCGCCCTTCGGCGGCTCGGCGGCCTGCAAGCAACCACCGCCCAAGCAAATGCCGCCAAGGAGCGAGATCAAGGCCCTCGCCGCGGCAAGTCTTCCAAGCTCAAGCGAAGCCAATGCGGCCGCGAATTTCATGTCGTGGATTTCATGGATGACGACCCGTGAAGTCGAATTGCAATCGGTTTGGTCAAGCAAAGACCTTGTTGAGATTACAGCCAAATTACCGAATTTTATCCAACGCTCAAGGAAGATCCCGCACAAGCCGAAAGCCCTTGAACGCATTTCGAAGCTCGTCGCCGCAAAGAATTTGCGCCGACAGGCCCAGGTTGCACGCGCCGACATCGAAGGACCTCACAGCGAAACGGAGGCCGCGACGATCCGGAGCCCCGCGAATGCTTAGCATCGCCGTCGAACGCGGGTCCATTCGACCCGCGCCTGTCGGCGCCCGGGGCGCCCTCCTTTCGGCGGATTTATGCTCCAAACATTGCTTTGACGACGCGATTGGCAACGATCAGAATGAACCAGCGGGCTGGACCTAGCCTTCGCCTGCTTTACTTATTCCGGCAAGCCGATACGCTGCGTTTCGCGATTCTGAGCGGAGATTGAGACTAAGTCGACGCTCGAAGCGACGCGTCGTCGAAAGAGACACGGCTCGCGCAAAAGGGCCTTGCGGCTTGTGCGTCAATTGACGAGACAGCAGCGAGCGACAGGCCGGGCTTGGCGCGAACGGATCGGATACAATGGGTCCACCCTCTTTGGCTCGGGGCGCACATCATGTCTCTCGTCACGCTGGCTGAGGCCCATCGCGAAGTGCATGCGCCTGCTGAGCGCACGAAGAGACGAATTCTCTGCGTCTTTCCGCGCTATGTTCCGTCGTTCGGCACGTTCGAGCACGCCTATCCGCTGACCGGCGGCGTTCGCGCTTTCATGCCGCCGCAAGGCCTCCTCGTCATCGCCGCCGTTCTGCCGAAAGCTTGGGACGTCAGGTTTATCGATGAAAACATGGACCCGGCGAGCCCACAGGATTTCGCCTGGGCCGATGCGGTCTTCGTCAGCGGGATGCATATCCAACGCCGGCAGATGGAGGATATTCGCGCGAGAGCGCACGCCGCCGGCAAAGTGGTCGCCCTCGGCGGCCCTTCCGCATCCGCCTGCCCCGAGCTTTATCCGGATTTCGATTATCTGCACGTTGGCGAGCTTGGCGACGCCACCGATGCGCTCATCGAGCATCTCGCGCGCGACGCCTCGCGCCCGCCGGCGCAAATCGTGCTGACGACAAAGCTCCGCCGCGACCTCGCCGAGTTTCCAGCGCCGGCCTATGAGCTCGCCAAGATCGACCGCTATTTTCTCGGCAGCATCCAGTTTTCCAGCGGGTGCCCCTATACGTGCGAATTTTGCGACATCCCAGGCCTCTACGGCCGGGTCGCGCGTCTCAAGACCGCCGCGCAGATCATCGCCGAGCTCGACAAGCTCGTCGCCTGCGGCGTCAACGGCTCGGTCTATTTCGTCGACGATAATTTCGTCGCCAACAGGCGCGCTCTGCGCGATCTCCTCCCCCATCTCGTCGATTGGCAGAAGCGCAACGGCTACGCCGTAAGCCTCTCTTGCGAGGCGACGCTCAACATCGCCCGGTCGCCGGAAATCCTCGAGCTGATGCGCCAGGCGGCGTTCGACACAATTTTCTGCGGGATCGAGACCCCAGAGCCCGAGGCCCTCAAAGCGATCGACAAGGCGCATAATATGGCGCTGCCGATCCTCGAGGCGGTGCGCGCCATCAACCAGCATGGAATGGAGGTCGTCTCCGGGATCATCCTCGGCTTCGACACCGACACGAGGGAGTCGGGCGCGCTGATTCTCGATTTTCTCGAGCAATCGAAAATCCCGATGGCGACCATCAACCTGCTGCAAGCCCTTCCGCGCACGCCCTTGTGGGACCGGCTTCAGCAGGAGAACCGTCTGCATGCGGAGGACGCGGAGCGCGAGTCGAATGTCAGCTTCAAACTGCCTTACGATGAAGTGCTCGCCATGTGGCGGACCTGCATGGACAAGGCCTATCGGCCGGAAGCGCTTTTCGCCCGCTATGAACATCAAATGCGGGAAACAAGGCCCTACCGGCTCAAGCGGCCGAACAGCCGGCAACGTCTGTCGCCCCGCAATATCCGCAACGCCATGGTGATTCTCTCCAAGCTCCTCTGGAAGGTCGGCGTTCGCGGCGATTATCGGCGCGCCTTCTGGACCTTCGTCCTGCCGCGCCTCATGCGCGGCCAGATCGAGCCGGTCCTAAGCGTCGGCCTTGTCGCGCATCATCTAATCATGTTCGCCCGCGACGCTTGCACCGGCAAAGGCGACGCATCGCATTATTCCGCCAAGGCCCTGACGCTGGAATTTCAAGCTCCGCTGCCGCGCGGACGGTAGCCCCGATTCTCTATATTTGAATTTGAGCGATTCCCTTTCGTTCAAGCAACCACATAATCCGAAAGCGCTCTGAGAGGAGGTCTCTGGCTGCCTGGCCAAGCGCGGCTGAGGCGGCGGCGCCCATGGCGCCCAAGACGACGACCTCACTGGCTTTGCTGGCCTACGTGAGCGGTGCGATCTTCCCGTGTTTGTGCAAGATTCTGCAATCATCGGGAGACGACTTTAGCGCTCGCTCCTGTGATTGAGCAGGATCTTGTCGTGAAATCGCCCATCATGCTTGAGTTTGCGCCTGTCGATCGCAACTAATTTGCGTTTGCGATGTTGACTAGGCGACGAAACCTTTGTTCGCGAACGCGTGGGGACGGATCATGAACAAAACTCTGGTGTTTGGCGCCCTCGTCGCCTGTGCGACGATGCTTGGCGCGGCAATTGATCTCGCCGCCAATGCTGCAGAGATGTCACCCGAATCGGCGCCGCCGGACCTCGCGCCCCCTCTGGTGATGGGCCGCAGCTTGGCGAACGCGCCCTATCTGAGCTCTACCGGCCAGACGGTTCCTCGCCCCGGACAGCTGCCGAGCAGCAGCGGTCAACCCGGACAGGATCGGCAAATCCACGACCGGGACGATTTCCTGATCCGCAAAGGCATTTGCAGCAATTGCTGATGCCGGACCGAAAGCCACAGCCTACGCAGCCGTAGCAAGATCAGCAAGGCCCGAAGAAACGCGTTCCCTCTCAAGCCAGATAGTCGTGCGCGACCTTGCCGAGGCCAAGCGTGAGATCGGCGATAATATGGGTCGCCGACACGACCTCCAGAACCGGGAGTTCGGCGAGCGGGGCCAGGGCGTGCGAAGTCAGCGTAAGCGAAGCGGGGCCGATCCAGGCGCCCTTTAGATCCACATCCGTCAAATAATATTCGACGATCTCGCAAATTCGCGGCGTTCCATCGACATGCGGGATGATCTTGAGCAGATAGTTCGGGGCGAGAAGAGACTCCTTGACCGCCGCGAGATCGGCCCCCGTGTGCTTATATCCCATGGTGCCGGTGGCGATTCGCTCCAAGCCATAGTTAAGGGTTCCGACCAGGGTGTCGATCTCCGCTCTGAGCGTGGGCTCGGCGAGTTTCTTGGGAAAGCCCCAAAGCTCGCGGCCGCCGGCGATGGGCGGATGGTCGTTGAGGAACATGCAATGGCTGTAGCCGCCCTTGCGCCCCTTGAAAGAGACGGGAATAACCTGTCCGCTCTCGGTATAGTCGCCAAACCCGGTCGAATCCGGCATTCGGATGAATTCGAATTTCACTAACGGCTCATCGACCTCAAGCGGCTCCGGAACGAGGTCGCGCAATTTCTGAGGGTCGGTGCGATAGGTGATGACCAAGAATTCACGATTGACGAAGCGATAAGGCCCGACCGGATAGGCCGGGCTTGTCAGGGGCATCGCGAACGCCCTGCGGCGGACTTCATCTTCCTTCATTGCAGCTTTCCCTCGCCCATCATGGCTCGATGTCCATCGCCGGATTGCTTTTCTGCTGCATCGCCCTCGCCACGTCGAACGTGCGAACGCCTTCGGCTCTGCCTGGGCACTCAAGGACCTCTGGATGGCTGAGCGTGCGAATGGCGTCGCTATAGCCTGCTCGCCAGTGCTCTTCCATGGTGCGGCGGGAAAACTCGAAATCCTTCGAGAGGCCTTCATAGATTTTGCTGTGATAGATCAGCTGAATGATATTGCAGACCTTGTCGTCGGCTTCCGCCTCAAGGAGCTTCACCTCAGGACGATCGCGATGCTCTTCGGGAAGCTCCTTGAGGAGCTCAGCCACGGCTATCCGGAGCTTCTGCATGTTCCGGTACTGGTCAGTCGCGGCTCTTGTGCGGCTGGAATATCGGATTTCCTTCTCTCGCACGCTGGCGTCGTTGAAAGTCAGCGGAACTTCGCCGGACGCCTGCCAGAGATCGACCTGGAACGCGAGCGTGTCGCGCCGCGGCCTTGAATCGAGCACCCATTGCAGCGGCGTGTTGGAGACGAGGCCGCCATCCCAAAAATATTCGCCGTCAATCTCGGTGGGGGGGAAACCCGGCGGCAGCGCTCCGCTGCCCATGATATGTTCTGAACCGATTCGATGAGTCGTTGAATCGAAATAGACGAAATTGCCGCTCCGCACATGCACGGCGCCAACGCTGAAGCGCATGGGGCCGGCGTTGATCCGGTCGAAATCGACCAGGCGTTCGAGCGTCTCCTTCAGCGGCCTGACGTCATAATAGCTGAGGTCTTCGGGCCCGTCGGGGCGAAACAGGATCGGCGGCGGCAGCCGAGGCTTGAAAAAATGCGGAGCGCCGAGAAGCGCGATGAAGAACGCGCGCGTTTGATTGACCAGGCGATGGAGGGAGTCGTCCGGGATTGCAATCGACGGAGCGAAGGGACCGCCCAAAGGACCAAGAGGCGGAGCGCTGACCAGCTCCCAGAATTCGCGTAATTTCGCGACGCGTTTTTCCGGCGGATTGCCGGCGATCAGAGCGGAATTGATTGCGCCGATCGAGATCCCCGCCACCCAGTCCGGATGGAGCTTCGCCTCGTCAAGAGCCTGATAGACGCCGCCCTGATAGGCGCCGAGCGCGCCGCCGCCTTGCAGCAACAGGGCGATTCTTTCGAACGGAGTAGGTTGTTCGATTCGGCGGGATTTGACGGTCGCGCTTGAATCGAGCATGAGGGAAAAACTCCTCGTCAAATCGAGTTATAATTTAGCCTGCGGCGCTCATCCGCGCAATGATCGAGGCGTCGCCGCCGCGCGTTGGCCAATCAAGCGGCGACTGTTTCATGTAAAATCGACATAGCCTTTTCGCCATAGGCATGCCAACCGCCAAAACCTTGCACTTTGGTCAGGGCTTTCTGTCCCATTTGCGCTCTCTGCTCCGGATGATCCGCCAGATATTGCAGCCGGTCCGCCAATGCGTCGGCGTCGCGGATCGGGACAATATAGCCCTCAGAGCCGTCGCTGAACAAATTCTCCGCCCCGCTATTTGGCGTGCCGATCACCGGACAGGCGCAGGCCATGGCTTGCGCCTGCACGAGGGCCAGCCCTTCCTCGATGCTGGGCAGAACCATGACGTGGCTTTGGCTCATCACTTTCTTGAGTTCAGGCTGCGGCACATGTCCCATCACCCGGGCCTCTTCCGGCCAAAGACTCCGCCGCCGCAAAAGATCGATGAGCTCCGCAGACGGCGCGCCGACGAAGGTCAGCGTCTTGGCGGGGTGCTTAATCCGTTGAAAGGCTTGCGCCAGATATTGGACGCCCTTCCGCAGGGCCATCCCGCCGACGAACAGAATGTCGAACCTCCCTTCGGCTGGAGCGCCCGCCGGCTCGAAGCGCGACAGGTTGACGCCATAAGGAAGAAGCCGAAGCTTTTCCGGAGTCAAGCCTTGGCTCAAGAAGGAGCGATAGGCGAAATGAGACGGAACCGTGACGCGGTCGGCTTCGGCGTATTCAGCCTCCTCGGCGTCTATGACTCGCGGGTCGATGCCGTCATAGGGCACGCCCCAGCGCTCATGCTCCTCGCGCAGAAGCTGGTCCTGCGTGCGAATATGCGATGAGCCGCGATCGCAGATGTAGCGCGCGCCGCGGCGATGCGCCTTCTCGCCCGCCCGCAAGGAGGAGCCCGACAGCCCGACATAGACGTCGAAATCGGGGAGATTTCGGGCCACGTAAGCTCCGAAACTACGCGCGTCGAGATATTCCCATTGCTGCATCCAGTAGCGTCCGACCCGATGCGACCAGGGGAAAGCCATGTAGGCGCCATGCACGAGCGGAAACGTGTGGATCAGCTCTTGCGGCAAGGATTCATGGCGCAGCTTGAAGCGCGGATAGCCTGTGAAGATCCCGGCTAAAGCGCCTCTGGCGTGAAGCTCGCGCGCCAGATCGAAGGTGTGAAATTTGCCGATCGCGGAGAGCGCCACTTTCACGACACATAGCCCTTCAATCGCGGGCTACGAAAAAATATCTGATAGGCGAGATAGACGCAAATTGAAGCAATGAACGCCTCCGACAACAGCATCGCGGCGGCAATTCCGTCGATCCGCCACATGACCCCGAACGCCCATCCAAGGGCGACCGAAAGCCCGCCCGCGGCAAGCGCCCATCCCGCTAAGCCGACATGCTGGTTTGTCGCCATCAACAAAATGCGCGGAACATGCCAGACGCCGCCGACCGCGGCATAGGCCAGCAGCCACACCATGAGACCGCGGTCGAACTCGATCCGACCATGGGTCCAAACCTGCAACAGCCATGGCGAAACGAAATAGAGCAGCAGGCTGAGCGCTCCCGACTGAACGGCGCCGAGCAAGGCGGAGCGATGAAACAGGGCTTCGACCGCTCTCGCGCCGCCTTGCCCGTACAGCCGGGCGAACTCCGGCCACAGCGCGTGACTGAACATCGCCGTCAATTGGACTGCGACGCGCGCGATTGTGCGATAGGTGTTGAAGATTGCGACGGTCGACGCGCCGGTGAGCACTCCCGCGAGCAGCGTCATTCCTTGAAAGCTGAGAGCGTTCGCCAAGGGAAACGCCATGAAGGAGACCGCCGGCCGGACCATGCTCCTGATCTCGGCCTTCGAGGCCTGGCTCGTTCCCCAGTAGAGGCCGTAATCACCCCTTTGCGCAAGCAAGACGCCGGCGACCGTGCCCCCGGCCCGCGCCAAAAGCGCGCAAATCGCGACGCCCGAAAAACTGCCGAATATGACCAAGCCCAAGATCGAGCCGGCCCATTCGCCGAGGCGAATTAAATTGCCTAGCATCGTGCCCAAGGCGTAACGGCTGGTCGCCTTGAACACCGCCTCCGAAAGGCCGCCGAACAGAGCGAGGAGCACTTCAAAGAAAAGCGCCGCCAAGGCGACACGCTCGTCGAGCGAGACGGACCACGGCAAAGGAGCCCAAAGCGCCAGCGGCGTCACGAGAATCGCAAGAGAACCGCATACGATGATCATAAAGAGTTGGGCGCTTTGGAAAATCCGATTCGCTTCGACGACGTCGAATCGACCAATGGCCATGGTCATCTTATTGCCTGAAGCGTTCACCATTCCCACATCAGCCATGGACAAATAAGCGGGCGCCGCCGACAATATAAGCCACGATCCATAGGTGGAGTTATCCCAATAAAGTAGGAACAAAGGCAATGATGCAAGTTGTATTATAATGCTGACGCCTTGACCGAATGCGTTGGCGCCAAAACCTGAAATTATCCTGCGCATCATAATGTTTATTGTCCCTTGAACACCTCGGCGCCAAATTTCCATCAATGCCGCTATTGCAACAAAAAACAGCCCGTGCTTGTGACGACTCCATCACGAGTTGTGCAGCCAATTCATCCGAAATATTAGCTCACGGGAACGACCGATCTTTAACATCTATCTCGGCTAAGGTAAAGGCGCGCAAAATTAGATGCATGACGACTTGGAGGCAACTCACATTCGCGCCAGGCCCGCCGGCGGCGCGCCAGATTCGCGTCTCCTCCGCGTCCGCCGATGATCCTTGCGACGACGATGCGCCATGCAGATATTTCAGGCGACGCTATGATCGTCGGCGGGCTATCCGTGCGCCGACAGTCTTAAGCCTATTTCTCGTCGTCCGAGCCCGCGGTTGAGGCCCCATTAGTGGAGGTTCAGCATCGAATGATGGAGCCAAGAAAGAACGACAACGATGTTCAATGAGCGGGCTGCGCGGCGCGCCCTGATCCTGGTTGCACTGGTCGGACTCGTGGGCGGACTTGCGGCCATTTTCATGGGCCGCGCCGAACTTGCGCGTTGGATATGGGCGGCGGGCGCAATTCCCGTGGCTGCAAGCCTCGCCGTCTCGATCATTCGCAGCCTTTTGGCAGGGAGAATGGGGGTCGACGCGATCGCCCTCCTCTCAATGTTGGCGGCTTTGGCGCTCGGCGAAACATTGGCCGCAGCCGTCGTCGCGGTCATGTATGCCGGCGGCGCAGCGCTGGAGGATTTTGCGGTCGGACGCGCCGAGCGGGATTTGAAATCGCTTGTCGACCGGGCTCCGCGCCTGGCGCATCGCAGGATCGCCGGATCGATCGAGGACGTGTCGATCGATCAAGTCTCAATCGGCGACGCGATCCTGGTGCAGGCCGGCGAGGTCGTCCCTGTCGATGGGCAGATCGTCAGTCCAAGCGCTTCAATCGACGAATCGGCCCTCACAGGAGAGCCCATCCCGGTAACGCGTCGGGCTGGCGAAGTGATCAGCAGCGGCACGATCAACGCCGGCGAAACCTTCGAGATGCTGGCTTCGGCGACCGCGGGCGAGAGCGCCTATGCAGGCATTATCGGCATGGTCACGGCGGCGCAGACGGCCAAGGCCCCCTTCATCCGGATGGCGGATAGCTATGCGCTGCTTCTCCTGCCTGTGACGCTCGTGCTGGCCGGCGCCGCTTGGGCGTTTTCGCATGATCCCATTCGCGGGCTCGCGGTGCTCGTCGCGGCGACGCCCTGCCCTTTGATCCTGGCGGCGCCTGCGGCCTTTATTGCGGGGGCCTCGCAGGCCGCCCGCCTCGGCATCCTAATCAAAGGCGGCGGACCTTTGGAAGCGCTGGCGCGCACCCACACGGTGATGTTCGACAAGACAGGGACTCTAACTGTCGGCGGAGCGCGGCTGGTCGCGATCGAGACCGCTCCGGGCCAAGACCCCGATGAAGCCTTGCGGCTTGCCGCCTCTCTCGAGCAAGCCTCGCACCATGTCGTGGCGGGCGCCATTGTCTCCGCGGCGCTTGGAAAAGGGCTCTCTCTGCAGATTCCCGCAAAGGTCCGCGAGACCATGGGATCCGGTCTCGAAGGCGTCGTCGAGGGGCGAAAGATTTGCGTCGGGTCGCATCAGCTTGTTTATGGCGCGGCGCAGCCGGAAGAGTGGGCGCTGCGCGCGCTGCGGCGGGCATCGTGGCGTTCCGCCCTCAGCGTCTTCGTTTCCGTTGACGGGCGCACGGTCGCCGGTTTGCTGCTTGCGGACGAGCTCCGGCGCGAGACGCCGCGGGCCATCCAGGCTCTTCGCGCCGCGGGCGTGGCGCGGATCGTCATGGTGACCGGCGACCGCGCGGACTCGGCCGAGACGATCGGCGCCGCGCTTAACCTCGACGCCGTGCTCGCCGATCGCGTTCCCGCCGACAAGGTCGACGCCGTCGCAACGGAACAGCGGCTTCATCCGACCACTATGGTCGGCGACGGCATCAATGACGCTCCGGCCTTGGCGGCGGCCGATGTCGGCATCGCCATGGGCGCGCGCGGCGCGAGCGCGTCGTCCGAGGCGGCGGACGTCGTCATCCTTGTCGATCGACTTGACCGCGTCTCAGATGCGGTCTCCATCGCGCGGCGCACGCGCGCTATCGCCGTGCAAAGCATCGTCGCGGGAATGGTGCTTTCCGGCGCCGCGATGGGGGCCGCCGCGTTCGGCTGGCTGACTCCGGTCGCCGGAGCGCTGACGCAGGAAGCCATCGACGTCGCCGTGATCTTCAATGCGCTTCGGGCATTGAGGCCAGCCCGTGCGCCCAAACGATCCGCGATGTCGGCGACCGCCGCGCGGATTCTCCACGAAGATCATGAAAGACTGGCGGCCTGCCTCGACCGCCTGCGTCAGATCGCGGACGCACTCGACGATGCGAAGTCCGAGACGGCCGTGAGCTATATTGCCGAAGCCAATCGCATTGTCGAAAAGGAGATCGTCGCGCACGAACGCAATGACGAGAGTTCCGTCTATCCTCGCCTCTCAAGCCTGCTCGCCGAGGGCGCGGGCCTTGGCGCCATGAGCCGCGCCCATCGTGAGATCCTTCATCTCGCGAGACTTTTGGCGCGGCTGTCGGATGGGCTCGCCCCGGCCGAGTCGGACCGATACCTGATCCGGGATGCGCAGCGCATCATCGAATCAATCGAAGCGCTCGTGCGCATACACAACGCTCAAGAGGAGGACATCTATGAGCAAGCTGTTGACTGGGGCGCCGAGGTCCCTTCGCGTGAGCCTGAGAAACCGGCCATGATTCGAGAACGCGATGCCGCGACCTCCGAACCGGCGCCGCAAGCCAATTTCAAACGCCGCTGGGGGCGGCAAATCGCGGTCGTCGTCTTCGCAATCCTCGTCTTTGAAAACGGATGGCTCTACTGGTCTCTATATGGCGGCGGCGCCGTACGCTATGCGACGCAGAAACTCGACCGCGGCTCGATCGTCCGCATCGTGACCGCGAGCGGGCTCGTCAGCCCCGCAACAACAGTGCAGATCGACGCTCGCCTGTCCGGCCAAATCCAGGCGGTCCTTTGCCAAGACGGCGAGAAAGTGAAGGCCGGCCAGCTCTGCGCGAAAATCGACCCGCGCCCATATCAAATTGCCGTCGATCAAGAAAAGGCTAATCTCGCCGCAGCCGAAGCTCGTCTCGAACAAAGTAAAGCAGAACTTGCTCAGGCGAGATCGGCTTTGGACCGCGACGAGGCGCCGGCGAAGCGGCGAGGCGTTTCCAGAAAGGCGCTCGCCGAGTCGCGCAAAGCCTATCAGCAGGCGCTGACGCGGACGACGGCCGAAGAAGCGTCGCTCGCCGAGCGCCAGACGGAGCTCAACGCCGCCGAAACGAACCTAAGCTATACCGACATCGTCTCGCCCGCCGACGGCACTGTGGCGTCCCGCAAGGTCGAAGCAGGGATGGCGGTCGCGGCGGATCCGCAGGCGGCTCTTTTCCTCATAGCGACGAATCTCTCAGCCATGCGAGTCGACGCCAATGTCAGCGTTCAGGACACGGGCGGGATCAAGGTCGGCGACAAAGCCTCGTTCACCGTCGAAGCGCTCCCCAACCGTCTTTTCTCTGGAGAGGTGGCGCAAATAAGCCAATGGCCTGTGAGGATCGAGAAGGCCGAGACCTATGACGTCGTCATCAGTGCGCCGAATCCAGATCTTTTGCTCGAACCCGGCATGACGGCGACAATTAGGACCATGACCGATAGGCGCGACGACGTCCTCCGCGCGCCGGATCAGGCGCTAAGCTATTCGCGTAGAGATCTAGCGGACCCAAGCAACGGCTCGTCGTCGCGGCTTTGGATCCTGCGCGATGGAAAGCCAATAGCGATCCCGGTTCAAATCGGACTCGACGACGGCGCCTACACGGAAATCGTCAAAGGCGATTTTCAGCCAGGCGACGAAGCGATCGTCAGCGAGAGCCGGGGCAGTTCGAGGAAGACGCCGGCGCAGGGCCCGCGCCGCAAGTGAGCGGTTTGCGGACAAAACAGGAAATGTGCTTCTTGGGTGGATGGCTTCGAGATGATTCCTTTCCGCCCATGAGCGCCGCCTATCTATCCAAGCTAAATCCGGATCAGCGGCGCCATGGCCTCACCGTCGTTGGCGACGACGCGCAGTCGATCTATTCTTTCCGGGCCGCGACGGTGCGAAACATTCTCGATTTCCCCGGCCAGTTTCAGCCGCCGGCCGAAGTCGTGACGCTGGCGCAAAACTACCGATCGACTCAACCTATTCTGGCCGCCGCCAATTCCGTCATTGGCCTCGCGGCGGAAAGATTCGCGAAGACCCTGTGGTCGGAGCGGCGATCCGCCGAGCGGCCAGAGCTTGTCACGGTGCGCGACGAGATCGAGCAAGCGCGCTATGTGATCGAAAAAGTTCTTGAGACTCGCGAGGCGGGCGGCGCGCTCAAGGCCCAGGCCGTATTGTTTCGCGCCTCGCATCATAGCGGCCCCCTCGAGGTTGAGCTCACGCTGCGAAACATTCCTTTTGTGAAATTCGGCGGCCTCAAGTTCCTCGATGCGGCGCATGTCAAGGACCTGCTTGTTCTGCGATGGGCGCAAAACCCGCGTGACCGCGTCGCCAGATTTCGCGTCATCCAGCTTCTCGCCGGCGTCGGTCCGTCTACAGCCTCCAAGGTCCTCGACGAAGTCGCGGCCGCCGGCGGCGCCTTTCAGCGCGCAGGCGGGGAATGTGGCGATGAGCGTCGCCCGTTTGTTGAATAGGCGTCAAGCGAGCGCTAGCCTAGATGTGCTTTGCGCGATCCCAAATTTGCTAGAGGAGCAATGTTCATGAGCAACAGTCACGTGCATCTTCACAAGGACAAGTTTCAAGCCCATTATGATGGGATGCTGCCATCGCCCCACAGATTGATTGTCAGCGGCGAGGTGGATGGGGACTACCGGGTTAAATCGGTAAAGCTCGTGCGCGCGCAAATTCAAGGCATTAATCCAAAAGAACTCATCTTGGATATCGAAGCCGAGCTTTCTCCGGAGCCAGATCCTGGCCAAGCAGTCCCGCACTTCCTGCGAACGATCGAGGTCAGCTACAGGGAGCAGGACGTATCCGACCAATATCTGTCCGTTCTCGTGCGGAGCGACTCCGATCAGGTTCAACTCCGAATCGAAAAAACGTTTTGAGCCGCGGCTTAACTGCGCGATGCAGGCTTCGGCGCTTCGCCACATCGTCCCGATTGATTGATCGCGAAGCGCAACCTGTTGGAAACAGCACAACAAGGCGACCGCCCAAATGACTTCGAACAACAATCACGTTCCCAATTGGGCTCCGCTCGATTTCACCAGCGCGCGTATAGAAACGCGCGCAAGCGACGGTTCGAAAACTCTCGTCGTAAGCGGCGACAAGCCAAGCGATTCGAGCGAAGGAAGCCCTGTGAAACTGGTTCCTGAGAGCTATGGAAACAGGCCGGACTACTGGCGCATTCAGGTGCTCTGGGATCGCGCCGATGCAATTTTCCAAACTGTCGCACCTTTCGAGACGAGGCTTGATTTGGCCGGCTATTATGGGACCAAAGGCGTTGAGGTGTGGGGAAAGGATCGCGGACAGAGAATCGACGTCGGGCCAGGACCACGCCCCTGAGCTTGATTGCGCGCAAGTATTTTTGTCGCACATAGGACGCCGTTGATCGAGCAGCCGACGCCTGCGCATCCGGAGCCAAGACGCCGAAGGCCCGTCTAAAGGCCCTCGAACAGCACCCCCGCAGCCAAAGCTGCATAAGCCGCCGCCAGAACCCAGAACCGATGCGTGCTGACGTAATGGCCGACGAATGGAACGTGGGTGTAGAGGGTCGCGATCGCCACGAGCGCCAGGATCAGCGACAGGAGGAAGATAGGGAAGCCCGGCGGAGTCAATTTCAAGCGCATGGTGAAATTCCGAATTTTCTACGCGTCGAGCCGAAGCTTTATCCTATCCTTTCGCCGCGTGCACGGGCTTCGCCTGCTCTAGTCGTCGACATGACCAGGCGGCCAGCCATCGCGCCGCGAAATGTGATTCCGGCAGCGCTCGAACCTTTGCGCCCCTCACTGGTTTCGCGCCCGGGGACCGCCCTGCAACGCTCTCCGCCTCTGATGTCGAGGCGCCCTCCCGCCGAGCGTCCACCCGATTTGCAAGAAAACCCCAGAAGGATTTTTGACATGTTTTCGCACGTCAAGGAAACTATCCAGCCGGTCAATGTCGGCTCGCCCGACCCGCGTTTCGGCCAGTTTCTCCTCGAGCAATTCGGCGGCGCCACCGGCGAGCTGACCGCCGCCCTGCAATATTGGGTGCAATCCTTCCATGTCGAGGACCCGAGCATCCGCGACATGCTGCAGGACATAGCGCTTGAAGAGTTCAGCCATCTCGAAATGGTCGGCAGGCTAATCACCCAGCATACGCAAAACATCGACCAAACCGACGTCTACGCCGCGCCCTTGTTCGCCATGAAAGGGATGGGGCCGCATTTCGTCGACAGCCGGGGCTCCGCCTGGACCGCCGCCTATATCAATGAAGGCGGCAATGTCGTGCGCGACCTACGCGCCAATATAGCCTCGGAGGCGGGAGCGCGGCAGACCTATGAAGCGCTGATCAAGCGGTGCGGCGACGAGGGCACGAAACGGACGCTGACGCATCTTCTCACGCGCGAGATCACGCACGCCCAAATGTTCATGAAGGCCCTGGATTCAATGGGCAAATTGACCGACCCGTTTTTCGGCAATATCGCGCCGGACGATACGGTGAATGTCGTCTTCAACCTTTCCCATGGCGCCGACTACCGGGGTCCCTGGAACGAAGGCGAGTTCCGCTATGTCTCCGATCCCCAGCCCGAGGGCGGCCTGCCGCCGGACCCGATCAACCCCGATGACGAAAAGATCCATCGCCACGCCGCTGAATAGGAGCCGATCGGATCTCACGTCGCATGAGAGCCGCCGTCGCCAAGACGACGGCTTTTCCATGAAGCGATGCTGCGGTTTCAGCTCCGCCGAGATTAGGCCTCATAGAGAATCGAATGAATCGCTACGTCATTGATATTACTTGGATTAACTTGGCAGCATCTGGCCCCGGCGCCTATTAGGGGGCATCGCGCAAATACTAGTGGACATGGGAAGAATAATATTAATAATTTATCTCTAACAGTTCTAATATGATAATGTTCACTTCTAATTCCCGCTTCCCTTGACGGCGACAAAGCGCTCGAAGTGGGCGCAATCTCCGTATTCATTTGGAAGAGAATCATGGGAAGGATTGCGACTCTGGACGACCTCGATTTGCAATCCCTGTTGCGTCTTGAAACCGATTTGACCGATGAGACCCTCGAGGAATTCCTTGAATTGATTCGTCGCCGCTATCGGCTGAGTGGCGTCGTATATTTCTGTCCGTCGTTTCGCGGATATAGCCTGACCGATCCTTTCATCCTGCGGACCCCGGGCGCGACATGGGCGGACGCATACAAGACGACGCGCCGAGCGTTGAACGATCCTATTATTCAGATTGGGGCTCGCTCAATGCTGCCAATTGATTGGGCGCGGATTCGGCGACGGGGCAAAGATGAAAACCTTTGGTTTGGCGACGGCGGAGATCGCCAGGGCCTGACAATTCCGGTCCGGGGTCCGACAAATGGCGTTTGGGCGCTCTTCCTGGTTAAATCAAAGGAAACCGACGCAGAGTGGGCGGCGGAGCGGCAGGAGCGCACGATAGATCTCGTCCATGTCGCCCAATATGTGCATCAGCGCGCCTGTGAGATGCACGGCGAAGCGCCGCCGGCGGAGCTTAACGCGATCACCAAGCGGTGAGATCGAGGCCCTCGAATGGGCGGCCGAAGGAAAGACTGTCGAAGACATCGCGATTTTGATGCGCATCTCAGCCGAGACGGTCAAGGCGCACCTCGATTCTGCTCGGTATAAACTGGGGGCGCTCACCCGCGTCCACGCGGTCACGAAAGCGATTCGGTCTGGGTTGGTTCATTGATTGATCGAAGCGATCCCGCTCTCGCGAAAGGCGACGCAGCCATTGGGAAATTCGCTGGGCGCAGTCAAGCGTTTTGGGCGAAGCCCGCTGCAATCGATGCCGGCAAAAGGAAACCTGGAACCCTGTCGGGGAATGCTCCTGGCTCTCAAAAAAGAGAGTTGGGCGCAGGCAGCTCGCTGAGTCACTGTATGATCAATGGGTAGGCTGGCGAGCTCGTCGCGATGCGTCTGCTCGCGTGTCCGGGGAGCCAAGCCCGCAGCGAACGAAACGCCCTCAGCCTCTCACGAACGGTGAAAGGCTCTGAAGCACAGCCGCAACAATGAAACCAGCCGTCAAGCCAGCAACACTGGCGAGAGAGTCGGCGATCGCAGGCGATCGCCCTGGCGCGAAGTTTTGCAGAAGCTCAAAAAGTGCGCTGCAGATCGCGAGACCGCTCCATAAGACCAAGCGATCGCGCGGCTTCACATATCCGACACACAATAGGGCGCCTGTCAGCCCATAGGCGAGCGCATGCTCCATCTTTCCAGGCATGCCCGAATGCGGCCGCAAGGAGCCTGGCACAAGAGACAACACAGCAATTGCGACGAGGCCGAGCCAGCCCATGACCATGGCCGCGCCTTGAAGGAACGCGCTCGATTCCATTGCCTTCTGCATTTTCCGTCCCGTCGTTTCATAATAGGAAGCTAGAGCGCTTCCCGATCAGATGGAATCATCTGATCGAAAAGGAATCGCTTACACTCAAAGAGTTGGAGCATGTTCTGATCGAAAAAGTCGATCAACTTTTTCGGAACATGCTCTATGTCTTATTTCGACGCGCCGCTCTGTGCGCCAGAGAAAAATAAATGCAATTGGGCGACGACGGTCGCGCCCTCGCCGATGGCGCCGCCGACGCACTTGACCGACCCCAAACGCACATCGCCCACGACGAGACTCCGCGCACGCTGGATTGCAACGGCTTCGCGGGTCGGTCTCCTCCATCGCTTGCATTGCCGCGTCGAACCTCGCCGAAACGGCGGAGCCGGTCGATCTCGCTGCGTTCAAGTTTCGGAAACATCTGGTCGTGACGCGTTTCGAATGTCGACATAGCCACGCAAAGCAATATCGACTTCCATAGCTGGCGGCGTTGGTTTGTTAGCGTGCGGATGAGAGCCATTGCGTCCGCTCCGGGCGGTTCCGGTATTCGCACATATTCCGGGGGTGTACCGTTCTTCTTGCGGCTATTCAAAATCACCCGGAAGTCATAGCCATACCTCTTAAGCATGTCCAAGTAGAAATCTTGGTCGAATGTTGCAACCTCGCCTTCGCGAAGCTCTATAGGCACGTCCACAACTGGCGTTCCGTCCGGGTGGTCATAGAAGCGAGGGCGGCGGGACGACGCGGCATCCGCCATTTACTCCCTCCCCCATGCGATCTCGACCGGGCCGATCATGGAAATCCTTCCTGAGCCATCTTCGCAGCGGCGGCTCCAAATCCATCCATCTTCAGGGGAGCGCCAAATTCCGCCTTGGAGAATGTGCATGAAGTGGTCGCAAGCTTGACATAAAGCCAAAGGCGACCATCGGCGATCCGAATAGTCATAGTTTCCGCTCCTCTATTGCCTGACTGACTCCAACAGCCGTCATGCGTCAACGAGGCGGCAATTATAGCCAACGGTCAAGCTGGCTCAGGGGCGGTCTTGGGCACAATAATGGGCGGTCTTGGGGCACAATGCTTTTGAGGCACTTCACCAAGACATTGATTTTAAGGGGTTTTAAGGCTTGTCAAGATGTTGGTGCCGCAAGAGGGATTCGAACCCCCGACCCCCTCATTACGAATGAGGTGCTCTACCAGCTGAGCTATTGCGGCGGTGTTCGGCAAAAGAGAAAACCGAGACTAAATAGGCGTCACGTCTTAGCCGGGTCGGCCGAGTTTCGCAACACCTCCTCACTTTCCCGTCTTCGAAAGCGGAACTCCAACCAGCCTCCATCGATCAAAAAAGCTGAGCGAGACCGCGCGGCTTCGGGGCCTCGTCCTGTCCTGGATCGTCGGGCGCCGCTGGGAAAGGAAAAATGACATGTTCGCCCAACGCCCGCTCATGTTTGGCCAGTTCGCCCACAGGAGGCAGCGCCACGACGCTCTCGACGGCGGAGGGCTGCTCGGCCGCGGCTTCGGGCTTCGGCGGGGAAAGCGCCTTCGCCTGGGCGTCCTCGATCTGGGCAGGCGGCGGAGCGGACGCGGGAAGTGGCGTGAAGACAGCTTCTTCCACCTCGACCCCGGCGCTCAAGCGCTCGACCGGCCTATGCCAAACGAAAGCGTCGAGCCTGCCGCTGACCGGCGAGGCCGGCAGCCATTGGTCCGACACGAATCCATCGGCCACCCAGGCCGGATCATGCGGCGCGCGCGACGCCCGCGCCAACCATTCGCGCACATATCCTCCAGAGCCATGCTCGGCCTCTTCCAGATCGGCCATGATGAGGCACATGCGGGTCGTCGGCCGCTCCCCCGCTTCGATCAAAGGCAGCATGCTCTCGCGCGCGGCCTTGTAGTCGCCGGCCGCGATCGCCGTTTGCGCCACTGCGATTCTGCTTTCCGTATCCTTTGGCGCAAGCCGCATGAGCGCGCGCGCCCTCGCCAAACGATCAGCATTGGATTCGCCCGGGCGCAGATTAAGATAGATCTTCGCGAGATCCGGATGCGGCGCGATCGGCCATGCGCTCTCGATCAATTTCGTCACCTTGCGGATCTCGCCCTTGCGGCTCAAAAGCCTGGCGGCGACCGCGATGGCCGGAACAAGACCGGGCTGGCGCTTGATCGCCGCGCGCGCAAGGCGCAACGCTTCTTCCGGCTCCGTATCCGCCTTGTCGAGCGCGATCGCAGTTTCGAGCACGGCGCGCTGGCGCTCGCGCGTGTTCTTATCGACAAGTCTTGCCCCAACGCTGCTTTCGAGCGTCGCCAGGGCGCTTTGCCAATCCCCCGTCGCGGCGCGATGCTCGACGCCGGCTTTAGCCGTCCAAGGCAAGGGCGCGATCTCATGCGCCGCGCTTGCAAAATGATGCGCTTTGTCCGTCTCGCCCCGCCGCTGCGCCTCGACATGCAGCCCACGGAAGCCGAGGAGACGCGTGTCGTTGCGATGAGTCATTTCCTTGAAAGCCGCTTCCGCCTCGTCGGGCTCGTTCGAAAGCTGAGCGGCCTGGGCGCGGAGCAGCAACGTCAAAGGTTCGTGGCGAAGATATCTTTGCGCCTCCTCAGCCGATTTGCGCGCGAGCTCGGCGTCGCCGGCGCCGACGGCGATGATCCCGCGCGAAAGAGCAGCGTAGCCCTTGTCGCGGCGGCGGGACTGCGTCGCGCCTGACATCGCCGAGGGAAGACGAAAGGAGAAGCGCAAAAGGCTCCAGAGGAACAAGAGGGCGGCGGCGATGGCGAGCACGACGCCGACCCCGACCAGGACTGAAGTCTCGACCCTGTAGCCTTGCCAGGTCAAGACGATCTCCCCCGGCCGGTCGATAAGCCAGGCTTCGGAGAAGGCCAAGGCGATCAGGAGAAGGAAGAACAGAAGGACCCGGATCATGTTTCTCTCGTCGAGGACTGGGTTTTCAGATCTCGCCGCGGCGAGATCACGACTTTGGCTTGCCGAGAGTCGCCACGGCGTTGGCTTCGAGCGACCTCGCGGCGTTCACCGCATCGAGGCGCGCCTTCGCGGATTCGCCCCAGCTTGCCGATTTGGCCTTGGCCGCGTCCGGCAATTGCGTCCAAATCCCAAGCGCCTCGTCGATATCGAGGCGCGCAAGCGCGTTTTCGATCCGCGCGACGAGGGCTGGCGCATCGGCGTCGTTGGGGTCGACGTCGCCGACGCGGCGAACGCGAACCAGATGGGACGCCTCACGAGTCAGACGGTTAAGCAGATTCGCATCTTCCGCCGCCTCCTCGATGATCGCGACCTGAGAGGCCAGGGCCGAGAACTGGTCCGCCAGTTTGCGGGGAGTGGGCACGCCGGTCGCCGCGAAGGCCCGCAACGGCGCAAGCTCGGTCTGCCCGACGCCAAGAGTTTCGAGAGCCGCGAATTCGGCCGGGAACGGAGCCCCGCGTTCGACCCTCTGCGCCAAGCTTTCGGCGACGATCGCGACAGCTTGGACATGCGAGCTTTGCTCGATCTGGGAGGCGACGTTCTCCCGGTCCTGCTGAGCGCGGACGTCGGCCTTGGGGGCGGCGAGCGCCGCATCGAGCGATCCGAGCTTCTGTTCGACGGAATCGATCCGCGTTTGAAGAGGTCCAAGATCGGCGAGCTCGTTCGGCGCGCCGTCCGGACTTCTCACGATCGCCGCGATTCGCGCCTCCAATGCTTCTTTAAGGCCGCGCAAGGCCGAACTGGTCGCGGCCGCTGACTTGCTCGCGGCGCTTTCCCCGGCGCCGACGCGGCTCTCAAGCCCGGCCAGGGGGCTGCGCCAGGCGGCTGCAGCGGCATCGGCCTTTTGCCCGATCGCGTCGACGCGGGCGCTCAAGGCGGCGAAGCGGGCATCGAGGTCAAGGGCCGCCGTTTTCGACCCGTCGAAATAGCGAAGCCCGAAAGCCCCGCCGACGGCCAGAATCGCGCCAACGACAATCGCCGCGGCAAGAGGCCACAGGCTCGGTCGTGGCGATTTTTTCGGCGCAGACTCCGCTTCGGCCGCCGATTGCGTCGCGGCGTCTGACTGGGTCTCGGTGGAGGAATGCGCTTCGGCGGATGAATGGGCGTCGGCGGACAATTGAGTTTCGGCCTCGGTTATGGGTGTTTCCTCGTGAGGCGCGACGCTGGGTTCGCCATTCGCCTCTGAACGCTCATGCTGATCACCGGCCATTGGAAGCCCTCATTTTTGCGCCTTTGTAAAGGAACACGCCGCCTTTCGCAACGCTGGACCGATCAACTGCCTGCGATGCGGCGAAATCTTCGGCCGATCCCCCATTTTAGTTTGCGCGGCCAATGAACTCATCAGAGATAGGAGTTTGTTCTTTTTCGGACGAAACCCTCGAAACCGTCGCTAGGCCGCGCGGGACCGAGAAACAAAGTAAACGTCGCAGCCAATGCAATCTCGCTCATCCGGGCTCCGCATCTCCCGCCCCAAGCGGAAGCTGCATCAAGACCGTGTCGAGCCAGCGGTCGTGCTTCCAGCCGACGGCGCGAAGATTGCCGATCAGGGCGAAGCCCAATTTCTCGTGCAATCGGATCGATCCGATGTTGGCCGAATCGCCGATGACGGCGACCATTTGCCGAAAGCCTCGCGCTGTCGCCGCATCAATGAGCGCCGCGAGCAATCTATGGCCGACGCCTCGGCCTTGCATGCCGTCGCGCACATAGATCGAATTCTCGACGGTCTTCGAATAGGCTGGACGTTGATGGTAGCTGTTCGCATAGGCGTAGGCGACCACCCTGCCCTCGCTTTCGGCGACGAGATAGGGATAGTTAGCCGCGACCATGAGGCGGCGGCGAATCTTCATTTCCGCCTCGCTCGGCGGAGCAATTTCGAAGGTCGCGCAGCCGTTCAACACAGCATGCCGATAGATGGCGGTAATGGCGGGAATATCGGTTTCATCGCACTCCCGCAGAACAAGTTGGTCCAGAAAGACGGAATCGGACAAGCATCTCTCCTTTTGGCGTAAAGGCCGGAAAGACGCCGACAAGCTAAAGCCTTCCCTCACCGACGCCTTGATAGAATGAGGCGCCGAAGCTTTGCAAATGTCTCGCGCTGGGTAGCTGCGAGTCCGATGGAGGAGACGTCAGTTCACATGCGCGCCTTCGATCGCGAGAAGCCGGAGCTTCGTCGCGACGCCGCCATACGCGGAAAAGCCGCCGAGCTTGCCGCCGGCGGCGAGCACGCGATGGCAAGGCACGACGATCGCGAACGGGTTGCGCCCAAGCGCCTGTCCGACGGCGCGCGCTACGCCAGGCGCGCCGAGCTGCGCCGCAGTGTCGCCATAAGAGGCCGTAGCGCCCAGTGGAATGGCGCGCGCGGCCTCGTAAACGCGGCGATGGAACGGTGGCGCGCGATCCATGTCGAGCGCGACAGCCGAAAAATCGCTCGCCTCGCCGCGAAGGAGCGCCATGACGCCGTCGCGCGCGCGTTGCGCATCGGGCGGCGGCGAAGCCTCGCGCGCATCCGGAAATCGCTGAAGAATACGCGCGCGTGTGTCGCGTTTGCCGGCTTCCGGGAGCTGCAGGCCAACGATCCCGCGCTCGCCCCAGATGATGCCGCATGGGCCGAGCGCCGTCTCGAAGAGCGCGAAGCCGTGAGCAGTCGCAACCGGTCCCAAACGTTGAATTGGGAGGCTCGCCCGCCGAGCCGAAGGCCGTTGCGACGCGCCATGATGGACTGTCCCTGATGACATGGCCGCGAAACTCCTCATTATGATACTGTTCAGCCCGTGGCGCGCGCTGTACCAAAAATCATATCGAATTGACCGAGGCGGATAAAGAGTTGTGAGGCCTAGCGCGCGCCCGCATGTCGCCGTGATCGGAGCCGGACCCGCCGGGCTAATGGCGGCCGAGGTCATCGCGCGGGGCGGCGCGACTGTCGCCCTCTATGATCGCATGGCTGCGCCCGGCCGCAAGCTCCTCCTCGCCGGCCGCGGCGGCCTCAACATCACGCATAGCGAAAATATTGAAGTCTTGCTCGCTCGCTACGGCTCCGCGGCGCCACGGCTTCGCCGCGCCCTTGAGGATTTCTCGCCGGATGCGCTCCGGGCGTGGTGCGAGAGCCTCGGCCAGACGACATTCATAGGATCCAGCGGGCGGGTCTTTCCCACCGCATTCAAGGCATCGCCGCTGCTGCGAGCCTGGCTCACGCGCTTGAAATCCATGGGCGTCGCCTTTGAATTTCGCCGCCTATGGACCGGATGGTCGGATAACGGTTCCTTGCGCTTTGCCGGATCGGACGGCGGCGTCACGGTCGACGTGGATGCGGCGGTGCTCGCCCTGGGCGGCGCGAGCTGGCCGCGCCTTGGCTCCGACGGCGGCTGGACCGAAGCGATGGCGAGCGCGGGAATCGCGGTGGCGGCGCTGCGCCCGGCGAATTGCGGGTTCGTCGCGGACTGGTCCGAGTTCTTTCGGGATCGCTTCGAAGGCCAGCCGCTCAAGAACATCGAGCTTTCGTTCGGCGGTCGCGCGGCGCGCGGCGAGGCCCTAATAACAAGGTCCGGGCTCGAAGGCGGCGGCGTTTATGCGTTGTCGGCGCCGCTGCGGGACGCGATCGCGGCAAACGGAGAGGCGCTCGTCCACATCGCTTTTCGTCCCGATCTCAGCCTCGCCGTGCTGGAGCAGCGGATCGCGGCGCGCGGGCCCAAGCAATCGGTCTCGACATTCCTGCGCAAGGCGATCCATTTGCCGCCGGCAGCGATCGGACTTATCAATGAAGTCGCCCGAAAGGGCCCCGTGCGCCCGTCAGCAATGGCGCCGTCGCGGCTCGCTCATCTTATCAACGCCGCGCCGGTCCGTCTCATCGGCGTCGCGCCGATTGCACGAGCGATCTCCACAGCTGGCGGCATCACTTTCGACGAAATCGACGAAAGCTTCATGCTGTTCCGCCGTCCCGGCGTCTTTGTCGCGGGCGAAATGCTCGACTGGGAAGCGCCTACGGGCGGCTATCTTCTGCAGGCCTGCCTTGCGACCGGAGCGGCCGCCGGCCGTGGAGTCTTGGATTGGCTCGGCTCGCCGGCTCTCTCGCCTGACAAGGCCTATTCGAAGACCTCATAGCCCGTCGGCTCGATATGCTGTTTGTGATTCATGGTCAGCCGGAATTTCGATAATTCCGAATAGAGTCTGAGCCGGGCGCGGCTCTGATTGCCGAGCGGCCGATGCTCGGGCAGGCAATGCCAGGGATTGTAGACGAGGTTATCGGCGAAGGCGAATTGGGCCGGAGAATCGAATTTCTGCCGAGGAATATGAAGCCTCGCCACTGGCACGCGCGGCGAAAGCTTTTCCGGCCACAGAACGGCGGCGTTTTCTATCGGCATCCGGAACGGATCGGTCTGCACTTGCACGCGAATGTCGAACTCGACATCCTTTTCGGTGAGCGTCTTCACCATATTGTCGCGAAGGTAATTGGGCGGCGCATGAAACGGCAGGCCAGGAATCTCGCGCGTAACCTCGGTCCTCGGATAAAAGGAATATTGCATCGCCTGGCCTTCGCCGATGAGATAGGGCACGCAGCTATAATAATATTGTCCCAGAGGATTATATTGTGTCTCGTTCCACAAGGACTGCATGAAAAAATCGAGCAAATGCGGGGATTTTGGATTCAAGAAATAATAGATCGGCATCTCCTGCAGGCTCCAATATTGCAAATCCGCGTTTGCGCGCGTATCGGGCGTCACGAAAGTCGGCGTGCAGACGCAGAGCAGGTCCTGGGTGGCGGTCTCGTCGGGGAGCAATTTGGGGCCGGGGACGCCAATGATCTTGATGGTCATGCTGCCAAAGCCGACGTCGTCGATATCGGCTGGAACGGTAGGACCCGGCCCCGAATAGCGCACCCAGCAAGGATAGCTGCGCGGCTCGGCGAAGACGCCGTGGCGGAGATGGCCCGGCAGATCGTCAAGGATCGTCAAGGATCGTCAAGGATCGTCAAGGTGGCGCGCACGATTCCATGCGTCTTCGTGTTCCCGCCGCGCTCATAGCGCCCCGGCTTGAAATGGTTGCGCATCTGCTGCGCCATCTCATCGATGATCGCCTGCAGATATTTCTCCTCGTCGGGCAGCGGCTTCTCCTCCGCAAGCTCGAGTCCTTCATCCGTGCGTTGCAGGTTGATGAGAACCTGAATGAATTTCGCCAAGGGGTCCCGCAGGACTCGGTCGAAGGCCGGGCGGAACCACTGCTCGAACCGGCGCTCGACATGCAACGAGAAGGTAAGCGCGTCGCTAAATGCCTTGAGGAGCATCGGTTCTCTCCCTATCGCTCCGTCGAAGGCCTAGCGCGCGGCCTCGCGGGGAGCGTTTGTCTTGTTGTTGCGAAGGCACGGCGCCGACACGGCGGAAAAGGACGCATCCGTTGGCTACCGCCGAATCACGATAACACCGTGGCGAGAGTCGGGAAAGACCGTGAGGCGCGACCCTGGCTCATGCTCCGTACGCCAGTCGGCATGCTTCCGCAGCCACAGGTTGAAACTATGGTGGTTCGCCGCTTGGCGAAGTTCGGAACAATTCACGCGCAAGGTCGAGCAATGAAGCGCCCGCGCGTCATGTTTATGGCGTGCGCCAAATCACTATTCTTCCTGCGCGGAATCGGATAGCTGTTCTGCAATTATAAATTTGCGTCTGCTTCGATTCGAGCCTTGCGCCGGACGAAGCAAAGCGAAGGCGAGGGAGGAGCATGGACATAAATGCGTCCGCTGCCGCGAGCCGCAAGCGGAGCGCTTGCAAGCCGGTCGAGGCCGTTGTCTCGAACCGGACCAGAACGCAGCCCGAGATGGGACGATCGGCCAAAGCTTCTTCGTCATTGCGCTCGACATAGCGCGATCCAAGCGCTCTAAAGGAGCGGTCGCGGGGATTAGCGCGGGACGCAGCCGCCATCGACGGCCCGCATTCCGTTGAATTGAGTTCTGAGGTCGCGAATTTTGCGACGCGGCGCAGGAGGGGGGAAGGAATGGCGCGATCAAGCTCGCTCGGCGGCGCAGCCGCTCTGCTGTTATCGATGATGCTTCTCACGAGTTGCGATACGTCTCCGCAATCCGGACATGTGCTCGACGAGGCGAAGCTCGCCGGGCGCGAGGCCGCCACATTCCCGCAGGCCGACGAGGATTATTTCCGCGATATGGACAATGGGGTCGCCTTGACGCCGGATGAGGTCAAGGGCCGCAACATGTGGGTGGTCTGGACCGGCGGCAACGATCGTTTTTGGGACACGATGACCACCGCCACATTTGGCGGCTTCGATCTCCTGAAGATCATCAGCTCTCACCCTAGCCTCAAATCCGACCGCGAGTCGCGTTGGAGCTGGCTTGGCCTCGTCAATGAGCCGTGCTTCGACAAGGCGGCCGGCCCCGATCCAAATCGTTTCGGCCTTTGGCTCGACGTCCGCAGCAAGAACTGCCCGGCCGATCCTTTCGAGAACGAAAAGAAATATCCAGGCGTCGCGATCGGCGCGCGAGGCAAGCAGATCGCAAAGGATGTGACCCTGCCGGTCGGGTCCTATTTCGGCTATGCGACAGGGATCGTCGGCCTGCGTCTGTTCCCCAATCCCGATTTTGACGAAAGCGCGGCGAAAAATTGGGATGCGGAAAAATATTACACCGACGAGAAATATTACAACGACCCTAAGCTCGTTCGCCCCTATCGCGTCGGCATGTCCTGCGGCTTCTGTCATGTGGGCCCGAGCCCAATTCACCCGCCGGCCGATCCGCGCCACCCGCAATGGGCCGAGCTCAACTCAACCGTCGGCGCCCAATACATGTGGGTCGATCGCCTCTTCATCTACGAGGCCGATCCGAAGAATTTCATGTATCAGCTGGTCAAGACCTACCGACCGGGGGCGATGGACACGTCGTTGGTCTCGACCGACTACATCAACAATCCGCGGACGATGAACGCCTTCTACAGTCTCCTGCCTCGGCTCGGAGTCGCCAAGCGCTGGGGGAAGGAGACGCTTGCGGGCGGCGAGCTCAACAATAAGCAGCTCAACGATTATTCGGCCGCCCCGGCGCTGACGCAATTTTTCGAAAAGCCCGACACCGTTTGGACGCCGCACGTGTTGAAGGACGGATCGGACTCGGTCGGCGCGCTCGGCGCGCTCAACCGGGTCTATCTCAACATCGGCCTGTTCAGCGAGGAGTGGCTGCTCCATTTCAACCCCGTCGCCGGCGGCAAGCCGATCACGCCCATCGAGATCGCGGTGGCTGATAAGAATTCGGCCTATTGGCAGGCGACCGAGGCCGGCACGTTCGATATGGCGCAATTCTTCCTGAAGGCCGGCCAGCCCGACCGGCTGAAGGACGCGCCCGGAGGAGACAAATATCTCACGGCCGATGCGGCCACGCTCGCGCGCGGCAAGACCGTCTTCGCCGAAACCTGCGCCCGCTGCCATTCGAGCAAGCTGCCCGAGAAGGTCGCCGGCCTTGATCCTTCGGGCTGCGCTGGACCAGACTATCTGGCCTGCTGGAAGCGCTACTGGGATTACACCAAGACCGATGAATTCAAGAGCCAGATGCGCGAGATCGTCTCGGCGCCCGATTTCCTCGACCGCAACTATCTTTCGACCGATGTCCGGATTCCGGCGACGCTGTTGCGCACCAACGCCTGCAGCCCCTTGGCGACCAACGCCCTCGCCGGCAATATATGGGACAATTTTTCCTCGAAATCCTACAAGGACCTGCCTTCGATCGGGACGATCACGGTGCAGGACCCGTTCACGGGAGAGCTGAAGCCCTATAAGATGCCCGCTGGCGGACGCGGCTACACGCGGGTTCCCTCGCTGATCAGCATCTGGTCGACGGCGCCTTTCCTGCTCAACAATAGCGTGGGGCCCTTCGACGAGAGCCCTTCGGTCGAAGCCAGGATGAATGTCTTCCAGGCCTCGATCGAGCAATTGTTGTGGCCGGAGAAACGCGGGCGCGACAAAGTCCTGGGCGACAAGGCCGCCGGCGCGATCGATCGGACGACGGCGCGGAGCTGGATCAACATTCCGGGAGGCTATATCGCCGCTCCAGCGCCGTTGGACCAATTGCAAGGCGTTTTGCATCGCACGCTGCATCGCTGGCTGCCGGGCCTCTTCGCCACGGGCGGCGACGTCACGCTCGGCCCGATCCCCAAAGGGACGCCGGTGAACCTTTTGGCGAACATCAGGGTGCTCGCCGAAACCGACGATCCGGCGGAAAAGGTCAAGCATGATGCGGATCTCATGGATCTCGTCCTCAAGTTAAAGGCCGATGTCCTAACGCTTCCCGCGGATGTCTCCGATGATGAGTTGCAGCAGAAATTCGCCAATCTGAAAGAGCCCATGCTGAAGCTCAGCAAATGCCCGGATTTCGTCGTCAACCGCGGCCATTACTTTGGAACGGCCGAGTTCAATAACGTTGAGGGGCTCAGCGACGACGAGAAATCATTCGCTCCCGAGCCGGCGTTAAGCGACGACGACAAGCGCGCCTTGATCGAATTTCTGAAGACCTTCTGAGCCAATGTCGCCTGCGCTGGAGAGCGATTGTGACTATGTGATCATCGGCTCCGGCGCCGGCGGCGGAACGCTTGCGGCGCGTCTCGCCGAAGCGGGAATGCGCGTGGTTCTGCTGGAGGCCGGCGGCGACCCGCACGACAGCGGGCCTCGAATGCCGGACGAATATGACGTTCCGGCCTTCCACACATTCGCGTCCGAAAATGAGTCCTTGAGCTGGCGCTTCTTCGTTCGCCATTACGCGAATTCGGCGCGGCAAAGGGCCGATTGGAAATCGAGGCCCGATCCCGCCACCGGCGAGGACAGCATATTCTATCCGCGAACCGGCGCCCTTGGCGGCTGCACCGCACATAACGCGATGATTCTCCTCGCGCCGCACGATTCGGATTGGGATGAGATCGCGCGCCTCACCGGCGACCCATCCTGGCGGGCGTCGAAGATGCGCCGCTATTGGCGCCGGCTTGAAAACTGCCGACATCGGCCGTTCTGGCGCTATCTTTTGCGCTGGATCGGGCTCGACTGGACCGGGCATGGCTGGAGCGGCTGGCTTTTCACCGAGCGCGCGACGCCGCAAAAAGCCTTCGACGACGAAGTGCTCGTCAAAACGCTTATCGAGACGGCTTGGACGCTTCTCGATCATGCGCCGCGCTGGTGGATCGCAATGCGACGGATTTTGCGGGGAGAGGCCGATCCGAATGACCAGCGCCGCCTGCGCCGACGCGCGGGGGGGCTCTGCTACACGCCGCTAACGACGCATAAGGGCCGACGGTTCGGGACAAGAGAGCGCCTCAGGGACGTCGCCGCGCGCCATCCCGACCGGCTTCGGGTCGAGCTTAACGCTCTCGCTGCGCGGGTCATCTTCGACGATTCGAATCGCGCCGTCGGCGTCGAATATTTGAAGGGCGAGCGGCTCTATCGCGCCCATGAAACGCCGGGCGCGACGCCGGGCGAACGCCGGGAGATCCGGGCGAAACGCGAAGTCATCCTGGCCGGCGGCGCCTTCAACACGCCGCAGCTTTTGATGCTGTCGGGGATCGGACCTAGGGAGGTCCTCGAAAAGCACGGCGTCGCCGTCCGCTACGCGCTTTCCGGCGTCGGGCGAAATCTTCAGGATCGCTATGAGGTCGCGGTCGTCCACCGCACCGCCCTCCCCTGGGAATCTCTCGTCGGCGCCAAGTTCGATCGGGACGATCCTCTGTACCGGCAATGGCGCGACCACCGCAAAGGCATGTATATTTCGAACGGTGCCGCCATCGCCTTCACGCGCCGCTCCGCGCCGGAGCTCCTCGATCCGGATCTGTTCTGCATGGCGCTGCTCGCCCGATTCGAGGGCTATTATCCGGGCTATTCCGACGAGGTCCGCAAACATCTCGACTATCTGACTTGGGCGGTTTTGAAGGCGCATACGATCAACCGGGCGGGCTTCGTCACATTGCGGTCAGCCGATCCGCGCGACCGCCCCGAAATCAATTTCCGCTATTTCGAAGAAGGCGACGACGCCGAGGGCAAGGATCTCGCCGCCGTCGTCGCCGGGATCAGGTCCGTGCGCGAGATCGCGGCGCGCTTGCAGCGTCGGGGTCTGATCGGCGAGGAGGAGTTCCCGGGCGAGGCCCTGCAGAGCGACGAAGAGCTTGCCCAGCATGTGCGCGACACCGCCTGGGGGCATCACGCGTCATGCACCTGCCCGATCGGCCCGCTCGACGACGGCGGCGTCCTGACCAGCGACTTCAAGGTCCACGGAACCAAAGGCCTGCGCGTCGTCGACGCCTGCGTCTTTCCGCGCATCCCGGGTTTCTTCATTGCAAGCGCAATCTACATGATCGCAGAGAAGGCCGCCGACGTCATTCTTCGGGAGGCGAATGACGCATGAGGCTCGTCGCGCCGCGATCCAACATCATAGGGCCCTGGCGGCGGGCGGATCTGGCTGCTCGATCATGTCGACAAGCGTCATCTAG
>Ga0182030_10001190_pt1 | contig 52917 bp, 33 predicted proteins | sample 812S3MmetaG_FD_121299 | JGI IMG/M metagenome (GOLD analysis project Ga0182030, IMG submission 121299) | Permafrost microbial communities from Stordalen Mire, Sweden - 812S3M metaG (Illumina Assembly) | ecosystem: Environmental > Terrestrial > Soil > Wetlands > Permafrost | place: Sweden...
CAGCCTCACGCTCTTCGAGCAAACACCGCTCGATCAGCTACTTGCGCGTGCCGTGAGCGACCTGGATCGGACTGATACGCATAACCAGATGAATCTCTTCGATTAACGTTGGGACACTACTGATTTGCAAATTAGTGGCAGTAAGTCAGCGATCGGCAAAAGCTGCATGAGCGGCACAGCGTGCGCGTAGTCGGGCGCTGGATGATGAGGACGCGGAAATGGGAACAGCCCACCGGTCGTCCCGCGGTGCGATTCAGGCGCGAGCACTGTTCTGCAGCGCCCGCCACCAGCTTTCCTGATCCAGATACCACTGGAAGGTCGCCGCGAGGCCCTGCTCGATCTTCATCTGCGGTGCGAAGCCCAGTTCTCGCTCGGCCTTGCTGCAGTCAATGGCGTAGCGCCGATCGTGCCCGGGCCGGTCCGTGACAAAACGGATCAGGCTCTCGCTGCGTGCCCCGAGTGCCGCCGGCGAACGCGGAAAGCGGCTCTTGAGCAGCGGTTGCACCGCGAAGGCGGCATCGGCAATCGCGCACAGCGAATGCACCAGCGCCAGGTTCTCACATTCGGCGCGGCCGCCGATGTTGTAGGTTTCGCCCGGGATGCCTTTGAGCAGCACCTGCTCGATACCGCGGCAGTGATCCAAGACGTGCAGCCAATCGCGAATGTTCTTGCCATCGCCGTACACCGGTAGGGGCTTGCCCTCCAGAATGTTGACGATCATCAGCGGAATCAGTTTCTCGGGAAAATGATACGGTCCGTAGTTGTTCGAGCAGTTGGAGATCGTAGTCTGGAGCCCAAAGGTGTGATGGTAGGCGCGCACCAGATGGTCGGAGGCAGCCTTGCTGGCCGAGTACGGCGAATTGGGCTGGTAGCTCGTGGTTTCGGTAAAGGCCGGATCGGCAGGGCCAAGAGAGCCGTAGACCTCATCGGTCGACACATGATGAAAACGATGCTGCGGCCGGCGTTGCTCGAGCAGCCACACCTGGCGAGCCGCTTTCAGCAGCGCGTGGGTGCCGACCACATTGGTTTCGATGAACGCATCCGGACCGGTGATCGAGCGATCCACATGGGATTCGGCGGCAAAATGCACCAGGGTGTCGATTTGCTCCTCGCGCAGCAGGCTCTCCACCAGCGGCGTGTCGCCAATATTGCCGTGGACGAAGCGCAGTTCGCTGCGTGTGGCCACCGGATCCAGATTGGCGCGGTTGCCAGCATAGGTCAGCGCATCGAGCACTACCAGGCGCCCGCCCGGATGCACAGTGAGCCAATGGTGCACGAAATTTGAGCCGATGAAGCCGGCGCCGCCGGTGACGAGCAGTCTACGCATTGGGCAACTCATCCAGTACCGCGCGCAGCGGCACGCGCCAGTGCTCCGGGCCAAACCCGAGCGCCGCTACAGTACTGCGCTTGTCGAGCACGGTGCAGCGCGGCCGACGTGCCGGAGTCGGGTAATCTTCGGTCGCGATCGGCGTGATCTCGATCGCCGAACTGAGCAGGCCCCGGACCCGGGCATCCTCGGCGATCGCCACCGCAAAATCGTACCAGCTGGCCACCCCGGCATCGGTCCAGTGAAACAGCCCGGTCAGTCCCGGCCGTACGGCCAGCGCCCACAGCAGATCAGCGAGCGGCGCGGCCGCAGTCGGCGTGCCGATCTGGTCGGCAACCACCTGCACGGCGCCACGCTCGCGCATCAGGCGCAGCATCGTGTGCACGAAGTTACGACCATGGGCGCTATAAACCCAGGCGGTGCGCACGATCGCTGACTGCTCGGGCAACGCCTCGAGCACAGCACGCTCGCCATAGAGCTTCGAGACGCCATAGACATTGAGCGGATTGGGCGCATCGCCGATCAGGTACGGCTGGGCGCTTTGCCCGTCGAACACATAGTCGGTCGAAATGTGGATCAGCCGGCAGTGGCCACGGCGCGCCGCGGCCAGCGCCAGTTCCCGCGGTGCGAGCGCATTGATCGCCCAGGCGGCATCGGGCTCGCTCTCGGCCTTATCCACTGCCGTGTAGGCGGCCGCGTTTATAATATGAGTCGGCTGAAACTCATCGAGCAGCTGCGCGATGGCCGCGCTGTCGGTGATATCGAGCGCGCTGCGATCGAGCGCGCGCACAGTCGCCGCCGCCGGTGCCCGGCGCGCGAGCTCCCGGCCCACCTGGCCGGCAGCGCCGGTGATCAGCACCCTCACGGGAAGCGCTCGGCGTCCTTGAACGGCGGCGCGATCGCATCCTTGGGCGACAGCAGCGGCGCCGTGCCGGCCGGCAACGGCCAGCGCACCGCCACCTCCGGATCATCCCAGCGCACGGCCCGCTCGTGGGCCGGCGCATAGAAGTCGGTGCATTTGTAGAGAAAATCCACGCGCTCGCTCAGGGCCAGATAGCCATGGGCGAAACCTGGCGGCACCCACAGCATCTGCTGGTTCTCAGCGCTTAACTCGAACCCGACCCATTGGCCAAAGGTCGGGGAATTCTGGCGCATGTCCACAGCGACATCAAAGGCGGCGCCCTGCACGACGCGCACCAGCTTTCCCTGCGGCTGCTCAATCTGATAATGCAGGCCACGCAGTGTGTGGCGGATCGAATGTGAATGGTTGTCCTGCACAAAGCGTGCTTCGATGCCGGCCGCGGCGAATTTTTTCTCCTGCCAGGTCTCGGAGAAATAGCCTCGATCATCACCATAGGCCTTTGGCTGGATGCGGATTACACCGCTTAAGGGCGTCAGGATGAATTGCATGTTGGATCAGACTCCATCGGCAAGCAGGCCGAGCAGGTAAGCGCCGTACCCTGTCTTGGCAAGCGGCCGCGCCAGCGCCTCCAGCTCACTCGCGTTGATGTATCCAGCGCGGTAGGCGATCTCCTCGGGGCAGCTCACTTTAAGACCCTGGCGGTTCTCAATCGCCTCGATGAAATTCGAAGCTTGCAGTAGTGACTCATGCGTGCCGGTGTCAAGCCAGGCGATGCCCCGGCCCATCAGATCGACCAGCAACTCCTTGCGTTCAAGATAAGCGCGATTCACGTCCGTAATCTCAAGTTCGCCGCGCGGCGAAGGTTTCAGGCTGGCAGCGATGTCGAGTACTGCATTGTCATAGAAGTAGAGCCCGGTCACCGCGAAATTGGACTTGGGCCTCAGGGGCTTTTCTTCTATACCGAGCGCCCGTCCCGTCGCATCAAAATGGACCACACCGTAGCGTTGCGGGTCCTTCACATGATAGGCAAACACTGTGGCACCCGAGGTGCGGGCCGCAGCGGCCCGCAACTGTTCCGGAAGACCGTGGCCGTAGTAAATATTGTCGCCCAGCACCAAAGCCGAAGGGCCATCGCCGACAAACTGGCGACCGATGATGAAGGCCTGCGCAAGCCCCTCGGGCCGCGGCTGGGATGCATAAGATAAGGAGAGGCCCCAGCGATGACCATCGCCTAGCATGCGCTCGAAGGCCGGCAAGTCAGTCGGGGTGGAGATGATCAATATGTCGCGTACGCCGGCCAGCATCAGCGTACACAATGGGTAATAAATCATCGGCTTGTCGTACACCGGCAGCAGCTGTTTGCTGACTGCAAGTGTGACCGGATGTAAACGCGTTCCGGATCCGCCCGCAAGGATTATGCCCTTGCGCGCTCTGCTATAGGTCATTCGGCATTATAGGGACCGATGCGATAGGACGTCCACGCATCGCGCGATCATGCCCGCACGCTGACTCGGCTGCACAGATCCCGGCTTGGTGATCAGCAACTGCCTCGCCGTTTAGGCAGCGCGCCCAATCACGACCGAGGCGGATCGCAGTAACCGGCGCCGATATACGAGCGCTGCGCTTAGCGCGAGTGCCAGCAGCGTTGCCGGCGAAACCGCGCCGCCACCGCCATGAGTGCTGGCGGCGGTAGCCAAGCTGACTTGCACCGTTTGGGTCGCACTCCCGCCCAGCCCAGAGCAGGTTATCGTAAAGGACGTAGCTGCGGTCAGCGCTCCCGTGCTCTGCGAGCCGCTGACCGGCAGCGCACCGCTCCAGCCGCCGCTCGCCATGCAACTCGAGGCATTCGCCGACTGCCAGGTCAACATGGTCGAATCGCCGCTGGCTATGCTGGTGTCAGCAGCACTCAGCGACACGCTGGGCGTTGGAGAAACGTCTAGGCCATAGAGTCCATAATTGGCGGAGGAATTGACGGCCGAGAGTACATTCAGTACGTACGTACCAGCGGCCAGGTTCAAGGAGACCTGACCACCGCCGAAGATCTGGCCCTCGACGGTATCGCCTTGCGTGGCGATCAGCGCAATCTGTCCGAAATTTGCGGGGAAACCCAGATCAGTCAGCGTCATCCCGAAGCTGCCGCCTGCGGGCACTGTGAACGTCTCAGAATAAAACAGCGCGCCCACCCCTTGTGTCGCCTGATACACGCTCGTCCCGGAGCCCGAGGCGGCGATTTGAACGCCAAACAGGCCGTCCGCCGAGGGGCTGCTAAGGGCCGCGAACACCAGAATATTGAGCGGCCCCACCACCGCACTAAAGCCGCCGCCGCTGGCGTTGCTCGTCAGGACCGTGCCAGCCTGGACGGCCAGCGCACTGAGTGAGCTCAGCGCAACGGGGAGCTGAAAGTCATTCACGCTGAGGGTATAGCTGCCGGCAGCCGCAAGCGAGGTACTGAATGCGTAGCCGTAGTGGCCGCTTGTAAGCACCGGCTCGACCAGATCCGCTACGGTGTGGCCGCCCCCACTGAGGTAAGCCTCGTAAGCGCCGGCGCCTATGGTGCTGCTGGGACTCGCCAGCACATAAAGCTGTGCCGTGCCCGCGCTTGCGCTGAACGTGTAGGTGCCGGCGCCGGATGCCGGCTGCAGAACACCCGAACCTTCGGTCATCAGGAACTGCAGCGAAGCCAGCGGCGCGGGTGTCGCCAGGTCATTCATCTGCAGTGTGAGCGTGCCGGCCGAAGGAATGTTGACTGCAATCGGGGTGAGCAGCTGGCCGACCGGCTCGACCGCCGCGTACACGGTCGAGGCTGCGCTCCCCTGACTGATATTGACGCTATAGATTCCGGCCAGCATCGTGCTGTTGGCATCCGCAATGACGAACAGGTCGTAGGCGCCTGCCGCGAGCGCGATCGGTGTTGAGATGCTTGGACCAGTGAGCGGCGTTGGCGCGACAGGCTGCGGGTTGGCTACGCCATGAGGCAGAATGATCAGTTCCAAAGAACTCAAGGCCGCAGGGAAAGCCTGGTCGGTGACCGTAAGCTGATAGGTGCCCGCCGTGGCCACACTAAATTGGGTCTGCACAAATGATTGGCCCGGCTGTGTGGTGGCCGTCTCTAGCGATACCGGCCATTGGTATTGCCAGACCGTGGCGCCCCCGACTGGCGCGACCCGCACGGTGAATGCTCCACCCAAGGATCCGCTGGCGGCGGTCGCAAGCGGCTGGACCGTGTAGGTCACGCCCGGCTGCAGCGTCGCGGTAGTGGAACCAGCAGCAGTCAGAATCGCCGCGGCGCTCTCGGAATCCGCCACTGCAACCATCAGCGAGCTCAACGTCGCTGGAGTCCCAAGATCCGTCAGCGTGATCGTGTAATTGCCGGCTTCGGTGACCGAGAAGGTCTGTGCACCGGGCACCGCATTGGCGGCGACATTCGGAGCGGCCACCAGGGTTACCTGATCGACCAGCGGATCCGCCCAAGCTGAGCACACCGTGACCATGCACAAGGCGATTGCGCCAACGCAGCGCCGGAGGATCTGGTTCATAGGCCGTCTTTCCTGACGTTAGTGCAGCTGGTTGGGGTCACGGATCCAACGGCCTGGCGCGCCGCTTTCTTAGCCTACCGAAGCGTTCCTCTTGAGCTGCGCCAGCGCCGATTTCGCTTCATCCATACCTGCGAATGGCCGCTGCGACTTGAGTGCCGATTCAAGACTCTGCTCGGCGGCCTGCTGCTCGCCACTGCGCAGTTGTGCCATGCCGAGGTGGTAGTGAAACTCCGGCCGATCGGGTGCTTGAGCTACAGCTTGCTGCAGCAGAGTTTCGGCCGCACGGTAGTCACCGGCCTTGAACTTCACCCAGCCGCGGGTATCCACCACATTGACGATCGAGGAGGAAGCAAGCTGGTCAGCAAGTTGCTGGGCTCGTTTAAGATCAGCGGCATCCTGCTTGTAGTTGACCAGCAGCATGGCAAGATTGTTGACCGCGTATGTCGAATGCGGGGTCTTTTTGAGCACCCCGTCATAGAGGGCGATCGCGTCATCGGTGTGGCCCATGTGCTCATACAGGGAACCCAGGTCATTTACCAACAGCGGCGCTTGCCCGGCCTTGTCAATGCCTTGGCGCAGAGTCTCCACAGCGTCCGGTTGCTGGCCGGTCGCCACCTGCACCAGCGCTAGACCGTGATAGACCTCAGCGGTCGCCGGCGAGACCTTGATACCCTCGCGGTAACTGGCGATTGCCGAGCTGTAGAGCCTCTGCGACGCCAGCAGCTCGCCCTTGAGCAGGTAGCTGCCGACCTCAGCGGGCGCGCGCGCAATCGCAGCGTCGATTAACTGGGTGGCCTTGGCTGGTTCCTTGAGACGCACGTACAGTCTCACCAGCGCTTCCAGCGGCTCGATAGCAGCGGGCTGAATCTTCAGCGCGCGCAGATATTCCTGCTCGGCTTCGCTGTTCTTGGAGTCCGCTTCATCGACCATCCCGAGCAGGTAAGCCCCTAGGCCCAGCTCAGGTTTGCTCTTCTCGATACTCAGCGCCGTCGCGCGGGCCTCATTATTGCGCTTCTGCATCACCTGAACCCGGTACAGCGCCTGTTCGACGGCAATGTTCAGCGGGTTCTCCTTGCGAAGCTGCTCAAGCATGGCGCTTGCCTGCTCCAACTTACCCACCTTCACCAGCTGCTCGGCAAGTTCGAGCTGGGCCGCGCTATCTTTGGGCGCCACCTGCACTGCGCTGCGCAGCGTCTCCTCGGCCTGCTCCGGTTCACTGTTTTGTACGTACGCGCGCGCCAATGCGCGCAGGATGGCCCCGGAATTCGGCTGATCGCGCGCGACGGTCCGCAAGTCGATGATCGCCGAAGACGCATCTCCGCTCCTCATAGACAGTTCGGCTCGGATGATCAGCGCGTCATTGTCACGGTGGTTTTCCTGGAGCACTTCGGCAACCAGCGCACCGCTGCCCGCGGCGTCGCCGCGCGACATGAGCAGCGCAGCGAGCCGGTCACGCGCCGAGAGTCCTTCCGTACTATTGCCCGCGTGTGCAATGACGCCACGGAAAATAGTTTCGGCGCGCTCACCAAGCCCCATCTTCACCAGAATCGCGCCCAGCGCCAGCTTGAGTGGATCGTTGTTGGGTTGGCGCGCAATCAACTGATCCAGTTCGGTGGCGGCGGCGTCCCGCCCGCGCTGGGCATAAAGCAGATCTATCAGCTGCACCTTGGCGTCGATGCTCTCAGGCACAGCGGCGACTGCCTCACGGAGCGTCTTTTCGGCGCCATCGACGTTCTTCTGCATCAGAAAGAATTTAGCTAGCCGGTAGCGGTGCGCGACCACCGTGGGTTCGAGCGTCACGATCTGGCTGAGCTGCGCCTGCGCCTGCTCCGGCTGATGATTGCTGGAGTAAAGATCGGCGAGAATGACCCGCAGGTTGACATCATTGGGCAGCTTCTGCAGGCCCGCCTCCGTCACGGCGATAGCCTGCGCGTAGTCCGAACGATTTCGATAAAGCGAAGCCAGTAGCGCTACCGCGTACGGATCGTCTGGCGCCAGCCGAAAGGCTTCTTGGGCATCCTCTAGCGCCCCTTGCGCATTACCGAGCTGCTGGCGCGCTGCGCCGCGCGCCGTCAGTAGCTGAGGGTTATGCGGTTCAGTGACGAGTCCGGGCTCCAGGAACGTAACCGCCCGCTCAGGCGCGCCACCGTATACGTAGATTCGTGCCAGCGCTGCGCGCGCCTTGGCCAGTTTGGGATCCTCGATAACCGCCGATCCATATTGTCCGAGCGCTTCGCGCGTATCGTTGGTCCGCTCAGCGACCTCGCCGAGCAGATAGCGCACCTCGGCGTCCTTCGGATCGATCTGCGCCGCATTTCGGAACTCAACGCGCGCCTTATCGAAGTTCCCGGCGGCGAAATAGCTTTGCCCATGCTGAATGTATCCGGCCTTACGGGACTGCGCACTTCCACAGGCTGAAAGCAGTACAACTGCTGTGAGTGCGCCTATATGCCCTATTACGCGCACCGACATCTTCATCCGCTACTCCCGCAGTGGCACTCGCTCAGCGTCAGGCACCGTGCCCTCCGCGAACCCCGAACGGGGGGAGGGAAGGATAGGATTCCTACGTGACATCGATGTGACACATCGCCGCGCGCTTCACAGCCGGCGCCAGGCTCATACGACTGCGCGGACCACGAGCGCGAACAGAAACACCGCGGCAGCGCCTGACAGCCAGCGCCAGCGCAGGCGCGCTGCAACACTGAGTGTCTCGAGCGCATAGAAAAGAATGACCAACTCGGCCACCGCCGCCCCAAGGGAACGGGTACTTGCTATGGAATCCGGCAAATTCGGCACCGTCACGACAATGACCACAACCAATATGTCAAGTGGCGTAATGCGAAAAGGTCCCTCCTTCGAGGTGCGGATACATACGACCACCGCAACGATCAGCGCTGCAAACAGTATGCATTCGAACAGCGGCGGAATCGGTGAAGCCGCCGAACTCTGTTTCAGCAGGAACACGGCGAGGGCAGCGCTGGAGTACAGCGCCATCTTTTCCAGCCAACCGGCGTCACCCTTGCCCCGACGTAGCAGCAGACTAATGGAGAGCGCAAGACCCAGAATCACCGCCAGCAGCTGCAGGTCCCTCGATGGTTGTGCACCCCTCAACAACACCCAAGCCGCAAAAACCGCGAGCGCCACCGCGACGCCACCGCACGCGAGTTGGCGCGGAGCCTTTAGCGATCCACGCACGCTAATCATCTGATCCTGCGTCCAAGCCCCAGGTGCCACGTGGCGCACTCGCAGCTGCCGCCACTCCGCGAACCGGATCGGCGCTAACACGAGCGTAGCGAAGGCCACGAAGACCAGCGCCACCGTGACATCAGGGGCGTAGCGCAGCCACCAGGCGGCCACGAACAATCCGGCCTGAAGCAAATACAGAATGCTAACCGCCTCCCAGTGATGAAAGCCAAGCGCGAGCAAACGATGGTGAATATGACGCCGATCTGCCTTGAACGGCGACTTGTGCGCCAGCACTCGCTCAACAAGCACCATCAGCGTATCGATGATTGGCATCCCTAGTAGTAATAGCGGTAGCGCACTGCTCAGCGGGATTTGTGGATCCTGTGTCAACAGCACCGTCAACATCGCCGCGGAGAACCCCAGTACCTGGCTGCCCCCGTCACCCATGAACACCCGCGCCGGATGCGTGTTAAAACGCAAGAATCCGACTAGGGCGCCGATCATAATCAGAGCTACGCCACCTATTGCAGGCTTGCCGACGGTAAAGGCGAGTAAAGCCGTTCCACTGAGGCACAGCATCGCCATTCCACCGGCGAGGCCATCGAGCCCATCGGCCAGATTAAAGGCATTGGTACCCCCAAGCAGGAACAGCACCGTCAACGGCACCGCAACCCACTCAGGAAGCGCCATACGCTCCGATCCGGTCATGGTCGCAATACTCACGCCGCCCCAGATTATCGCCACTGCCACAGCGATGAGCTGCCCGGCAAACTTAGGGCCGGAAGACAGGTTCTTGCGATCGTCCCAGACGCCAAAGACGAGCAACACACCGATACACAAGAGCAGCGCCTGGATCTGACGACTACCTGCATCCCAGACCAGTAGCGCTGTAACTATGCCTGCCACCATTGCAATGCCACCGACTCTCGGCACTGGCGCCGCATGCACCTTGCGCGCCTCTGGAATATCCATGATCCGCAGCGGCCCGGCACTGCGTATCAGCAGTGGCATCAGTAGCATTGTGATGCTCATGGCCAGGAAGAATCCAAACAGCGTTTGCATCGGGAGCGCGCTTATCCTGGAATGAACCGCGGCAGCTTGGAAGCGATGGTTGCGGCGAAACTTCGCAACTCCTGATCGGCTTGCAGCGGGCTCGCGCCCGGCGAAATCGGAATCACAAGCCGGACCAACGCCCCATCGCTGCGGTGCCGGGTGACGCTGTCAACAAAGAGATACCACTTCACGAGGTACTCGTTGGTTACCACCCGCCCCCGCTGCAAGAACCAGTAATAGACCAGTTGGCGCTGGTCATCACTCTGGATGAGCGCGCGATTGACCCGCAGCGGCTGGCCACCCACTTCCACGCCATCCACGGTTGTCTGCGCCAGGCTCTGGATCCGCCAGCCGCCACCGGGAAGGCAGGCCTTCGGAGAGTGGGTGGCCTCGCCGGTGCGCTGCGAGTTGTACCAGGCAGCATATAGGTTGATCACCTGTCCATCGCTTCGAAAATAGTCGGCGAGCAGATAGTCATCGAGCTTCAGCGCGTCCAGATAGTCCGCCTGCATAACCTCGCGACGCCCGCTCCAATCTCCAAGTTGCAATGGAAAAGTCACGAAGCTCTCTCGGACGGGAAACTCCTCAACCGCACTTGGCAGAGCCAGCACGGCCCCGCTAAACACCAGGAGCACAGCGGCTGATGCGAGGAATGCGGCTGAGAGCCTGCGCGACATCGGCGCTGCTGATCCCTCGGACGGCTTTGGCATTTCCATGCTGAAGACCTCTTGCCACGGTCTCCGATCGCCCCCTATCCGCGCCAGCGCCACTGCTTCAATCACCAAGACCGCCGTGCTGATTATGAATACCATCCAGCCCTGCACTTCATGCAGCATGCCCTCGGCCATCTGAGATCCCCAGTGATCGACGGTCACGCCAATGATGGCAATGCGAAGCCCGTTCATAACCAAAGTAATCGGGATACTCGAGAGAAACAGCACCGCCCGCTTCCAGAGTGGCGCTTTAAAGAAGCACGCCATCAAAAACGCCAATGTCATCAGCGGAAACAGGTATCGCAGACCGCTACAGGCTTGCGCCACCTCGAGACGATAACTGCCAAGGTCAATTACGTTGCCTTCGAGAAATACCGATGTTCCTGTGAGCCGGAGCATCCATACGCCCAATGAGGAAGAGATGAGCTGCAACTGGGAGGAAAGATTATTAAGGAGCAGATTTGGCAACGGCACCATGAAAATGAGGATTCCAAGCGGTGTCGCCAGGAGCCGTAACGCCTTCGAACCCACCATTGCGAGGGTAAGTCCCGCAATTACGATCAGCAGTGCAAGATGCTGCAATACGTACAAGGCCGACAGCCTGCCGAGGATGTCGAGCGCGATGCCGCCGACAAGCACGGCGAACCCAGCCCAGACTCCTTTCGAACAATCAATCCGCTCTAACAACTTGCGGCGTTGCCAGATCAAGAATCCTGCGATTAATGGTATTAAGTAGCCATGACTGAACTCAGCCACATTCCACTGGCTGACCATGTACGAGATTGCGTTCCAGAACGAGATGGCTACGACCGGTACCAACAAGGCCAGCACAGCGAGTGCCCACAAGGGAAACTTGTACACTCGCTGTTCAGTCGTTACGGCGATGGAATGGCCTAGCACTAGTCTTACCTATTGAGGAGATAGATATCCAAGGAAGCATAGCGGCCCCTTGATGAAGGTTTTGTGACCGCATTTTGAGCTGCCCAGGCTCCGTTACCATCATTGCCCGCTCGCCGAGGATTCAAACGGCAGACCCGACGCTCGGCGAATCGCCGGCGACTTGCGGACTACCTCGCGATACGGAAACGCCTAGTCGCGTCAGATACGCAGTCACCGATCCGCAGTTACGCGTTGCCACAGTGCTAATGACAGGAACAGCGGCGCCGACAACAAAGTTCGGCGCCACAATCGGTTCGGTTCTCGACATAGCCTGTATAGCCATTCAAGACCATGCTCTTGGTACCACTGCGGGGCCCTGTGTACCGTACCCGCGTAGTAGTCAAAGACAGCGCCCACCGATCCTATGACAGGCACCTCAAGCCGAGCAGCGTTTGTATGAACCCACTTCTCCTGTCGCGGAGCAGTCATCCCAACCCACAGGACATCGGGCTTGGCGTCCGAGATCCGCCGCAGAAAACTCTCATTGACGGCATCCGGCCATTCGCCAAATGGGGGCGATAGAACATCGACATGCACATTCTTATACTCAGTGGCGACTCGCTGCCTGATCCGGCCGAGTACCGCCTCACTCGATCCGAAGAAACATGTGCGCCCGCCTCGCCGGTTGAGCTCTGACATCATCGAACTAAAGAAATCAAAGCCAGTGACACGAGGAGGAACGGCGAGACCAGCCAATCTGCAGGCCACGCCTACCCCAACGCCGTCGGCGACGATTTCACTGCAGGAGGTCAACGCCTGGTGAAATAGAGGGTCTGAGCGCGCTACAACCAGCGAATGAGGGTTAGCGCACGCCAAAATAAACCTTGACCGATCGGCAATTGCAGCCGTCGCCGCTGCCGAGAGGCCAACCAACGGCATCGCGGAAATTCGGACGCCCAGCAACTCGGTACGATCACCCATATCGATCTTGGCAATAGCCATATTCCGGGGACCTGCAAAGTATCTGAGCTACATATCATTTGTATGAATATGACGCTGTGCGGGTCACTCTGGCGCTCGTTTATTGCTTTTTGACGTAACCGCGACATTCTGGCGGAATCGAGCCTTCTCCAAGCCCAATATCACTGTCACAAATCCACAATATACTTTCCGCGCGGCTATATACCGCCGCCCGCAATGAAAATCCTGCTGCTTCACAACCATTACCAGTCGTCTTCGCCCAGTGGGGAGGACGTAGCGGTAGAAAATGACCGCCTGCTTTTGGAAGCGGCAGGACATCAGGTGCTGACCTATTCGCGCCATAACGATTCTATTGCACCATCCATCAGATCTCGCATTCAGGCCGCCAGGACGCTGTTTTGGTCACGAGAGGCCTACCGCGACATCTCACGCCTGCTTGTTGCCGAACAACCCGATATCGCCCACTTCCACAATACCTTTCCCCTCATATCGGTGAGCGGATACAGAGCGTGCCGAACGCATGGCGTTCCTATTGTGCAAACTCTCCACAATTACCGGCTGATCTGCCCAGGCGCTCTATTGATGCGATCTGGCCGACCCTGTGAACAATGTATCGATCATTCGCTCTTATCCTCAGTGCAACATGCCTGCTACCGCAACTCCCGAGTGGGTACGGCGCTGGTTGCATCCATGCTTGCGGTCAATCGACGCCGGCGGGTCTACACCAAAGACGTTGATCGCTATATCTGCCTCACGCGCTTTGCCGTCGAGCGATTCGTACGAGCGGGCTTCCCCTCCCGTCTGCTAATCGTCCGTCCCAACGGGCTACTCAATCCGCCCAATGCTGGGCATGGAGAAGGCCGGTTTGCTCTTTACGTCGGCCGGCTCTCAAAAGAGAAGGGCGTAGAGACTCTGATTCGCGCCTGGCAGGACATTGATTATCCACTGCGAATTGTCGGTGAGGGTCCGCTAAGGACCTCACTTGAGCAACTGGCTCGAAGCCTGCAGGTGAGTGTCATCTTCGAAGGCTTTCGGACGCGCAGCGAAGTACACGCTTTCATGCAGGACGCCACGCTAATGGTGACACCCTCGGAGTGGTATGAAGGCTTTCCCGTGGTGACTCTTGAAGGCCTCGCAGCGGGAACACCCATGGTGGTCTCGGCACTCGGAGCACTCGATGAAATCATCGACTCACCGGCGAACGGATTAAAGTTCAACCCGGGAGACCCTGTGTCGCTGCGCCAAGCAGTAGTCGCCTTGCTTGGCAATCCAGCGGCCCTGAGCGCTATGCGTTTGAGCAACAGAAAACTGTTCGAAGAACAGTACTCGCCTCAAAGCGCGGTTCGGTCGCTCGAATCCATTTACCAGACGCTTCGTGTAGACCGCCGTTCTGGGGACAATGGCACCCCGACAGTAGGCCAGGAATGCTAGTCCTGTTTTATGGTGAAGGGCGGTTAGGCAATCAGGTCTTTCAGTATCAGGCTCTAAACGGCCTCGCCGGGCGATCTGGTCGAATTATCGCCGTTGGCCTGGAAGACCTGGAATCGGCAACTAGCTGCGGCGGCGCCTCTGTCACTGTCGTCACCCGCTCGTACTGGCTGAAGCGGCTATTCAAATACATCGTTATTCCCCTGCTGCTGCGACCACTAGCGCGAATGGTTCGGATTTTTGGGTATGCCTATGAAAACGAATCAGGAACACCACTTCGGAGTGGCCCAAGCGGCGTAATGTCGCTACAACGAGGCCTGATCAGATCATTAGTTTTCGTCGACGGCGGTTATTACCAAAGTGCGGATACCTGGCGAAGCAAATTCCCATGCACCGACCTGAAGATTCGCCATTCACTTTTAACCCAGGCACGCGCGCTTCTGGGCACCATGCCCGACGAAGGCCCGCCCAAAATATTTGTCCACGTCCGGCGTGGCGATTTGCTCGATTACCGGACCTATGGGCTTCAGGACATCGCTCTCCCGGAAGGCTATTACCGAAGCGCCATCTGCGAAGCCACCCGTAGGATGTCGCGCCCTCATTTCGTCTTTGTTACGGACGATGCGCCATGGGTACAAGAACACTTTCGTGATGTTCCCGAAAAGTCAATCATCTCACGCAGTGCGGAATTGGACTTTGCGATTATGGCCGAATGCCAAGGCGGCATCCTATCCAATAGCACGTTCTCGCTTGCGGCTGCACTCCTGTCCGCAAACGCTGTCCTGATACTGGCTCCCCTTTATTGGTTCGGCTTTCGAGTCTCCGAGTGGCTGCCGCCACGCATACGGTTTGATGACCCCAAACTTGTGTATTTGCATGTGCCGTCCAAGGATGAACGCACTTGATACGCGCCACGTTTCTATCCGCCACTGACCAAGCATTGCTGAGCCTGCTTAACTTTGGCTTGGCTGTTGCTCTGTTGCATATTGCCGGAAACGATGAGTACGGTCTGTATTGTCAACTGATAGCGCTGCAGTCCTTTTTTAGTCCGGTGCATGCCGGGCTATTTGTATCGGCGTACCTGGCACTGGCGCCGCGCATGCGCGGCGAACGCCTGGACCACTATCGATCAGGCATGGCACGAGCGGAGATTGTGCTGTCACTTGTATCTGCAGCACTCGTATCGATGTTGGTTTTTTTCGGTGCCCACCTGTTTGGCGTGTCCCTCACTTGGGCGACGGTACTGGCCTTCGGCTCATCGCTGCTGGGACTTTGGTGGCGCGAGTTCTCGCGGCAGATGTCCTTTGCCTCGTTAAGCTACTCTGCCGCACTACGTATTGATATCACTTATGTCGCTTTGGCGGCTATTGGCATTGCAGTAATATTCGCCCTGCGCGCCTTGAACACCAACACTACCTTGTGGTGCCTTGGCATTGCGGCGTGCGCTGCAGCCATCGGCCCGCTCCTGATCGCGGCTCGCGCCCCAAGCCCCCGCGCACGCGGCATTGCCAGAAGCCTGGCGCTGTCGTGGCGCGTAGGCCTCTGGGATACACTCGGATCTGTCGTCACCTGGGGCTATGGTCAAAGCTACGTTTATTTTGCGGCTTTTCACGGCGGCTTGAGCGCCGCGGCAGAAGTGTCCGCCGGAAGGTTGCTTGCAACGCCACTGCTACTCCTGTGGACTTCTTACGCAAACGTTCTCAGGCCTTTGGCTGCCCGTCTAATGGTAGCGGGAGACCAGGCCGGCGTGAGTCGGTTGGCGCGCCGTTCGGCCCTGCTCGTAGTTGGGGTCTCAGTGGTCTACGCCGCTGCGATTGTGGGGTTACTGCCCTTCATTAGCCACACGGCATTTAAAGGATCGTTTCCAGATCTTGGCTCCGTAACTGTCGCGTGGATTGCCTATGCCATGATGACGGGTCTAACGACAGTGGCCGCCAGTCTCCTTAGAAGTGCGCTTAAGTTCCGCCAGATTTTCACCCGGCAGGCGCTTAGTTGCCTCGCAGCCATCGTGCTGCTTACGCTAAGTTTGCGCTTTACAGCGGTAGACACCCAGGTCCTGGCATTGGTAATAGTTGAGCTCTTCACCGCCGGGGCGCTATGGCACCGATATTCTACGCATCGTCAATCTTATAGACCCCGCAACGCAGTAGAAACTTCCGCATGAACTTCCGCCCGCTTTTTCGACTTCTACGTGAAATCGGTTTGAATCCGCTGCGCTTGCGGCTCGTGAGCAAGTTGCCTCAATATTTCCGCGACCTGAGAGAATGGAAGCGCAAGGGCGGCACCGTTTCGACACTATATCCCGTACTGGGCGATCGAGGGGATCAAGCAGGATCTGCCGCGAGCGCATATTTTCATCAGGATCTACTTGTGGCGCGAATGATCTTTGCTGCCGCGCCGGTCCGACATGTTGATGTAGGCAGCCGCATCGACGGATTTGTCGCGCATGTGGCGGTGTTTCGAGATGTTGAGGTGATAGACATCAGACCGATGCAATCCAAGGTCCGCAATGTCCGATTTATCAAGGCGGATCTAATGAGCGACGATAGCCCCCTGGAGGCTCTGACAGATTCTTTATCTTGCCTGCATGCCCTGGAACACTTTGGACTTGGACGCTACGGAGACCCGATTGACAACGAGGGACACATCCGTGGGTTTCAGGCTCTAATTCGCATGCTTAAACCCGGGGCCACGCTCTATCTATCCTTTCCAATCGGCCGCCCGGCAGTTGAATTCAATGCACACCGAGTATTTCATTGCGCCGAGGTACTGTCCTGGCCAGGGGCCGAACGCTTGCAGTTTAGCCGTTTCGACTATGTGGATGACGCTGCCAATCTGCACGAAAACATACCGCTAACGGAGATCGCACACGAGTGCCGTACCTTAAGGCACGGTTGCGGAATATATACATTCAAACGAATACCAGAGCAGACGGATCTCGCCTTGAGCTAGCTCAGATTTTTCTCAATTGCGTACGCGGGCTCAACAGGCGGCCGCAATACCGTCACGGAGTTTACCGCGTAAACGTCCCTGCTTTATTTTGCCGCCCAACTACATCAAGCAAGTCCTTAATTACTTTGCGCGAGTACTCGAAAGTTACTTCCTCGATTACTCTGTGACCCTCTGCTCGATCAATGACGGGAGGCGCACGGCGCAACGCGGTCAGGTGAGCTGCAAACGACTCTATGTCGGTTGGATCAAATTCCACTCCCAGGCGGGACCCTCTCAGCAGCCCTTGGGTTGAACCGGCGAATCGACTCCCGAGGACCGGCAGGCCAAAACAAAGTGCCTCATTGACGACCAGCCCCCACACATCTTCCAACGACGGAAACACGAAGATGTCAGCGGCCGCATAATACCTGGATAGCTCATCTGGGCTCAACGCATCGACGAACCGCACATTACAAAGCTGTTTGGAGTGCGCATATTCCCGCAAGGATGCACCTTGCTCGCCCGAGCCAACTATGACAGCGATTGAGTTCGGCGCCGATTCAGAGCCAGCGCGACTCCACGCTTCCAGGAAACTTCGAAAACCCTTGCGATCGACTAGACGTCCGACCAGCAGAAACACCGTTCCCTCCAGATTCAATATCTTTCGTTGTTGGTCACGCTCAAGAACTTCTGCTCGTTCTTGCCAATAGCTGTGATCTATAGCCTGAGCGCACCTAAATATCCTTTTTTTCTCAACACGCAAACTTCCCAGGTAGTCCTCGGCGGGCCGCCCCCAAGCCAAAAACGCGTCTGCGCGCCTCGCCAGGAATTGCCGGAGACGCAGCTGGAGTCGCGAGCGTCCTGCGGCACTGGGGCCAATCTCTTCCGACCAGATTACAAACCTTGCGCCGATCAACCGTGCGGTTGCCCAGGATATCAAGGATCTCGTACCCAAATCTCCTGACACAATTATTTTTGGCCAGAAGCACATCAAATCCAGCCAGAGAAGCAGCGGAATCGGCAATCGTTCATCTTGAACTGTGCCACTACCAGAGTGCTTCGTCGAAAACCGCAGGTTGCCGCCGATAGTGTAATAAAGCGGGAACTCAGCCTGCGCTCTTGCGCATGATAACCGCTTCGGCAGACTCACGAAAAATCGAAACCGGTAGCGCTCATCCTTAATTAAATCTCGAAAGACAATATACCGATAGTCCGGAATTGTATTGGTAGCAATTGCGACTTTAAAAGGCATGCTATTGGCGCGAAGTGATTCGCCATCTTGCGCCAGCAATCGCGCAAATAACGACTAGCTCTCGGTCGCTAACCGAAAGGCATGTCATCGCATCAGATTGGCGAGCGCGACCGTTGCGCTACTCGTCGCGGGTTGCGTTGAGTCTCGGACGAACTCCCGCGCTTTGACTGCCATCGCAATTAGTGCAAAAACATACGCTCCAAATTGATTTACGTAATCGAAACTGTTATCGGTGGTCATATAAATCAAGTAAGTCACAAGGCCACCAACTGCCGCCAATGCGTATGTCCGCGCAAAGGCCGGTCCGGCTAATCGAGAGAATCGGACAAGCGTAATTAGGTAACTCAGCATGGCAATGGAGAACAATACCAAGCCGATCACCCCGAGCTCGCACAGCAGCCGCACATATTCCGAGTGCACTACGCCTTGCCCAATTGCAGATCGACTGTACAAAAACTCCTGAGTTGCCCCAATTCCGGATCCAATGGCCGGGTGGGGAGTATAGAATCGTGTCAGCATCTCATCCCAAAGCGAAAAACGACCGGAGCCATTAATCCCCTGCAGTGCGCCGAGTGGATCCTTCAGAAGTGCCTGGGAGTCGCCCGCATCGAAAAACATGCGTTGACGAAAGTTTGAATTAAATATGATTAGCAGCGGAAGCCCCAGAACGCCAGATATTGGAAGCAGCAGCCGTACAAAGCCGCGCGTTCCAAGAAACGTGATAGCCGAGCAGCCTACAAAAAGAGCGGCCGCGCTGGTTCTTTGAAATGCCCCAATCACGCAGAATGCCGCTAGTAACGTCATCCCGATCGTTGCAGTAGAGCGTGTTTCTAAGCTGACCGCCAGAGCAAGCATCGCCACTGGCAACATGTGAGCAGCAAATACCGGCGGACCCATTCCCGGTGGCCCAAGACCCGAAAATCCTGTCAGCACAGCGTTCGGATCTGAACTGATGCCCGCGCCCCGGGCAATAAAGGCCATGATGGCCAGAATTACACCACTCCACAGAATGGCGCGCCCAGCGTCCCTAAGTTGGCGCTCGGTGTTTATCGCCACCAGCGCTGACGCCATAAACAGCATTGGCCCCAAAAGCTTAGCAATCATGCGCACGCCATAGCTACCACTGGGCGCATAGATTAAAGATACCACGCAATACGCAATGAAGATGCCGTGCCACTTGAAGCGCCCCATGTAATACGAGAACTGTTCGAAATTCTTAAGCACTACAACAAGACAGGCCACGCAAAGCGCAAATAACTGAATCGCGATCACATTGATGGCCCCGAGAGGAGTGCTCACCATTGAATCAACATTCAAGTTCCAAGTGAACGGAATGGCTTGAATAAGCAGCGAGATGCTGATAAATCGTGCCGGCGCCAGCGCAGCGAGCGAAATTTGTACGAAGGCCAGTGTGGCGACAATCGCTAGCACCTGGCGCCGCCTGTTGTGCTACTGCCTGTGTATTGAATCAAGCCGGGGTACACCGTCAGGAAATTCCGCATTCCAAGCGCGCCGTGCCTCTCAACGTAGCCGGCTGATCGGTTACGTTGCAAGCAATCAATGTCACCGTGTCTGCGGCGCTGACGTAGCCATCCATCAATAGCCCAAGACGATCTCCCTCAAATGTTACTCGCGCCCAGAATGCGCCAGTCTGTACACCTGGCATAGCCAGCGTAAATGTGCGCTGCGAGCGGCCCGGCACCTCGGCGCTGAGCGGTGCACTGCCTCGAATGCAAAACTCTGGGAATCGCACCGAACGGAGCCAGCCCGAGACCCCACCAAACTGTGCGCGGCCCCGCCCGCTCAGGTTCGGTACCAGGCCGTGAAACGCAACCAGCCGTTCCGGCAACGAATAGGCAAATGCCGCGTGGCTTGCCTCGGCTCCCCAGAGCGTCCCAAACGAATTAAATGTCCCTGAATTGCTTCGGATTGCACACGCGACTCCCGATTCCGCGCTGCTGACGCTGCCGCCCACTGTGTTCAAGTACGCGGTGGCGTCGAGGGGGTCCGTGTTGCAGTCGATCGCATAGCGGCCGGCCCTCTCGGTGTAAGGTGCCACCAAATCGAGTTGGCCACCCTGCCACTCCAACAACGTCTGGTAATTTTCCAGACACGGCGCAATGAAGCGGTGCGATCCGCAACCGCGGCCCGCCAGCACGGCGGTCAGGGGCTGCCACTCGTCACTTCGGACTGTCACATTCTCCCACTGGATGTCATTGCAGCGACCGTGGCCGCCGACTGCCGGATCACCTAGCAGCAGTATCGCCGCTCGTCGCAGCGATTGTTGTGCGTTGTGGATGCGGATGTTCCTCACTGTGACCGAGTAGCTATTATCAACGCTAAGTATGAAATCCGGCGCTGCGCCCCGAGGCCAAATCAGCAGATTCTCGATCGAGCAGTGAAAACTGGGCGTCGAACCGCCGATGATTGCCGCCGGACACCCGTTTGGCTCCAGCCGGCAGCCAAATCCAGAAGCCAGCGCGCTCCCAACAATCATTGCATTCGAAGGGATAATCAGCGCTCGCGTCGTTCGGTATACGCCCACGGGAAGGAACACCGGTCGATACTGGCGAGCACCGGCATCGATAGCGCTCTGCAGGGCGACAGAGTCATCTGCGACGCCGTCGCCGGCAGCGCCGAAGTCACTCTTTACGTTCAGGTTGGCGCCTACGCCAGAACGTTGCGGAGCCCCACCGGCATTCGCAGGTAACGCAGATAGCAGCGCCGCGGAACCAGAGCCTGCGGCAAGCCCCAGCATCGCTCGACGCCCGCTGCTGATCGGATTTTCAATCACGCTAACAAGTCCTTTGCTCAATGATGTGGAGCCGCTGCGCGCATCATTCTCGCAACGACCTCTAACGCTGTCTCGATCAGGTGAGTAGACCTATTCACCAGGGCCGCACCGGGATACCGCAAACCGCAATTGCAGCGGCAGAACATCACCGTGAATCAGTAGTACGCGCCCACGCTTTCCTCTGAATAATTCAGAACCGTCCCCAGGATTGGAAGATCGCGCAGCAGCGCCAAGCTGCGGACCACGTCCTCGCGGGCTGTCTTGCCCTCCGCGACGACGAACAGGCCAGCCTGAACGTAACGCGAAAACGCCAGAGCATCGTCCGCCAGCAGCACCGGCGGCAGATCGAACACCAGCACCCGATTGTAGTAGCGGGTGCGCAACTCCTGTACAAGTTCGCCAATCCGCTGCCCTGCGATCAGTTCCGAGGACTGGTCAATCGCAGTGCGAGCCGGCAATACCGTCAATCTCTCATAGCCCGCGACCTTGACCATCGCCTCGAAGATTGGACGCCGATCAAGCAGGCAATCCTCGATGCCCACCTCGGGTTCAAATTCCAGACGCTGGTGGATACTGGGGCTACGCAAGTCCAGATCCACCAGCAGCGCCGTATGACCAGGGTCAGCGGCTATCGCAATTGCAAGATTAATTGCAGTGAGTGTCTTGCCATCGCCTTTTGAGGCGCCAAGAACCGCGAGAGTATTAACATTGAGCTCGCGCAGACGCCGCATGACCTGAGTGCGTAACATCTTGTACGGCCCCCCGGCCTCCCCACGGGCCCCTGGCGGCAAAATTCGTTCGCGCTCTCTTTGGACATCATCGAGTTGCACGACGCGGTGCTGGAATACTGTCGTATCGGTCAGTCCCACATCGCCCACTGGGAGAGCAGCGCCTTGCACAGGCAATGTTGCCGCCTCAGATCGCTCTTCGCGTTCTATTCGAGTACCAATCGTGCGAACCGTAGCGTCCACGTTCATACCTCAGCCACCGAGCTTTCGGGTCGCGACTGCCCACAGCACGTCGAGATGTCTATACAGGAGATGAACCAGCACGAGCGCTGTCACGACACCCCCTGCGGTGCCGAACAACACAAAACGTCCGCGTCGACGGCGGCTCGCCACATCCGCCAACGTATCAATACGCGGCAGGATTGCCAGCGGTGGCACCTGCAGCAGTGCATGCAGGTCCCGTCGGTTGCGAACGCTGGAATCAGTGCCTTCAAGGACGAATACCGCGCCTATTGCACTCGTCAAAGCCAGGAAAAAGCCAAAGCCCACGAGCAGCCAACGGTTTGGGCTCTGCGGCTGCTCTGGTGCCAGCGGCGGGTCGATCAGTGTGAAGTGCTCGCCCTTCTGCTCGTCTTCCAGATTCTCTGCCAGCTTGGCGCCCATCTGCTTCTGTCGTACTTCCCGGTACTTGATCTGCTCACCTTCTAGTTCGCGCGCCAATGCGTCGTAATCTCTTTCCACGGCAGGTGCGGCCGCAAGCGCACCCTCAAGCTCAGCAAGCTTTGCTTCGATTGAAACACGCTTACTTTTCAGGGCTTGACGCTGCGCCTCATTGGCCTCGCGCTGGGCCTTAATCTGGATGAATGCAGGATTATCCGGGTGCGCAGCGGCCGCGGCACCGGCGGCATCATGGGTTGAAGACGGGAAGCTCTTGATGGTTTTGCTTAAGGAGTCGATCTGCTGTTTTAGGCGCACCACGTCCGGGTAATCTTCCGAATAGCGTTCACGCAGCTGTGCCAGTTTGGTTTGCGCATCCTGCAGCTGACGCTGCAGATCGTTGCTCGTATCAGTCTGGCCTATCTGCGCCTCCAGTCCCGCAATCTCCCGCTTAATGCGCAGGACGTCGGGATGGTCCTCTGAGTACACACCACTCAGGCGCGCCTCCTCCGTGCGCAAATATTTGAGCTTGTCAGCTGGCGACAGTACTCGTTCACCTGTCGCCGTATAGACCTGGGAACTTGGACTAATCTGCGCCAGCTGCGCATCCAGGTAGGTCGACTCCTGATCCAACGCACGCAACTGCGTGTCGATATCGCGAAGCTCGTCATCGGTACGGATGAGTGTCTCGCGATTCAGCAGGGCATGGTCCGGCAGTGCGTTGAGATGCTGATCCTTGAACCGGGCAAGCGACTTCTCCAGACCGGCGATCGTGAGATCCAGTTTGTTCGCCTCACCGTCCAGGAAGGTCTCGGCATCGGCAGAGATCTGTTTGCGGCTCTTGACGTTCTCATCGAGATACAGCGACACTAATTCGTTCGCTACGCGTGCTGCCAGCTCAGGAGACTGGCTGTCGTAGCTGACAGTAAAAGCGATATTTGCTTTCGTCGCCCGGCCCTGGCGCGGATCCATGACATCCGCGCTGATCATCTGCAGATGAATGTCCTTGCGAATGCGCTCCAGCACCACTTCGCGCGGCTGGTTCTTGCGCAGTCTTGGATACAGGTCGTAGCGTTGGACAATGCGCAGCAGATTGTCTGTCGTCATGACTCTCTGGCTGATGACTTGAATGCGCTGATCGGCGTAACTGGTAATCGTCGATTGCACCAGGTCGGCCGGCAATTCTTGCTGCTCGATCAGAACTGTTCCGCTTGAGCGGTAGCTGGCCGGCCACAGCAGTGCCGTGGCCACTGCAAGAACAAGCACGATCAGCCCTGTGACCAGCGCCGGGCCGCCGCGGCGGCGCAGCGCCTGCCAGCGTTCGGCAAGTGTCGGCGCGCGGTCTCGATTCGCCTCGTTCATGGCACCACAACCGTATCGCCACTCTGGAGCAAAATGTTCTGGTCGAGACGGTGCCCTCGTTCGACTTCCTGATAGTGGAACGCAATCGCAGTCTCGTGACCGTTATTACGGCGCAATACGTGGATCTGATCGCGCGCGGCGAAAGGAGTCATACCACCGGCCATACTGAGAGCCTGCATGATATCTACCGGACGGTTGAGCGGAAAGGTACCGGGGTGATTGACCCTGCCGATCACGAAGATCTGATTTCCGAAGGTCTGCTTGACGCTTACCGTCACTGTCGGATCCGGTATGTATTTGCGTAATCCCTGCTCGATGCTTGCCCGAACATCGTCTGCCGTCCGACCTGCGGCAGCGATTTCCCCCGCCAACGGCATCGAAATGCCGCCATCTGGCCGCACCAGCTGGTCACCGGTAAGGTCCGCTTCCTTCCAGACCGAGATCGTCAGAATGTCGCCAGGCTGCAGACGATAGGAATCCTCGCCCTGCGCCACATTGAAGGCGGCCAGCCCAAACAGGGCCAAGAAGTGCAGTACAAGTGTGCGCATAATGTATGACCTTCAAGTCATATTAACGTGCGGGTCTGTGAGCTGCCGCGCAGCCCTTCAGACCCGCACCCTCAAATCGAAGCTTAATTAGGCCACGGCTGTTGTTACAGTTACCTGCGGCCCCCGGCGCTTTCTTAGTCTCAGACAAGCGAACGCCAAAGTTACGGTCAGTAGAAGCAATCCGCCTGCAGGCAAAGGCACCTGAGTGACTGTGGGTACGAATGTGGCAGTCAGATTGAACAGACCCATATCGGATCCGCCGGGCAGGGCCGTCGCGAACACGTCTGCATAGAGCGTCTCCGGACCGCTTACGCTGAGCATGTAGCTGCCCGCGGCCGACAGCGGCAGCAGTGTGGTGCTCGCATCAGTGACCTGCAAATCCAGGGACGCAAACGCGGCCGGAAACTGGTAGTCCGTAACCGTCAGGAATAGGTCGCCGGCACTCGGGATCGCCAACGTGGCAGACAGTGTGTCGCTCCCAAAGATCAATTCTGAATTGCTGTACAGAACCGGTTCTGAGGTCATGCTCGAGGCTTGCGCAACCTGGGTTACAGCTAGAAGTGCAATCAGATTCAGCGTCCAAAAGCCGTGTTTGCAATTCATTTACCATCACCTTCGTGGGTCGGTTATGCGGACGACTTGGAAAATAGATATTTTTCGTACAGATACTGTCGTAGCGAATGATCCAGCGGATCATCCTCGCCATTGACATAGCCCTTGCCGTTGGCGGTACCATGATCATGAGCGGCCGGCGCATCGGGGCCCTGCGCGCGCCGCAGGCGCTCCACACGCAGCTTCACGAAGGAGCGTTGAATGCCGCTCATTGCAATCAACTGAATATCATCAGGGTCAATGCACCGTTCTTCCGATACTCCATCGTTGAAGATCCCCGCGAGGCGGACCGCGTCGAGGTCAAAGTGACGCATCAACTCCGGGCCGGATTCAAGAAACACAGGGACCAGGCTGCTACCCCGTACCGACAAATCCTGCAGCGGCGCCAGCTTCGAGAGCATTACCTTGATCGCAAAGCGGATCACATCCGAATCTCGCGCGCCAAGGCGCTCTGCCAGGCGCTTGATGTGCCGCACGTCGCTGCGACTCATGCGGATTGAGATAGCTTGCTTGCGGCTATCACTGCCGTTCCGGCTGGCGCTACTCACCTCGGAGCGCGCCCGGCTGAATGGCAACTGCAGAGCACGACTCACATTGCATTAGACTGCTCCGAACGGTTTGGGCGCCTAAGTGTCACGTGCCGAGGACCCGCTGCGACGGCACAGGGCGGCTGCAATGCCGGCCGCCGCGGAAGCAGCTTGCTGGAGCACCAAAGGCTGGGGACGCGGGCACTCGCGTCGAGGGTCGGGCTCCATTTGGGCTCACGGGTCTTCTTGGGGCTAAGCGCAGCGGGGCCGCTAGGTGCTTGATGAGACCTGACAGCTGGGCGTGTATCCACTCCACAACCCTTCGGCGTGGCATCAGTTATCGCCACGATTCGCGATCCAACCATTGAACAGTCCCCTCGACGTCTAAGCGTCAAGGAACATGTTCGCGGATCGCAGTGACACCCAGTTGAAGAGTTTGTGACAGTTCGACCGCAGCACACCCATGCAGGGCTCTACTTAGAGTACCCCGCTGCTGTCTTGACCGACCCCACCTCGCATGCACTGCCTCGCCAGTCCGTGACTACCAGCATCGCACTCGATCAATGCTGCAAAGTCTGCACTTCCAGGGTGTCCAGATGATGACTTTGTCTTTAAGTTTTAATCGCAACTTCGTCATATAAAAGCATTTGTTGCGTATGCATATTGAGTCTATTTAGTCATTATGTTGAATGACAACAGCATACGGGCGGGAGCAAAGACGGCTCCGAAATGACGACGCGGTGGCCTGCACGCCTAGGCGAAACTGACCAACCGGGCGCGAGGACGACGTGCCGCTTAATACACAGCGTTGTGGAGCGGTGCCCCTAAATTTTTGCGATCGCACCGCTTCGACAAACAACGAGCGGGCCCGCGCGCGCCTGTAGTCTAGGCCGATCGCCGTTTCCAGCGGTCGCAGCGCTCAGGATATTGGGTCAGTCCAATCCCCGCGACACAATATTCGCGCGAAGTGGCGTCCATGTCGAGGCACTACCCAGTTACGCTTAACAAACGGGCTGCATTTGTCGGTTAAACAGTGCGCGCCGAAAGCCAGATGTCGATCGCGGGCCACGTAACCCGATCTTTAGTGCCAACTGATGCGGCCGAGGGCCCGCATAAAGTTCAGCGAGATGGTCGCATCAACTGAGTTCTCGCCCTCGAGCCTCTGAACCAAGTAGCCAGCCTGCAGCCCGAGGGTCCAATACTCGGAGAACTGCCAGTTCACAGCTAGCCCGGCATTGTAGAAGTGCCGATCGCCAAACTTGAGGCGTTGCAACGAGTCTGTCAGCGAACTGTCCTCGAGCGACCCAGTCACGCTCACGGTCTCTGTCCAGGTGTAGGTGGCCCGGATGCTGGTGTCATCCTGTGTCAGCAACGCGCCCAGACCATTGGGCTGAATCGAGCGCGAAACCCCCGCATCCAGCGTGAGCCGTTCGCCGCGGTGCTCTAGCGAGACGCTATAGTTGGGCGTGCCTGCGCCGAAGTGCTGGAGTGACTGCGTGAGGCCTTCACACAGAACCAGCTGTCCGTTTTCATCGCAGAGATACAGGTACGGCGTAGCCACCTGCTCATTGGCGCTCAGATACGAGTAGCCCACCTGTGCCACCAGCGACCATTGTTCGGAAAGCGCTCGGCTCAGCGAGCTTTGCACAAACCGGTTATCACTCGAATAGGCATAATTCAGGACCTGATAGCGACCATATCCAGCAGTGCTCGTCCACTGCCAGCGCTCCGTTAGACTCTGATCGTACTCTAGCGCCAACTGCTCGTATTGATAGCTCGTCAGCAATGAGGCCGCGGTTGCACTGTAGCCCACATGATCGATAGAGGAGAGAAGCTGCACGTCGCTCACTTCAGTGAGCTGATTTTCCCAACCCAGTGTAGCGGTATCTTCAAGCCGCCGAAAACTCTTGCCGCCCAGCACCGCGTTTTCAAACTGATTGTAGAAGGTCGAATCGCGATGCCAGGAGGCAGCTACCGAAATGTCGTTGCGTTCACCCTTGAACTTCCAGTGTCCATCAAGATCCTGGTAATTTGACAGCAGCGCTTCGGCACCCTGACTTGTGGCTTGCCGGAACCGCGGGGTCAGCTCAAACGTCTGCTCCGCGCCCTGGTAACTTACCGGCAGATTCAGCAGCAAAGCCTCCGATTCGGCGGCTTGCACATCGGTGGGCAGCAGAAACGGATTGGAATTGTAGCCAGCGGCCACGCCCACCGAGCTATCGAGGCCGATTGGGCCGCCTAGGGCCCGCTGCACAGCGAACAGCCCGATAGCACAGGTCGCTACAGCCACGCCTAGCGCGTACGCTGACCGCCGGCGCGGCCGCAAGCCTAGTAGCACAGCCCCCGATCCTCGCTGTGAATGCTCTAGGGCACGGCGCCGGCCGAGGGCGCCGGTGCGCCCGTCGTTCCGGAGTCAGCGGCCGGGCCCGCGTCGCTCGGGCTTGCACCAGCACCGCTAGCCGGCGCTGCCGCTGGCTGAACCGGCTTCTGAACGTGCAGCTGTTCCAGACGCTCACGATCCTCCAGCGCGAGGTTCTCATTGCGGGTTCGCTCCAGCTGCGTAAACGGCTCAGCTTCCCTCAAATGCGCAAATAGGCCCTGGTGCAGATATCGATCCATGACCTCAGCATTCAGTTTGGCAAGCTGGACGTTGCGGTCAGCACACTCGGTCAGTGCGCTCCGGCTCTGCTGCAGCTGCATCTGCAGCTGCGATCGCTCGCCCTCCACGCCGCGCAGCGATGTTGTGGTCTCGCGGAAGCGTGCGATCAGCTCGAGCATCTTCGCCTTGCTCTGCTCGAGCTCCTTCATCGCACCCTGGTGCGCGGCGTTAAGAGCGGTTAGCTGGGTCTGGGCGCTACCTGCCCCGGCCTTGAGCGTCGCGAGCTCCTGCTGCAGGGACTTGAGCTGCTGCCGTGCCTGGTCCAGATCCTTTTTCAGTTTGCTGTTGTCCGCCTGCAGCTGCGTGCTCTGACTCATCGCCTGCTGGTACTGCTGCAACAGCTGCGCGCTGGGGCCACCACCACTCCGCTCGACCTGCGCCACGGCGGGCGCGGCCAGCATCACACCAATGCCGAGCCAGGCCAAAGAAAGAAGGTGAGTGTTATTCACGCCTGCTCTCCCGTCAGAAGCGCGTGTTGAGGTCAAGCTGCAGAATGTCCAGGCCGTAGCGCGGCCCGTCGATCTCGTTGCCGCTCATGTAGCGCAGACGCAGCCAGACGTCAGGCGCCAGGCCCAGATCGGTGCGGATGGTGTAACCCTCGGTATTGGTACCGCCTTCGTGAAAGTCCGCGTCGGTCCAGGCATCAAGCACCGCGTCGCGGCGTACGTAGCGATAACCAAATCGCACCATCCAGTCCCAGCGCGCGCCGATGACCGGGTCGCCATAACCGATCTCCCCCACATAGCCGATGTCCTCGGGTTTGGGCATCGTCTGCTGCGCCAACGTCTCGACTGCGCCCTCGTTGTAGCCAATGTTCCGGACCGCCTCTGCATTCAGCACCAGCGCGTGCCTGCCCAATGCCAACTGATAGGCTGCGGCCAGATCGACCAGCCGGAAATGAGCCGCCAGCGCATACAGATTGACCGTCGGATCGGTGCTGTTGGCAATATCAAAATAGGTATTACCGGTGCGTATGAATGCCGGCGCCGTATAGTTGAGCAACGTCGAGTCGGGCGCATTTTCTTTGCCCGTCACGTCGAGAAAGTCATAATAGGCGCCTGCAATCTGCAGCTGCTGTTGACCGTCAGCCCAGCGCAGCTTGGTTCCCAGCTGCGCGCCTACCAGCCACTTGTTCTCCGCCGGCGCGGTGGGCTGATCCAGCATCGGGAAGGCTCCGGTACTCACATAGAGTTGCGTGCCGTCCGGATCGGCGGCGTCACTCAGGTTGAAGCGCCAGGTACCAGCCACACCTTCGAAGGTCAGATCACGCGCGTAGACCAGCTCGGTCGGCGTGAACCAGGGGTCGGTAAACCGCCCGCCGATAGCGCTCATCCAGCCCGGCTGACCCGGCGGCAGCGCATCCCAGCGGATATAGGCCTCATCCAAGCCCACGGTGTACCGGCCGCCGTAGGTGCCCAGCGTCTGGCTGGCCGACCCGGGATCCGTCAGCGAGCCCGAGGCCAGCCGAATTCCCGCGGACCAGTTCGGCGTGAGCGTGGCCTCCAGCCCGAGACGCGCACGCAACCGGAACCGATCGCTGCCCTCAGTCGTATTGAGGAACGGATCAGCCGTTTTGGCGATGCCGCCTGCCGTATTGATGGCTTGGTAGTTAAGTATCTGGTCGTACGAGTTGTCGGCAGCCATCAAGTCGGCCTGTCCACGAAAGATCACATCGCCGTACAGCCTGGTGCGCGAGAGCCACTCCGGCAGCGCCGCCGGCACGCCCCATTTTTCCAGCTTGGCCTCGTTGACGACATCGGCCACCACCAGCGGCTTGACCTGCTCCTCGACCTGCTTGCTGATCTCATCCTTCACGATTTGCGGCACATACGGCACTCGTACCGCGGTCTCTTCCTCTTTCTGCTCTGCCTGGTTCTTCGCCAGCGCCGCCTGCGCGTCGCTGGCCGCTTTGTCCTGCGCCTGCTTGACCATCGCCTCGGCCTGCTCGCGGGTCAAAACGCCCTTGTCGACCAGCGACTGCAGCAGATTGACCACAGTGTTGCGCAGCACCTCGAGCGATTCCTTCTCGGATGTGCTGTCCGCCGCCTGCAGCGCAGGGGCCAGAACGAGTAGCGCCGCCGCTCCGAGCGCAGCCAGCCGTTTTCTTAAAGACATTCGACCCATGCTCCTGAAAATTTGGGATACCGCTACGATCGCTGAACGATCTTTATGGATGCGAGCCGCGGAAATTCGATCGGCGGCGCTTCATCAACGTGCACCGAGGTGCCTGAGAGATCCGCAGCGATGCAACCGTCCAGCTGCCGATCGCCCGTGCCCTGCAGGACCTGCTCGATCCGCAGTGCACCGTCGGCCTGGATCTGTATTCGCAGCTCCAGTGTGAAGCGCTTGGCATGCAGGCAGTTATCCTGCGACAGCCGGTCACTGATCGCGGTCTGAATTTTCTTCTGATACCAGGCAAACACCGCGCCGCCGGTGCCGACCAGATCGGCGCCGCCTTTACGTGCCGCCAGCCCGAAGGCATCGCCGCCCGCGCCGCCCTCGGCATCAATGCCCAGTTGCTGCTGGGGTGCTGGTGTGTTATCCGGCGTGGGATCCGGTTCGTTCTGGGGTATCTGCTCCGCGAGCTTGTCGGGCGGTGGCGGGGGTGGCTGATCCGGTGGCGGCGGTGGCGGGCGGATGACGGTGATGGTCTGGACGACTCGCTGTGGCTTCTGCTCCTTGCCGGATAGCATCGTGCGGATGAACAGCACCGCGCCAACTAGGAGCAGCACCAGCACGAGGCCGCCCACCGCGAGCGGCGCAAATTGCAGAGCGCGGCGGCGGTCCATCGCCAGTGTCCTATTTGACGATCCGCTGGGTCACGAGCCCCAGCTGGGTAATGTCTAGCCGGCCCACAAGATCCAAGACATCAATGACCTTCTGGTACTGCACGGTCGCGTCACCCTTGATGATGACCGGCAGGTTGGGATTGGCTGCCTTGTACTGGCGCAGCAGGCTCTCCAGTTCGACGAGTGTCACCGGCAGCGTGTCCAGGTAAATGGTCCCGTCGCCAGTTATCGTAATGGCCTTGGTCTGCGGCTTGGCCAGCGTCGGAGCAGCACTGGCCTTCGGCAGATTGACCTTGATCCCCTGTACCGTTGCGGTCGTCATGATGATGAAAATGATCATCAGCACATACGCCAGATCGAGCATCGGCGTTATGTTGATATCGTCATAGACGTCTTTATCGCCGCCGTCGACCGATCCGGACATGTGCCGCTCCTTAAGGAATATTCCAGCTTATGGCTGCGCTAGCTGTATTGCTCGGCCAGGCGCGCCACAAACTCATCGAGGAACACGCGGTTATTTGCGGTCGTGGATTTGATACGCGTATTGAGCCAGTTGTAGCCAAACAGGCTCGGAATCGCGACGCTGAGGCCGGCCACCGTCGCAGCCAGGGCCGCGGCAGTGCCAGGGGCGATGGCGTTGACGTTGACATCGCCCGAGAGAGCAATCGCCGCGAAGGTGATCATCACGCCGATCACCGTGCCAAGCAGTCCGAGAAAGGGACCGCCGGAGATCGCAATAGTCAGCAGCACCATCTGCGAGGACAAACGCAGTTGCAGCCGCGTCAGCGTCGCGTCCATCGCGGCGCGAATCGCCTCAATGGCCTGTGGCGTGAGCGTCCTTATGCTCTGCGCCCCGGCAGCACGCCCCGGAACACGCTTTTGCAGCTCGGTAATCCCCCTATGGTAGAGGCTGTACAACGTCGAGGCCGCGTATTTGCCCTCATGCCCTACCAACATCGCGATGGTGGAAGAATCCTCCACCGGCGACTCTTGTTCGCTGGTATTCTGGTCCAGGGCGGCGGCATCCGAATCGCTGGCGAGCTTGTGGTAGTCGCGCAGAAACGCCACGTTGGCCTTCTCTACGCGACCGAGATAGAGCGCCTTGAGCACCATGATCGCGATTGCCATCAGCAGCATCGACATGCAGATGACGATCACCACCCAGCCATCCACCGTCAGGTTCCTGGCAATCGTGACGAAGTAGGAGCCCTGGCCACCACCCTCCTTCTGACCGTCGGCACCGTAGACGACTAACGACTCGGTGCTGCCCTGCGCATGGGCTACGGCCTTGATCCACTCCGGCGGACGCACCGCCTTGGTAACATTCAGCTCATCGAGCTCGCCGGAATAGAAATTGCTATTGGCACCAGAGGCGCCGACGGTGAGCACGCCGCCGATCTCCTGCAGCGTCACATTCGCCTGGCCGGCAACTGCGCCATCCACGTAGAGCGTCAGCACGCTCTGGCTGATGCTCAGGGTCAGCAGGTGCCAGTCGGCGCCCGACAGGTCTCCCTGGCTTTGCGTCACCAGGAGCGGTGTCGTGCCGCCGTTGTACCGGGCGAAGGCGCGCACGCCATCGATACCAAGCACCAGCTCGCGACCCTGATCGCTAAAAGACATCACATCGGCCTGCTTCTGCGGGCCGGCAATCTTCACCCAGGCGGAGGCGGTCAGTCCCTGATTGGGCAGCACCCGCAGGCTTGCGCTGGCCGGCACCGTGATGCTCTGGCTGCCGGAGAACTTCACGCCACCGGCGATCAGCGAGGTGGGCGTCAGCTCTGCGGTCGAGGTCGTCGCGTTGTTCTTGTAGGCCGTGGCATCCTTCGGCAAGCCGCTGGTCTCGGTGAATTCCATGACGAGCGCCTGATTGACGTCGAAGGTACCGGGCGCATCGTCGGCAGCCGCGGCGCTGCTGTTGCCGTAGTAGAGATAAAACTTGTCGGTCTTGGCGCCGCCAGTCAGCGCGGGCATATCCACCCAGATGTAAGCAAACTGGTTCTGCGGATCAAAGCGCTCGATATGGAACTTCAGCGGCGTCTTGTCATCCCCGGCGATTGCACGGAAGTCCGAGCCATCGGGCTTGAGGTCATTGAAATAGTTGAAGTTGGCGAGCGATAGACGCACCAGCACCGGTACATTCTGCGCCGAGCCTGCAATGTCCGCGCCAGACGCGCTCAGGTCGAAATCGATCTCCTTGCGATACTTCCAGTCACCGTTCCACCAGGTTCCCGCGAACGCGCTCAATGGCACGAGAGCGAACAGCAGAATAAAAAACAACTTCTTGATAGTCACCGTATCTTGCCCCAGCAGTCACTCGCCACACACACATGCGGCCAGTCGGAATTGGAATCGCCAACGTACTACAAACCAAAGGCGCATCTGCCGGCTGGCAGCGCCTAGGCTGTGTGGAGGCAGCTAGCTTGCCGCGCCGCGATGACGGTTACATGACACCGCAAGTTAGGCTGCGTGGCTCAGCAGGCCCCGTCGAGCGGTAGATATTCCGCGATGGCCGGGACCGCGAAACTCTGCGCTGGCATACCACGCTCGAAGCGGTCCCACATGACCTGATAGGCCGACTCGAGATGGCGGCTGAATCGGGTGGTATCAAACAGCGGACAAGTGTCGCGATTGCGCTCCAAACGCAGCCGCAACTGTTGCAATCGCTGTGGATCGAGGGCGAGTGCCGTCGCGAGCGCTTCGTATTCGCCCAAGCTCCCCGCAACAAGTTCCGGTAACCCTGCCGCCTGCAGCAGGCTGGCCCCCACGCGACCGGCAAATGCATCACCCTGGCAGGTCAGCACCGGCAGACCCGCCCACAGCGCATCACTACCAGTCGTGTGCGCGTTGTAAGGCAGCGTGTCGAGGAACAGATCCGCCCGCCGATGGCGGGCCAGGTGCTGCGCGGGCGCCAGCCTGGCGGCGAACACCAGGCGCGCCCGATCTACTCCGCGCAACCCGGCCTCGCGACGCAGGTTATCGGCCGCCGCTGCATTGTCTTCAAGTAGCCACAGGACGCTGCCTGGTATCCGAACCAGGATCCGCATCCAAACATCGAATAACTCCGGCAATATTTTATGGTTGTTATTGAAGCAGCAGAACACGAAGGCCTCGGCGGGAAGCCCAAGCTCCGCCCGATCCGGCGTAGTCGGGGCAATCTCACGCCGCCGATCGTTCACTTGGTAGCACTCCGGCATCCAGACCACCTGCTCGGCATAGTGCGCTGCCTGCTCGGGCGGCAGCACAATGGAATCGGCAATTACGTAGTCGATCGGATCAAAGCCCATGGTCCCGGGGTAACCGAGGTACTGGACCTGCACGGGGGCGGGACGGCAGGCGAGAATGCCAGTGCGGCTGTCGCCGGTGTGCCCCTTGAGATCCACGGCGATATCCACACCTGCGGCCCGCACCTGCTCAGCCGCTTCTGCGTCACTGCAGTTGCGAACATCGATGAACCGGTCGAAGGCTGCCTCCAGGCGGCGGCGCATCGGGCTGCCATCATCGGGGCCAAAAGAGACCCCGATGCACTCAAAGCGCTGGCGGTCGTGGCTTTCGAACAGGCCGGCCATCAGGATCGCCGTCGCGTGCTGGTGAAAATCGCTCGAGAGATAGGCGATGCGGATCCGATCAGCGCTTTTGTGGCTGCTGCTGCGGGCCCTGCGGGTCGAGGGTGGATATTGTTCGTCGCTGAATGTGCGCGCGCAACTCAACAGTAGCTGCGGTGACTCGCAGAGGTTGACCAGGATCAGGGGCGGAGAGGCACTCTCGCCGAGTGTCACCTGGCGCAGGATTCCCGCGCGGCGAGTGGTAAATTCACGCCACTGGCATGCCGCAAGTGCTGTGCCTAGCATCATGCCGGGCAAATTATTCCGCTGCGGTGCCAGCTCCTCGACACGGGCGTACGCGCCGAGCGCCTCCTCGAAACGCCTGAGGGCCGACAAGGCGCCGGCGTGCAGGTAGTGCACCTCGGCCAGCGAAGGCTGCAGCGCCAGGGCCCGCTCGCAGCACTGCCGTGCCTCCTCGGGCTGGCTCTGCGCCAGTCTGAGATCCGCCAGATTGCTCCAGGCCTCGGCGCAATTGCCGTTGTGTTGCAAGGCGCTCTCAAGGGCCCGTTCCGCCTCCTCGAAATGGTGCTGGACGCGCAGTACCGCGCCCAGATTGCTGTGTGCTTCAGCCAGCCCAGGTTTGATCTCGATTGCGCGTCGGCAAAATTGCAGGGCCTCCCCGAGCTGATGGAGGCGCAGCAACGCCGGCGTGCAATTACTGTAGGCCCGCGCGCTATCCGGTTCGATCACAAGCGCCCGCCGATAGCTGGCCACCGCCTCTTCGTATCGTGCGAGCCGCTGCAGCACGTCACCGCGACTGATCCAGGCGCGTGAAGAATTCGGCAGCAATTGTAGCGTCCTCTCCAAGCTCAGCAGGGCCTCGCGGTTCCGCCCACATCGAAGCAGCGCATTGGCACAGTTCTGGTGAGCCTCGGCCAGCGCCGGCTGCAAGGCCACAGCCCGTTGATAGTGCTCGACCGCTTCGCTGAAGGCACCCATCAGGTGCTGCGCATTGCCGAGATTATTGTGGGCGATGGCATAGCCAGGATCCTGCTCAATCGCCAGCGCAAAGCTGGCGCGCGCCTCCTCAGTCCGTTCCAGTCGTAGCAGCGCCTGCCCCAGGTTGTTGTGGGCGCGCGCACTGCCGGGCTCGATTTCGAGAGCACGGCGGTAGCTGAGCGCTGCCTGCGCACAATGGTCGGCGGCCATCTGCGCTTCGGCAAGCCGGCGCCATGCCGCGGCGTCGTCGGCGCGCAGCAGAATCAGGCGCTCGAGACACTGCAGCGCCCGCTTAGGCTGGGCGGTGGTCGAATACATCTCGGCCAGCAGGCCGAGCGTCTGCGCATCCTCCTGCTCTCGCACGATGGCTTCGCCCAATCGCAGCGCCTGCTCGGCATTACCGCTGCGCCACAGCGCCCGCATCTGGTCCGCGCGCGCATCGAGCCTGTTGATAGCGTTCATTGGCAACTTACTTCTCCACCTGCATTCAAGCCTCAAGACTATTGATGTTGCTGGCGCTTGAGGCAGGCCAGATCATCGGGTTTGCAATTTTCCTCACCCAGGCCGGTGACAAACACATCGAGCCAGCTTAAGGCCGCTTGCGCCAGCGGCGCTGATTGCGCGCCATTCGAGCCCTCTTCCATCGAGGCGCCGGCGCTGGTGCTTGCCGAGCTAGCGGTAGCCGAAGCACTGGAGAGCGACGCGCTGAGATTGCTCACCACCGATGGCACGCCGGCGGCGCTTCCGCCAAAATTGATATTGCCGGCGCCGGTGACGGTCACCGCCGCGATGTTGATGTCACCGGCCGCACCAATACCGGCATCGCCGGCATTAACCGAGCCGACCGGCGCAATCAGATCGACGTTGCCTGCCGGCTCAGAGGGGCTGGTCTGAATGGTGCGGATGCCGCTTCCCGCCACGGCCGCGTTAAACACCAGCTGGACGTTGCCCTGCGAATCGACCAGATAAGTCGGCGGCGGCAGCGACAGAGACGATTTGGCGCCGTTGCCCGCATCGATATTGCCCTCTTCGGACCACACCAGAATGTTGCCACCGCCGAGGGTGAATATGCGGGAGGAGTTGACGTTCACGTCGCCCTCCGAGTAGACGTCCACGTTCCCCGCGCCCTGCGCGACGATGCCAAGCTCCGAAGCAGACTTCGGCGAGCCGACCAGCGAGGCGGGCGGATTGGCCAGGCCAACGTTAATCGAGCCGCCCGGCACCAGCAGCGAAATGTCCCCTCCCGACAGCGTATAGATCCGGCTGTAGGTCAGATCCAGATCGCCGTTATAGGGATTGGTGGCATTGCTGGCACTGCCGGTCGGGCTGCCGGGAAACAGCGCACTGATGGCTGTGTAGCCGCGCGTGTAGCCCAGCGCCGGAGTCTGGTTCGCCTCAAGTCCGGACTGGTTCAGCTCGTTGAAAAACACCTGATCAATAAACGGCAGCTGCGCATTCTGACCCAGAGCGGAAAACGCCGCGTCCGCCTGGGCAGTGCTCAGATTGCTCAGGCCCGTCGTCGATTCCACGTAGCTCACCAGCTGCTGCTGGTAGCTGGCCGATGGCGCGATGATCTGCTGGTAGAAGGCCGAGTAATCGGGGCTCTGGGCCAAGCCGGCCATCATCGTGATGCTGGCTCCCGCCGCGCTGCCGAGGTTGGCATTCAGATCTGTTCCGACCGTAGCAGCGCCCTGCGAGAAGCCTAGGTTGATCTGGCCGCCCGCCAGGATATCGAGCTGCCCTGGGCCGCCCACCTGCACGGTGCCAGGCGAAACGATCACGACGCCGTTATCGCCATAGGTCTGCGGGTCCATGAAATTTCGCCCGGCATAGATCAGCGTGAGATCCGTGGGGGTGAGGTTCTGTCCGCTGTACTGCAGATTGACGATGTCGCGCCCCGCCTCGATATCGCTGGCCTTCGGTACCGACAGCGCCAGATCATCGATGTCCCGCCCGGCCACAATCGATGCCGGCGTGGCATCACCGACATGCCAGTTGCCAAAGAACAGATTGCTCAGCACATTGCTGTTGGACAGCCGGTCGATTTCGGTGAGACCTTGAGCCTGCGCCGAGGCCACGGTAGGCACCAGCGTCGCTGCCGCATCCGACATCGCGATCAGATGGCCACCACCCTCGATGTCCTGTCCGGCAAACAGCTGCAGTTGCCCGGTCGCCGACGGGTAAAGGATCGTCGAGAAATCGGTGCCCCCAAGCTCAAGATTGGCATTCAGCGCCAGCAGGCGCAGCGTGGCCGGGTAAAAGCTCAGTCCAGGTAGCGAGGAACTGGCGGCCGCAGGCCCGACCAGCAACGAAAGGCTTGCCAGCTGATCGTTGAGCGTCACATCCCCGGCACTGCTCTGGGCGCTGAACGAGGAGTTTGGGCCGTACGTGAAGAATCCCTGCGCCTGCCCGGCGCCGGCCGTAATCTCCGGTTGGCTCATCGCGGTGGGGTTCAATATGCCATCGACCCTGATCGCCCCTTCCGCCCACAGCGACAGCTGGGCATCGCCGAGGTTGAACACTGAACCCACGGCCCTAGTCGCCGCGCCGCCCACGCTGCGCGACAAATTGGAATCGATTGCCCCGCCGGCATTGAAGGTGCCGGTACCGTTTGCGACAAAAAACTGGCCGGTCGTGATGTTGGCGCCAGCGTCGAGCGTCATGCCGCCGCTCGCAATGTGCGATTGCACGCCGTTAATGAGCAGTTCGCTGTCAGCGACGGCGGCCGAAACATTCACGATGCTGCCGGCCGCCTGGATGCTCAGATCGCCACCCCCAAAGGTTGCCACACTCCAGGGGTCGGCCCCGAAGGCCAAGACATTGATGCCATATTCTCCCAGACCTGACTTGACGGTCCGCAGCTGCCAGGTGGACACGCCCTCGACCAGCGGGGTACCGAGCACGTCCCCACCGGCGCTGATGAGCACATTGCCACCGTCATTCGCAAAGCTCATCGTGCCGATCTGGCCGTTGCCAAGCCGCACGTTGGTATTGGCTCCGGCGAGCAGGCCGGTTGCAAAAGCGGTGGCGCCTGCCCCGAACTGCACGTCGCCGGCAGCGACCAGATCAATGGTCCCGGTGCCGGTCACCACACTGGCACCGGCCCCGAGGCTCAGACTCGGGCCGGCGCGGCCAGCGCTGGAGAGGAGCGTCGCGAGCGGGTTGGCGCTGCTCAGATCGGCGCCGGCTACAAATCGCAGCGAGGAAGATGGCGTGCTCAGCAGCGTCGCGCCTTCGATGCCGTCCGAGATCTGACCGTTGATCGCAATGGAGCCTGTGGCCTGCACGGTCAGGTCGATCGGCGCACCCAGCTGCAGCGCGTTGAGATCGAGTGCCTGTGAGAGCGTCAGATTGCTGCTGGCCTGCACGATCACGCCGGGCTCGAGCACTTCGGTGGGGCCACCACTGAGCTGGAGCCGCGCCGGCAGACCGCCATTCGCGTTCACCTGGCCGAGGTAGCTGCCCACTTCATTCTGTATCGGCGTGAAGTTCGCCGTGAAATCGGCATTGGACTGAATCGGCGCCAGCACGGGCTCGATGGTGATTTGCCCGACGCCGCTGACATTCGAGCCGATGGCCGTGATGGCGACATCGCCTGTTCCGACCAGGGCCGGTGCGCGTAGCAGCAGGTTGCCCATCTGCGCCTGACCGCTGGCCGAGACGAGGCTGCCACTGATGAGATTGAGCGAGCCACTGACGCTGGAGAGCTCGACGTCACCGCCCACGCCGGCGCTGCCACTGCCGTTTGCCTGCAGCACTCCGGTGGACTCAAGCGTTAGATTGCTGCCGGCGAACAGCCCGATGCTGCCGCGCAGACCAGCCCCGGGCGCGCTCAGCGTACCGGCGATGTCAATCGAACCGCTATCAGCGGTCAGCGTGATCCGGTTAGCCGTCAGGGTCGAGCCGGCAACGCTGTCCAGATCACCGTTTTGTACCCGCACGGCAATCTGCTCCGTGAAGCCACCCTGGCTCAGGACCGGCACGAGCGCCGGCAGACCGCCGGCGAGCTGTCCGGCCTGAAGCGTGAAGCTGCCGCCCGTCGCACCGCTGGCAGCACTTCCGCTTAACGTGCCGGCGAGCGTCACAGTGCCTCCGCCGCTGATCGTCACGAATCCCGCGGGGGACTGTCCGGCCCCTGCGACGCTGACTGTTGAGCCACTCGTCAGCGCCAGGCTGCCACCAGCGCTCAGATTAACGAAGCCACCGGCAGCACCGATCGATTCTCCAACCGCCGTGACCGAGATACCGCCGGCATCGATGACGGCGCCCGCATTCACCGCCAGGCCCGATGCCGCCTGCAGGGCGATCTGGCCGCCTGGAACCACGATTGACCCGCTGTCCTGAATGTCAGCGGCTGAGATCGTCAGGTTCCCGCCGAGCGACGCGGTCAGCGCGCTGGGGGCCGCGGCCGTACCCAGCTGCTGGATCTGCAAGGTCCCGGAGCTGCGCAACGCCGCCACCGCGCCACTGCTGGCTGTCATCTCGGGGGCTGCAATCGTGGCGTTGCCTCCGATCGCCAGAGTACCGGAGCCTACGCCGATGACCTCGAGCGATGCCTGCACCGAGGTCGCGCTATTGCCGTTCAGGGCGAGGTTTCCGGCGCCACCAAACTCCACAGTGTTGCCGAGGAACTCGAGCGTGCCGCCACCCGCGTTCGCCGGGACCGCCGTAGTACCAGTCCCGTGCAGGACCAGGAACTGTCCGCCGAATTCAGAACTCCCACCTGCCAGATTGTTGATCGAGACGGCACTGAGGGTCAGCGAGCTGAGGCTCGGACTCGTCGCTGACTGCCCGATGCCGAGCCTCACCGGCGTGAGTAAGTCGATCGCACCGGCGCTGCTCAGCCGCACGGCACCGGCGGACTGCAGATCCGACTGCAATGCGCTGTTGATCTGCAGCGTGTCGGTCGAAGTGCCGCTGCCGACGAAGGCGATCGAGTCGGAGGCCAGCGACCAGCTGGCGCCTGGAGCGTTAATCGAGCCGGCCACCGCGACACCGCCCGGCGCATCCAGCGCCACGGCGCCGCGCGTATTCAGCGTTGCGCCATCTTCGATCGTGATCGTGCCTGCAGCGCTGGCGACCGCGGCTGGCCGCAGCGCGATCGGTGTCGCCAGATCCGACACGGCCAGCAGCGCCGCGCCGCTGGCTCCGGCGCCGCTCACTGTCAGGTTAAGGCTACCGGGCAGGGCTGTGAGGGCCTTGCCCGAGGCACCGGAGCTGGAGGACACGTTGGCGCCCGCCTGCACATCAATCGATTGATCGGCAACTGCCAGCACCTGCCCGGCCACCAGCTGGGCGCCACTCGCAAAGGTTACCGAACTTGCCGTGACATCGATTGAATTGCCATCGGATGAGAGGACGCCGCCCAGCACCAGGTTGCCCGCATTCCAGCTCGTCAGCACCGGCGCGGCAATCGTGACGCCAGTGCCGCCGCTGCTCTGCGTGTTCGCGACCACCGTCAGGCTGTCCTCTCCGGTGGTGTACAGATCGACCGTGGCGCCGAGACCGCCGGTGGCGCCAGCGCCGTCGACGGTAGCCAGCGCATTCAGGGAACTGCCCACGCCAATCAGCAGGCTGCCGGCATTTGCCGGCAGGTTGGCGGCACTCTGGCCGGCATTCGTAGCCGCGGTGGCAAAAAAGCGCGAAGCATCGCTGATGCTGTAGTCGGCCAGCGACTGGGCATAGTTCTGCGGATAGATGGCAAAGCCGGTGTACTCCGAGGTGGCGCGCAGCCCGGTGTTCCCGAAGGTCAGATACCCAGCCACGACCTCGCCACCGTTGCTGAGCGTGCCCAGCACGCCAGGCGTCGTGCTCTGGTAATTGCTCTGCACCTGAATCAGCATTGCACCCGGCAGCAGCGCATCACGGGCCGGCAGCAGCGGGTACACGCCTGCGGCAAGTCCCGCGACGCCACTCAAATAAACGCTGGCGCCTGCGCCCACCGCAGAGCCGGTGAATTCCTGCTGATCGTAGGCCGCATACTGGCCCGCGGTGGACGGCAGAATTGCATAGTAGCCGGCTGCGGCAGCGTTGCTCTGGCTGAGCGCATCCACTGAGCCGCCGGTCCCGGGCACCCACTCGTAGGCCTGCAGATCCCCGCCTCCGCTGACGTTGATGGTCGCGCCGCTGGCCAGCGTGACCTGTGGCGCGCTCAGCGTGATCTGCCGGGCCGGCACGCCAGTGACGGCCGTCGTGGTATTGCCTGCCGCGTAGAGCCACTCCTGCTGATCGAGTGTCGTCTGCCCGTAGGGAACGAGTGAGCCTGCAGCACTGACGGATGTCACGCTGCCAGAAAGCAGTGCGAGTGAGTCACTGGCATTCAGCGCGATCTGCCCGAATGGGGCCACCAGGGTGCCACTGCTGCTGATGTCGGCCGCGTTGACGGTCAGCGATCCGGCCGCGGACAAGGGCATGCCGGGCGAAGCACTGGTCTGGCCGAAAGTAACGCTGCCGCCGGCGTCGTTGATTGTGTACTGCGTATTGGTTGCCGGGTAGACACGGGCGGCATCGACAGTAAGGCTGCCCGTCAGATTCAACGTGCCGGACAACTGATCGGCGGCGATCGGCTCGAACTGCACATCGCCGCTGCTGTTCAGGGTCGCGCTCTGCACACCCTGCAGCGAGGTATTACCTGCCAGCACGATCTGCTGACCGCTGATTGCCAGAGATCCGGTGCCGGCGCTCGATGGCTGCAACGAGCTCAGCTGCTGGCTATCCTTGAGGAGGACGTAGGGTGCACTCAGTGAAGCCTGCACGCCCGCACCGACCGAAATCACTGGCGCATCGAGGCTGATTTCCTGGGAAAGCGCCAGCGGCTGGTTGCTGGCCAGCGCAATGGAGTTGTCGGCCTGAAGCCTGAACACGCCAATCCCGGACTGCTCGAGCTGTGCGATGCCGAGGATGGCCTGATTTTGATTCGAGGCCGACGCCGCCGCCCCGGCGGTGCTCGATACGAGCGTGATTTGATAGGGCGCGGCAGGGAACGGCGTCGCGGAGCCCGGTGGCTCGCTAGTCAGGAACGAGTTGCTCAATTCCAGCGTCAGCGACCCGGCCTCCAGCGCGCCGGAGGCATTCTGCCCCGCCCCGGCCGACAGGTTACCCAGCAGCGACACCGACTCCACCGAACCGACCAACAGCGCGCCGCCCGCGCTGCCCACCGTCGTGCGCTGGTAGCCGCCGCTGCCTTTGGTCTGCAGTTCATCGAGTGAGGCGCTGCTTCCGGCAACGTTAATCAGCGAGCCGGCATCCGTGATCACCTCACCGCGATTGGCGATCAGATTGACACTGCCGCCACTGAGTACCGTTCCCAATGGCAGGCCTAGGCTGTTGATCTGGGGGACCAGCGTGCCGCTGACGTCGATGACTGCCTGCGGACCGAGCTCGATCCTCTGGCTGGCCAAGAATCCCTGATCATTGGTGTCCGGGGAGGCGATCTGTACGTTGACAGTACCGGCGGGCGCGCTCAGCCGGCCACCGATCAACACGCTGCCCTCGCCGATCAGATTGATCGTGGAATTCGGGGCTGCAACAATTTGCGCACCTTGCTGAACGTCCAGATCGCCAATCACGGTCGTTGACGGATCGGTCACGGCAGCGGGCGTTACAGCCAGCGTCACTGTGAAGGGCGTCGACTGCGCCTCGGGTAGCATCTGTGCCACAGCGAGTCGTTGAATTGAGCCGCCGGTGGCGTGCATCTGATAGCCTGCCAGCAGCTGCAGGGACTGACTCTGGGCATCGATCACAGTCCCCGTGGCGACTGTCAGCACATCATTCGAGGCAGCGCCCGGCGTGACCGGCGCGGTTGCCGTCAGATTCACGGTGGAAAATCCGTCCGAAGAAAACAGCGGCGCACCCACAACGAACGGCACCCCGGGATCCGTCAACGTGTCGATGCGCTGGGCCGCCGCCCAGCTGCCGTTGCCCGTGGCCACTTCAAGGCTCGGCGCGTTCAGCGTGAAGGTCCCGCCCGCCGCACCCTGCACGCCAAAGCCCTGCAGGGTATCGGCATTGCCCACCTGCAGAGCCGACTGATAGGGCGCCGCATCCAGCGTGATTCGCCCGCCCACGCCGCCTGTAACCGAATTATTCGCCTGCACCCACGCGCCACCGTTGGCGAGCAGACTGACGTTATCGCCAAGCACCAGCTCGCCGCCCGCAGTGGTCGGCGAGTAAGCCGAGCTCAGTGATAGCGTGATGCTGCCGCCGTTCTGATAGGTTGCACCCAGCGAGACCGGCGCCGCCTCGGGCGAGTCATTGGTCCATTGGCCGCTGACGTTCAGCGTCACGCCGCTGGCGACATCAATTCCCAGGCGCGGCTCACTCGCGCTCTGGTAAACGGCGCTCAGCGCATTGAGCAGCGTGATGCTGCCGCCGAGAGCCTGGATGTCTGAGCCGATCGAGATTCTGGGCGCCACGATCTGCAGCGAGCCGCCAGCGCCTAGATCAAGCGGCAGGCCCTGCGGCAATGTCACTGAGCCGTCGCTGTAGATCTGCGTGTTCGCAAAGCCACCGCTGCTGATGTAAGCGGTCGAGAGCTGCAGCGGCACGACCGGCAACGGCGTGCCATCAGGGATACTCACCGGTGTCGGACCCGGCGTGAATTCGACGGTGGGCGCGAAGAAGTAAGGCAGTCCGGCCGAATTGGCGGCCGCGGATGGATCGCCGATAATCAGTGTACCGCCGGTGGCCATCGCCGCTGCGCCGCTGGAAGGGAATACGCCGTTGTTGGCCGCGAGCGCCGCGAAACTCTCCGCGGGTATCTTCGCCGCGCCGCGCTGGTAAGGTCCATTGACCGCCGAGCCCAACAGCGTGCCCTGCAGCGCCATCGCCGGTGCGGCAAAGCTCACGGTACCGGCAGAAAAGCCCTGTGTATAACCGGACTCATAGGTGCTCAGGCCCGGCGTGGGCTGCGTGATCTGGACACCAAAGCCGTTGTAGGTCTGCGTGAAGGTGGGGTTGAGTACGCCAGTGTAGGTGAGCGACGGATTGGCGGTCACGATGTTATAGCTCCGGCCGTTGCTCGCAACCAGCTCGGAGGTCTGCACGACGCCACCGGCATAGTTCCATTGGCCACCGGACACGTTGATCGTCGCTCCGCTGCTGACGACGATATCGCCCTCGGAACTGAAGTTGGCTGACCCGCCAGCCGAAGTCCGCTGTTCAATATTTTCCTGCACGCCCTGAAGCGCAGACTGCCAGGAAGCATCACTGATCAGTTCCGGGCGCCCGTCACGCATATCAACTATAACGGTCTGGCCATGCAGCGCGCCCGCGCGCTGCTGCGGGTCATCTTCAAGCTCGTTGGCACGCAGCTGTATCGAGAGCAGATTCGCCGACATCGGCAGTTCGGCGACCGAGCCGGCCAGGTCGATACCGGTGCCCGAGGCGATCCGGATTTGCGCGGCCGAATTACCCTCGGTCTGGATCCCGACATCGGGATCGGCAGCAGCCACAACCTTCAGCGTTCCGCCCGGCGCTGTGATCTGGCCGCCGGCAATATCAACCTGCTGGCCGAGCAGTGTGATGCTCGACTGCACCTGCGGCTGGGCCGCCACCGCCGTGCCCTGACTCGCATCCGGCAGGATGTCGATCTGGCTGCTGGCGCCGATCGAGAGCGTGCCGCCCTGCGTTGAACACAGCAGTTCGCCGGTCTGGCAGCCAAGGCCTGATCCGTCGGCCGCGGTCAGCACCACGGAACCGTTGGCGGAAACGGCCGTCGTCGCCGATAAGCGGCCATTCTGGTTCACGGCGTAGCCGATCAGCGAGACGTTGCCGCGAGGTGCAGAGATCACGCCTCCGGCCTGATTCGTCACCGTACCATTGCCCGTTACCGCGACAATCAGGCCGCGCAGTGATGGATCAGAGCTGGCGGCCAGATACGCCGATTGGCCGGCGGCCAAGATGACCTGGCCGTCAGGGGCCGTCAGCGTGCCACCATTTATTACGTCTTGTCCGGCCAGCAGCAGCCGACCGCCGTCTGCAGCGGTGATTTGGGCACCTGGCTGCACCAGCACCTGCACCGGCTGAACATTACCGTTGCCATCCAACACCGGGTTGCCCGAGGAATCGGTGACGTATTGCCGGCCATCTGATGCCAGGGCCGGGAGCGGTGGGTACTGGGCGATCTGTGAAAGCAGTCCTGAATTGAACTCCGCATCGCCGCCGTATAACCCTAGCGAGGAAGCCATCAGGCCGGCCACGTTGACGGTAGCATTCGAGCCGAACACAAAGCCGTTCGGATTGATCAGATAGACCTGTCCATTGGCGGTCAGTTCCCCGAAGATACTGCTCGGGCTTTGCTGATAGATCTTGTTGAGCGCGATCGCGGTCGAGCTCGGCTGCACGAAAACGACTTTGCCATCGGCGCCGATGTTGAACGAAGCCCAGTTCAGGATCGCCTGGTTAGTGCTCTGCGTAACGGTCAGCGTGTTGCCCGACTGAGTAGCGCGCGCCTGTCCCGAAGTCACAAAGCCGCCCGGCGCGGTCGTAAAGCCAGGCGTTGGGTTGCCGCTGCAGTTGCCTACAAGGCACGGCACCGGCAGCTGCCCGCCGGCCACGGCATGGCTGCCAGGCAGTGCGGCACCCAGAGCCACCGCCCCGACGACCGCAGTGGTCAGGAATCGGCCGTGCAACGCGCTGGGATTCATGCCTTCACCTTAGTTCAGTCGTGTTACGGTTTGGTTGAGCCGGCCGACTCAGAACGAGCCTTTCATATCAAACAGAAGCCGAGATTCGTGCCTCGCCGTATGGGGTCCGGGCATCAGCGGCTCGGCCCAGGTGAGAGTCCCCGTCACGTTCTGGCCGGGCAGGAGGTCAAGGCCTGCGCCAATACTGTGCAGATTCGTGAGGTCGGGCTCGCCGGGCAGCGCGTCAATCGAACGGCTCTGAGCGGCATCAAAGAAAATGAAGGCGTCGCCCCAGCGCTTGGCACCGCGCACCCAGCTCGGGGACTGCAGCTGCAGCGTGCCCTTGTACCCGCTGTCGGCGAGCACCTCCGCCTCAAGATAGCCTCGAACGCCCTGCGAGCCGGCAAAGGACTGCTGTTCGTAGACAACCAGCGGCTCGAGGGCTTCCTGTCCCACAAGGCGCAGCGTCAGCTGCAGGCCGGCCGGCAGCGGGGAGCTGAACGACATGTCCCAGTGCAGGTAGGCGTAATTGCCGCGCGCTTCAAAGCGGCTGCTGTCAAAGTCATAGGCACTGTTGGTTGGACCGCGCGGCCCGACATTCGCAGCCACATCGACGCTCCCGGACTCCAATGGCTGGCCCGACGCTGAGAGCCGCTGCCACAGCCCCGCGTAGCTGAGCGAAAGATTAACGTAAGTCATCGGCTCGATCTGCGCGCCGATGCCGGCCAGATTGATCGTGTTGTGAAAGTGCTTGTAGTCCAGACCTGCCGTCAGCGATTGCAATTCGCCAACACCCTGGAACATCGGCATCAACAGGCGCGCGCTAACGATCTGGCCATCGCCCAGCACCCCCAACGTACCGACCGTCACCACATTGCTCGAAGAATTGGTAAAGCTGACGCTCGGGCGCACTCCAGCTCCGAGTGGATGAAACTCATAGTTCAGGCTGAGCACAGCGACTTCGCTGGGCTTCTGCGGCGTGGTGGTGAATTGCGCTGCGATACTGTCGAGCTCTTCAAACAGATTGCTGTAGCTGAGCGAGGCCGTGGCCCGCAACGGGTCCGTATCGGCTGTGTACTGATTGTCGAGCTCAAGACCGCCGTGCAGCGGCAGGTGATCATCGACCTTGAGTGCCAGATCCATCGTCCCAGGGACCGGGCCGGCCTTCAGCACCGGGATCACGGAGCGATCAGCGCTCTGCGAGTTCGCCGCCGTCAGCTCATTCTGCAGCTCGCTGATCTTCGGGACCGTGCCCGGTTGCGTTGCCGGTAGTTCAGCCAACAGTTTGGACTCCGAGAAATAGCGCGCGCCGCTGATGGTGCGCTCGCGCAACTTGCCCTCGGTCACATGGAGCCGGACGATGCCGTCGCTCACCTCCTGGGGAGGTACGTCCACAAATACCGTCGCGTAGCCCATGGCGTGATAGGCCACCTCCAGGGCCTCGCGCGCCGCGTCAATATCGGCGAAAGTCTTGTGGGGCCCAAGGCGCGGATACAGGACACCTTCGATATCGCGGTTCTGCAAGACCGAATTGCCAATCACCCGATACTCGAGGACTTCAAACTGCACCGCCGCTGGCGCAGCGGCCTGGGCTGCAGGCGCCTCGCTGGCGTCCGATTCGGCCGCCTGGGATGGCAGCGCCGTAAGCAGCAGACCTGAGAGCGAGCACAGGAAGAGAGCTAGTACGCGCACAGACGCTGCTGGCCGGAAGCGAGGCGGGAGCGGCAGGTTCTTATGAGTCATAGGCGCGGTGCAAACGATTGACGCCTCCGAATGGCGCAATTCCCCAATAGAAGACCGGCCCTCTCTTGCGAGAGGGCCGGCTGCTCCGGGTTCAGTCCCCGGAGATCAATGCGAACTTAAGTTGGACTTACTCAGTTCGTCTCACCAGGTACGTTGCAGCTGTCGCCCGAACGATGGTACGGATTGATATAGACTGCGTAGCTCTGCGTACCCTGAGTCAGCGGCACTGTTGGAGTGTTGCCGTACAGGTTCGGAACCACGTTGATGTCCTTCTGCGACGGCGCGTACGCGAGTGCGCCCATGCCGGTGGTACCGTCGACCAAGTAGCTCGCCAGCGCCGCCGAAGCGCCCGTGTTCGCTGGGTTGTTCAGCGCGGTGGCCTCGTACCAAAAGTCGTACTGTCCAGCAGCCGCAGCCAGCGTGCTCGGAACCGCGCCATTGAGCGTCGCCAGCACCAGATTGGTGAAGGCAGTGTTCTTTGGCGGCAGGAGGTTATCGATTGACGCGTAGGCAATCGAGCCAGGGGTCGTGTTGGCCAGCGTCAGCTCATCACCCGTCGAGTAGTTCAGCACCTCACTGCCGGGGCTGATGATGGCGTTCGAAGTCCCGCACTGGTATCCCAGGAAGTAGATGTTGGTCGCCGTGCGCGTGCCTGAACCCGGCTCGCGATCGACGTGGACAATACTCGCGCTGCTGGTGGTGATCGGCTTGCCAGTCAATGCATCCGGCACGTTGCCCCAGTCAGAATAGTTGCCGGACAGAATGTTGGCAGCTGATTCGCGGGAGAGATTGACTCCACTGCCGTTGGCTGAATTGAGCGTCAGGCCGCTGGTGTTCACCGCCAGGCCGAATACCTGCTGGATGATAACCGCTTTGGCAAGTCCCGCCATCTGCGTGGCTGTCGCCGTGCCCCAAACGCCCGGCGTGTAGTTGCTCGGGTAGTCCAACCCGGTCAGCTGCGCCGGCTCCACGTCAGTGATGCCCAGCATGACGACATCAGGGGTCACAGCGCCGGTCCAGGAGTCGCTGGGACCATTGGTCGCGGTCGTTCCGGTCACCGCGCACGTTCCGGTGGAGCCGGACGCAGTGCACGAGACGTCGGAGAGATTCAGGCGCTTGGGATGGTAGCCCGTGGCAATCGGCAGAGCGCCAACCACCGAACCGCCCTCAGAGCGATAGTAGAAGGTCACGATCGTGCCTGAGGCAATGCTGCCGACCGCATGCGCCAGCGCGCAGGAGTAGGCGAAGAAGTTCTTGTTGCCCGTTGAGGAGATTGTCAGCTCATTGGCCGTGCCGCCACACAGATCAACGCCGATGGCATTGCCAACGGCAGTCTGCGCCGCCGAGGAGCCGGCAATGACGACATAGTTTCCCGCGGTGGTGGCTGTAATCGCCTGCGCCAGGCTCGGCACCGCCGCGTAGGCGGCGCCGGAGGTGGTGGCGATGGCGACCGCCGCGGCAATCAGTGGATATCGCATGTTCATGATTCAGTCCTTAGGATTCTGATGGATTAATTCAATGACGAGCGTTCAGGCAGCCGCATAGCCAGCCGCAGAGCGCCGACGGCCGATGCCCGCCAGTCCGAGCAGGCCACTGCCGAACAACCACACTGCCGCCGGCAGCGGGACCGCAGTGACAGCCTCTAGCGTGCCGTTCGAGGTCACCTCGATGCTGCCGAAGTTATAGGTCTGCAGTATCCCGGTGCCGCCGTTGGCGGTGGCGCCGTACAGGGTCGCGGACTGCCCGAGTCCGACGCCTGCAGAATCAGCGCCCTGGCCGTACAGGTTGGTGCTGCCCGCACCCGCCGCGCCCTGCGCAGCACCCCACACGTTACCGGCGGTCGAACCGCTCGCGAATGAGTAGGACGCGCCGCCGGCGACATAGCTGCCCGCCAGATAGGCGACGTCACCCTGGAAGCCGTTGGCCCAGTTCTGCAGGTTCTGCAACTGCATGCTGGTCGTCAGGCTCGCCAGGCCGTTGTTCGTGGTCAGACCGGTGATGCCGCCGGCCTTCTTGTAGCCCGTGCCCGTGGAGCTACCCGGTTCGTTGATCGCCTCGACCGACCATTCGAGGGTCTGATCGGCCGTGTTGGCGGCATTGATGTAGTTGGTCAGCGCCGTGGTGGGACCAAAAGTGCCGCTGAACGAACCCAAGGCCGTGCTGTTGACCGCATTGGTCACGTACGCTGCCGGCACAGAACCCGAAGTGGCGTAGCTCGGCATCAGTGAAGTGATCGCGATTCCGGTGTCCTCGGCAAACGTCGTGCCCGCGGCTTGATCGGATACGAACAGCCACAAGTCTGCGTTGTCGCTGCTCGGCTGATTTTGTGCATGCGCCACAGTGGCGCCTGCAATGAGGGCCCCTGCGGCGGCAAAGCGAATTAGTTTCTTCATATATCGAAGGCTCCTGAATGTTTCACACGATGTCTTTAAAGTGGCGGTTACTCCCAACCGCGGCCACCCCTCTTTGAAAGATGCAACCACGAGCCCCGGTTCTCTGCATTCAAGTGCAGCCACTCCCCGAGGCCGGCAGAGCATGAGCGCGGGCCATTACTCCCCCGTGACTCTCATGTGAATTAATTCCATCACGGAAACCGTGATGTCATACATTTGCACTACCGACGCATTTCGCCGCGAAGACCTTTCCAGTGTTATTGGAAAATCAGGTCCTATAGCCTTGGCGCGCGCCACCGATCGAGAGCCCTCGCTCACTCAATCGGCACCGTGACGATTCGCGCAACGCCAGCGTGGACCACGGTGAGCGACAACGACTGTGTGGCCGAATCGAGTGCTTTGTGCAAAGCGTCTGCATTCGAGACGGCGACACCGTTGATCTCGGTGAGGACGTCACCTTCCTGCAGGCCATAACGGCGTTGCATCCGCTTCTCCGGGTGCAGCAGCATTCCGCTGCCGCCCGCGCTGCTGCTGAATTCCCCATCCAGGCCTCCGATGGCGGTCGCTGCCCGTGGCACCCCCACCGGGCGCGGGTCACTCTGCAGCTCATGCGGAGCACTGGCACTGGCGCGCGCGACGCCTGCGCGGCCGTGCCGCAGGCCACCCTCGCGCAAAAAACGCAGCGTTTCCAGGCGCCCGTTCAATTCCACGAGCACATGGTCGGCATAAACCTGGTAGAGCCGCCCATTCAGGCCCACCAGTGACACGCCAGTGTGATAAAGGCGCATTGGCTGGTCAGGCGAGGCCAGAATGGCAAAGCCGTCTCCTGGATCCGGACCGGCCAAGACCCCGGCCAGCAGCAGCGCTCCCTGAGCGTTCGGGGCATCGTCCAGATCCAGGGATGGGGCCGCGCTACCAAACAGATGCGCGCGCATGATCTGCGCAAGATCCAGCGGCGCACTCTGGTACTGAGCCGCGAAATGCAGGCCGTCAGCCGCCTGTCGATCGCGGCGGGTCTGGCCGACAATGTGCAGCACTTCCAGGAGGAGCAGCAACGCGAACAGTCCCACGAGGATCTGCGGTGCTGTGTGGGTACCTGTGGGCCAGAATGTCCTAAAGTTCATGAGCGGCATTCTCGGCAGAATTGATTTCGCCGTCATGACGATCCGTGCCGGTACCTTTCACACCGCCCGCGTTTCTACCAGGAGCCCACCGGACTACGCTGGCCCGGCCGGCTCGTCAATCGTATGATTCGCCCGATGCGTACTGCTCACCCTGCTCTTCTGGCCCAATATGTCCGCTCTGCCTGATCAGGCGCGAATCCAGCGCGCACAGCAGGCACTCTCAGAGGGCCGATTGTCGGAAGCGATTGAGCTGTGCCAGCAGTTGCTTCGTGCGCGCCCCCTGGAAACTGATTCCCGCTATCTGCTGGGTTTGGCGCACGCACTGCGAGGAGAAGCGCCACAGGCCATTGACGCCTGGCGGCGTGTGCTTGAGATAAGGCCCGGGCATTTTCCTACACTGCTGAACCTTGGTATTGCGCTGGCCGAACAGTGCCGGCACGCCGAAGCCGTCGAATTTCTGCGCGCCGCAGTAAGAGTTCAGCCACATGCCGCGCTCGCCCATTACGGCCTCGGTAACTCCCTGATGGCGTGTAATCAATTGCCGGCGGCAATCGCCAGCCTGCAGCGGGCAATTGCCGAAGACCCGACGATCGCCGATGCCCACAACAATCTGGGTGTAGCCCACCGGCGCGGCGGGCAAGTGGCAGAAGCTTGCCAAGCATTTGCCAGCGCGGTCGCAATCGACCCTCGACACGTGGACGCGCACTGTAATCTCGGTTCAGTTCAGCAGGCGACGGGGGAATTGTTGCTGGCGGCCGCGAGCTTTCAGCGTTGTCTCGGGCTTGATCCGCGCTGTGCCGCCGCCTCGCTTGGCCTAGCACAGATTCACGAACTGCTGGGTGAGGCCGAGCAGGCACTTACGACGCTACAGGCCGCGGAATCTCTGAATCCGAGCCACGCCGAGCTGCAATTCGCGCTTGCCGTTAGCCTGCACCGCGCCGGCCAGCTCGAAGCGGCGGTCCGACACTACGGCATGGCCCTGGATCTGAATCCCGGCCTGGCCGCGGCGTGGCGCGACCGCGGCCGCGCACTGGAGACGCTCGAGCATCTGAGCGAGGCACTCGCGAGCTATCGCCAGGCGCTGGCCCTGGCGCCTACAGACGGCGGCGCCCTCGCCGGTCTACTCAGTTGCTGCGTCAGAATTTGTCAGTGGTCATCGAGCGCGCAGGTTATCGCGCGGCTGGAAGCCTTGCCTGGCGGCTTGCAGTCCATGCATCCGTTCTTGGCCCTGAGCGTATGCGCCAGCCCGGGTCAACTGCAGCAGATTGCCCGTGCGCGCTGCAGCGCTTTGGGAATTTCGGAGACAAGGCCTCTGCGCTGGCAAGCGGTTAAGAGTCCACGGCTGCGCGTGGCCTACTGCTCCTCAGACCTGCGCGACCATGCAGTCGCTCACGTGATGGCGGGCGTCCTGGAACACCATGAGGCAAGCCGCTTTGAAATTCATGCGGTCTGCCTGCAGCCGGAAGATCGTCACAGCGAGATCGGCCGGCGGCTGCATGCCGCAGTCGCGCATTGGCACGATGTGTCTTCAATGTCTGATACCACGGCCCTCTCGGCGTTGCGGGAGTTGGAGATTGATATTGCGGTGGATCTGAACGGCTACACGGTGGGTGGTCGGCCCGGGCTGTTTGCGCGGCGGATCGCACCAGTGCAGGTGAACTACCTGG
>Ga0182030_10001191_pt1 | contig 52904 bp, 72 predicted proteins | sample 812S3MmetaG_FD_121299 | JGI IMG/M metagenome (GOLD analysis project Ga0182030, IMG submission 121299) | Permafrost microbial communities from Stordalen Mire, Sweden - 812S3M metaG (Illumina Assembly) | ecosystem: Environmental > Terrestrial > Soil > Wetlands > Permafrost | place: Sweden...
CGCAACTGGGCCGGCTGGTCCTGCCGGTGCAAAGGGCGATACCGGCTCGGCTGGGACGCCAGGCGCTAACGGTGTTGGCTCACAGGGTCCTGTCGGCGCAACTGGGCCGGCTGGTCCTGCCGGACCTGCCGGGACGCCGGCCGTGAATAACCGCCTAGTGACTCAGGTCGTTATTAGTGCTCCCGTTTCTATTCGTGGGCATCAGCCGGCTGAGAATGTCGTCCGAGTTTGTCTGAAGCCTGACAAGTCGGTCGGCGGGTGGGCCGTGTATGGCGCTAATACTGATGGCGCTAAGCATGGCAATTGTCCCTCTGGTTCGACAGCATGGAATCTTTATCGAGCCGGCGTTACATTCACTGCCTCGGTTTCATGCCCGTCAGGGTTTAGTGCTCTCGGTGGCGGCGGCTCGAATTCCGTTACTCGGGGCACTGCACTGCTCGCCGGTAGTTACCCGTCAGCTAACGGGTGGACTGTCCGCTACATCGTTACCGGTGCGGCAAATGGGTACGTACAAGCCTTTGTAGTTTGTGGGAAACTTGCCTAACCAATTTCAACATGACGCTAGCGCTGCCTGGGTCGAGGGGAAACTCGTTTATGACCCAGGCAGCGGTCCGCAGCGGTTTACAATGGAACTTGTGCGACAAAGCCCTTGGATTTATGTCGACGGCCTCGACCTTACCGTGAAGGCAGATAATGGCACTTGGTATTACCGCATAGTCGGCCTAATCAAATGGCCCTATGTGGCCGTCGACCTTGAAGAGAAATCGGAGGCACATGCTACTACACCTTTGGAAACCCGCCAACAGCTATACGCTCGATTGCGTTAGCGATGTCGCCTGAAAAGAGGCACATGCATAATGGGCTATGACCCTGCAATTTGGAATAAGAATGCATTACTAAAGAGGCCGGCTGCTTGCCAAGGCTCACCGTTTCCGGTTGCCTCACTTACTGCTGATGAGTTAGCAGCCATGGACACAATGAGCAAATTCGCCGGCCAGATGCACCGGCTGTGTGGCGATGGTCCGCAGTCCGCAAGTGACTGGCGAGAAGCTGCGGCGCATATCCATGTGTTGCAGACGACAATAATGGCACAGGCGGCGTCCCGTGCCTACCCCGAACTATTTCGACCGTTGGGAGGTAATGGAGATTGTGGTGATATTCACAGCTAGGCAATTGAAAATCATCCGCTTCTGTGCTATCGAGTGTAAATTACAGCAATCCGGTGAAGAGTCGGTTGCTAGTATGGTCAATGCCTACACCTGGGCATTGCGGTGCAGTGCATCGAGAATAGAGCCGGCTGCGAAGCGTGAGCCTACCTATGCGGATTTAGAGATACTCGGTCGTCTGGTCGATTATTCAAAGAACCTTTATGGGTTCCGTACTTGTCGTATCTTCGTCGGCAGCATAGAAAAGGCACCGCCCACATTAGTACAGCCGCTTCTTAGCGAACTAGTGGGGGAAATTGGCACGCTCGACCCCGACCAGTGGTTTTACCAGTACGAAAACATCCATCCGTTTGTTGACGGCAACGGTCGTACTGGAGTCATTCTGTTCAACTGGCTTAGTGGTACTTTAGCCGATCCCCGTTGGCCCTCGAATTGGTGGGACGATCCTCGCCGCACTAAGGGATATGGGGCAGCATGAAGCCATATACCGACGAGTCGGCCGACCTATATTCCCAGGAGGTTTGATGTTAGAATTGCGGTGCGCCTCGGTCCAACAATCGAGCATGCCGTTATTGCAAGGTCGATCGGATGAATGACTTCGCCGGTAGCCTGTATTACAGCGACCTGATGAAGGCACTCGGTAATTCAATACCTGCCGGTGCCTCGGTTCATTTTACTCAACCCTAACAAAGGAGATACTAATATGCCTACTGTCACCCTGAAGCTCGGTAAGGTCAACACTGAATTTGTGAAGTACATTGTCAAGGCGCTCCGTAACAAGGCGCTCAAGGCAGAGCTTCGCAATGCCGTCGCTCAGAACACCGTCGTTTCGTAATTGATCTTCAAACCGTATGACTCAGTGCTATGGCACACTGCGGACGGTCGCCATTTGCCATTTTGTTGTATGGCGACCGAACACTTGCAAAACTGCGTAGCATGGATGGTTCGCAATGCTGATCTATTGAGAGTGAAAACTGAGCTAGACATGCTTTCGTGGCCCGACGGAGAGATATTTGACGATGCGGTCGATAATTTACTTTGGTTTATCGACTCGGTAGTTTGGATAAAGCAAACGCCGGCCTATAGTTCTGTGACTCTTGAGTTACGGCGGCGTGGTCTGAGAGAGAATATGCGAGCCGCTATCCGGCGTGCTCGTCAGCAACATAAATGGTCTGCCTTGAAAGGAGTGCTTTCGTGATTGTTATATTTGACGTTGAGGGTTCAAATCGGAATGACTTGGTCGCGGCTGCGATAAAGCGGCTCGACGGTTTCGTTAGCTTACCGTGCAACGGCTACGGTTTTTCAAGCCGGCGCAGCTTTGTCGACGCCGGCATTACGGCTACGGAAGCTCGGGACTCCGGCATCAGACGAGTAGTTATTCCCGGGGAGTGGGTTGGGCATGTGAGTGTGGAGGTATGATAGCTAAGAAGCTAGACCGCATGCGGCAATTGCAATGGTCCGTGTTTGCTTACTCGTGCATCGAGGCGATGGCTGGCACTAAGCAGGAATTCACCGCCGACAGCATTACGTTTATGTGCGGCTACCCGGATAAAAACCATTCTCCGAATAGCGTGAATGGGTTGATCGGTGGCATGTTTGCAAAGGCCAGTCGTGCCGGGATTATAGAGAGATGCGGGTATGCTATATCCGCATCGCCTACTCGAAAGGGTGGGCGCCTACAGGTGTGGAAAGGGGTTTGATGCTACGTCGTTTCCTTATTGCCCTGGTCCTCTTATTTGTGATCCGGGTATTCCTTGTAATGTTCGATCCGTATTACCGGTGCGGTGTCTGATGCGCAATTGGTTTTGGTTCCATACACTGCCCAAGGTCCGATATACCTCGGTGTCGTCTACCTGCTTAGTGGCAGAATACCCTTGGTGGACAGCGGCCGGCAACATATCCGATTTGCCGTGGCCGGCGGCGCATTTATGGGGCAATGCTAACGAGAGACTCGTTTTCCGTAGCCGTGTCAATGGCAAATGGATTGCATTCTTAGTGACTAACTATGAGTTTAGTCATCAGGAGTTTGGCCCGCAAAATGTTTGGGGCGCCGAGGAATTGACGCATTGGAGGGAACGGAATTGGATTACCCTATAATACTTCCGCCGCCCGGTGAGGGCGACGGTATCGTTTATCGCAACCGGCCGGCTCGTGTTCATAATCCGACTTACATCGTGCATTGTTGCCAGGACTGGCCCGTTAGTCCGTTCTGGCCGAACGGTAGGTGTGGTATTTGTGGGGAGATTCCCGAATGTCTATCGCCCAATTCTTAGCAGACATTGCTATCACTCGGGAGATTCTTCCGGGCGAAGTGCCGGTGCTCGTGTCCGTGAAGCATAAGGGTGGTAAATGGTCCGATCCTAAGCTCGAAATGATGCGAAAGGATTGCGCTATAACTCGCATGTTCGGACTGTGTTCTGACTCAGGTGTTTATGAGCCTTCCCGTGATATTGCGGTTGACTCGGTTGGGTTTAGTTGCCGAGGTACTAAGTTCCGTTATACGTTGCCGGTCGGCGAAACTACGCCTCTTGAAACCCGCCAACAGCTATACGCTCGATTGCGTTAGCGATGTCGCCTGAAATGGAGCAGCAAGTAATTGCTGCGCTCGAAGAGATTGCGACCGGCACAATCGGTGTCGGCCGCAACCCTAAGTCCTGCTGTACGTCGGAACCTATCGACCCCTGGCAGGACTACTTCAACAGCCCATATAGCTTACATACTTGCTCGCCCTAAGAACAGGAGGATGCCGTTGTCTCTATCGGTTGAGGAACTTGTCTCCAGTTATATCGCTGGAGAAATAGAACTGGATGAATTGGATGAATCGGAATCGGCGCTGCTTTTTGCATCGTGGGAAGCTGATGTCCGTGAAGGTTACACGGACAGTCGACTAAAGGCGTCACCTGCTCGCATATTCCGATATCCGCCTAAGTGGCTTGTGCATGGGCTAATCCCGGCTGAAGGCATCGGCCAGATATACGGTGCCTCGGGATCGGGCAAGACGTACTTAGCGCTAGATTTAGCGCTGTCCGTTGCAAATGTCGACACCACTAAATGGTTCGGGCGCAATATCCGCCGGCATGGTCAAGTCATCTACATTGCCCTAGAAGGCACATGGAACTTGCAGAACAGAATACAAGCCTGGATGCAAGCAAATAATGGGAGTGATAGCCGGCTGTTCACATTTGAAGAGGAATCGCTCGACCTTACAAACAGCGATAGCTGTTTGGAGTTGTTGAAGGATATCCGGTCAGCCGACTTTCTGTATCGTCCGATTAGACCGGTGCTGATTGTTGTCGACACTCAGCGCCTCGCAATGTCCGGCGATGAGAACACAGAGCAGGCGACTGCCTTAGCTCGTAATGTGATTACTATTGCTCGGGAGTTATCGTGCTGCGTCGTTATGGTCCACCATGAAGGATATGATGACACGCACGCCCGAGGAAGTACCGTTGTCAAAGACGCCATCTCATTTCAATTCCACTTGAAGAAGGACAAAAAGAAACAGGGTGTGAATGGAGACTTATTTTTGGAAAAAAATAAGTATGGCATCACGCCTCCCCTTGATGAGCCGATCGCAGCTTATCAGGTCAATTACATTCCGCTGAAGCCGTGGAACCAATTAGCGCATAACTTCGATGACGAGTTTGTCAAGGATGAGTATGGCGACGACATAATGGACGGCTATTGCACCGAAGTCGCTGTCCGCACTAAGGTACAAAAGGTTGCTGAGGTAATCCGCACCGAGCCTAAGGACATCGACATTGTTCGTGAGCTAATCGAGTCACTGGATAATGATATGGCATCAACCGGGATGATCCGTAAAGTGCTTGGTGGTAATAGTCCTCAGTCGAAGGTGAAGTTTGACAAACTGGTAAAGGACGGGCTGCTGACAGAACGCACTCGGCAAGGCACCACTATATTCTGGTCGATAAAGGAGACAGAGGATGAGTAATTATGAGGATGTCTTAGTGGCCGCTTTTCGTGAATATGAAGAGACAAAGGATAAGAACAAAGAGGACCGTCTTTGTGGCTTATGCAAAGGCTCGGGCTGAGCAGTACAGAGCCAACAATGCCGCCTATAGGAAGTACATGGATATCATCCGTGAAGCGGTCCGGTCCGATGTCGAGCGGCCTAAGGGTCCGACGAACGGTTATGGGTCGATTGACCTTCTCCGGTCCGGTCCGAGTGCTAGTCCTAATAGCGCCGTTCGGAGTGATAAGACTGATAGATAGCAGAGTCCCCCTGAAAAGACAGGGGGGGACTCTCTATCAATCATTCTATCGCTCACTCACTCCGGTAAAAACCGGCGCTTTATATAGGGACCCCTGAACTATCGTCGGAGTGACTGATAAGGGAGTGATAACGCACTTTGTCCGATCCGGTGCATTTAGCAAGTGTGCTAAATAGGTAGGGTGTTTTGGAAACAGGGCACCTGACCTGCGTATTTAGCAAGTGTGTTAGATAGAGTGCCATCCGTAGGGTCTTTGTACCCTAAAAGCGTTGCTGCAACGTTTTTAGTGGCTTGACCTGCGGTTATGCAAAAGTAAACCTACTCACGGTACTGTATATAAAGGGAGAAGCGGTTGGCGGCGGGCCGCCTGAGCATGGAGGTTTTCATGATGAGAGATGATGGCGTGATCCTAGCTAGCTTGCATCATCGAGCCTATGGACACGATTACAAGGGACTAGATCAACTAGGAAGAGGCGAAGATTGCCAAACGTGTGAGATACTCTTTCCCTGCTCATTCCATACTGAGAGTATGAGATATTTCCGAAGAAAGCTTTGGAACTTGAGTCAGGGACTTTGCAGCTTCAAAGGTGAAAACCTTTTAGTGCCCTATTCAGAAATAGAGCATGACGGAACGTGTCGGCATTTTGGACGTCGAGGTTCTAGGATAGGCGCTGGCAACCGCATTTATTGTGTCTATTGCATTCGAGGGCTAGTATGTGGTGCGTGTAATCGGTTGATAGCCTATTCTGAGCAATCCGTCAATGCTGGATTGACTATCGCCACGCCTTTTTTAGAAGCGTACCTGAAAGAACGTCCTGCTTTAGACCGAGAAACTAACTGGTGGAAATAATGGGAAGACCTACAGGCTATAAGCCATCCGTCGAGACACGAGAGCGTGCATCAAAAGCGCTGCGAGGCAGACCAAAGACAGATGAGCATAAGGCGAGCATTGCAAACGCTCGACTGCTGGCGGTGTACGGTGAGAAGCCGTCGCCTAATGCGGTCGGGTGTTTTTTGCGTGGGCAGACGATGAACCTCGATCGGTTCAATAAGCTCACACGAAACCAAATGGCATGGATCATTTGGTGGGAATATCCGGTATGATCGAGTGCGGAGAATGTGGCAAGGAGTTTGATCCGATAGCAAGCCGATGGCTCTGTCCGTTTTGCGGTCACAAAGAATCCTGTTGCGAAGGAGAAGCTTCCGATATGAAGTATCAGAATGAACTTATAGCAGCCCTAACAGAATGTGGACGAGAGAAAGACATTCCTTACTTCACTGGCAAGGAGTATGGTACTTCAGGGCATTCCATTCCAGAGCCATTTGAGATTACTTATTCTGATGGCATTACAGCAACTCATTTTGCTGGGAGAGTAGAGAAATTGCAATGGAAAACCTAGATGAGCTTCCTATTTGCACACGGTGTGGGCATGCGGCAAGTGAGCATCACTGGTCAATCTTTCCGGGCGGTGCAACGCTTATAGAAGAGTGTGACCACTGGGATGTAATAGATTGTCAGTGTCCCGGATATCGTAGGCCACTTCCGCCGATAGCTTTGAAAGATGATGGTAGCCGAGGGCATTTGAGAACACGGGCTGTTGAAAGTATTCCCGGTCTATGGTGGGAGATGCCATGAGGTCGAAACGATATTTATGGCTGCGGTTCCGTGTGGGCTTGCAATGTCGAGCTATATGCAATGTCGAGCATGGCTGCGGCGTTACTAGCGTGTTTTTATGCCATCGGTTCCGTTGGCATTGGGGCAGATGCCGAAATGGCTAAAAGGGCATGCTTACAGTGTGGCGCCGCCTTTAGTGGTGAGGGATCGTATTGCAGTCGACATCGTCGGGTCCGTAATGCTGATCCGGCAGGGCGTGGTTATGGATCGGTATGGAAACGGAAGAGCAGGGCTATCCGCACGGCATGGGTAAATGCAAACGGTTTGGTATGTCCCGGCACAAAATGGTGTGTTATTCCAAATGTGGCTCATCATTGCTTAGACCTAACGGTCGACCATGACCGAGGCGAAGTAATGTGCCGATCCGCTAACAGTCGAAAAGGTGCCGGCGAGGATCGCTGGTCCGATAAGCCTAAAGGAGGTAACCGTGTTGTCCGGTTCTAAAGTCTCGTGTGGGCATTCTAGTGAATAGCGGTGAGGAGATATTGGAATGGCTGTCCATGATAAACAAATGGGAACAGCAGCGGCTAATAACTTTTTGGGAGAGTTGGGAGCTATGCAGATATCCGACTCACCGAGCCTTTCTAAATCGTGCGGCTTATCTACGTATGAACGGGACCCGGAGAATTGTCTAAGCGTTGCCGTTGTCCGTTGCCGAATTGGCTGAACAGTTGGGTATGCGATGCATGTGACCTTGGTTGCGAAGATGCGTCTTGTGAGTGCTTCATTATCCTAGCTGCTATAAGGGATTTTCGTAAGGGTCATCCAGAACACAAGCAAATATAAGGAGAATTTCAATGGTCACATCTGATACAGAGGCGAGATGGGAAATGCACGATGTGAGGATCAAACAGATACAAACTCTAATGGCTGCTGGCGTGCCGGCTAGATTTTATGAAGAGTCCGATCCTGAACTAGCTAAACTATTGGGCGATCTTGTTTCAGCCGTCGAGTTTTTGCTATGAATGCGGTCAGAGTTGAGTGTCCGAAGTGTCACAAAGGCATAAGCACCTCGCTTACTATCCTTGGTGCAGAGTGTCTGAAGTGTGGCGTTTTACTGGTCGACGTTGATGGCAAGCGATGCAAAAAGGCGATCTTGTGAGATGCGCCGGCTTGTTCGTGTCATGTGGCAAGGCATCGAGAATCTAGGGACGGCGAATCTCTATTATGAGTGAACGTCGATATAGACTGAGAATGTGGCTCTATAACCGAGGTCTTGTGAACTTTGATCGAGAATGGTATTGCTGGGAAACGAGTTATCCGATTATGAAGCCTTTCACATGGTGGTTCAACCGATGAACCGGCTCGGCCGTTGGCTCGTTCGTGTCTTGTTGCGAATTTTGAACGGAGTCGATTATGAGTGAACGGGAGAAATACTTCGCCACACTATTAGGTGTCGATCCGTTGACTCGCCGCACGCATACTTTCAAGGCTGCACGCTGGCGCCGTTATTGGCTCGTCAGTGTGCGGCCGTTTTTGCGTTGGGGTAGACAGAGCTTAGGTGCGGTGATGTGTTATTGGCCACGACCTAATAAATGGCGCCATCGTAAAGAGTACGGCGGTCAATCGTGGGACAAGTGGCCACCGGATTAGAAATGAGGCGCCGGCATGATCGGTCTAGTTGCGTTGATATGGGCCGCAGTAGTCATAAGCGGTCTTGTGAGGTCAATCGGTGGGCGACCGTTGCAGCTATAGCGGGCATGCCGGCATATGACGGTACACGAGGCTACAGACGGCACAGATGAGCAGTGGAGATGCCGGCGGCTTGTATAAGGCACTTGTAGGGCCTTTCTAGCCTGGTCGGCATGCCTAGCATGCTAGTCATAGCCTCCCTAGGTCAATCGACAGCAGAAGGGCCTACAGGGGCCTGTTTTTGAAGGTGTGCTAGTGGCTGCGATGGGTCGATGGCCTAGCCTTACTAGACCGATGATCCTAGGCCACTAGCACGAAATGATGAGCAGATACAACGCTAGTTGCCAGGTCACACCTAAACTATCGAGCAAATATAACGGTTTCTAGGCAGTGCCTAGCAAGGAGACATGAAATTCTCGAGCAAATACAACGATAGTTTATAGGTAGCCTCGATCCGTTGGCTGGACAAGGTAGGACCAAAGGGGGACCCTATTTGATATATGGGTAGGGTACATATTCTGAGGTCACACCATACATTATGACTACATATAGGTTGCATTATCAAGTCGATAGTGTGACGTATAGGCAGCCAGAATGTGGCCACATACGGGCACCATTCTATGGTGCCGTCCACTGTCTTATAGGTCAACATACGGTAGCGTTAGCAAGTGTGACAGTGTGCAATAGCGGGCACTATATGAGGCTAGCACAGTGTGCAATAGCGGGCACGTTATGGCTGAGGTTATGGCGAGGCGGGCATGCTATAGCGGGCATGTTATGGCGAGGCTAGGTGTGCAATAGGACGGCGGGCACGGTACATTAGGACGGCGGGCCTAGGGTGCAATAGGTGACAATAGGGTGACAATAGCGGGCACGTTATGGCGAGCATTAGCGGGCACGATAGCGGGCACGTTATGGCGGGCATGCTGCATTAGGCCCTGCATTAGGGCTGCAATGCCGATGCATTATGCCTTGCATTAGGGTTTAGCATTGATGACTAACTACTAATGAATAGAGTTTGTGTCAACCTATAAACATATGGATTGACCAGCGAATTCGCAGGTGGATACACGATAAACATATGCGGGTAGGGGGTAAGGTGAAATTGATAAACTCTCGGACACGGCTCTCTGGGCCGCTGACATCGTCTACGGGTTTTACATGTCCCTGACCTGCACTTATACGGCTTGTTGAATACACATTCATGCCAAATAAGGCTTATATCATAACGCTTTTTGGCACAATTCGAGGGAGGGAAATGACACCTGTGAATAACACCGGACAGATAATACCGGCACATACGCAGTTAGTAACGGTGCATTTGGTTTACAACTATCCCGAGCACGGACCCCGTGGTGATGCATTCGAAGCTGCGAAGGAGCGCATGAAACAGCTCGGCCTCGTGCATTGCGTAGTGCCCGGTTGTGATACCTTTGCACCAATTGAGTATCATCACACTTGGGTTGAGAACGCAATGCAGAATGGTATCGACGTTACTAAGCTCGACGGCATCGCTGGATTAGAGCTTACCGATGAAGAGTTTACTGTATGGGTGCAGTCACCTGGGAACCTGGAGCCTTTGTGCTCTGTGCATCACAGAACCCAACTAGGAATCCACCATATCCCTGAGCCTGACTGGAATGCATTACGGGCCTGGAAGAATGGCATCCCTGAGCCTGTCGAGGTTGCCCCTACGCCGGCTCCTGCCGGCTCATTGCCGGCTGGTAAGTACCCGGTGCTAGAGCGGTTGGTGGCGCCGGCCGCACCACAGCCCCCCGATCCCGATTACACCGCTGGCGTGTGGTATCACTTCTGGCATCTGTATCACCTCAAGTAAAGGAGTCCACTATGTCATTGCTTTTGACAATTCTCGTCGTTGTAGTTGTTGCCTGTGTCATTATCGCCATCGTCCATAGGATTTAGATGCAATTGAGCGGGGTTGAAATACTGGCAATCACCGCAGCTAGCCTAACGGTCCTAAACGTTGTTGGTGGTGCTGCAACTTGGTTGCATAATAAACATGTCAATGCGGTTGCTGCCGGAGTCGTTAGTAACTTGGACACAAGTACACCTAGTCCCACTCCGGTTCAGCCACTTACGATCAACATAACGGTGACGGGCATTACCGACGTCTCACCGACGGCGCCACGTCACTCGACGGTTATGTTCCACGAGGGTGTATGAAAGACAAGAAGAAAACCACACCGGACTTCTATAACAAGCCATGCCCAAATTGTGGCTCGCTGACAAGGAATGTTTATTGCTCCGACTTCTGTCGAAAGGCTGGCAAGGAAGACAAGAAGCTTCGTGCTCGGTACCCGGATGTGTTCGATCCATGAAACTAATCAAGCTGCCGAAGCACATTCACGCCGCTCGACACCTGAAGCGTGAAGGTCGCAAAGCCGTTACGACTCGGCCTATTCGTGTCGGTATAAAGGCTGGCCTGTTGGCCATTCACTCAGTTGATAAGTCGAAGAGCAGCAAGGGAAAGGGGAAAAAGTGAGCAGAGTATTTGATGAGATAAATGCTCGGCGTGCTGGACCTAGTCGGCAGATAACTGTAACCAGTCCGTTGCCACCCGATTTGATGGAACCGCCTCAGCCGGGAAATAAAGGCCCGAGCATTGCAATAACTTCAGGCATGGCGTTTGATAAAGACGTGCCGCCTAGGTGCTGGGCCGACTGTGATAGTTCATACACACTTTGTATCCAAGACCCGGTGCCCGATGGTATCGGTCTTTGTGCTGAGCATTTTCGGGTGACTGTATGATCTATCTCGCTATCGCCTTCATAGTAATTTGGGCCTGGGGTTGGGGATTCTATACGCATGATAGTCGACCCGTCGATAGCCTCGTCGCTCTTTTCTGGCCTGTACTATCACCTCTTGGTCACCTGATTCATTGGTGGGATTGGGGTGGAAAGAACCACTGTCTTATAAGGTATAATGACATGAAGTGGTGGCACCGTGGTCTAAAGGAAAGAAGGTAGAACATGGGTAAAGGTTTGGATTCTCCTTCGGCGCTACCTGTAAACTATCTGGTTTCCGGTGGGTACAGTTTCGTCGGTAGGTACATCTCGGGTTACACCCCGAAGACACTAAAGGTTGATGAGGCAAAGGGATATATCTCTGCTGGCATCAAGGTAGTTCTGGTTTATGAGGATGCGGCTAATGATGCCCTTGGTGGCACAGCCGCAGGAGAAGCGAAGGCGGCTATTGCCGACCCGCAGCTTTTTGCACTGGGCGTTCCTAAGGACCGTCCGGTTTATTTCGCAGCCGACTGTTCACCGGTTGGCTCACAAGTACAAGCGGCAGTAGAATGCGCCCAGGCATTCGCTGCTGCTTTAGGTCGACCCGCCGCTATTTACGGAGACGTCAATACATGCAACGCCGCCTCCCAAGCCGGCGTCAAGTACACTTGGCAATTCGGCACAGGGGTTTCAGTTGACCGTGCAATTTATCAGGTGTACCCGTGGATTTATGTCACCGGCCTCGCTGCCGATCCTGACGTATCCTACAAATCCGACTATGGCCAATGGCCCTATCATAAGGAGGTGGGCAACTTGTTTGCAACTAATAAGGCCGGTACCCTTTACCGACTCTCGCAATATGCTGTGCCCGGCGCCGTAGGCGCTACTGAGGAATGGCGTGTGCTGCCGTCCGGTGTGAAGGCCCAATTGGCCGCTGCCGGCATTCCGGTTGTCGATGACTCAGCCGGTATTCTAATTCCCTTGTGGGAAATACACACACCGTAAGGAGATGAGATGGCACATGCATGGCAAGACGATGTAATAATTCAAGCGTTAGTAGAACGTGACGGCTTGCGGTGTATGATGCCGGTATGCCGTTTTAGGCGAACGAGGTTTAGTAAAGGGGGTGGTAACTTTGGGCGTGCGCGGTCCGATACCTAAGCGCACAGAAGAGCGCCGCCGCCGCAATAAAGAGGGGGGCGAAGTTGATAAGGTTATTTCCAAGATGCCCGAGAAATTCGTCCCGAGGCCCGCTGCCAAGAACTGGCATACACTCTCCAAAGAGTGGTATGAAAGCTTGATAGTTAGTGGGCAGAGCGACTTCTATGAACCGAGTGACTGGGCACAGGCGAGAATCCTGGCCGAGATGCTCGACCGCTTACTAAGGGGCCAGATGAACGGGCAGGCACTCGCCGCCTGGTTATCCGGCGCCGCAGATTTGATGACTACAGAAGGACAACGGCGCAGATTGCGCATGGAGATTCAAAAAAGAGGGATTGATGAAGAAAGACCCGCAGCCAAAATCCTCAAGTTGTACCGAGACAGGGTTGCCTAAAATTCTAGTCGATCCTGAAGATGAGCATTTTCTTACAGATTTTGAGGAGGTGATTTCCAATTCCCAACCCTGAAATAAACATTGATGAATTGAAGCCAGTACGTTCTGTCTCTGATGAGATTCCTGATCCAAAGCATACGCTTGGATGGGATATTTTAGAATGGTCTGCTGAGTATCTATTGCAGCCTGACGGGCCTGATGCCGGTCAGCCTTGGATTTTTACGGATGAACAGATGCGCCTCCTTTTGAGGATATATGAGATAGATGATGAAGGCAAATTCAGATATCGGCGTATCATAATACGCCGTATAAAGGGTTGGGGTTGAAGGAAAGGACCCACTAGCAGCAGCGCTCGCTTTAGTAGAACTATGCGGACCCTGTAGATTTGGTGGGTGGGACGAAAACGACTTACCAATAGCCGTCCCACATCCAGCACCCTGGTGTCAGGCGGCAGCGGTCAGTCAAGACCAAACTGCAAATACCACTAGGGTGTTCCCAGGTATGATTAGTGATAAATTGAAAGCTGATTATGGTCTGGACGTTGGTAAGACAATTATTTATGCTCATCATGGTCGTGGCCAAGTGGAAGCTGTAACTTCGAGTCCTAGAGCACTTGAAGGTAAACGTACAACGTTCACAATAGCAAACGAGACTCATATGTGGGTTTCTAGTAATGAAGGTCAAGCCATGATGAGCGTTATATTGCGTAATGCAGCAAAATCCAGAGATGGCTCAAGTAGGGTTGTAGAGATAACCAACGCCCATTTGCCCCTTGAAGGTTCGGTAGCCGAGGAAGCGTACAATGCCTATGAGGCAGGTACACTTGATTTGGCAGGCGTTTACTATGACTCCTTAGAAGCTCCACATATAGACCTTGATACTAAAGACCCAGCTAACGAAGCAGTTGTGAAGAAGATGATTGAGTTAGCCCGTGGGGATTCCTGGTGGGTCGATCCTGAAAGAATCTATCAGGAAATGCTTGATCCCCAAGTGACTGTGTCACAAGCGTATCGTTTCTACTTCAATATTCCTAAGCGCCTAGAAGAGGATTTCCTCACCGAGGGCAGTTGGGAAAGTCTTGCCGACTTGTCTAAGGCTCCGAAAGAACATGACCGAATGGTTATAGGTCTTGACGGCTCCGGTACGACGGGCCAAGGCGATACCACGGCAGTTGTAGGTTGCACTATTTCAGAGCAGCCGTACTTGTTTGTCATAGGTAGTTGGCCAGAGCGTGAAGGCTCTAACGTCGACACTCTAGAGGTTGAGGATCGTATCCGAGACTTTGCAAGGATGTACCAGATAGTCGAGATAGTTGCAGACCCTTATCGCTGGCAACGCACGTTGCAGGTATTCGAGCGTGAGGGGTTTGAAGTGCTCGAATATCCGCAGACTGATACCCGGCTAATGCCGGCGACGGCAGCATTCAGGAAAGCTGTGAAAGATAAAGCTCTTTCACACGATGGCAACTTGAAGCTGGCACAGCATCTCGTCCATGCCACAGTGAAAGAAACCAGCAGAGGTGCTCGTCTATTCAAACCAAGTAATTCCTCACCGCTAAAGATCGACCTAGCCGTCGCCGCTGTTATGGCGCTCGACAGGGCCATGTGGCATTTTAGCAATACAGCCGAACCGGGCGGCGGTGTCCATACCGGTTCAGAATGGCTTGCATCACGTTCTCCTGAGCAAATGGCAATAGCACAGGCAGCCGCTAACAAACGGATTGAAGATTTAGTGGCCCGTGCGAGAGCACAACAGGCTGAAAGGATGAAACACAATTGAGCAAACCTAACATAACCTGGGCCGACAAAGCGGATAAATCTGATCTTGCCGGTGCCTATGGGTATCTGACGCTACAGTACAACGATAAGGTTGCTGAAGAAATAGTAGAACTCCTGGGGAACAATGAGATCGTAACGCACAGGGCATGTGACATCCTTAGAGCGTGCGATCTTAGTCCTTTACCTATAGGAAATATAGATGTCATCAAGTACCTGAGGAAATTCCTTGCAGGTGATACGATAGGCCCGGCGCTCATTCTGAGCACGGCCGATACCGCCGAACTTGCCGATGGTTTACATCGCATTAGCGCCCTCTATTATTTGGACGTTGAGGCCGATGTAGCCTGTGTAGTTGCTTCGATTGGAGGCGTGAATGAGGAAGACGATTGACGTTCGGCTAGTTCTCGAACTAGTCGCATTAGCGGCGATAGTCGCTGCTGTGTATTTGGCAACATTGTTGATATGGGCGGCACTTCTTGCATTCGCTGTCTCCCTAGCTTACTTGGCCTATATTTGGGAATTCAAGCCCGTAACGGTGAAGCTGCGTAGGCCGAGTTTGAAGGGACTACATCGTCATGGCACGAAGCCGACTCGCAGGTAGAACAGAACGACGTAACCTATCGCTGACTGGGTATTCGGGCTGGAACAGTTCTATGGAATTGACGGGCGTCGTCCCGCCTCATGGCTACCAGTACCAGAATCAAGCCGGCGTCGATGTTTCACCACGTACCGTTATGTCTATTGGTGTTGTCCAGCGTTGCATCGAAGTGCTGCAAAACAGCTTCTTCGAGATGGGCAGCCCGAGTGTCTACACGAAGCAATTCGACAATGACGGACACTGGTTCCCGAATTATTTGCCTGATACGGCACCGAACTTCCCAACGCTATTCCAAGGGTCACCTTGGGGTGTTGGTCCTTTTGCTGACAATGCCTATATTCCCTACAACATAGGGATCGGAAAGACCATAGCATCTATGGCGCTTTTCGGTGAGGCATGGTGGTATGCAACAAAACGGGACTACATGGGACACATGCAGAATCTGGAAGTCCTCCACCCGGCATTCCTGAACATCCCAGCACAACCGACACCCGCCGAGCGGGCTGCCGGCAAGCAGTGGAATATCACGTATGGCATGGGCGCCAATATGCAGGCACTCGACCCGAAGGGCCTAGTGTTTATACCGAGGATGATAATGCCCGGTGATTCAAGGGCGATCAATCCGGTTGAGAGTGAAAGTGGGATGTTTGCCATAGCCTTAGCGGCTTTGCAATATTCCATGACATGGTTTTCTCAGGGTGCGTCGCCTAGCTTCATAATGACGACAGACAACAAACTCGACCCCGATGCCGTCGACAAGATTTATGAGAAACTCGTCCTAGAGCATGCCGGCCTAACAAAGGCCAACCTGCCTCTGGTATTCGACGGTGGACTACATTATCAACAGACGCAGTCTGATCCTAACCGCAGCCAGATGTCTCAAACTCTCGCATATTCGAGAGAAGAGATTTCTGGCTACTTCGGTATACCTGGGCACCTTGTTGGTATCCCTGGTGGTTCGGGCGGCAACTGGGGTAAAGGGTTGCAGGAAGAGAATTACGGCCTGCTGACCTTTACTTTGAGTGGCTATCGAATTCCTGTCGATGAAGGCTTTACCTCCATTATCACGAGAGGGCAATACGCTGTTACTGATCCTAGGAACTTGCTGCATGTCGATGAGCAAGAGATGGCAGTCGCCGGTATGAACCGTCGTTTGTCAGCGGTTACGACTCCGAACGAAGAGAGGCGCAAGTGGAATTTGCCGCCTGTCGACAACGGGGATGATATATCGACTCCTATGAACAGTAACTCGACTGTGCAAACCACCGATGATGATAATGCTGCAGCCGCAGATGCAGCGGGCATAACCCCGCAGCTTCCTAATCCTGCAACAATGTCCGGTGCTGCACCGGTCCCCGATCCTTCTGATAATGCAGCGCCTTTGCCCGCTCCCAAAATAACAAAGGGCGGAGGCGCCGCATGACTTGGCCCTCTTTGCTAAACAAAAGAGTGCTAGGTGTCGACCCTTATTCCGAAGAAACAGGCCACGCATTCCTAAAGGTGGGTGGTGGCCTGTTTGCTGGGTCGACTCCTGGGGAGCATCTTGAAGGAAAAGCTAAAGCTGATGCAGAAAAAGCGACTAAGCTTGCCGGTGAGAAAGCAGCAGCAGATGCTGCGAATACTGGTCGAGTCAAGAGTGCCACAGAACGAATTATGGCACATGCCAATGAAGGGAGTGAGGGTTTCACTGAGCATATGCTCACAGGTGAAGTCCCTCAAAAGGGATTCCAGTGTGCTGTTCCCGGCCATGACTTAGTAAAGCCTGTAGACGAGCTAACGTCTTCTGACGTTGACAAATGGATGGCTCAGAATAAAGAGGTTCTGTCCAAGCCAAACGTTTATATGGGCGGTTGGGTACAACATAAGGACGGTGTCGCTGAGTTAGTGATCGAGCCGTCAGAGAATATACCTAAGCGGGAGGATGCCTTCAAAGCAGGCGTTGCTCGTAACCAAATAGAAATCTACGACAATACCACGAAGAAGTGCATAAGCACCGGCGGTTCAGGTGCGCATAATCGGTTGAAGCCCAAGCCAAAGACAGTAACTCTGTTCCACGGCACTCGTCCAGAAAACGTAGCAGGGCTAAAGGAAAACGGCCTCACTGCCCCTCCTGAAGTGATGAGCAGTAAGTGGCCACAGTTGACCGATAATTTTGACGAGGCGCATAAGTACGCCGGTCCTGGTGGCTCGGTTGCTGAGTTTCAGGTACCTCAAAAAGAGATATGGTCAGATGACGGTGATCCCGATGATGCCCGTTTATGGGCGGGGCAGACAGGTAAAGCCAATTTAGTACGAGGCGATCCTGAAGGCACGTCCGTGAACTACGGTGTCAAGACGACGTTACCCGGTAGTTATATCAGCAACGTTTATGCAGACGGCGAACGTCCTGCAAACCCGGCTGATCTTACGACGGGGCAGAAGCAGGCTATTGCTTATCATCAATTGCTTCAGAATGCTTATGCTTCTAAGTACAGCAACAATAACAGTTGGCTCGGTAAACAGCCGAGTGCTAAGTTAGATGCTGCTAATAAGAAAAGGCAGACTCTAGAAAATACCTACAAAATGTCGACGGGTGATGATCGCAAACTCATAGCTGCAAAGCTTCGAGAGCTTGAAGAGGGTGAGGATCACCCGATCATAAAGCAGGAGTTACACGAGCATACAGCGAAACTAACAGCACTGCCGAAACTTGGTGAGGCTCCATTAGATACTAGTCGTATCAAGGCCGGTCTTGCTAAGGATATGCCACTGACTAACAAGGATGTAGAAGCAAAGTTTCAAGGTTTTATAGACTATGCTAAGAAGCAGGGCAAGCTCGGTGTATGGAAGAATTGGTACCATAATGCTCACGATCAAATTCATGCCAGGGCTAAAGCTCTTGACTTTGACCATGAGAAGTTCTTTGCAATGGTATCGGCAACTTCCCCACGAATGCGATGGGAAGAAAATGGCCGGCTCAAGAACATGGATGCAGCCGAGAAGGCAGTTCATATTGGTAGGTATTATGAGGGCTCGAACCTTTCAATTGACGAGATAGCTAAGAAGGAAGTTCCCGACGACATCGGTGCTCCTGAGAAGACACCACTAATGCGAACGAACTTGAAGAATGCATTGCGCATCTATTATGGCGAACATCCCGACTCAGTGCTGCGAGCTGCGAAGACGAGGAGTTTCTACAATAACCTCCGATTCCCAGGAGAAACAAGAGATGCAACTATGGATACGTGGATGGGCAACGCAATGGTAGGGCACACACCCTCTGATAAGGAAGTGCATGCTTTGTTCGGTAACTCGATGCCTGACCAAGCTTCTTTCAAACGTTATGGTTGGTCTGCTGATCGAATTCGAGCAGTGGCTGATAAGAACGGACTGAAGCCAGACGAAGCGCAAGCAGTTGTCTGGATGGCAGTCGGGGACAAAGACAAGGATAAAGTAGTCAAACCTCCGACGTATCTAGACGGTAATCCCGACGATGCGTATTTTGCATCACCGCCGACAACTAATGTGAAGTTCCCGACGATGCATCCACCGGTAATGAAGACTACACAGATGCCTCTTCGAGAGGGTCCTCCTGGCACTAACTTACGTCCGTTGAAAACGACGGCACAGGGAAAGTGGAAGCTCAACAAGTACGCTGTCAGCACAAAAGACGGTGAGGAAATTGGTATGAGATTCGACGGTGACTTGCCGAAAGACGAGCAGCCGACTAAGGAGCAGGCACAACAGGTTCTAAGCACTGTGGCTGACCTTCACGAGAAGTACCCGCTAAAGATGACTCCAAGAGTTAGGGTTGTATCCTTCAAGAGGATGAGCAAGGAAATTCCTGACGGTGGCTCTCCATTCGCCTGGGTGCATACTGATTCACCGAATGCTATAAACATTCAAGGACACGCTATGCGGAATAACTTCGACAGGGTGGGTGCTGACTTTGGGAAGATCGGCAAATCTAGTGTGGCTGCACCGATCCGTCCTGGCTGGTTTATGCCGGTGTTCGACAATCTTACTGATGAGCATGACTTTTTAGCTAGCCTCCCAGCATTAGACTCTGAAGTTCCTGAAGCTACTTCAGAGAGCACGATATCGAAATCACAGTATGTCACGGCTCACGAATTCGGGCATTGCCTAGAATTCAATGGCAAGAATGCTTGGGGTTCAACTGCTAAGACTGAGGAAAATAATCAACGTCAGGTAGCTGCGAAGCTCGAAGGGGCGTTTAGACTTGTTCAAACAAACCAAGATAAGTGGAATGAGATGAGCGATTACGGGAGGTCAAATGCTTATGAGGCCGGCGCTGAGGCGTTTGCTGAGTATGCGTTGACTGATGGTACAACTACAAACGGTGTAGCTCAGTCGTATGCTCGTGCTGGCAAGTTTGCAAAGAAGGTGACAGGTAAATGATTATAACGGATACATTCTCACCTGATGAGGCTCCTCAGATAATTGACCCCATTATGCCAGGTGTCCTCTCGCCTGAGGACGAGGCTGAGCTTCAAGAATGTTTTGGAGTGGAAGGAGATTCCGATGCTGACTAAAAGTACGACTGTAGCAAAAACATTTACGGCGTACCCATTAGATATAAACGAGGATGAACCTTTCCACCCGGAAGCACCTTTAGAAGAAGGGGCATGGGATTCGTATTTAGATAGTCCCGTTGTAGGTCCGCCTCCTAAGGAGACAGGATGACGACTAGAGTCACACCTGAATTGCGTAGTAAACAATCTGAACAAATGAAGGGTAATACTTGTAACTTAGGGCATAAAGCTTCTGAGGAAACTAAGCGCAAGATGTCTGCATCTCATCGGGCGGCTAGAGCAGGAAAGGATGTAATATAATGGAAATTCGTTCCGTGGACCTGGTCGCAGCGATCAGGGGCGCCATGCCCGACGGTGAGGGTGAGTCTTTCGTACTAGATAGTGCATATGGCGAATTCTTGACTTTCAGGAATGTTGATACAGATGAAGAGTGGGCCGTCCGATATTCAGTCGAAGACGGTAAGGTAGAACTTCACGATGAGCCTACGGCTGCTGCCGAGGTTCGTGCAGTGCTGACATCTAAGGCGAGAAACGCTTTGGCTGACAGCGACTTTGCATACATCGACTCTAAGGGTGGCCGGCATTTGCCGGTGCATGATGCCAAGCACGTTAGCTCGGCGCTCGGTCGATTTAGCTCGACGGACTTTGAAAGCCCTGCAAAGAAAGTTACCGCAGCCAAGAAGATTTGTGCTGCTGCTAAGGCTTGCAAAATCGACGTTGCGGATGACGATGATGTCGCCGTCGCTGCAAGGTCTGCAAAGCCTGAAGTTGAAGCTCGTTCCGATAGCCCGAGTAACAAGGACACTCGGTCGCTTCTCGAAGGTGCCTGTGCTGCTAAGTTCGGGGACCCCAAGAAAAACAAGTTCGTTTATGTCTCCGACTTTTCTGACTCGTGGGTTGTTTATGACCAAGGTGACGAGAAGTTCCAGGCGACCTATTCTGTCGACGGTGACACGGTAAACCTAGGCGATCCGGTTCAGGTTGTCGAAGCTCATTCTTACACGCCGTTGCAGACGAACAGTGCCAGGCCGACTACCTTTAGCTTGCTGCGTAAGGGCCGGCGTCAGCGTCGGGACCTTGCTCCTGCTATGGAACATCGTAGGTACGATGCCGAGATGCGAATTAGGGACGTTGATAAGAATGACAACCTAGTCACTCTCCGAGGCACGCCGATTGTTTATGACGCTGTTTACAAGGTTCGTGACATGATCGGTGAATTCAGCGAGACGATGCGCCGTGGTGTGGCCACCGACTTGATAAACAGCCCTGCATTCAACTGCCGTTTCCTTTACGACCACAAGGGCATGGTTATGGCGTCGACCGCTCCCGGTACTCTGAAGTTTGAGGATCGCAAGACCGGCCTTGACACCTTCCCGACCATTGATATTCGGTCGCCATCTGCAATGGACCTTTATGTCGCTGTCGAGCGTGGAGATGTTCGCAGTATGTCTATTGGCTTTATGGTCAATGAAGCTGGGGAGAAGTGGGATAGCCGGCAAGAAAACCGTGAGGTTTTCAAGTTTGTCGATATGCCCGACGTCTCTGCTGTTGCCTTCCCGGCCAGCACAACCACTTCGATCATCCTAGCCCGTTCGGCGTTTGCATCTATTTCGGCTGAGAGCCGTGAGCGGTTGCGGCGTCTTTATCCGCTGGCGAAGCAAGTTCGTAGCGGCCAGGCGCTTTCGCAGGCCGATGGTGATTTGCTAATCAGGGCCATTGAAGCCCTTTACGAAGCTGATGATTTGGACGAAGCCACGCTAGTCGAGGCATTCCGTTCGCTACAGTCGCCGGAAGACACCGAGACTACTCTCGCCGGTCTTGTCATTCAGCGGCAGCGCCTCGCACTCGCCCAGGCTCGCTCGGCTCTACAATAATAACGGTCCCCGCTTCGGCGGGGACACGTTCTTCTCAATACAATAGTCCGAGACTTCCTGTCTCGGCGCAAGTAGCATTGCAAGCAATAAATCGAGGTGTAGTAACCCAGTTGAGCGTTCTTTGCTCCTGCGTGCATCTGCGGCTAGATACTTAGCCCCATGAGCCGACACACTTTGCTGAATGTGCTTTTTACCATAAAGGACAACTATTATGGGTAAGAAAGTAAAGCCTGTCAAGGATGCTGACGCTCGCCTCACGACTCTTATCGAGTCTGAGGCTCGTCTCGCTACGGCATTCACTGAAATTTCCACTCGGCTCGATAAGGCTACTAATGTCGAGAATCGCTCGTGGACTGCTGAAGAGTCTACGGAACTGAATGAGGCTACTGCTAAGCTCTCTCAGGTTCGTGGTGAACTGAAGGCTGAGAGTGTCCGGGTCGTTGAGGCCCGTGAGGCTCTTGAGGCTCGGGATAATGCCCTCGGTGCTGCCGGTTCTGTCGGTGGTGCTCATGTCACTAATGGCATTGACAACCTCGTCTATTCTCCGGGCAACCCGGACAATAGCTTCTACCGTGACCTGCTTATGGCTAACGGTGGATTCGTTGGCACTCGGCGTGCTCAGAAGCGCCTCGACCAGCATCAGTTGGAGATGGAAAACATTCAGCGGCGTGCTACTCGTGGCTCCAAGGAATATCGTGCGGTGACGCATTATTTCCAGGAAGCTCGGCGTTCCGGCGGCGTTGAAGTTCGTGAAACGATGGTCAATGGTGGCCCTGGCATTTCTAGTGCCGGTTCTCCCAATGACATGGCTCCGTTCGCACCGCCCATTTTCTTCCTCCCCGAGTATGCTGAATGGCGTACTTACGGCCGGACGTTCCTTGGTATTCTCAAGAGCTTCCCGCTGCCTGCGACTGGCATGTCGTTCTTCGTTCCGAAGATCACTACGCCTACCGTGGCTTCTTTCCAGGCAAATGAAGGCGCCTCTATTACTACTCAGGACTTGGCTTCTGAGTACGAGAGTGGCACGCTTCAGACCGTGGTCAATAACCTGAATGTTTCTCAGCAGTATCTCGACCGGGTCGGCCCTGGCCTTCAGGGTGACGCAATTGTCAACCGTGACCAGACCGCTCAGTTGAACCGTGCTCTGAACATTTATGCTTATCAGACGGTTCTGCAGAATGCCGGCGTTGGTACGCAGGCTTATACCAACACTACGACCTCGTATACCAGCTTGGATTCTTTCAACGGTGGTAACGTCAGCGATTATCGTTCGGCTCTGGCTAAGGGTAGCATTGCTATTCAGACCACTGACGGTACGGTTGCTTATCCCACTCACTTCGTTTGTGACGTGAACATTTGGGAAAGCATTGCCGCTGCGGTTGACGACTCGCATCGTCCGTATATCGTTCCTCAGGGTGTGGCTTTCAACCCCCTGGCGACCGGTACTGACCAGTCTGCTCCTGAAGGCTACACCGGTTATACGTTTGCCGGTGTTCCTGCTTTCAAGGACCAGGCGCTTTATGTCTCCGCAGGTGCTTCGCTTTATGCTGGTGCCGGCGTTACCGGTCCTGGTTCTGCGGTGTTTGATGCTGACGGTGACAACCACCTTGGTATTATCGGGGCTTTCGACCTGGCTATTTATTGGCTCGAAGGTTCCCCGGTCCTGCGTGTTATTCCTCAGCCCGGTGCCTCTACCCTGACCGTGTTGATTCAGCAATACACCTATTGCGCTGCGGTCCCGGTTTATCCGACCGCCGTTCAGGTTGTATCGTCTAAGGGTACTGCTTCTTCAGCCCTTACGACCCTTCTGTAACCAATCTCTAAGGCTAGCTGCGAGAGGGCGCAAGCCCTCTCGCACTGCCTTAGTGTGCCTACTCCCATAAGGAGAACTATGTACTCTTATGATCTGGTCCCTGATGGGACGCTAGTCGCTGCTACCATTTCTGTTCCGTTCGACGGTTCAGCTTTTCCTTCCGATCCCGAGTTTCTTGACGTCGTCATAATGGTTGTCGACCCTGCAACGGCCCCGACGCTTGAGGTTCAGTATCAGGTCTGGAATGCATCTACAAATACCTGGGTCACTAAGGCAACTGTCAGCGGTCTAAATGTCGACGGTACTACCTCTATTCCTTTGGTACAAGGGGATCAGGGTGGGAGTGCTCCATCACAGGTAGTCCTTACTCTCGGCGGTGCTGCTATTGCTACCACTGTCGCCTTAGGTTCTAACGGTGGAGAAATTTCAACAATTGCTTCATGGTCCGTTCCTTCGGCCGGCGTTCTTGATATTGCTTCTGATGCTGGGTTTCCTGTAGGTGGTGGCGTTGTCCACGTTGCTGCTTCGGGTGCTACTACGGCAGTTGTGGATTTCACGGGCGTTGCTGTGGGCGAGCTAATTGGTTGTACCTATGTCACTGGTTCGCCGGCTGGTACTGTTGCTACAGGTAATGCAGTTACTCTAGTGCCAAGTCCTGCCTTTGTCCTTGACCTTCATTTGAGGGCCTAAAGAAAATGTTCAGCTTCATCACTTTGACCCATGTCTTTAGAAACCTTGATGGCACGGCGGCTTCCGGTACGGTTGTCTTCAGGCTGTCTGATAGGATGACAAACGGCGGTCAGTCTTATGACGATGCCGTTTCCTATCACGCTGGCCTCGATGCTTCAGGGAACCTCAAGGCGTCAGGTGGAGTAAATCCCCTTGTGTTGCCTGCAAATAATGACCCTACAACCGTGCCCGCAAACATTTACTATAACGTGGCATTCTTGTTGAATGGCGCTGATAGTGGAGGGGTTGGTGACAGTGTGATGATTATGTTGCCTTATAACGCACCGGGCGGAACAATCGACCTAGGTACATTGTTACCGCAGACTACTGGAGACGGTGTATGAGCACAGTAGAAATCTTCAATCCCGCAGGGGAGAAATACGCAAATTTCCTTGATCTTGACACGATGGTCAAGCCATGGCTACATATTGTCATGTCTGATCCTAGCCAAGACTTTATTCTCTCTACGATAACTCGGGCTATCTCGACTCGTATGCAGCAGTTCATCGGCAGTCCGATTGCACCGCAGGTTTACGGGCCTGATGATGGGCATGGGAAGTTCGACGGCGGCGGGGGTCTTTACTCCAGCTACATTATGCTGCCAAAGACTCCGGTGCTGAAGATCATTTCTTTGATCGAATACCAGAACCAAACGCCGGTAGAGTTGGCTGAAATAACTTCACCTGGACAAGGTTCGACACAGGATGGGTACCAACTGAATTACCGCACCGGCCGTGTCACTAGAATTCTCGGTGGTATTTGGCCTAGGCCGTTCATGCCCGGATCACAGAACGTTTGGGTTACCTGGCTTGCCGGGTACAATCCGATACCTGCCGATATCCTCGAAGCTGCTCTTGAGTGGGTTGCTGATAAGTTTCATGCACAGTTTCAGTCAAATGCGTCTCGTCCGATGTCAGCCTCAGAGATGAATGAGGAAACGAATCCTGCGGAGCCTTTCAAAGGTCTACCATACTACGTGGAGAACGTGCTCCAGACATATCTACAGCCTTCAATTGGAAGTTAGCAGATGCCGGCCTATAAAACAAATGTTGTCCCGGCTGTTGCTCAGATGCTAACTTATATGAATGCAGTAGCTACGACCGACTTGCCTGATTTGGATATCGGCGTATATATGGGGATGCCGACGCAATCGCAACAGCGTGTTCTCAACACGCTTTCTATCGGTGCTTGGTCCGAAGGCGGCACTCCTATTGTCACCGGCTTCAATAGCTCCTGGCGAGGTTTGGCAGGAGGTGGAGTTGCAGTGGCTAGGGATATGTTGTTTTCTATTCACTGGTCAATAGTCTCTTGGGCCGGTAGTGACGGTGGCGATGCAGCCACGTCGCCGGCCTTGCTAAATGCAGGTGCCATGTTTGATGCAATGGTTACTAGAATTCTAGCCGATCCTTCTGGATCAGGGAGTCTCGGTGGTTCTGCTTTTTGGGACACAGTAAATATGACTTTCCCATTGTACGGACCTGTAGATACTGGTGGCTGCCAAGCCGTCATGGAATGTGTGGTCGGCGTTCGTGGAGCCAATATCGGGACTGTACCGTAGTGGCGTCTAATAGGCGTAGGCTCAAGAAAGAAGGGCTGTAAAAATGGTAACAATAAAGAACATAAGCAAAGACGGCAGAGCCGTATCTTATGGAGTGGTTAGTGGCCCGAAGTTCGTTGAGCCAGGTGCCACAGTTTTGATTTATGAATGGGCTTTGGATGGCTATGTCAGCCAAGTCTATTGGGAGGAAGTAGTTGGGCCTAGTGAAGATGTCAAAGACAAGCCTAAGCTGCCTGTTCCTGTAACCTCGAAGGAGGCATAACCCATGTCCGCGAGCGGTATCTATTCTACATTTGGGCTAAAGAAAGAGGCTACGTTTGGTACTTTCGCAGCTCCTGATTATTGGCTGACCTACAATAGCTCGACTCTGGCCAACAAGAAAACTGCTTTGCAGGGCGCTGCTTTGCATGGTGGTATTTACAACCTGGCGAACCGCAGGTCAATTGGTAAGTGGACTGCCGACGGTGCTGTAGACCTCGACATTTATGACCGAGGCATGAGTCCTCTTTTCACCGCTATGCTCGGTGCAAGTACATCTGCTCTAAAGTCCGGTGGAACTACAACCGTCTATCAACAGGTTTTTACACCCGCCGACACGACCGCTCAAAGTTACTCATTGCAACTCGGTGTCCCTACTGCGGTAAACAGTATTCAGGCTTTCAGCTATCCTGGTTCTAAGGTTACTGACTGGACTTTCGATGTCAAGGCTGGCGATCTGGCAGCATTCGATGTCTCTTTTGACTCTGTGAAAGAAGACACAACGCAGTCTTATACATCTCCGAGCTATGTCTTGGGCGATATATTCGTCGCTGCACAAGCTCAGCTTTTGATCGGTGGCACCGCTTCTACTACGGCCGGTCTGACTACCATCTCAGGTGGCACTGCTGTCCCTCTGACAAAAAGCGTTTCTGTCAAGGGCAAGAACGTCATTGATGACGGTCGTTATGTCCTCGGTTCGCTTTATAAGCAAGAGCAGCTAATCAACGGGTTCCGTACTGTGTCGGCTGATGTTGAGCTTGACTTTGCCGGTCTTACTCAATGTTACAATGCTTTCCTTGCTGATACTCCGGTATGCTTCCAGTTGGTTTTCACTGGTGTCACAATTGACACTCCCAACAGCCTAAAGGCAACGGTGACTCTCATCGGTTCGGCGTGTTTCTTCGATGCTGACACGATGCCTGTTCCTGGTCCGACTATCATCTCTGAGAAGGCGACATTGAACTTCTTGGATGACGGTACTAACAACCCGGTCCAGATTGTCACAAACACACTCGACAACGCCATTCTCGGCGTCTAACTAAGGAGGTAATCTCTTGGCGACTTTGAAAATTGCAGATAAAGAAGTAGTTCTTCAGGCTGGCAATATGTCGGTATCTGACGGCATTCTGATCGAGGATGAATACGGCAAGACTTTCGATGAGTGGCTGAAGGATATCCAAGGCATGAAGATACGAGCAGCCGCAGTTGGCTTGCTTGTGTTGATCCACAGGGTAGATAAGTCTATTACTCTGGACGACATTCTGGCTCTTGATCTAGCTGAGCTATTCACATCTGTCAATGCTGCTATGAGCCAACCTGCTCTCGAAGGTGAGCTCCCACCGGAACCTCAGCCGCACGGTAAGAAGGAAATCCACCCTACCGAGGCGGAATCAGAGCCGCAATAAACGAAGTTTACTTGGTCGCCGCACAAGAGTTTGGCATAACCCCGCCGGCGTGGTTTGATCCTAACTTTAGTATCAGCCACGCCTCGGGCGTTATTCTTTCTTGTCGGAAGTTTATGTCAGAAAGAGGAAAGTAAGTGGCGATCAATGCAATCTTCAATGTAGATACAGCATCAATGAAGGCTTATTCCGCTATGCTCACTAAAGCGAAGGCGCCTCAGATGGAGGCTTTTCGCAGTACGATAACTAACGAGGGTGGACAATTGATTGGTGGTCGAGCTGCTGAGCTTGCCTCGTGGTCTAAGAAAATTCCGAGGACAATTCGGTGGAGAACACAATCTGCTAGTCTTTACAAGGTTACATTAGTTGTGTCTGCCGGGTACAAAGGTGTCCCCATAGCGAAATGGTACGAGCTTGGGCACACGCAAGATCACTCCGGTTGGTGGCACCCGGCGTGGCCTCATGGCAAACGCAAAAGTTGGAAATGGGTACCGCAAGCTAAGGGTGAATATCATCGTCCGTACCTATATCCTGCATTACAAGAAATGACACCGAAAGTCAATCAGGTATGTCTCAAGGCTCTGGTAACAGCGCTGGTTACGTCTGTACCTTATATGCACTTGACTGTCACGTCAAGCTAAGGTGGTGAAAGCAAATGGCAGCAGCGGGGGTCGGGGAAGGTTCTAGTGTTTCAACATCCTACACAGGTGATCCGGCGCAGTGGAATACAGTACAAGATGATATGGTTACCACTAACGACTCAACGACTCAATCTATTGAAGACGATTGGGATGATACAGCACAGGTCGTTACTGACGATATTGATGATATTACCACGGCGGCTGAGGGGCTAGACTCTACCCACGTTATAGATGTTTCGCTAGCCGACTCTACTCCCGACGGCGATGTAAAGACAGATATTGAGGCTATCAACACTGCAAAGACTAATTTGCAAGCTGACCCCGATATTGCTCTCACTGCTACGTTAGAGGATGCCTCCGGTGACGGTACTGTAGCAGACACTCTAACTAGCATTGACGCAAAGATGAAAGACCTTGCTGATAAGAAGGCTGCGCTAGAGGTTTCTCTAGCGCAGGGTGATCCAGATGGTACGGTACAAAAAGCTATTGATAATATTGATAGCAAGATGGATGACCTCAAAAAGAAGAAGGCTGCATTAGAAGTCAGTCTCAACGACACGTCTAAAGACGGCGATGTCCAGACAGAAATAGACGACATCGACAAGAAGATGACTGACCTTGCAAAGAAGAAGGCTGCACTAGAAGTCTCTCTAACCGAGTCTGGAGATATGGATACATATGACTCCATAAATGCTGCACTCGATGATATCGTCGCAAAGATGAAAGACCTTGCTGATAAGAAGGCTGCTCTAACAGTTACTCTGACTAACACTACAGATGAGGGAGATTCTGTATCACATAGCCTTGATGCAGATGCAAAAGCCCTTGGAGACTTACAGACAGATGCCAAAGACCCGGTCGACATTACCGTTACTGCCTCAGATAATGGCACTATTGCTAAAGAAGAAACGGCCATCCAAGATTTGCGCGACGATGCAGCCGTTCCAGTAATTGTCGATGTGCAGGGTAAAGGCACAGGTCTGACGACTGATGACACGGAAACAACTACTCTAAATGTTGTTGACGACCCCGATGCAGAAAGAGTCATTACTGAATTCAAAGACGAGCTTGCCTCAGTGCCTGATGAGGAAACTACTGCATTAGACGCAGATGCTACTCAAGGTGATGAAGACATAACAACCTTCACAGGTAAAGTCAAAGATGTTGATGCTGTCACGGGGACAGCTAAATTAGATGCTGACCCAGCCGCTGGGGAAGCTGAGATAACTTCATTTGATGAAACAGTCGGCGCCGTCGATGCAGAGCATGTCGATGCTCACCTCGGTGCCACTTATGACCCTGCTACCGTTGCTGCTGTAATTGAAGCTCTCAAGCTTCAAATAAAAGAGGGTACGGCAGGTGATGACTTCAATGTCTCTCTGAATTGGACTGGTATTGCTGGTGGTAGTAAGCCTTCAAAGAGTCAAGACAAAGATTTACAGCAAGGTCTAGCTAGTGGGTTTGCATCCTTCCTTTCAAATGCAGGGTTGACTGACCTTGATTCTATGGTCGAGTCAGCACTGAAGGCAGATAAGATAGTTGTATTTGCAGCCGGCGGTGCATTAGTCACCGGGTTAGCAGGCATGATCGCAAGTGCAATGCCCGGCCTGGGCGGTGCCGTTTTTTCACTCGTGGGTGCAAACAACGTAATGAAAACAAAGCTCACTGCTGCATTTGGCAGGATTACTACACTGTTCAGCCAAGATGTATCGTCTGCAATGGCTGGTCCGGGACCCGATGCGCTAACTTATACAAAAAAGACTGCTCCTACTAAGGCTGATATAGGTAAGGTTATACCTCTAGGCGGTGCTTTAGGTGCTCTGCTGACGAGCGTAGGCGTTATGGAAAATGATTTGGTCCAGCCCACTAAAGACTTCGGGGCCGGTATGACCATATGGTGTGCGGCTCTTGATAAAATCATCAGTTCAAAAGGGTTCAAAGACCTACTAAATCAGGTGTCAACTTTTTCTGAAAATTCGAGTGCTCAATGGGGTACGATAGTTGGTGAGTTCCTCCAAGGTATTGGTCAAATGCTCGTTGCCATGGAGCCTTTGGAAACTACAGTGCTGGGCATCTTTTCTTCGATGGCAGCTTCTTTCTCAGGTAACAAGGCTAAAGGTGCAGAGGATAAGTTCTTCAATGAATTGAACAACTTCCTTACAAAAGACGCACCTGATCTCAAGAGTATGTTTGACTCGATTGGCACACTTGCTACTACTCTGATAACCGTAATCACTGCGGCAGGCCCTGGAATTGCTGACATCACTACTGCCGGTGCAGCAGGTCTGAATACGATTCTAACAGGTCTAGGCAGTTTGCTGAATGTCCTAAATAGTCTAGGATCAGGTGGGAAAGTTGCCTCCGGTGCTGTGGTTATCGGACTTCTCGCCACCTATAAGAAGGTTTTTACAACAGCGTTACCTGCACTTTTCAAGGCTATATTTGGGGTAACATTAGCTCCTAAAAAGGGAAAACCGACTCCCGGCGGTATTCCTGATGATTCTACTAACCCTAACATTTCTAATTCTACTGTTACCACTGCTGCAGAACAAATACAGTCGGGTGGCGAAAGTGTACAAAAGGGCGGCGCTGACATTCTCACTGCCTCTGAAAATATGACAAACTCCGCCGATGTAGAGGATACTGCTGGTGAGACACAGGTAGCCGCATCAGAGACAGAAGAGGCTGCCTCTATTCAAGAAGAAGAGGCTGCACTTGTAAATGAAGCAGGTGGTGGCAGTAGTAAGATAGCAGGTCTTTTGAAAACTGCTCTTACGGGTGTAATAGGAGCCGGGGGGCTAAGTGCAGGTGCTCTTGCAGGTGTAGCAGGGATAGCTGGACTAACTGGACTAATCGCTGGAGGTGCTTATCTTAGTGAGGCAGTATTTCCAGACACTTATCCTAATGCTAACCAGCCTCTTACTTCTCCGTCGTCAGGCCCAAAGTCTAAAGATTACCAGGCAACTGAGACTAACACTTTCAACACAGCTATGCAGGATATAGCTGCAGGTGTGAAGCTGCCTAAGGGTCTAATGGATGATACCCTAAATGGGTATTTCACTAATGCTCAGGATATGATTCTCACAGGCTTTGAGAAGGCACCTGCTGGTACTCAAACTCTTGCAGCCGGATTCTGGTTTGTAAAGCTTGGTCCTTCATTGAAAGCAATGGGTAATGTGAACGGGACTCTTTACACTGACGGTATGGCTGCCGGTATGGCAGATGCCAAGAAACAAGCAGCTATGTATACCGCACTAAAGACACAAGCTGATAACCTTGTAAAGAACCATAAGATATACCTCGGTGAGAAGTCACCGTCTAAACTGTCCACGGCAATCGGTGTGGATTATCTACTCGGGTTCAATAAAGGCATAGGTGATGCTCCAACACAAAAGACGGTAACCGGGACATTGACCACATTTTTGGACAAGTTGATAACAACGGGAGACACTTACACTCCTAAGTTTACAACGCTTGGTAGTGATTGGTCGACCGCTCTAGGTAAAGGAATCACAGCCGATCAATCTTTGGTTGTTACAGCAGCCACTAACCTGGCTAATGCAGCCGTAGCGGCTGTGCAGGCTGTGTTTGCAAAAGCAAACTCGACAACGAACATTACCAATAGTGTGAATATACCGATCACCACAGGCACAGGAGTTATCCCTAATAATGTTGTCACTCAAATTCAGGGCGTGGTTTATGAAACTCTAAATAATGTCGCTCAAGCCAGTGCGTCTACTCTCAGACAGACCTAAAGGAGCATGTAAATGGAATATTTGTGCCCTAGAGACGGCTCGACTTTGCATGTCCCTGATGCTGTTATTTGGGACTGGCAAACAGCCTCTCTTTTGTGTGATGTTTGCTCAACCGGTTTTTGGTTATCAGAGCTGCAAGGAGACTCTTTGAAGCTCTATGATGCAAAGAACCGAACGTTTCGTGGCCCAGTGTGGGTTGCAGTACAGCAAGAACTTGTTGCACATAGGCTTCGGGGACATGGTGTTAGTTCTAAAGTACAAGCACTTTTGTCTCCGAGGCAGTTGGAGTTACATAGGAAAAGGAATGGGGATGCGATATGAGCCAGAAATGGACTGCTGACAGTAATTCAACTATTGCACTTCGCATGGTACCAAGCCATTCCTCGTGCCATCTCTCTGATGGCACGCTCGTCTTTATAGACTTCGACGGGACTAACTACTATCTCAAGTGGTGGGGCCACACTGGAAGCCCGACGACCATCTTCAGCTTTAGCAATACAGCAATGTCTGCATCGTTTAGTATTTGTCGAGATTCATCCAATAACATTTATGTTGGCGGTGGTGACTTAAGTGTCACTCCTTACTCTCTTCTATTTGCCTTTCCTTATACAGGAAGCCATACCTGGAATACCGGTATAACTGGTTGCTATGTCTCATTCAGTAATGGTTGGGTCAGCCATTTCGCTGGTAACCCAGCGATAGGTTGTAACGCTCTTATGTGGGTAAATGATGGCGGGGGTGTAGGAGGCGCTGGGCATATTCTGTGGGTTGGTCAATCTTACAATGCCGGTGCAACAACTCTCGCCGCCATTGCTTTAGTGTTTGATGCCGGTGCGGCTCTAGTTGGGACGACTACGGTTACTACTAACACATCCTTTTCCGTTACAACTAATTCTTCAGGCTGGGGGATTTGTGATGCTTGTGCCAGTTTTGGGATTGGGTCAACTTCAGGAGTATGGGGCAATGGAGACACAAACTCCGGTGGTGTCGTCTTTGGAACATGGTCGATCAATTCTTCTGGCATCCTTACGGCAACATATGTAAGTACAATTCCCGCTTCTCTCGGAATGATTTTCTGTGTGTCTCAATCTCCAGGTAACTACACATTTATTACTCGTGTTTCATCCTCTGGCTATTACGGTGCCACCTGTGTAACGGCAACTACTAAAAGTTCTACCGTTAGCTCTGGTGCAGTTGCTAACATGCCTCAAAACATGGGCGTGGGTTATTACGCTTTTGCTTGTAATATGTTCCTCGACCCTCTCACAGCTAATCAAGTATGGGTTATAGCACCGGGGACACTAAGTGGAACATCTATTCCGATTTATCGGCTTAGTGTTGCTACCGGTTCCGGCACTCCGGTTTGGAGTGCGACTGCTGTTCTCGACGACACCTTTACAGGAGTTTACGCTCAGCCGTACATAGATATTTCAGTTGTTCGTGAGCCTATAGGTACGGTGGTTGATTATGCCTGCGATATTGAAAGCGCTTCAGGCACATATTCTCTGTTTGGAGATTATGCAGCTTTTGCTTTAGCACCGAGCCCACCGACGTTGTCGACACCTATAAATAGTCAGACGCTCGATGTCAGTGTCAACGGTGTGACTGTTGGTGGCTACTATAACTCGACTGACATGCAAAACATGAATGCCTATGCTCTACAAATCAAGACATCCAGTGGCGCTTGGCAATATTACAATGCTAGTGGTGGATCATTGCAAAGCACGATTGTTTGGAATACACTCGGGACTCAGATAGTCCCCGGTGGTTTCTTCCAAGTATCTCTAAGCCACACACTTGTTTCTGATGGTAACGTTTATAACTGGTCATTCGCTTCTCAAGAAGCTGCTCAAAACCTTCAAGGTTCATTCGCTACTCCGTTTACTTTCACGGCAATGACACCGCCTACGGTATCGGTGACTTCTCCGACCGGTCTAGTCGCTCACGGTCAGCCTACAGTTATTTGGACAGAGTCATTACCGTCTGGTTCCATACAGACAGGTTATGAGGCCGTTATTTGCACGGCCGTTGGGGCCGGCGCTCCCGGTGGGACGATTATTTGGGACTCTGGAGTTATAAACAGTACAGCTTTATCAGCCACACCGGCACCTATTTCTGCATCTGGCACATACTATGCGTATGTGCAAGTAACTGAGACAGGTGGCGAGACAAGTGCTTGGGCATATTCAGCCTTTACATTCTCTGCTGATTCACCAGGCTTGCCGACTTATACGGTTGTGCAAGGCGTCGACGGCAACGGTGTTCCCTGCTTTATACATACATTGCAAGGCCATGACAATATCATGGACAAAGCAAGCTCTTCTCTAGAAACAGGGCTCGGTAACTGGCAATGTGCTCTAAATAACACGGTAGGGTTCGGTGGCCCAGTAAATGGATTTGACTCTAGTGCGAATGCATCGCACATAGTTACTGAGGCCGGCGTCGTCGTTGGCTATTCAGCCGGTATTGGACTCCAGCCTTGTCTTGGAAACTTGGGTGTTTCTGGTGCAGATTCAAGTAGTTATGGGATGAACCTCGTTCTCACGGGGGCACCTCCGACTTCGATTGCATCGAAAGTCAGCACTGCATTCTTCCAAGCTGCACAGCTTTCTGCTTCTGCTTATACCATAGCTGGACCGGCAGGTGCCGGGTGGACAAACGGAGCTATTACATCCATAGCTTCATTTACAGCAGAGTGTACTTATACACCTTCTGCTGCCGACGTTGGTTCTGGTGCAAGCCCATGGATAATTGGCCGTGCGGGTGAATGGGGCTTTGAGTTTTCAGGTTCAGGAAACGTCAATGTTTACGTCTGGAATTCAGTCGGTACAGCGGTTCAGGTCGGTTCCCTTGGGACGCTTGTTGCAGGTACTACTTACAGAATAGCTTTGTGTCAGTATTCAACTACTTGGTATGTCTTCTTGAATGGTGTACTGAAAAATACATACACGACAGCACTTACTGTGAAAACTCCTTCGGCAGGTACTTCTTTTTATATTGGGGTTGTTGGGAGCACCGGTCTTTCAGGTGTAATAGATGAAGTTCGTATTTCTGATGTATGCCGGTATACGAGTGGTTATACACCGGCAACGACTCCATTTGTAAATGATGTAAACACTGGTTGCTTGTATCACCTCGACTTCGCTGCTCCAGCAGCTAACTTTGGCGAGACAATGTACCAGTCAACCACAAATGCTAGTGGCCCTGTTGGCCCTGTTGGGAACGGTGCAGGGCAAGGTGCTATTTTAGGAACTGCCTGGTCGGTTGAAGTTCAAATTTCGGGGACCGGTGCCGGTGTAATCGTTCAGCGTACTGGTAACTCCAGCTACGGAATTCAGTGGTCATTGCAAATGAATAATGGAATCCTTGTTCTCTATTTTTGCAATAGTGCTGGCACACTCATTACTGTTGATGGTAACTATGTACCATCTCAAGTGTCTGTGGTACAAGCGTCTTGGGATGGCTCCAATATTAGGTTGTTTGTCAATGGGATTCTACAAGGTACTACAGCTTGCACGAGTGTATGGCCTGCAACAGGCGGAGGCTATAACCTTCAGATGGATGGAGTCAATAATGGAGTATTCACAATAGATGAACTTCGTATCTCAAATATAGCTCGTAATGTTGCCAACTATATTCCACAGACAACCGAGTATGTTGTAGATGTCTATACGTGTGTCCTCTATCACTTCGACGGTGGTATAATGCAAAGCAGTTACTCGTCAGTTGATGGTTCATATAGTCTGTATATAATCAGTGGTCCTAATGGAGCTTATGCCATTTGGCAGTCATATGCTTCACAGGTTATTGCGCCTAGCTCTGCATACACAATCCAGGCAGAGTTTCTTTCACCCGGAGCGAGCCCATCACAGGTAACGGTAAATTGGCTTACAAGTAGTGGAGCAGTTATTTCCTCAGCATATTCAACCTGTACCGGTACGTCTGGATGGGTGCTATGCACTTTCAACGCTTCGTCACCGAGTACCGCTTATGGCGTCTCAATTGCAATAGAGGGGGCTTCGGGAGCATCCATCAACCAAATACTTGATGTCATTGGCATTTCACCTGGGACTAGTCAACCTTGGACTCTCGGCGGTTTTGCTGGTAGTGAGGTAGTAGCCATACAGCGTTCGGATGGACTTTATGTTCGAGGCGCCGGTTACATAACTTCTCTTCCTGCTGGTCCTGACTGGGTATCAACCGTAACCTCAGGGAACTGCTTGCCTCTTAGTAGTCCAGGACAGATTGCTGTTTTGAACGACTACGAGTCAGTGCCTGGGACAGCCTATACATTTTCGGCACAGTTGATGGGAACAGGTGCGTTGTATACATCCCTCGTCTCGGCAGGTCCAATTACATTGGGGCTTTCAAATTCCTCCTGGTGGGCCATCGACCCAACGAATCCTGCGGCCTCTATGATTATTCAGGTCACAGGTCAAACCACTTCACAGTACAAATTGACCGGTGCCAATTACCAATTATCAGATAGTCCGGCTCCGGTGATGCCAAACGTCACTTCTCTAGGGACATTTGGTCAGTCTGGAACACTAACGATACAGACTGGGTCACCAGTGGAGTTTACTAATTTGAAGGCCATGCTTACAAACCCTGATGTCAAATTCCTAGTAAATCCATTCAGTGAGGGGTTGTATTCAACATTAGCTGTTGCAGACCCGACAGGTGGCACATCGGGATCGGTTCATGCTTCTACATTCAAGGGTGGATCGGCCGCTGCGCCGTATCGAGAGTCAACAGTCAGTTACGTCCAAGTAGGAAGGCCCTAGATTATGGCCATCGGTGGCTTTATACCGACGAGTCGGTATTTGCACCAGCTTTCGGCAGGTGCCGTGACGAATGTAAACACCGTGGTTAGTGTCTACGATCCTTATGGCAACCCGAAAGCTGGTTATGGGAACATTCCAATTTCCACTCTAACCATCGCTGCAAACCGTACCGGTACGCAGCGCACTACGGCTAGCATGACAGTGACACTCGACCCGAATACTTTCTGGCCAAGGCCGATAGACTTGTCGAGTCCACTCGCTCCTAATGGGAATGAACTATATATCTCCTGCGGTTATGTGTATCCTGATAAGTCGTCAGATATGTTCTTGCAGGGTAAGTTCCCAATAGTAACTTGCACGATGGCTGCTCAAGGGACATTGTCAATGACAGTGTCAGCCGACGATAGAGCATGGTCGATAGGTCGTAGAGGTCTTACGGCCCCTTATACAGTTCCTGAAGATAACAATGGGACTTCAGTTGGTACTATTTCTGTAGTCATTTTGAACCTGTTGCAACTAAACATCTCAGCCTTGCCAGCAATAAATTACAATGTGGACAGCACTAATCAGCTAGCCCCACCAAACACATACAGTGTTGGCCAGGACCCTTGGCAAGCGGCAACCGATTTAGCAACAAGTACAGGTTGGGAACTTTATTTGGACCCGTCGGGAAACGTGGTTGCTGCACCTCCCGCCTCCGGCGGTACGTCGATTTGGTATATCTCTTCGACACCTGGTAGTCAGATAGCTCTTACTGGCAGTCGAGTTTTGACAGCCGATCAAATCTTCAATGACTACTTTGTCATTACAGCGAATAGTGACTCCTATAACTACTTCGCAACTAGTCCTACAATTATGCCTCCGGTACAGTCAGAAGTGTGTGACCAGAATCCTAACAGTCCCACTTATGTTTCTTACTCAGGTGGGTCACCAATGCCGGTCGGTTGGACTGGAGTATATCAAGGTGGTACATTTGGAGACATTGTCCAGTTTATACAGTCATCGGTTGCTACTAACTCCTTAGCAGCAGAAGCAGAAGCTCAGCTTGATCTAACTCTGAGTTTAGGGAAGATTGACACTCTGACACTCGACGGGCCAATAAATCCGGCTGTGCAGATAGATGATTTCTGCAATGTGCTAATCCCTCGTATTGGGCTGACAAGCTGGACACAGTATGTCGTCGACGGTTTCTCTACAACATATGCCTTGAATGGCAAGACGTCATACACTCTTAGAAGGGTGATTCTATGAGTATGAACCCGACCACTATTACTCTGAGCCCACATGCTCATATAGCAGGACAAGTTAGCTTGATGCAAAGAGCTATAAACAAAAGCGCTCAAAACAACGTACAGGCCGGCGAGATACATTATGGACAAATAGCTGGTGCGCCTATTCAGTGTCATGCGGTTACTGGAGCAGGTAGCGGCGGTGCTGCTGCGGGTTCAAACATCCGCAAGGTTCCTGTCCTTATAGATGGGAATAAAAACTCTCAGCTTTGTGCCTATCCTGCTGACTATTATCCAATGACTGGGGATGTTGTAAAGCTCATTCTTGTCGGGACAGATAAGAAGGCACGAGGTCATTACCTCGTGATGAACCGCCTGGCATCTGGTCAAAATCCTGACCATGATTCAAAAATTGTTGCTGAGACAGGAGCAGGCGGTACAATCCTAACTGCAACTTCTACAGCCATTCTTTCATTTGATCCGTTTGCAGTCTTCGGGATTATTCAAGGAATATTCCGAATTTCTTGGGGAGCTTGGTGGGCTGCAGGTAACCTATTAGCACAAGCAGTTAGCTACGATGGAGGTGGTGCTAGAACTTATGGACTAACTGGCATCGTTGAATCTACTAGCACTAATGTGGTCTTCTACACTGCGACAACTATTGCAGGTAACGTAGCAGGTATCCCGCTTACACTCAAATGGGGAAACTCAGCCGCGGGAGGCCCGATAAAAGTTATGGCATCATCTAGTGGAACTATGGCTCTTGCTTGTGCCATTGAACAGATTGGATAGGTGGGATAAATGTCTGTCTTCAACCTAATAGCAGCATTGCACGCAACGGTTGTGCCACTCTCGGCACAGACGAACAATGAGCATTTCCAGATAACGCTGGCAGTAATAGCGATAGTCACAGCAGCGTTAGGCTGGTTCGTCAAGCGAGTAGTCCAGAATTCGGATGTTCGTTATACAACTCTAGTAACTGAACTACATGAAACAAACAACAAGCTTGCCGGTGTAGCAGAAGGTTTGGCACAAGTTGTAGGCCAACTAAGGTCTGCAAGTGAACAAAGCCTTATTTTGGCCGCTCAAGTTGCAAAAGACACGGTCATCGCTGCCGCTCAAGTCGCTAGAGAAACAGTTCAAGCCGCTGAACATTTAGCAGCTAACAAACAAAAGGAGATTCCAAATGGTCCAAGTAGTAACTAAGAAAGCTTCACTAAATCTCAATGCAGTCGCCACTGACATTACGAAGTTCGGGGCGCCCGCCGTCACGATCTTTGAAGTGCTCGCCAACACACTGCCTCAGGTCAATCTCAGCAATGGTGCGCAGGCTTGTTTGTCTGCCGTCCTCGCCGTCCTGACCGCCGTCCTTTCATTCAGCAAGGCTAATGCCGTCGCCAAGGCATCGCCGGTTACCACGGTCGTCCGCTAAGTGTCGCACCCGGTATACGGACGTTTCCAGGTAGCTGAGAAGCCGAGGTTTGGTAGCCTGTTTCATAGGGACCAAATTCCGGTGACGTACAGGACCGTTTATCATGAGCCGCTGAATGGGGTATTAGATCAGAGTGACCTAATAGCCCAAGGTATTCATACCTCACAATTCATCCCCGGCTGCAAGACAGATGCCGACGCTCTCGGTAGCTGTACGGCTAACGGCGGTACGGCCCATCTCTCAACTGTAATTACTTCAGCCGCTTTCTTCGCCTGGACAAAGACGTCGAGTTATGATGACGTCGTCGCCATTGAGAAGAATGCAATTGAGTTTTACCATGCAGACACTATGCTCTCTGGTAATCCCTCGACAGAATGGCCCCCGACCGATTGTGGTTCGTCTGGTCCTTACGTCTTCGAGCTAGCACAGAAACTCGGTCTTGTGACCAATGAGACTGTGGTTAGTGATGCGGACGGAATAGTGTCCCTTTTGCAAACTGGGACACTGGCTGTAGGACAACCGTTCTTCAATGCCTGGGAGTCTCCTGATAATAGCGGGTTCATTGATGACGCCGGCATTCGTGGGGCTGTGGCCTCGGGTGTTGCCGGCGGTCACGAGACTTGCTGGTGGGGCGTCGAGCCTCGCATGAAGGGCAATTCTCTGGACCTGGAGAAAACAGTTATTTGGGCGAGGAATTCATGGGGTTCAGCATGGGGTGATAAGGGCAACTACTGTTTTAGGTTGGCGACCTTTATCCCTATCCTTCAATACTGCGACATTCGCCAATTTATCTAACCGAGTAGGACCGTCGAAGCCGGCCCGAGTAACGTAGCAGAACTGCACAGCATTATGGAGGCTGCGACTTTGAGCTATGGAACCGGGCCGGCTTTATTTTTATCTAAAGGAGAATGTCAGTGGCTAAACCACGCATTTTGATCTATGACCTAGAGACGGCACCCGATCTTGGGCACAGTTGGCGGAAGTGGGATACGAATTTGCTAGATTTTCATAGCAATTGGTACATGCTTTCCTTCGCCTGGAAATGGCTCGGTGAAAGAAAGACTTACGTCCTCGGTCTGGACGATTACAACGGCTACCAAGCCGATATGCAAAACGACTACAGCCTCACAGAGGATTTGTGGATGCTGTTTGATCAAGCGGATATTACTGTTGCCCACAATGGGCGAGCATTTGATAAAGGGAAGGCCCAGGCAAGATTCATTTATCACAATATGGAACCGCCCAGTCCAACTAAGGATATTGATACTTTCCTCATAGCTAAGAAAGAATTTCGGTTTACAAGTAACAGTCTAAAAGACTTAGCACAGTACCTAAAGTTAGAAACTCAGAAGGGCGACCCTGGAACATTCCAGACTTGGCTGAATTGTATGGCCGGCGATCCAAAAGCTTGGAAGCTTATGAAAAAATATAACCGACAAGACGTGGTCGTTCTAGAGCAGCTTTATCTTCGGCTACGCCCCTGGACTACAGGGCATCCTAATATGGCACTCTTCGATGACAACCATCCTGATGCTTGCCCGAAGTGCGGAGTGAGTGGACAAATGCAGGGCCGTGGCTGGCGTTACTATTCAGTCACTCGTCGTCAGAGGTTCCAGTGTCAGGCATGCGGTGGTTATAGCTTAGGCCGCATTCTTGAGAAAACTAAAGTGCTTTACGTGGCAAACTAGCAAAGGAGACAAATTGGCACATTCATTGAAGCTAGTCGGAGATGGCCCTATCGTCACAGAAATTTTGGTTGATGACAAGCTGTTGCCGAATTGCACTAAGTTGGTCCTTACCCTAGAAGCTGGTCAAGTTCCAAAACTAGCCCTAGTTTTGGAAGCATGGAATGGCCTCGATATCGAGCTTGAGGGTGTTGACATAACTGAGGTTATCAACAACCACTATACACCGGAGTATGTTGAGCCGTGAAGAGCATGAAGCCAGTAGCTTATTTAGCTGGACCTATGACAATCAAGCCTAACTTCAACTATGATATGTTCACTGAAGCGGCACGTAATTTACGTGCCGCAGGGTGGAAAATCTGGAGTCCGCTGGAGCATGATGTAAAAGCAGGAATGGACCCAAATAATTCTGATTCCTGGGGAGAGGTAGCAGACGTACATGCACTATTTGCTTGGGACATGATAAAAGTTATCAAGTCCCCAAACATTATTTTACTGCCTGATTGGTTTCTTTCTAAGGGTGTAGCTGTAGAGCTAAGTTTAGCTCAATACCTCAAGCATCTTGTTTTTCGCTATGAGGTAAATGCTTGTACCGCAGGGTTTCGGTTGATTGATTATGTCTACTAAAATACGCACGTTTGAAACCGGGGCTACCCGAGACAAGGATGACACCAAATACGACTTTGAGGCGTTCCTGTCTCCTGAGGTTCTATGGGCATTTGCACGATATATGCATAAGCATCGGATTCAGACAGACGGCTCACTGCGAGATGGTGACAACTGGCAAAAGGGTTTCCCTCTTTCCTCACATATGAAGTCATTCATCAGGCACAGTTTTGATCTATGGCTCTGGTGGAGAAGCAGGGAGACTCGTCCTAATCACCGAGTAGCCCGTATATTGCCAAGGCCAGAGGATGGTAAAATACCTGACATAGAAGACACTTTAGCCGCCTTGTTCTTTGCGATACAAGGACTTTGGTTGGAGGTGATAAAAGAGAAAGATGTCTCTGGACCTGGAGAATGTTAGCCTAAACCTAATTGAAACTACCGATGATGTCGACAGCTTCCTAGACTGGATGTCTCTGCGCCGTCCCATTATGGGGTGTGACACAGAGACAGGTGGCCTTGAATGGTGGAACAAAAGACTTCGCACTGTGCAATTCGGTGACTTCAGAGCCGGCTGGACAATACCGTGGGAACGGTGGGCCGGCCTGGTGCATCAAGTCTTCGACAGGTATACAGCGCCTATCGTCTTTCACAACATGAAATTCGATATCCATTTCCTCGATGAAGTAGGCGGGATAAAAGAAATCGACACCCGCTATTTCGCTGACACGAAACTCATGGCCAACATTTTAGACTCTGGTAATTCAGCGAGTCTAAAACCGCTTGCCGTGAGACATCTCGACCCCCGGCTGCAACACAGTCAAGAGGAACTAAAACACCATATGGCAAAGAACGGTTGGACATGGGACACGGTCCCGTTCGACTTCCCTCCGTACTGGACATATGCTGCACTCGATCCTGTCCTGACCGCCGGCATTCACGAGATACTAGAGCCTAAGCTCGAAGGTGACTATCGTGAGCTTTATGAGCTAGAGCTTTCTGTCCACCACATAATCCGGCGGATGGAAACACGAGGCGTCCGAATCGACGTCGAGTATTGCCAGGCAAAGCGTGATGCACTGGACAAGTTCACAACTGAAATGAAAGCCTACATCAAGGAGGAATACCACTGCGGTGTAACGCCGGCTCAGGTTGAGAAGGCTCTGCTTCGAGAAGGTGTAGTGCTGACTAAAGAAACGGCGACAGGTAGGTTATCTGTCGACGCCGACGTGTTAGATGGTGTCGACCACCCGCTAGCTAAGGACGTGTTGGAATATCGCCAGATGCTAAAGGTGAAGAACACCTACTTTGAGAACTTGCTAGAGTGCCAAGACAATGGCATTGTGCATGCCGACATCTCTCCGATACAGGCTCGCACTTCTCGCATGTCTATTAGTCGTCCACCTCTTCAGCAAATTCCTGTTCGACATGGTAAGTCAGTCCGTGCTGCGTTTATCCCACGAACAGGAAATCTATTCGTAGATGCTGACTTCGATCAAATCGAACAACGTCTCATAACGCATTACTCGGGTGAGGAAGCGTGGCTTGCTGCTTTTGAGGAAGCAGCACAACCTGGAGGTTTAGACGTATTCACATCCCTAGGACGCAAACTTTACCACGACCCCGAAATGCCAAAGTCAGACGTCCGTAGGACGTACCTGAAAAATACGGCATACGGCACCGCCTATGGCGGTGGCGCCGAAGCGGTAGCACACCAGTCGAAGCTGTCTATAGAAGAGACGCAGGCATTCATCAACGAGTATTTTGAGATGTTCCCGAAAGTCAAAGCGTTGATGGACGGGACTATAGCGGCTGTGCGGAAAAGAAAGGCTGACGACGGTGAGCCGTGGATAAAGACATTCTACGGTCGCCGGCTTGTTGTCCCCGAGGATCGTCTGTATGCCTCGACCAATTACCTTATCCAAGGTACTGCTAGTGATTTTTTCAAGCGTAAGCTGGTCGAGCTTGACAACTTCGACCTTGCTAAGTTTGTCGTCCTACCGGTGCATGACGAATTTCTGTTCGACGTGCCCGAGGCAGACGCCCAAGACATTGCAAAGCAGGTTGAAGAGATACTAGTCGACACAGACACTTTCTGTGTCCCCATAACTGCGGGGGTTGAAATTGGTGCAAACTGGGGGTTGGTCCACTAATGCCTAAAGGCATACCGAGAAAGAAATGTGCAAGATGTAGTAAGCCGATAGACTCTGATGATATAGTTTATCTGGATATCAAGCTCGTCTTTCCCCAAGGAACTATCGGGGAGACTCGTGACACATTATACGTTGCAACCTATCACAAGGCTTGTGTGCCTAAGAAAAATGAGATAGCTTGCCGGTTGACTAATACACCTTATTTCAGAGGATAGGAGGAACATGGCAGAGGAAGAGAAAGATAGCGAAAAGCTGCCGCAGGCACGGGCAGAGAGATTAGCCGAAGTTCGCAGGCAGTTGAATGCACTGCTCGCCGGAGATAATCCCGAGTACTACCGGACAGAGCAAACGAACATGAGGGACCGAGCCGAAGTAGAGACTCGGTAATGCCAACGTATAGGGAAAAACTCGAGAATTTCGAGAAGAAGGCCGAGTATCTTCACAACCATGCACGCTCACAAATGATTATGGCCGGTGACCTAATCCAAGACATCCGGGCCGAGCTTGTGAAAGTGAAGCAGGCTGAAGATGATGAGATACGTTATATAAACGGAGGTTAGTATGGCTAGTAAAGAAGACTGGCAAAATGCAGTCCGTACTTTGTTATCTGTCGACAGGTACCCTTCTCCGAAAGTCGTAACTACTTTGCTTAGGACGTTAGGGCATACCGAAGTCAAAGTAACAAACAACCTGAACGGCAGGCAGTGCAGCTATCGTGATGAGGTATTGGATGCTTTTATCAAAGAGCATCCCGAGCACCCTATCTCTTTACGGCGTGAACGTCTTCGGGTGCATACGTGATAGTCGTCGCAATTGACCCAGGCGTTGCAACCGGAATCGTTGTGTGGAATACCGATCAACGAGAAGCCGTTGAGACATATGAGCTAAATCAATTCAAAACATGCCAGACATTAGAAAATTGGTTGTATGAAGATGCTGCTCAAACCTCCGTGGTTATCGAGCGGTACAATATCTCAATCGAGACGGTGAAGAAAACACGACAGACTGCCAGCCTTGAGATAATTGGGGTCGCTAGGTACTTTGCAGAATGTTGGGGCTATCCCTTTGTTATGCAGAATGCCTCAGACGCAAAGCACTTTATGACTGATCGTAAGCTCAGGGCGTTGGGCTGGTGGGTCCGCAGTGACCACATTCGAGATGCATACCGCCATCTCGGTTTGTATATGGCAGAGCAATTACATGACAAGGAGGTTCTACTTGCCGGAAAAAGTTGAGATAACCCTTGAGGATTCTACACTCTGGTATAGAGTCCCCTACCGGTACCGTGAACTTATCAAGAAGCTCCCCGGTGCCAAGTACCACGCCAAGCGTGAGCAATGGCATACGCCGTTGACTTGGGCAGCATTAGTGCAAGCTCGTGGAATATTCGATGACAGGCTCGACACCGCCGTTGAAGTTGGTGAATGGGCCTGGAATGAATACACAAGCCGGGTACTGGCTGCTGAGACTTCCCGAGAAGTCGCTTTGAATCCCGACTCCGTCGGAATTCTAGGTGATCCTCGAATGAGGAACTACCAGCGCACAGGCGTTGACTTTCTTGTCACTGCACAAAGTGCCGTGCTTGCTGATGACCGAGGGCTAGGCAAGACATTTATTGCTCTACAAACAGTAGAGCAATTAGATGCATTCCCCATATTGGTTGTATCACCGAAGACTGCAAAGGTCACATCCTGGGCCGACGAAATAGAGAAGTGGTACCCAGGTCGTTCCTTCACCGTTGTCGACAGCACCGGCAGCCGAAAGTTGAAACAACTTTCGGCAGACACCGATATAACGGTGGTGAACTTTGAAACCCTTCTAACGGGAAGGATTGCAAGGTACGGCTCAATTCGCTTGTCCGATAAAGACAGGGAAGACGGCCCGCTGAATAGGGACTGGGGCACAATAGTTGTAGATGAAGGACATAGAGTAAAGGACCCACATGCCAAACAAACAAGAGCCTTATGGGCCGTTGGAGAGCGGGCCAAGCACAGATATGTTCTTACCGGCACTCCAATCGCTAACAACCTTTCAGACTTCTGGAGTATCCTTCGATTTATCTCCCCTGATGAATGGCCTAGCAAGACAGCTTTTGTCGACAGGTATTGCGAAGTCACCTTCGGCTATAATGGCTCAATGGTTATTTCTGGACTGAAGAAGGATAACAAGGAAGAGTTCTTCCGCATAGTCGATTGCCGTTTACTCCGACGCACCAAGGAACTTGTCGCCCCTGATCTGCCTCCGAAGGTACATCAGGTTCTCTTTGTCGATATGACTCCAAAGCAAAAGGCTGCTTACAACGAGATGAAGAAAACGCAGGTTGCTCAGCTAGAGTCCGGTGAGATAGTTGCTTCGTTCAATCCCATGACCTTGAAGATGCGGCTTGGTAGGTTCGCCAAAGCCTATTGTGCCGTTGATGATAATGGCAAAATAGTTATGTCGATGCCGTCGAGCACCGTCGATGCAGTTGTCGAGTTGGCTAATGAGACGACGCCGTTAGTGGTGTTCTCTGCCGCTAAGCAATTGCTCAACCTGGCTGACACCGAACTACAGGCGAAGGGGTTCACGACAGCACGAATTACCGGTGATGAGAGTGATAAGCAAAGGAAGGATTCCTTGCTTCGCTTCAACACGAACAAAGCACAGGTGATCCTCTGCACCCTCGGCGCCGGCTCTGAGAGCATTGATTTGTCTCACGCTAGCGTGCTGGTGTTTATGATGAGAAATTACAGCGCTGTAGCGAACCCACAAGCCGAAGACCGTATCCATCGCCTTAGCCAAACAGCCGACCACGTAGTGATAATAGACATCATCACTCCTGGCACTGTCGATGAAGAGATTGTTCCAAAGCTAGAAGCCAAATACGAGATAGCAGAGGACTTACTAAGAGATAAGGAAACATTGGAAAGGTATGCCCCTGACAAATAGAGAAGATTACAACGCCTATCATAGAGCATGGAGGAAAAGCAATCCTGAGAAGGTTCGACAGTACACTCGAACGGAGGTAACATGGCAATAACACAAGGCGTAAAAGTCCCGGTGGCTAGTCTAATCAAGGCCATCGAGAAAAAGCGTGAGAAGCTCGAAGCCGACTATGTCAAGGCTCAAGCAAAATTTGCAGAGAAGGAGCCGGCCTGGCGGGATAAGGTTGTGCGAGCGGTTCAAGATATGCTTGCTGTAGTGGAGACAGGCGATCTATCTGACCTGGATTATACAAATTCCTACAATGGCAACTCGACATTGCAAGTCCGCATCAAAGGCACTCGACCTTCTCGACCGTCGGAGCCTGTCCTTGCTAATTTAGACAGAGACTTAGGGCTTCTCCGTCTTTCCTCTGATACCGAAATTCTAGTGCGGACGGATTCGCAGTGGGGGCAGTACCTATGAGTATGTCATTTGTTATACGCAACGGCTATCTACATTGGAAGTCACCCCCGCCTGTAGCCACACCTGAGCCGAAGGTGGGCTGGCTATGCCCCTGCAATATCCTTCACGGATTGGAGGAATTCCGTTGCGGGTACTGCCCGGCTGAAAGGCCGGAACAGTCCGCTGTGGAATTCGCATCCGAAGAAGTGAAGAAAGAAGACTGGCAGCGTGCTGCCAATAAGTTCCAACCTAAGGGAAAGAGAGGCCGTCCTGTCAAAGATCGTAGTGAGCAACAGCGAAGTACAGGCATTCAAACAGTGCAAACGCAGTTGGTACATGAGGTACGTGCGCAAGCTAGTACCGGCAGCAGAAAAGCCGGTAGGCCCGTCGGCTCTAGGAACAAGGTTTCACGGAGCACTAGCTAAATACTACGTCCCCGACACCTTCGACCCCGGCTTTGCATTCGGCTATCACGACAACGTCCTGAAGAATGACCTAATAAAGTTCCCCGAGCAAGAGAAGGAGATTAGAGCGCAGGCTAAACTAAGTCAAGCCATGCTCGAAGGTTACTTTGAATGGCTCGAAGAGACAGGCGTCGATGAAGGGCTGAGGGTTATTGCTCCCGAGCGAATTGTTCAGGTGGAATTCCCGCAAGCGATCCTGCAAGGAAAGCTCGACCTGCTCGTAGAACGTGAGCGGGATGGCGCTATCTTAGTGCTCGACCACAAGTCAGTGCAGAATTTCACTGACCCTGTGGCACTACTGCCTCTCAATGAACAGGCCCGTACTTATATCCTTCTCAAGATGATGGACGAGCCTGATAAAAGGATCGACGGTGCCCTATGGAACATGGCTCGAAAGGTACTGCGCACAGGCACAGCTAAACCTCCGTTCTTTATGCGGGAGGAAATCAGGTTCAACAAGGCAGAGATGCGCCACTTCTATTTGCGAGTCGTTGCAGAGCTAGATGCAATTCTCGAATTGCATGAGCAGCTAGACAATGCCCCTGATATGGCTGATGTCATCGCTTACCCGTCACCTGGTCGAGACTGTAAATGGCGCTGTGACTTCTTTGGCATTTGCGCCCTCATCGACACCGACCTTGAGGCCGGCGGCTTGACAAAGACCCTCTACAAATTGGGCGATCCCTACTCTTACTACAATGACATGGAGGATAATGCATCGCAATAGCATCTCAATTCTGATACACGGTGAACCCGGTTCTGGCAAAAGCTGGCTTGGCCAGACTGGACCTAGGCCGATACTCACACTCGATGCTGAAGGCGGCTCACGGTTCGCACGCCGGCACGGTGAAAAAGTGCGGCGTGTTGTGTGGGACCCGGAAGAAGACGGACCACCTGAGTACGACGGCACCTGGGACAATTGCGTTGTCTACGTGCGAGACTTCGACACGATGCGCCAAGTCTTCAAGTGGCTGAATGAAAACGAGCACCCGTTCAAAACTCTCGTGCTCGACTCGCTGACTGAGATACAGCAGCGTTGTAAGGACGCACTATTAGGAATGGATGAGAGAACAGAAGACGGAGCAATGACGCATATGTCTGAGCGGCAATGGGGTCTATTACTCGACTCAATGAAAAACCTTGTGCGCTCTATGCGTGACCTCACTTTTCACCCTGATTACCCGCTCGACGCTGTCGTGATCTTAGCCCTAACAGTGAAGAAGGAAGGGGAATTCAAACCAGCCGTGCAGGGTGCATTAGGCACTCACTTACCTGGGTTTATGGACGTCGAGGGGTTCCTCGGTGTCGTAGAATCAGAAACAGGTAAGATGCAACGCAAGTTACGCATCCAACCCAACGAGGTTGTCGAAGCGAAGGATAGAACCTATGTCCTGACTGAGCATTTCGGGAGAATAATCTCGGAACCTGATATAGAAGATATGTTGAAGGTATTGAATGATGAAGAAAGCTGATATAGCATGGGCTGCGGGGTTGTTTGAAGGTGAGGGCTGTATATCAGAAACACATACCGATAGACCTATAAGTCGTCGGGGGTATCAAGTTCACTTAGGAATGTGCGATGAAGATGCAGTGAACAGACTAGAATATCTATTTCCATCTCCTAATGGACTTCACATAAGAAAACCTCCCGGTAAGGATACTTATCTTCCTCAATATATTTGGAGCAGAAGTTCAAAGGAAGGTGTAGCTGAGTTTCTTGAAGCTATATTGCCTTTCCTTTGTCATCGTCGTGCTGCCAAAGCTTATGAAGCATTATCTTGGGCTTATTCACCTAGACCTAAGAGGATAGACTACGAAACAAAACGCAAGCATTATACCCGCAAATCCACACAGGAGGAAAAATAACTAATGGCATCTACATCCCTAGCCGATCTTATTCGTGATGTTGATCCCAGCAAGTCCGACTTCGCACTGCTCCCGCCCGGAGACTACGAGGCCGAGCTATTTGAGATCGAGCTTACGAAGTCAAGCAACAAAAACCCCATGTTCAAGATCGTCTATAAGGTGACTGACGAGGAATTCAAGAACCGCCGGCTTTTCCACCAGATCACGTTTACCGAGACGAACGCCGGCATTTCTGTCAGGCAGATGCTCGCTTCCGGTGCCCCGTCTCAGAATGATATTGCTGACGCACTGGGTGATCAGAAGGCTGCTCTGGCCCTTGGCAAGGCGATGGTCGGAAGTGCCTGCTTGCTTCACGTCTATATTGACGACGGGCGCAAGTTCGACGGCAAGGAGCGGAACAAGATTTCCAATGTCTCCGCTGTAGAAAACGCCACTAAGGCGGCGTTTTCTGATGATGACGAGAAGCCGGCTAAGAAGAAGGGCAAGAAAGCTGCCGCTGCTGCCGCTGCTGCCGTCGAGGAAGAGAAGCCGGCTGCAAAGAAAGGCCCGAGTCGGCCGGCAACGCCTTTCTAAATGCTAAAAAAAGCATTGAAGTTAGCTGAGAAAACGGGATGGCGTGTGTTCCCTGTGGGCATCGTCTCCCAAGCCGGTGGCAAAACAAATAAGCGCCCGCTCTGCAAATGGAAGTCCGAGGCATCGAACACGCCAGAGGGTATCAAGGCCCTCTGGCGGCGAAACTCTTATGCAGCAATAGGAGTTGCGACCGGTGCTGAGAATGGGCTTTATGTCATCGACGTCGATGACCCCGATGCAGTCGAGCGTGCTGGATTCGATGCGCACTCGCTAGCCTTCAATGCCGTCGAGATGCCAACTAACAGACCGGGCGGAATGCATTACTACTTCGGGCCTCCAGAGGACGGCAAGCCTGTTCGTAACTCAGCCGACGATGGTATCGACGTGCGAGGCGACGGGGGATTTGTCGTTGTGTGGTCTAAGTTTCCCGGTGGTCCTCTTGAACCGTTACCGGAGAATATAGCTACCTGGGCACGCACTCGGACTGCGAGTGTCGCAACTGATACGGCTGCGGTAGGGGAAATTATCCCCGAGGGTGTACGAGAGAGCACTCTCGTAAGCATGGCAGGATCACTGTGGCGCCGAGGCTTTGTGCTCGACGCCGTGCGTGCTGCCCTATGGGTACAGAATGTCCAAAGGTGCGTGCCACCTTTGGAAGAGGAAGCAGTCGAGCGCATAGCCGCATCGGTGACCAGATACGAGCGGGACGATACCAACGTCTCGGCAGTCCTGAGCGCCCTGAGGCGGCTGAAGTAACGAGCAGGGCCGGTGATGCCGTAAGGTGTCGCCGGCCCTTTTGGCGTTTACGGGGGCCAGGTTTTTCGGCCTGCCGGCGATGTCGACCAAAACAGGGCCGTCGCAAAGGGGTTTTCACCCTGGTCACAGCCGGTTTTTGGCTGGCCGGCGGGCGGTCGAAACTGGGGGCTGGCGGGTAGCCTGGCGGGTAGCTGGCAGAGGCAGATTTGACCTGAGCATTTAGCAGGATGGCTAAACACGAGATGGCATGAAGTGATGCCCAACCGCCGCCACCAGCTCTCTTTGGCGAGACGTTTGCCCTGGTAGGAAGGTTGTTTGAGAAATGTCCACATTTGACCCCCGGACCTGCTACCATGGTGTTTGGAAGGCGAAAGGCCCGGAAGGGCCAGAGCAGACAGAGTCAGGGTCAGCCCCTCACCTTCCAAGGGAAGGGAACCCGGAGACGGGGACCCGACCAAGGGTCCGGGATAGCCGGGCAACGGAGGCTAGGTCGGAGGTCAGACCGCATAAACCTCAAAGACCAGGTTGGGCGCCTTGGCAAGCCCAGGAGGAAACTCTCAAGGAATTGAGAAGTCACCGTTGCGATTAGCGCACATCAAAAGTGATCGCAGGCGAGCCACCCGAAAGGGTGCCGCTAAACCGGTGCCGGCAGGAGGAAAGGCCGGTTTGATACTTCGGTGTTCTGCGGGACCCTCCAAAGGAGCTTCAGCCCTTAGAGCTAAAAATGCGAATTTCTAGCACGGTTATTCGGGCGGTTCTCCTGAAGGTGCCACTTGCATACTAACCAACGCAAGCTTGCACATTCGCCCCACCGGGACGAATTCCTAAGCAAGTCTCTACAGTGTTAGCCACTGACCAACCACCACCTACAGGCAACCCGCCACACCCTGACCGTTAGATAAGTCGATTTCCCTTAGCACTGTTGACGAACCCTGGTACAAGGGTAGATGCAATGCCACACAAGCCGTTTCATGGCTTGCCCCTGGTGCTTGTAGGTTGCATCGCTGTGGATTTGCGGTATGTCCCGCAGGCCCCACAGCAAACGCCATAACCGGTCCCACTGATCCTCACGAGGGGAGGGAGCAACTAGTTATGGCGTTTGCTGTAGGGCCAACATCCAACTAAGAAAGGACCCGAGATGGATTGCAATTGCAATTGGTTCCCCAATCAGGCGCACACGCATTGCACTGATAATCACCATGTCTTCTGGTGCCAATTCCACCAGGCCCCCGAGGATTTCGACCAACACAGCGACCATTGCAACACCTGTGGTGGCCATAACCACTAGCGTCAGCACCGAGAGCACGACAGCATCCCTGACCGACAACGAATCGACGGTCGGTCCTCGCCTAACGGAGGATGCCTGCGAACGAACACGCAGGGAGTAACGGGAGCTAGTTTTGATAACCGCTGATAGTCTTGGCAATCTCGACATATTCACACACAACCAGCTATCTACTGCCGGCGCAGTTTGTGCCGCTAAGCGGCGTACCCCGAGCATGATGCGAAGGGACATGGGCAAAGGCAGGCGGTTATCATTTACGGAGAAGGCTAAGCAGCAAGGCTCGAATAGACACCTACCCTCGGGGCAAAGCTCGGTACGACAAACTAAGGAGCATACAATGGCAAAAGTATCAGCACGAGGCGCCCACAAGGTTGCCGGCGTTAGAGTCGACCACCCGGCCGATGGCAATTGGCGTTCACGCACTCGGTATGTACTACGCTCTGATAACAAGCTGCTCGAATCCTATCAAGTAGCTTGTCATTATGACGGTCAATCCGACTATTATGGGAGTGCCAACTACAGAATTCGTGGAAAGGTAAAGACTCCCGACACATTCGACCTTGCAGCATGGGCGCAGAAGCAGCACCCGCTGTCCACAATCACTCCCGACAAGGACGGTTGGAGATAATGACCAGAGCCGAACACGAAGCCGTCGAGCGGGATCATAAGATGGCCGAACATCTCCGTGACCAGCACCTTACCTGGTCCACTTCCACCTTGACGCATGACTTTCTCCACAGCGACGAAGCCTGTGCAATC
>Ga0182030_10001192_pt1 | contig 52861 bp, 40 predicted proteins | sample 812S3MmetaG_FD_121299 | JGI IMG/M metagenome (GOLD analysis project Ga0182030, IMG submission 121299) | Permafrost microbial communities from Stordalen Mire, Sweden - 812S3M metaG (Illumina Assembly) | ecosystem: Environmental > Terrestrial > Soil > Wetlands > Permafrost | place: Sweden...
CTCGCCGAGACTGGCCGCCAACGTTACGGCTTCGAAGAGGCCGCGCACGACTGGAAGGAGGTCGTCGCGCGCAAGGACATCGACATCATCGACATCGTCACGCCCAACGACAGCCACGCGGAAATCGCGATCGCGGCGGCGAGGGCTGGCAAGCACATCATCTGCGAGAAGCCGCTGGCGCGCACCGGCCCCGAAGCCAAGGCGATGCTCGACGCCGTTCAGGCAGCCGGCGTCGTCCACATGGTCGCCTTCAACTACCGCCGCACGCCCGCGGTGGCGCTTGCGCGCAAGTACATCGAGGACGGCCGCATTGGGAAGATCCTCTCGTTCCGCGGCACATATCTGCAGGATTGGTCGGCCGATCCGAATGGCCCGCTGTCCTGGCGCTTCCAGAAGGCGGTCGCCGGCTCCGGCGCCGTCGGCGACATCGGCACGCATGTCATCGACATGGCGCGCTACCTCGTGGGCGAGATCATGGCGGTCAATGCGATCGTCAAGACCTACATCGCCGAGCGTCCGCTGCAGTCCGGCGGTTTCGATCAACTCGCGGCCTCCGACAAGAGCGGCAAGGGCCCGCGCGGCAAGGTGGACGTCGACGACGAAATGCTTACGCTCGTGAAGTTCGAAGGCGGCGCGACCGGCTCGATCGAGGCCACGCGAAACGCCTACGGTCGCAACAACTTCATCACTTTCGAAATTCACGGCGACAAGGGCTCGATCGCCTTCAACTACGAGAGGATGGACGAACTGGAGGTGATGTTCGCCGACGATCCCTCCGACGCGCGCGGCTTCCGCACCGTCTACACCGGCCCGGCCCATCCCTACGGAGGCGCGCTGTGGCCGATCCCGGCGCTCGGCGTCGGCTACGGCGAAACCAAGATCATCGAGTGCCATGACTTTCTCGATGCGATCGTGAAAGGCGAGCAACCGTCGCCCAACTTTCACGACGGGTGGCGCATCTCCGTCATCGCGGACGCGATCCTGCGGTCGGGCGAAACGCAGACCTGGGTCGAAGTCGGCTAGCCTGCCCGCCGGAGCGCGCGCCTGCGCGCTCCGGCTATCTTCATCGTCGCCAAGCCGAGCGGCGTCTCGCCAGCGGATTGCTATTGCGCCCGAAACGCCCGCCCTATTTCACCGCGCCGAAGGTCAGCCCTTCGACGACGCGACGACGCAAGATCACGGTTATGACCAAAATGGGAGCGACGGTGACCGTCGCGGCCGCGGTCAGCGATCCCCACTGCGTTCCATACATGTTGGTGAACTCGCTGATGCCGACCGGCGCGGTCTTCACCGCCGAGCGCGTCAGCGTCAGCGCGAACAGGAACTCGTTCCACGACATCATGCCGCCGAGCAGGCTGGCGGAGACCACGCCGGGCGTCAGCAGCGGCAGAACGATGTGGCGCAGGATTTCGGAGCGCGAGCAGCCGTCCATCATCGCCGCCTCCTCGATCTCGAACGGGATCTGCTTAATTGAGGAGCGCAACATCCAGATCATCATCGGCAGTCCGAACGCCGCATAGGGGACGACGAGAACGGGCCAAGTGTCGGTCAGGCCCAGCCGCGAGGCGATGATGAACACCGGGATGACCGAGACGACCGGCGGGAACATGATGGTGGACAGAACCCAGCTCGCCGCCCCGTGCTTGCCCCGAAACCGCAGGCGCGCCAGCGCATAGGCGGCCGGCACCGCGACGAGCAGGCCAAGCAGGGTGGATGCGAACGTCACCACGAAGCTGTGAACGATCAGCACGCCGAAGCTTTGCGAAGTGTAGGTGGCGCCGACTAGCACATTGCGGAAATTGTCTAGCGTCGGCTGGAAGTCCCACACCGGCGGCAGCGCCTGACTGATCTCGGCTGGCTTGAACGCGGTCAGCACGACCCAGAGAATCGGAAACAGGACGGCGGCCGCGCTCGCCCACAGGACGAGACGGGCGACGATGCTGGCGAGCGAGCGCATCCGTCTAGTCCTCTAAGATGTCGGTGTTGCGGCCCAAAGCCTTGACGAGTTGCGAGGTGATGATCGAGAGAAAGGCGAGGAACACCAGACCCAGCGCCGCGGCGGCGCCGATGTCGAAATCCTGCAGCGCGATCCTGTAGAGCGTGAGATTGACGACCTCCGTCGAAGCCCCCGGCCCGCCGCCGGTCAGCACAAAAATGCTGCCGAACGTCTTGAACGCCTCGATGACTCTGAGAACCGCGGCGATGGCGAGGAACGGCCGCAGGAACGGCAGAGTGATGTGCCAGAACAGCGCCAGCGGCCCCGCCCCGTCGAGAATGGCGGCCTCCTTCGGCTCCGAGGGAACGCCGCTCAAAGCGGCGAGCAGGATCAGGGTGACGAACGGCGTCCATTGCCAGACGTCGAGACCAATCACCGCGACCCAGGCCGTCACCGGATTGCCGAGCCAGTCGATGGGCTCGGCGATGAGGCCCCAGCTCTGCAGGTAGTAATCGATCCAACCATAGGCGGGGTCGAGCAGCACGCGAAACACCAGGGCCGACACCACCGGCGCCACGCCGAGCGGCAGGATGAACAAGGCGGTGAGGAGGTTCGTCTCCGGCAGACGCCGGTTCAGCAGCAAGGCCAGACCGAGACCGAGCGCCATCTCGATGGCGACGGAGAGAACGACGAACTGAAGCGTCGAAAGCGCGTCAGACCAGGCGCCCGCGTCCGAGAGCACGCGAGCGTAATTCTGAAGCCCGACATAGGCGGAGCCGGGCCCCAGAAGGTTCTCGTGGCGGAACGAGACATAGACGAGATAGATCGCCGGCGCGATGGCCATCGTCGCCAGCAGCAGCAGCGCCGGCGACATCAGCAGCCAACCCAGCGCCGCGTCGCGCGAGAGGCGCAGGCCTCTCGCCGGCGCCTTCAATTCGCCTGTCGCTCCGTGCGCCGTCATATCGCCTTGTAGCCCGCTTGCTTGAGCAGTTCGCGCACCTCGCCGGCGGCCTTCTTGAGCGCGTCCTCCGGCTTGGCCGCGCCGCGCGCGACATTGTTGACGGCGACCCAGATCGCGCGATCGACGTCGCCGTAGTTGGTGAGCCGCGGTCGCCCCACGCCGACCGCCAGCGACTTGCCGAGCACGTCATAGAAATTGCCGAACTTCGCGCTCAGAGCGGGATCGGCGGCCGCCGCCGCATATACCGAAGCGCGGGTCGGATGCAGTTGATGCGCCAGCGCCTTGGTCTGCGTCGCCGCGCTGGTGAACCACTTGATGGCGCGGTAGGCCCATTCCTTGTTCTTGGAGAATGAATTGACCGACAGCATCCAGGTCCCGAAATGCGGCCCGACCGACTTGCCGCGCGGGATTTCGGCATAGGCGACGGAGCCCTTCACTGTCGGGATGAGGCTGAGGTCGTGATAGTTCATCGACATCGCCGTCAGCCCGTCGGCGAACGAGGTCGCGACATTGTCCCAGCTCGCCGAGGTCGTGCCCGGCGGCGTCACCTTGCGCGTGTCGATCAGATCGGCGTAGTAGGTCAGCGCGGCGACGCCTTCGGGCGAATCGAACACGGTCTCGAACTTGTCGTCGATCATGTGGCCGTCGCCGCCGAAGCCGGCCAGCAGGGTCTTGAAGTCGTCGGTCGCCCAGTCGCCAGCGCCCGCCATCAGCGTAGTGCCCCAGCGCCGTTTCGAGGGGTCGGTGAAATAGGCGGCGACGGCGGCGAACTCGTCCCAATCCGCAGGCGGCGCGAGATCCTTGCCGGTCTTCGCCTTGTAGGCCTGCTGATGCGCGGGGTCGTCGAACAGGTCCTTGCGATAGGCGAGCGTCAGCACGTTGGCCTGGATCGGCAGGCCGAATATCTCGAAGCCGGCCGCCTTGATGGCTGCGGGATCGACCGTATCGGTCGCTGGGAAGTGCTGGTTGCTGGCGTCGCGCTTGAACACGGCGGTGTCGAAGAACACTTTGGCGATGAAATCCTTGATGTCGAGATCGCCGCTGAGCTCGCTGTCGAGCGTCATGTCGGTGATTGGTTCGATCTTGTTGGTGAGCGCCGGCATCCAGGGCGTGTCGACGATCATCGCGTCGTAATACGGGCTGCTGGAGGCGAGCTCGGCGAACACCTTCTGCTGCAAGGCGTTGTAGGGCATGGTTTCGAGATTGACGTCGAAGCCGAAGGCCGCCTTGAAGTCGGGAAGCGCCGCCTTGATGGCGTCCGAATCCGCCTCGGACGTCGCATACAGCATGTTGAGGCTCGCAGGCTTCGCCGCAGCGGCAGCGAAGGCGGGGCGCGGCGCGAAGGCCGCGGCGCCGGCGAGACTTGCGCCGAGCGCAAGGAAATTGCGGCGCGAAAGATAGGCGCCTAAATTGTCAATCATGTCCGTTTCCTCCTCGTTATGATTAACTCCGCCTCTGCTCCGAGGCGCATCGCGGCTTCAGCGCAGCGTCTTCTCGACGCTTTTCAGATAGTCGATGGCGCTGCGAGCGAAGCGGTCGGGCTCGACGCGGCGGGCGGCGAAGCCGATCTCCATAGTGACGTAGCCGTCGAAGCCAATGTCCTTGAGCGCCTGCATGACGCCGACCCAGTCCACCACGCCCTCGCCCGGCGGCAGGCGGTCGATGTCGGCGAAATGCACGTGCGCGAGATGAGGCGCCATCTCATAGACGTAGTCCGAGCTTACCTCGTTGCGGTAGAGCGCGTGATAGGTGTCGAACATCACCTTGACATTGGCGAGCCCGCAATCGTCGCGCAGCTTCAACGCGTGGCCGGCGGTGTCGATGAGGTTGGAGTCGGCGGAGGTCGGCTCGATGCAGATGGTGACGCCCTTGCCGGCGGCGTGCTTGCCGACCTCGGTGACGGCGGCGAGCGTCCAGCCGAGCGCGTCGCGTGCGTCCACGCCGTAGCTGCGCCAGCCCGCGACATAGAGCACGCGCTTGGCGCCGAGGTCGCTCGCGAGATCGACGACCTCCTTGTAATGTGCGATGGCCGCGGCGCGCTCCTCGGGCAGGAGCGAGGCGGGATTGTTGCCGGGCCCGCCGCCGGGCGCGGGCAACAGCGACGACACGACGAGCCCTTCGCCCTCGATGATCTTTCTCAGCTCCCTACGGCGCTCGGCCGAGAGATGCGCGGGATAGGCGTGCGGCGCGGCGCAGCCGATCTCGATGCCGTCATAGCCGGCGCGCGCGATCCGCTTGGCGGTCTCCTCGAGCGAGTAGGAGGGAACCCAGACCGGGAAACTCGAATAGCACCACGTATTGAAAGAATATTTGAACGTCATCGTCCGCTCCCGTCAAAACACAAACACCGCTTTTTCCGTCTTGCGCTCGTCGAACATGCGAAACGCCGTCGCCGCCTCGTCGATCGAGAAGCGATGTGTCGCGAGCCGCTCGAGATTGATGCGTTTGGTTGTGAGGACGTCGACGATTTCCTCGTACTCGGAGATGTTGAAATACCAGGACCCCATCAGCGTGAGCTGCTTGCGGATGAGCTGATCGCTGGGATTGATCGTCGTCTGCCGGGATTCGCCGACAAAGGCGACGCGGCCGAGGCGCCGCACGCAGTCGAGCGCCATGTTCTGCGCCGCCGGCTGTCCCGAACAATCCACCGCCGCGTCGAGCCCCAGCGGCCCGGCGAAATCGGCGAGCTTGTCGCGCGCGTCGGGCGCGGTCGGGTCGAGCGTGAGATCGGCGCCGAGGTCCGCTGCGAACTTGCGGCGCTCCTCGATCGGGTCGAGCGCCACGACGCTGGCGCCGAGCGCCTTGCCCGCGAGCACGCCGCTGGAGCCCATCGGCCCGAGCCCCCAGACGCCGAGCGTCGTCGCGCCGTTGACGCGCAACTTCCTGCAGGCGCTGTAGAGCGTGCCGAACGCATCGGTGGAGGCGGCGGCCGCGACATAGGACATGGCGTCGGGAATCCTCAGGCAGTTGCGCTCGGGCACGACGAGATATTCGGCATTGCCGCCGTCGGCCGTGAAGCCGAGGCATCGCCAGTGCGGACAGAGGAAATAGTCGCCCATGCGGCAGGCCGCGCAGACGCCGCAACCGACGCCGAGATAGACGGCGACGCGGTCTCCGGCCCTGAACTGGTTGACGCCCGCGCCCGCGGCGGCGATGATTCCGGCGGGCTCGTGACCGGTGACGAACTTGCCCGCCGCGTCGCCGCCGACGACCGCGTCGCCATAGTAGAGCGAAAGGTCGCTGCGACAGATGCAGGACGCCTTCACCTGCACGAGCACTTCGCCCGGCCCCGGCGTCGGGACTTCGACAGCGCGAATCTCCACGCGCTTGTTGCCGGGTAGATAAACGGCTTTCATGCTGCAAGCTCCGTGGATGCCAAGAGACATTGTCAACGCGAACGCAGTCGGTCGTCGACGCCTGAGCCGGGTCGGCGACGTCGGAGAGAACGGGTCGGTTAGTTCAAACAGACGAGAGCGCGCACGGCGCCTCTCGGGCTGCGGGTCGACGAGGCGCCGCGCGAACAACGATCAAGCAATCGCCGCTGCCTGCGGCTCTTAGTTCCTCCCAGGCGAATGCGCCTTTGTCTCAACTCGGCTCAACCATAGCCAAACCGGCGGGGCGCCAAAACGGCCAAACTTGTCCAAACTGGACAGTTCGGCCGCTAGCCGATGCGCGTCTCAATAGACGCCGCAGGCCCGCGCCGCCGCGTCTGCGCGATTTTGCGCGTCGCGAAGCGCGGCGCCGATCGACTTGACGCCCGAAAGGAGATCGTGAATCTCGTTGCCGGCTATGCCGATGATGGAGGAGATGATCGGCGCCGGCGGTCGCGGCCACACTTTGACGAAACCGCGCCCGGCCATGTCGTCCACTGCCGCGATGACCGGCGAGAGCGCCTGCACTTCCGGATCGCGGCTGACGCTGACGCGCGGACTGGCGAGGCTGCCGTTGATCAGATAGAGCTTGGTTGCGCTGGCCGACGTCAGCGAACGCAGCGCGATGCGCGCGGCCTTTTTCCTTTCGGGCGCGAGATTGGCGGGTATGGCGAGCGCATAGCCGCCCATAGGTACGATGGGAGCGCCGCGCGGCCCGGTCGGGTGCGGACAATAGCCGGTCTTGCGATAGGCGGGCGAACTCGGATCGGTCTCATAGAGCGGCGCGAGCAGCGTATGCGAATAGGCCATAGCGACCTTGCCGCGCTGATAGGCCGTCGCCCGGTCCCACCACGCCATGCCGAGCAGGTTGGGCGGCGAGTAGGGCATGAGCTCCAACAGATATTCGACCGTCTGCCGCGCCTCCAGAGAAAGAAAGGCCGGACGCAACTGCTCGCCATCGAACCGCTCGCAATCGTAGCCGCCGGGGACGCGGCGAAGGTCGAGGATCGGACGCCCGAACGCCGCCATCACCATCAGCACCGTGTGCCCGAGCGGCGTGCCGCGCGCGCCGTTCCAGGCGATGCCGTAGACACCGGAGCGCGGGTCGTTCAGCTGCTTCGCCGCCGCGAGAACCTCCTCGGTCGTGCGCGGCGCGGCGAGTCCGCTGCGCGCGAACAGATCGGTTCGGTAGACGAGCAGCTCCGCGGTCATGACCGCGGGCAGTCCGTAAGTCACGCCGCGCCAGCGCGAACTGGCGAGCGTATCGGGGTAGAAGTCGTCCACGTCCGGCCCGAGTTGCGCCATCGTGTCGTCGAGCGGCTCCAGATAACCCCTGCAGGCGAGCTCGCCGAACCAGGGATAGTCGACCGCGACGATGTCGTATTTGGATCGCGGCAGTTTCGCGTTCTCGATCACCTCCGCGTGAAGCCGGTCTATCGCGAAAGCGCGGCTGCGGATCGGCGCGCCGAGGATCATCTCGAACTGGCGTTTCAACGTCCGCATGGCGGTGAAGGTCGGGTCCGCGTGAACCAGCACCCTCAGCCCGCGCGGCAGGTCGATCCTGTCGGTCAGCACCGCCGGCGGCGGCAGGATGACGCCCTTGGGAGGGCGCGCCGCGCGCGGCGGGCGGTCGGGCGGCGGAGCGAACCCCGTCTCCTCGACGGCCGCGCGCACGCGCGCGCTGGCGCGGAAGGCGAATTCGTGCCAGCGCGTCAGCAGATCCGCGGAAGGGTGCAGCGAAGCGGACTTGCCCGAGGCCGTGCGCGCTCGCCGGGTGATCAGGCCCTCTCCTTCCATGCGCGCGATGGTGCGGATCGCGGTGCCATAGGATAGCCCGGACGCGGCGGCGAGCGAGGAGCTGGTGACCAGCCGGCCCGCCAGATGGCTGCGAACCAGATGGGTGATGATGCGGACCTCGCGCTGGCCGGGAGAGAGGCGCAGCAGCTGCGCGGCGTCGCGCTGCAGCGCTTCGTATAGTTCGAGGAAGTCGCCGGCGTCGCGATGCGCCGAAAAGCGCGCGGGATTGGCGTCCTGCGTTTCGTAGGGCCCCTCGGGACTTATCGAGCGGCGACTCGGTTCGGCGGCAGTGCGGTTCGACATCGTGCTCACGTGATGGGGCTTGCGCAAGAATGCCGGCCGGACCTGCTTATTCACACCCCGTCCGCTCCCGTCATCCGCAATGCGATGGCGGGAGCCTTTAATAGTCTCTTGCCGGAGATCGTGACAGGGACGCGTCAGCTCACTTCTTGAAATTGCCCCAGTTGGCGGGATCGTCGACGTTCGCCTTGGCGATCAGCTTCGGCTTTGTCTGGCCCTTCTTCTCGACCGGCTTGCCTTCGAAATAGTTCTGGATCTGGTCGAAGATGAACGAACCCATAGCTATCGGCGACTGCTCGACGGTCGAGTCCTGCGTGCCCTCGCGGATGCGCTGCAGCGCCAGCGGCGTGCCGTCGAGACCGACGACCGTGATATGGGCGGGGTCGCCCGCAGGAACCAGCTTGCCGGTCTGGCGCAGCGCCGAGACCACGCCGCGGATCATCTCGTCGTTGTGACTGAACACGCCTTTGACGTTGGGGTCCTGGGTCAGTGCGTCGAGCGACATCTTGTAGGCGTTGTCGGCCACCCATTCGGTGTTGAGCGACTTGACGGTTATGCCGGGAAACTTCGCCTTCATCTCTTCGGTGAAACCCTTGTGGCGCAGCTGCGCCTGCTCGGAGCCGGTCGAGCCGCGGGTCTCGAGAACTACGCCCTTGCCGCCGAGCGCGCGGCCGAGTTCGTCCGCGCCCATCGCGCCGCCGGCGACGTTGTCGAAATCGACGATGGAGAGGTAGGCGCCCTCCGGCGGCGGGTTCTCCATGATGAACACCGGAATGTTGGCTTCGTTGGCCTTCTTGACGCCCGCCACCAGCAGTTTGGCGTCGACGGGATTGATGAGCAGCGCGTCGGGCTTCTTCGTCACGGCGTCGAGCACCTGGGTCACCTGCAGATTGGGATCGCCCTTGCCGTCGATGACATGCAGGACCACCCCGGCGTCGGCGGCGCGTTTCTTGACGCCGTTGACCAGTGCGACCTGATATTCGAACTGCAGGCCGAAGGCGATGTACTCGACCGTCTTGCCCTTGAGTCCTTGCGCGCCCGCGAATCCCGGTAGCGCGAAAGCAGCGGCGGCGAGCGCCGCGGCGGCGACGGCGACGCGTCGGGTGATGCGTAAGCTTCCCATTCGTTCCTCCTCGACAATGCTTGTTTGGTATTTGCTTACGCCGTCCCGACGGGAGGTTGCGCCCCCGCGCCGCCGAACCGCCCGACGGCCGGCGTAAGCTTTCACTTGCGCGGTTCGGTCCCGGCCGCGTTCGACCTCTTTCGGAGTCCGACCTCGACATATTTGCGCCGGTAGACGTCGAGCCCCGCGGCGATGGCGATGACGAGGCCGCTGACCAGATAATCGTAGTTCGGCGGCACGTTGAGAAGGTTGATCGCGTTCTGCACCAGGCCGAGCAGCAGCACGCCGAGCAGAACGCCGGCGATCTTGCCTTCGCCGCCGAACAGGCTGACGCCGCCGATGACGACGGCGGAGATCACCGTCAGCTCCATGCCCTGCCCGGCCGTCGCGGCGCCGGCCTCGAGACGCGCGGTGATCATCAGCCCGCCGAGCGCGGCGAGCGCGCCGGAGATCATATAGGCCAGGATGACGATGCGGTTGGTCCGGATGCCGGAAAGCCGCGCCGCCACGGGGTTTCCGCCGGTGGCGTAGAGCGAGCGGCCGAACCTCGTGCGGGTCAGAACCACATGCGCGACCGCCCCGAGCGCGAGCGTGAACAAGATGATGGCGGGCGCGCCGCCGATCCGTGCGGCCTGGACGCCGATATAGACGTTTGGAACCGGCGCGATGTTCTGGCCGCCGGAATAGATGAACGCGAGCCCGCGCGTCGCCGTCATCATCGCCAGCGTCGCGATCAGCGCCGGGATCTGAAAGCGGGTGACGTTGAAGCCGTTGACGAGGCCCGCCAGGGCGCCGACGCCGAGCGAAACCGCGGCGGCCGCCGCAGGAGGCAAGCCGTAGTCGTTGACCAGGCCGACCGCCAGCACCGACGACAAGGCGAGAACGGCGCCGACCGAAAGGTCGATGCCGGCGACCAGAATGACGAAGGTCTCGCCGATGGCGACGACGGCGACGATGGTCGAGGAGAACAGCAGATTCTCGATGTTGAGCCGGCTGAAGAACACGGGACTGAGGAAGCCGAGCGCAATCGCGCCCAGCGCGATCACGAGCAGCAGCCCGAGATCCTGCAGGAGTTCGATGGCCGCGGCGGCGCGATCGGGCCTGCGAAGCAGGGACGGGCGGGGGGACAGCGGTCCGGTCTTCGTCTTGGCGCTCATGCGGCGTCTATCCAACGGTGGCGAGGGTCATGATGCGCTCGGGGCTGAGCGCGGCGCGCGAGAGCTCGCCGGCGATGCGGCCGGCGCGCATCACCAGCACGCGGTCGCTGAGCGCCAGCACTTCCGGCAGTTCGGAGCTGACCAGCAGAATCGCGCGCCCCTGCGCAGCGAGGCGGACGATGATCTCGCTGATCTCCGCCTTCGCGCCGACGTCGACGCCCTTGGTCGGTTCGTCGAGAATGAGCAACTTCGGTTCGCAGGCCAGCCAGCGCGCGATCACGACCTTCTGCTGGTTGCCGCCGGACAGCGTCGTGATCGCCGCGTCGGGCGAAGACATGCGGATCGACAGCGCGCGCCGCGCCTCCTCGACCAGGCGCTGCTCGGCGGCGAAATCGATGAATCCGCCGGGCGAGCACTGTTCGAGCCGCGCCAGCGACGCATTGGAGCGCACGCTCATGGCCGGCACGAGCGCCTGACGGCGGCGGTCCTCGGGCACGTAGCCGAGGCCGGCCGCCATCGCCGCGTTCGGATCGCCCGGCGGAAGTCTTGCGCCCGCGAGCCTGACCGAGCCGGACTCGTAAGCCTCGGCGCCGAAGATGGCGTTCACGACCTCGCTGCGCCCCGCCCCGACAAGGCCGGCGAGCGTGACGATCTCGCCCGCGCGCACGGCGAAAGACACGTTCTCGAACGCGCCCTCGCGGGTCAGGCCTTCGACGTCGAGCACGATGTCGCCCGGCGGCGTCGAAGCAGTCGTGACCTCCTCGACATCGCGTCCGACCATCATGCGGATGACGCCGGCATGGTCGAGTCCGGCGGCGGGGCGGCTGCCGATGAGGCGCCCGTCGCGCAGCACGGTGACGCGGTCGGCGATCTCGAACACCTCCTCCAGCCAATGCGACACGAAGACGATGGCGAGGCCGCGCGAGCGCAGCCGCCGCACGGTCTCGAACAAAGCCCTCACCTCGCGCGCCGAAAGCGACGTGGTCGGCTCGTCCATCACCAGCACCCGCGACTCCTCGGCGATGGCGCGGGCGATCTCGACCAGTTGCCCCTCGGCCGGCGAGAGCTGGCGCGCGAGCTTCAGCGGATCGAGGTCTGGCGCCACCTGATCGAGCGCCGCCGCCGCGCGCCGCATCATCTCGCGCCGGGACAGAAAGCCGTAGCGGGTCGGCCAGCGGCCGAGCGTCAGGTTTTCCGCGACCGTCATGCCGGGGACGAGATGATGCTCCTGATGGATGGTTGCGACCCCCGCATTGTGCGCCGCCGCGGGGTCGGCGAGCAGCGGCGCGCCGCCGACTCGGATTTCGCCGCTGTCGGGCGCGTAGAAACCGGCCATCAGCTTGATGAGCGTCGACTTGCCGGCGCCGTTCTCGCCGACCAGCGCGTTGACCTCTCCCGCGCGCGCCTCGAAGCTCACGTCGTCGAGCGCGAGCACGCCAGGAAACGCCTTCGTGACTCGCTCGGCGACGAGGACGGGGTCTGCAGGTCTCGCTTCGTTCATGGAGGTCGTCTCCGGATGCGAGGCGCTAGAGCGCGGCGGCCAGCGTGAAGGCTTCGAGGATGACGCTCTGCAGCAGCCGCGGCGCTACGCAGTCGCCAACCCGCTGGACGCGAACGCCGGCGAGCTCAGGCGAAGCCCTGAAGGCGAGATAGACGTCCTCGCGCGAGCGGCGTCCGAGCGAGGCGACGACCCAGTCGACGTCCTCGATCCAGCGGTCGTCGCCCGGGATCAGTACATATTTGCCCCAGCCGGCGTCGTCGCCGCTGCTGAACACGGCGCTGACCCGCACCCGCCGCTCGGCGATTTCGCTGACCAGCGTGTTGCTCGTCAGCTTCACGCCCTTGATCGCGGCGCGGCGCTGGAACAGCGTTCTCGCGCCGCCTTCGAGCTCCGCGCCGATGGCGCCGTGCGAGGCGAAGACCTCGACGGAACAGCCGGCGTCGGCGAGAAACTCGGCCGTCCCTGCGGCCTCCCAATGGCCGGTCTCGTCGATGACCACGACCTTGCCCGAGGGCCTGACCTCGCCGGACAGAACCTCGTCCGGCGAGACGACAAACGGCAGATCGACGCCTTCGAGTTCGGGCAGGACCTGCCGCCCGAGCCTGCGCGCCTCGACGCCGCCGTCGTCGCGGCGGTTCGGCAGATTGGGTTCCGAGCCGGCGGCGACGATGACGTCGTCCGGCGCCAGCGCGGCCACGGTCTCCGGGGTCGCCGCTGCGCCGCGCCGCACGTCGACCTTGAGCTCCGCAAGCTGGGCTTCGAGATAGGAAACGACCTCGCCGACGACGGCGTGCTCGGGTTGCACGGCCGCCAGCAGCACCTGGCCGCCGAGCTGGCGGGCGCGCTCAAACAGCGTCACCTGGTGGCCGCGCCGGGTCGCGATCTCGGCGACCTTCAGCCCCGCGGGTCCGCCGCCGACCACCACCACGCGACGCGGCGTCTCGGCTTTCGCTACGAGCCGCTCGTTGACCGTGAGCTCGCGCCCGGCGCCGGGATTGTGAATGCAGCGGACGCCCTTCTCCTGGCCGACCTGATGGATGCAGCCATCGTTGCAGGCGATGCAGGGACGCACGAGATCGGGGCGGCCGCGCGCGAGCTTGTTGGGCGTCTCGGGATCGGCGATGAGCTGGCGCGCCCAGCCGATGAGATCGGCGTCGCCGGCGGCAAGCAGCGCCTCGGCGCGGCGCGTCGGTCCGATGCGGCCGAAGGCGACGACCGGCAGCTTGGTTGTCTGCTTCAGCGCGCGGTTGATGCGGTCGAAGGCTTCCGGCGCGACGGCGGCGGGCGGGATCTCCATCCAGTAGCTGGAGAACGAGCCGGCGTCGGAATTGAAATAGGCGATGGCGCCTGTAGCTTCGAGCGCCCGCGCCATCTGCAGGCCGTATTCGATGTCGTAGCCGAAGGCGGTGAACTCATCGACGCACAGGCGCACGCCGAGCGGCGCTTCGCCGATGACGCGCTTGATCGCTTCAATCACCTCGAACGACAGACGCATTCGGTTCTCGAACGAGCCGCCGTAGCGGTCGGCGCGCCGGTTGAAGTAAGGCGAAGCGAAAGAGCGCAGCAGGCCGTCATGCGCGATCTTGATTTCGACGCCGTCAAACCCCGCGTCGATGAGGTGGCCGGCGCTTGTGGCGAAGCCGGCGATGACGGCGCCGATGTCCTCATCGTCGAGCGCCTTTGTATTGAAATGGCTCGACGGCTCCGGCATCTGCGTCGGCGCCCACATGACATGCGGCGGACGCTCCAACGAAGTGTGGCCGCCGTGCGTGAGCTGGCCGAAGATTTTTGCGCCCTGCGCGTGAACCGCGGCCGAGATCTTCGCCAAGCCGGGCACGGTGGCGGGATCGTAGGCGTTGAGGAAGCGCCTCGACATCTTGCCGGTCGGATGCACCGCATGGCTCTCGGTGACGATGAGCCCGACGCCGCCGCGCGCCCGTTCCTCGTGATAGGCGACGAGGTCGTCGGTCGGCATGCCGTCGAGACTGCCGAGCGCGGTGAAATGCGGCTGGAACACCGTGCGGTTCCGCAACGCGACGCGGCCAATGTCGATCGGCGAGAACAGACGGGGAAAAGCTGCGCCCGTCGGGGCTATGGCGTCCGCCATGCGTTCACTCCCTCAGACAACAATCAAGCGGCTAGAGCCTGACCTCGCGCCCCTCGCGGGCCGAACGGGCGAAGGCGTCGAGAACGCGCATGTTGGCGAGCGAGTCCGACGGCGGCAGCGGGACGGGCTTCTTCTCCAGCACCGCGTCCGCGAAGGCCTCGACCATCGACTGGTAATGATCGGCCGACGGGATCGTCGTCTCGGCCCGGCGGCCGTCAGCGTCCATCGTGACGAGCAGCGTCTCGGATAGACGCGCGCCCAGGCCCGGGATGATTCCGCGCGGCGCCTCGATCACGCCCTTGCGCCCGACCGCGCTGTAGAAGCCGTTGCCGAAACCCTCGAACGAGCAGCTGACGAGCGCGACGCGCCCTTGCGGAAATTCGAGCACGCCGCCCGCCGCGACATCGACGCCGAATCGCGGGTCGATCTTCCACCACCCCCGCACCGCTGCCGGCTCGGCGCGCAGCAGCATGCGCGCGACGCTGACTATGTAGCAGCCCATGTCGAGCAGCGCCCCGCCGCCGAGATCGGGCTTCATGCGGATGTTGCCGGCGTCCGGCGGGCTCATCAGGTCGACGGACAGATGCGTGCGCGCTTCGACCACGTCGCCGACGGCGCCGCTGTCGATCAGCGCGAGCGCCTCGCGTTGCTGCGGGTGGAAGCGATACATGAACGCCTCCATCAGCGGGACGCCGCGGCGCTCGAACGCCTCGACGATGCGCGCGGCCTCGTCGTGGTTGAGGGCGAGCGGCTTCTCGCACAGGGTCGCCTTGCCGGCCTCGGCGGCGCGGACAGCCCATTCCAGATGCATCGAGTTGGGCAGCGGAATATAAACCGCGTCGACATCGGGGTCGGCGAGCAGCGCCTCATAAGTCACGCACTTCGCGGAAGGCTGGCGCGAGCCCCAGGCGACGACCCGCCCGTTGCGGCTCTTCTCGATGGCGGGGACGACCGCGTCGCGGGCGATCCAGGAATTGGCGCCGAGAATGCCCCAGCGCAGCTGGCTGCTCATGCGTTCCGCTCCCTATTGCGCCGGCGCTGGCGTCCAGCGTTTAATCGTTTACGGTAATCGTTTACGTGCGCGCTTCTCCGCCTGTCAAACCCGGCCGGGCGGAACAAAGCGCGCCTGGCGGGCGCCAAGGCGTCATTCTGTCCAATCTGGACAAAATTGGCGGATTCGAGAGGGAGGGTAGCGAGGATGACGACGATCCGCGACGTGGCCAGAGCGGCGCGAGCCTCGACGGCGACCGTCTCGCATGTTCTCAACGGCTCGCGCTTTGTCGCCCCCGACACCAAGGCGCGGGTGGAGCAGGCGATCCGCGACCTCAACTACCGGCCGCACGAGGTCGCGCGCAATCTGCGCCGAAGCCGCACCGGCACTATCGGCGTCGTGATCGCCGACATCAGCAATCCGTTCTTCGCCGAACTCGTGCTCGGAGTCGAAGACGTGCTGCATCGCGACGCCGGCCGCTACCATTTCATCCTCTGCAATACCGAGGAAGACGTCGACAAGGAGCGCATGTATCTTGAAGTGCTGTCGCAGAAGCGCGTCGACGGGCTGATCCTGAGTCCGGCGGGTCGCGACGCCGAGACGGTGCGCAACCTCGTCAACGAGGGTCTGCCGGTCGTCTGCGTCGACCGCATTCTGGAGGGGATCGAGACGGACACGATCGTGGTCGACAACCGCGACGCGGCTCGGCGCCTCGTGCGTCATCTCATCGCCCAGGGGCGGCGACGGATCGCCGTATTGGAGGCGCGACTGGACGCGCATTCGATACGTGAGCGCGTGGAGGGCTATCTCGAGGTTCTCGCAGAGGCTGGCCTGCCGCGCAAAGAGGAACTGGCGGCGCTATGCGATTCGAACATCGACGCCGCCTGCGCCGCGGCCCGCGAGCTTCTCGGCGCCCGCGAGCGGCCCGACGCGATCTTCTGCACCAACAATTTCATGACGCTCGGCGCCATGCGGGGCATCGCCGAACTCGACCTCGTCTGTCCCGACGACGTCGCCGTCGCCGGCGTCGACGACCTTCCGTGGACGGCCGGCTTCCGGCCCCGGCTCACCGCCGTCGCGCAGCCCGCCCGCGAAATGGGTCAGAAAGCGGCGGCGCTGCTGCTCGACCGCATTGCGAAAAAGTTGATCGCAGAACCCGTGCGCATCGTTCTACCGACGGAGCTGCGTATCCGCGAATCCTGCGGCTCCAAGCTTTTCACGCCCGGCAGTTGACGATGTGAGGTTTCCCGCAATGGTCGCCTGATATCCCATTTTGCGTCGCCAACGATGCTCTTTGGGCGACACGACATCGTCGGCCGTCGCTCTTGGCGAGTCGTCGATCCGCGTCAATCCTGCCACGACTTGAGCCGCAATGCGTATTCCGATCGCGAGATTTGAGACTGACAGGGGCTCAATCGCGGCCGTTTTTCGTGTTGTACGTCGCATCGAACTCTTCAACGTAATCCTTCTTCAGGATCTCGCTCGTGAGCAGTTCGTCCCGCTTTTTGTTGGCCTTTGAGAGAATCTCGTTCGCCTTGCTCGATTCAATTGGCCACGTCTTCGTCTTGCCGCCGGCAATACGTTGAACAATGAAGCCACCTGATTTCAGCCGATACAGCTCCTACAGACCCTTCCGTTTGTGACGCGTCCAGGTAAGAAGCTCTCCGATCCCCTCAGTTTTTTCACTTCAATCGATGTTCGATCACCGCGAAGCGCGCGGTTCGTATTCAACGGTTTTGTTGCCTCTCTGTCTTTCATCGGCATGTCGGTGCAATCAACAGAGTGTGATTATTTGAACGCGCTGCGATGGTGTCCATCACCACAAATGGGCTTCGGCGCCTGATGCAGTTGCGCCATGCGCCAACCGATCTCCTGAGCCAATTGAGACGCTATCGGCACGAGAGCTGACGAACTCCATCTGGAGAAGCCGTTCTATGGCTCGCGAAGGATGGACAACATTTTTATCGAGCGGCAGTGGCGCTCGATCAAATACGAAGAGGTCCATTCGAAGGCCCACCCCGACGGCCGAGAATCACGGGCAGGCATTGGCGATTGGATCGAATTGCACAACCACCGCCGGCCACCTCAGATTTGGCGTGAACGGAGTATAGTCTCATCTCCAGCCATTCAGGAATCGATCTTAAGCGCGGCAATAAAGGCCTCTTGCGGGATCTCCACTTTGCCGAACTGGCGCATTCGTTTCTTACCAGCCTTCTGCTTTTCAAGCAGCTTCCGCTTCCGCGACGCATCTCCGCCATAGCATTTGGCAGTCACGTCCTTTCGCAAAGCCCTGATTGTTTCGCGAGCGATAATCTTTGCGCCGAGGGCGGCCTGGATCGGAATCTGGAACAAATGCGGCGGGATAAGATCCTTGAGTTTTTCGACCATCGCGCGTCCGCGGGCGTCGGCGCGCGCGCGATGAACTAACATTGACAACGCATCCACAGCCTCGCCGTTAACTAGTACGGACATCTTTACAAGATCGCCCTCTCGGTAATCTTCTAAAGTGTAATCGAAAGAGGCGTATCCTTTTGAAATGGATTTCAGCCGATCATAAAAATCGAACACGACTTCATTGAGTGGGAGCGCATAAATAACCATAGCGCGCTTTCCGACATAACTTAGGTCGATCTGCTCGCCTCTCCGCTCTTGGCAAATTTTAAGCACCGAACCTAAATATTCATCTGGCGTAAGTATCGTGGCGCGTATCCACGGTTCTTTGATATAGGATATCCTGCCTTGGTCCGGCATATCACTGGGGTTATGCAATTCTATTTCTGTTCCGTCGCTGAGGCCTATATGGTAAATTACCGAAGGCGCCGTAGCGATCAAGTCGAGATCGAATTCCCGCGCCAACCGCTCCTGGATGATTTCCAAGTGCAACAGTCCCAGGAAGCCGCAACGAAACCCGAAACCCAATGCGGCGGACGTCTCCATTTCAAAGGAAAAGCTGGCGTCGTTCAAACGCAGTTTGCCCATTGCCGCGCGGAGATCTTCGAAATCGGCGGCGTCGACCGGAAACAATCCGCAGAAAACCACAGGTTGAGCCGGCTTGAACCCGGGCAATAAGTCCGCAGTAGGCCTTCTGTCGTCGGTAATCGTATCGCCAACGCGCGTGTCGGACACTTGTTTTATTTGAGCCGTTATGAAGCCGATCTCGCCCGGTCCTAGCTCAGTGACTTCCAACATTTTTGGTGTAAATACACCCAGCCGATCGACGTCATGACTGGCGCCGGCGACCATCATTCGAACGCGCATTCCCTTTTTTAGTTTCCCGTCTATAATACGAAGCAAAACGACGACGCCTAAATACGCGTCATACCAGGAATCGACGAGCAAGGCCTTAAGCGGCGCGGTTTCGTCACCGCGCGGCGCCGGCAGCCGGTGAACTATCGCTTCTAGCACCGCTTCAATGTTCACGCCTGTCTTTGCGGACACTTCAACCGCGTCAGAGGCGTCTATGCCGATAACCTCCTCAATTTGCTCCTTCACGCGAAGCGGTTCCGCTGCGGGCAGGTCAATCTTGTTGAGAACCGGAACAATTTCGTGCCCCGCCTCCAAGGCATGATGAACATTGGCCAGGGTTTGCGCCTCGACTCCTTGCGAGGCGTCGACAACCAAGAGCGATCCTTCGCAAGCCGCCAAAGAACGCGACACTTCGTAAGCAAAGTCGACGTGGCCGGGAGTATCCATAAGATTCAATATGTAATCGCCGCCATTACGGGCTTTATATTGCAAGCGTACTGTCTGAGCCTTTATGGTAATACCCCTCTCCCGCTCGATCTCCATAGAGTCGAGGACCTGTTCAACCATTTCCCGTTCAGCAAGGCCGCCGGTAGTTTGAATTAGCCGATCCGCCAGAGTCGATTTTCCATGGTCGATGTGCGCGATGATAGAGAAGTTGCGAATGTTTTCAAAGGGATGAGCTGACATAAGAAGAACGTTTATCACAGCGCGACTGCGAAGGAAACCTTGAGCCGAGGCTCGAACCCCGGCAACCCGGTGTCGATGGGCGCGACAATGTCCTGAGCGCCGAATCCGCCAATGACCTCGGATTGAACGAAGCCGGTATCGACGCGGTAGAGACGATAGGCGAGGCGGCGCTGGAATGGTTGCGCCGCTTTCTTCCGTTCGCCCGCAGCGTTCAGACGCCGTCGACGCCGGGACTCATGCGTTCACCGCCGCGTTCGCCTGGCATTCAGTGTCGTTGCGGGGTGCGACGCTACGTCGCCGAGCAGCGCGATGAGAGGCATTGACAACCACAATATTCTCTTATTGTATGAAGATAGTTGCGCGATGACTCCCCCTCCCGGGGGAATACGTCGGGAACGCGACTGACAGCTATACTATAGCAGGGGAGGAACACTTGAGACTGACCACGCTCTTCAGCGCAGCCGCCGTTATGTCCGTGATGGCGACGTCCGCTTTCGCCGTCACCATCGGCTTTTCCCAGGTCGGCGACGAGGGCGACTGGCGCCCGGCCTTCTCCAAGGACATGCAGGAGGAAGCGAAGAAGGAAGGCATCGAACTCAAATTCGCCGACGCCCAGGGCAAAGAGGAAGAGCAACTGAAGGCCGTTCGCGCCTTCATCGCCCAGAAGGTCGACGCCATCATCATCGCGCCAGTCGTCGTCACCGGCTGGGATCAGGTGCTGCGCGAGGCCAAGCGCGCCAATATCCCGGTTTTCCTGGCCGACCGCGACGTCGACGTCACCGACAAGTCACTCTTCGTCGCGCGCATTTCCGCCGACTTCAATCTGGAAGGTCGCCTCGCCGGCGCCTGGCTCGCCCAGGCCAGCAAGGGCAATTGCAACATCGTCGAGGAGCAGGGCACGACCGGTTCGGCGCCGGCGATCGAGCGCAAGAAGGGCTTCGAGGCCGTCATCGCCAACTTCCCCAACATGAAGATCGTCAAGACGCAGAGCGGCGACTTCACCACGGACGGCGGCAAGAAGGTGATGGAGGCGTTCATCAAATCGACCGACAATCTGAAGGGGATTTGCGCCTCTTTCGCGCACAACGACAACATGCAGCTTGGCGCGATCCAGGCGATGAAGGAAGCGGGCCTCAAGCCCGGCAAGGACGTCCTGATGGTGTCGGTCGACTATGTGCCGGCGATGAAGGATGAACTCGCCAATGGCGAGGCCAACGCCTCCGTCGAACTGCGCTCGGCGATCGGCAAATACATCTATCCCGTGGTGCTCGACTACCTGAAGAACAAGACGGAGTTGCCCAAGTGGGTGGTGATCCCGTCCGATCTGCACACGGCCGCGACCGCAGCCTACTGAACCTGGCCTGAAGGTCCGGCGGCGGGGCCATTTCTCCCACCTCGTGTTTCCGGCCACGGAGACGCAAGCGCCCCGCCGCATTTTCATTCGCGAACAGGCTGGAGACCCCCCTTGACGCCCGGCATCGAGATCGTGGCCGCGTGCAAGACCTACCCCGCCGTGCGTGCGCTCGACGACGTCGACTTCCGCGCCGAAGCTGGCGAAGTGCACGCGCTGCTGGGCGAGAACGGCGCCGGCAAGTCGACGCTGATCAAGATCATGACCGGCGCCGCGCAAGCGGATTCCGGCGAACTGCGCCTCAATGGGCGCATCCTGCGGCTGACCACGCCGGCCGACGCCCGCGCGGCCGGCGTCGGCGCGGTCTATCAGGAGGTCAATCTCGTCCCGACCCTGACGGTGACGCAAAATCTCACGCTCGGCCGTCAGCCCCGGAGATTTGGCCTCGTTGACTGGCGCGCGGCGCGCAGCCTAGCGCGCAAGCGGCTAAGCCGTCTTGGCCTCGACATCGATGTGGAGCGGCTGCTCGGGGCCTTTCCGATCGCCGTTCAGCAACTCGTCGCTATCGCCCGCGCGCTGGAGGACGATACGCGCGTGCTGGTGCTCGACGAACCGACCGCCAGCCTCGACGCGACGGAGACCGCGCGGCTGCTCGATATTGTGCGCGACTTGCGCGCGCAAGGCCTCGCCATCATCTTCATTTCGCATTTCCTCGATCAGGTCTATCAGATCGCCGACCGGTTGACGGTGCTGCGCAATGGCCGGCGCGTCGGGGTCGGAACGCCGGCCGAAATTCCGCTCGCTCGCCTCGTGCCGCTGATGCTCGGACGTGAGCTGACGGCGGTCGAACGCAGGCATCCCGCGCAAGAGTCGGTCGCTGCGGGCGAGCCCATCCTCTCGGTCGAGGGGCTCGGCAAATCCCGTGTCATGGCGCCGTTCGATCTGGCCCTACGCCCCGGCGAGGCGGTGGGGCTTGCGGGCCTGCTCGGCGCGGGACGCACGGAGAGCGCCAAGCTCGTTTTCGGCGCGCTTCGCGCGGATTCGGGCGCGATCCGGATCGCCGGCGAAAAAATCGAGCGTCCATCGCCTCGCGCCTGCCTCGTCAGAGGCGTCGCCTTTTGCCCCGAGGACCGCAAGGCGGAGGGCATATTCGCCGAACTTTCGTTGCGCGAAAACATCGTCATCGCCCTGCAGAGCAAGCGCGGTTGGCTGGCTGCGCTCTCGCGCTCGGAGAGCCAGCGCCTCGCCGACGAAATGATCGCAGCGCTCGGCATCGCCACGCCGGACGCCGAGAAACCGGTCGGCGAGCTTTCCGGCGGCAATCAGCAGAAGGCGGTGCTCGCGCGCGCGCTTGTGTCCAACCCGCGGCTGCTGATCCTCGACGAGCCGACGCGCGGCATCGATGTCGGCGCCCATGCCGAGATCGTCGCGCTGATACGCCGCCTGACCGCCGAGGGCCTCGCGATCCTGGTCGCCTCCTCCGAGTTGGAGGAGTTGATCGCCGTCAGCCATCGGGTTGAGGTGCTGCGCGACCGGCGCTTCGTCGGCGAACTGGAGGGCGAAGCGATCGACGCGCAGGCCGTCATGGCGATGATTGCTGCGCCATGAGATCTTACGCGCCCCCGTCGCCGCTGGCTCCGACCCGCAAGCGCACGATCCCACGCCTGTTTTGGCCGGCGCTGGCGCTGTTGCTTATCCTCATCGTCGACGGGATCATTTCGCCGCATTTCTTCTCGATCCGCATCGTCGAGGGGCGGCTGTTCGGCAATCTCATCGACATCGTCTATCGGGCGACGCCCATCGCCATCGTCGCGCTCGGCATGGCCGTCGTCATCGGCACGAAGGGCATCGACCTTTCCGTCGGCTCGATCATCGCCATCGCCGGCGCGACGCTCGATTGGCGCATCCACGCGGGCGACCCGCATGGCGTCGCCTTGCTCGCGGCGCTCGGCGTCGGGCTGGCTTGCGGCGTGTGGAACGGGTTTTTGGTCGCCGTGCTGGATATCCAGCCCATCATTGCGACGCTGATCCTGATGGTCTCCGGGCGCGGCGTCGGGTTGATGATCAATCTGATCTACGGCGCCAATCCGAGCTTCGAGAGCGCGCTGTTGCAGGGCCTCAGCACCGGCCATGTCGGGTTGATCCCGACGCGCCTGTTGGTTGGGCTCGGCCTTGGCCTTGCGCTCTGGGGCTTGACCCGCCTCACCGCCTTCGGCCTGTTCCTGGAGGCGGTCGGCGCAAACCCGCGCGCGGCGCAACTCGCAGGCGTCGAGGCGCGCGGAATCAAGCTCGCGGCCTATCTGGTCTGCGGCTTCATGGCCGCGGCGGCGGGCGTCATCCTCACCGCCGACACCCACACCTCCGATCCCGTCAGCGTCGGCCTCTATATCGAACTCGACGCCATTCTCGCCGTCGTCATCGGCGGCGGCTCGCTGAACGGCGGCCGGGTCTATCTCGCCGGCGCCGTGCTCGGCGCGGTCGTCATCCAGGCGCTGACGACATCGATCCTGACCAGCGGGCTGCCGCCCGAATACAATCTGGTGGTCAAGGCGGCGGTCGTGGTGCTCGTCCTGTTGCTGCAGTCGGCGAACGTGCGGGCGGCGGCGGTGGGTCTGGTGCGGAGGCGGCGGCGATGAGGCAGACCTGGATCCCGCTCGCCGCGACGATTGCCGTGTTTCTGGCGCTGTTCGGCGCCGGCGGCGGACTTTACAATCACTTCCTGTCGACGCTCGTGCTCGGCAACGTTCTCGGCGACAACGCTTTCCTCATCGTCGCGGCGATTGGCGCCAATTTCGTCATTCTGTCCGGCGGCATCGATTTGTCGATTGGCTCGATGATCGGCTTCGTCGGCGTGGTCATGGCCAAGCTCGACGGGTTCGGCTGGCATCCGCTCGCCTCGGCCGCATTGATGCTCGCCTTCGGCGCCGGGTTCGGCGGACTGCAGGGCTTGCTGATCGACTTTTGCGAGATCCAGCCGTTCATCGTCACGCTCGCGGGCCTGTTTCTGCTGCGGGGATCGTGCTTCATGGTGAGCCTCGATTCCGCACCGCTGCGCCATCCCTTCGTTTCGGACTTCGCTGGCTGGGCCGTGCCTTTGCCGGGAGACGGCTTTCTCGCGAGTTCGGCGCTGACGATGTTTGCGGCGCTGGCCGTGGCGATGTTGATTGCGCACCGGACCTCGTTCGGCGCCGACGTCTACGCCATCGGCGGCGACCGCGCCTCCGCCGCGCTGATGGGCGTGCCGATGCGACGCACGATCGTGAAGATATATGCGCTCGGCGGAACTTACAGCGCCTTGGCCGGCGTCATATATGCGCTCTACACTTCGTCAGGCTATCCTTTGGCCGGCTCTGGCGCGGAGCTGAGCGCCATAGCCGCGGTGGTGCTGGGCGGCACGTTGCTGACGGGCGGGGTTGGACTGGTGGTCGGATCTTTGTTCGGCGGCATGATTCTAGGGCTCATCGCAACCTTGATCAACTTCAACGGCTCGCTGAACGGCGCCTGGATCATGATTTCGAGCGGCGTTCTGTTGTTCGCCTTCATTGTGATGCAACGCGTTCTGGTCGGATCGCTGACGGCGCGAGCGGCGCATTGACGCTGTGAGGACGGGCCCCGAACGCGCGGCGCGAGCCAAGCCCGCGGCTTCGCCCGCCAAGCGGTCGGAGGTCGAGCGCAATCTCTCCGACCAGGTCGCCGCCGTGCTCGGACGCGAAATCGTGCGCGGCTTGCATCCGCCGGGCGCCCAATTGCCCAATGCTGAGGAGATGTGCGCGCGCTTCCAGGTTTCGCGCACCGCCTTGCGCGAGGCCTACAGCCTGCTCAGCGCCAAGGCGCTGATATCGGCGCGGCCGAAGAGGGGCACGCGCGTTCGGCCGCGTGAAGAATGGAATCTGTTCGACCCCGAAGTGCTGGCTTGGCACATGCAGTCCGAGCCGACGGCTGCTTTCATCGGCGATCTCTTTGTGTTGCGCCAGATGGTGGAGCCCGCCGCCGCGGCGCTCGCTGCGAAATCGAAGTCGAAAGCGACCGTCGATCTGATTGCTTCGGCCTTCGCGCGTATGGAGCGGTTCAAGGACGGCGCGAACGAACTCATCGACGCCGATCTCGACTTTCACATGAGCATCCTCGGCGCGACCGGCAATCCGTTCCTGACCGCGCTCGGCGCCCTTATTCACGCGTCGCTGCAATGCGCTTTCCGCTACAGTTGGGAGGGCGCGGCGCGCATCCACGATTCGCGGCTTCGCCAGCACGGCGACATTCTCGACGCGATCCGCGCCGGCGCCCCGGACGCCGCGCGCGAAGCCATGCAGGTGCTGCTGGCGGATTCGCTCGACGACGTGAGAGCCTTTCTCGGTCGAGATACGGCCTTGCGCGAAGCTCGTTGAGGGCGCGGCCGGCGCCATGTTTCGAAGCCTTCAGGCGCCGACTTCGCGCCGCGGTTAGTCTTGCTGTTTTCGATGGAAAGCGAGACGGTTGCGTGTTATCTGCGCATATCTTTGCGGAGGATTCGGAACGGCGACGATGTGTGAGCGGTTTCCAAAAATCGCTTGGTCGCAGCTTTCGCTTGCCGGTTTCGTTGTTGCTGGCTTGGCGGGCTGGCGCGTCGATGACCGGACTGCGAGGAGGTCGCGTTGGCGCGCCATGTAATAGCAATCATCGGCGGTGGAGATCGCGCCCGTGGAGGCCATGAGACGTCGTCGCATAGGCTCCCGCTGGTGTAACTCGCAGACATAGACGTTGCTGGGGTAGAAGAATGTTCACTCTGGGTCTCGACTACGGCTCGAATTCGGTTCGCGCGCTGGTGGTGCAGGTGTCGGATGGCGCCGAGTTCGGTAGCGCCGTCGTCAACTATCCCTCAGGCGAGCAGGGCATTCTGCTCGACGCTGCGGACGGAACGCTGGCTCGGCAAGCGCCGGGCGATTACCTTTTCGGACTGGAGGCGAGCGCAAAGGCCGCGCTTGCGCAAGCCGCGCGCAAACCCGGGTTCGACGCGTCGAAGGTCATAGGGATCGGCGTCGACACTACGGGTTCGAGCCCGCTGCCCGTCGACGAATCGAATCGGGCGCTCGCATCGGACGCACGTTTCAAAGACATTCTCGCCGCGCAATGCTGGCTGTGGAAGGACCATACGAGCTGGCGCGAGGCGGCAAAAATCACGGAGCTGGCGACGCAGCTTCGCCCGCAATATGTCGCCAAGATCGGCGGGGTCTATTCGTCCGAGTGGTTCTGGGCCAAGATCTGGCGCTGCCTCAATGTCGCGCCCGATGTGTTCGCGGCGGCGCATTCCTGGGTCGAGATCGCCGACTGGATTCCCTCCGTTCTCGCCGGAGTGACCGATCCACTCAAGATCAAACGCGGCGTCTGCCCTGCGGGGCACAAGGCGATGTATGCTGAAGATTGGGGGGGACTGCCGGACGAGGCGTTTCTCGCCGCGCTCGATCCGCGCCTCGCGCCGTTGCGCGGCCGGTTGTACGAGAAAGCGTTCGACGCGACCGAGCCCGCGGGCGCGCTCTGTCCGGAGTGGGCGGCGCGGCTTGGACTGCCGGCAGGAATTCCGATCGCCATCGGCGAATTCGACGTGCATTACGGCGCGATAGGCGCCGGCATAGCCGAGGGCGTGCTGGTCAAGGTGATCGGGACCTCGACCTGTGACGTGGCTGTCGTCTCTGCTGACAAGCCCATCGCCGACATTCCCGGAATCTGCGGCATCGTGAAAGGCGCCATTCTGCCGGGATATTTCGGCATCGAGGCGGGACAGTCGGCGGTCGGCGATATCTTTCGTTGGTGGGTCGAAGACGTGCTCGGCGGCGACGCCGCAACGCACGCTCAACTCAGCAACGAAGCCGCGCTGCGCGAGCCTGGCCGGTCCGGGCTCATCGCACTCGATTGGAACAACGGCAATCGCACCATTCTCGTCGACCAACGCCTGACCGGGCTCATCCTGGGTCAGGACCTGCACACGACGCGAGCCGACATCTACCGTGCGCTGATTGAAGCGACTGCGTTCGGCGCGCGCGCGATCATCGAACGCATTCGCGAGTATGGCGTAGCGATTGATCGGGTCGTCTGCACCGGCGGCATCGCCGAGAAGAATCCGCTGCTGATGCAGATCTACGCCGACGCGACGGGCTGCGCGATGCGCGTGGCCGGATCGAGCCAGACTTGCGCGCTCGGCTCGGCGATCTCGGCCGCGGTGCTTGCCGGCGCGCACCCCGATTTCGCCGCCGCCGAAGCGGCGATGACGTCGCTGCGAGCTGTCGTTTATGAGCCGAACCCCGGACATCGCGCCGTCTACGACGAACTCTACGCGCTCTATCGCGACCTGCACGACGCCTTCGGCGGCCTGACGAAATCCGCGGACCTGTCGCAGACGATGAAGCGCCTGCTCGACATCAAATATGCGCAGAGAAGTTGAGCCCCGGCTCACGCTTGCGAACAAACGAGGACAAAGTCATGAAAATCGCCACACCCGAAATCTGGTTCGTCTGCGGCTCGCAGCATCTTTATGGGCCCGGGCCGTTGCGCGAGGTGGCGGCTCACGCCGACGAAATCGCCGGCGCACTCTCGCGGGCAGAAGCGCTGCCTCTCAAGGTCGTCGCCAAACCGCTGGTGACGACCCCGGACGAAATTCTCTCGCTCTGCGTGGCCGCAAGCTCCGACGACAATTGCGCCGGGCTCATCCTCTGGATGCACACGTTTTCGCCGTCGAAGATGTGGATCCGAGGCCTCAACGCGCTCAAGAAGCCCTTCGTGCATCTGCACACGCAGTTCAATCGCGAACTGCCGTGGGACGCGATTGATATGGACTTCATGAACCTCAATCAGTCCGCGCATGGCGACCGCGAGGCGGGCTTCATCCACACGCGGATGCGTCTGGCGCGCAAGGTCGTGGTCGGCCACTGGTCTGACGCGGAAGTGCAGGAACGGCTCGGCGCCTGGATGCGCGCGGCGCGCGCCTGGCATGACTGGCAGGGCGCGAAATTCTGTCGCTTCGGCGACAACATGCGCGCCGTTGCGGTGACTGAAGGCGACAAGGTCTCGGCGGAGATGAAGTTCGGCTTCTCCGTCAACGGCTACGGTGTCGGCGACCTCGTGCAATCCATCGAGCGCGTCAAGGACGCCGAGGCGGAGGAACTCTGCGGCGAATGGGAGCGCCTTTACGATGTCGCGCCGGAGCTGCGGCGCGACGGCGCGCGGCGGGAGTCGGCGCTCTACGCGGCCAAGCAGGAACTGGGTTTGCGCGCCTTTCTGACTCACGGCGGCTTCAAGGGCTATACGGATACGTTTGAGGATCTGCATGGTCTCAAACAACTGCCGGGCGTGGCGACGCAGCGCCTGATGGCCGAGGGTTACGGCTTCGGCGGCGAGGGCGATTGGAAGACGTCGGCGCTGGTCAGGGCGATGAAGGTGATGGCCGACGGCCTGCCCGGCGGCGCCTCGTTCATGGAAGACTACACCTACCATCTCGCGCCCGAAGGCCATCTGGTGCTCGGCTCCCACATGCTGGAGGTCTGCCCCAGCATCGCCGCGGGCAAGCCGCGGCTCGAAATCCATCCGCTCGGCATCGGCGGCCGCGAAGACCCGGTGCGGCTGGTGTTCGACGCGCCGCCCGGCGCCGCGCTCAACGCCAGCCTGATTGATCTCGGCTCGCGCTTCCGCCTGATCGTCAACGAAGTGACAGCGGTCAATCATCCGCCGCTGCCGAAGCTGCCGGTCGCGCGCGCGGTGTGGGAGGTGAAGCCCGACTTCAAGACCGGCTGCGCGGCCTGGATCCTCGCCGGCGGCGCCCATCACACCGGCTACAGCTACGCGGTGACGAGCGAGATGCTGGAGGATTTCGCCACCATCGCGGGAGTCGAGATGGTTCGCATCGGCGCCGACACGCGGCTCGATGCGTTCAAGCAGGAGCTGCGCACCAACGACGTGTATTATTATCTGTCGCAGGGCTTCCGCGCCTGAGGAGTTGTCGATGGTTCGCGAACTGAAACGTGAGGCTTACGAGGCCAATCTCGCCTTGCCGCGCCACGGTCTCATCAACCTGACGTTTGGCAACGCTTCGGCAATCGACCGGGCGAAGGGCGTGTTCGCCATCAAGCCGAGCGGCGTCGACTACGCGGCGCTGACGCCGGAGCAGATGGTGGTCGTCGATCTCGAAGGCAGGATCGTGGAGGGCAATCTCAGGCCGTCGTCGGATACGCCGACGCACCGAAGGTTGTTCATCGCCTTTCCTGAGATTGGCGGCGTCGTTCATACCCATTCGACGCATGCGACGGCGTTCGCGCAGGCCGGTCGACCGATCCCGATTTTTGGCACCACCCACGCCGATTATTTCAACGGTCCCGTACCAGTCACCCGCAAGATGACTGCTGAGGAAATCGCGGGCGCCTACGAATGGGCAACCGGCGAGGTGATCGTCGAGCGCTTTCATGCGCTCGATCCCGCCGACTTTCCGGCGGTTCTGGTCAACCGCCATGCGCCGTTCACCTGGGGACCGAATGTCGCCAAGGCGGTCGAAGTCTCGGTCGCGCTCGAATGCGTGGCGCAGATGGCGCTGATGTCGTTGCAACTCGCGCCGAGCCTCGATCCGATTGAGTCGGAATTGCTGAACAAGCATTTCAAACGCAAACACGGATCGGGCGCCTATTACGGACAGGCGCCGGCTTGAACAATCAAGCCGCCGCTTCGCGCAACCGCGCCGCGGCGGCTTCCGGCGTAATGTCGCGCTGCGGCGAACCCAGCATTTCGAAGCCGACCATGAACTTCTTCACCGTCGCCGAGCGCAGCAGCGGCGGATAATAATGCGCGTGCATCTGCCAGCCCGGATGCGCCGCTGCGTCGGCCGGTTGCTGATGAAAGCCCATCGAATAGGGAAACGGAACGCCGAACAGCTTGTCATAGGCTCGGGTCAGCTGTGAGATGATGTTGGCGAGGCCGGCGTATTCGTCGCGGCGCATTTCGTTGAAGTCGCCCATCCGTCGGCGCGGAAGGATCATGGTCTCGAACGGCCAGATCGCCCAATAGGGGACCAGCGCCACGAACTCATCGTTGGCGGCGACGAGGCGCGCGTCGAGCGCCAGCTCCCTTTCGAGGTAGTCCATCAACAGGACGCGACCCGTGCGCGCGAAATAGGCGGCCTGTCGCTCGTCCTCCTTGACGAGTTCGTTAGGCAGGTGCCGCGTCGCCCAGATCTGCCCGTGCGGATGCGGATTGGAACAGCCCATGATCTCGCCGCGATTCTCGATGATCTGGACGCAGGAAATGTCCTCGCGGGCGCCGAGCGCCGCCGTCTCGTCGGCCCAGACCTCGACAACGCGCACGATGTCCTCGACCGCCATCTGCGACAGGGTCATATCGTGGCGCGGCGAGAAGCAAATGACGCGACACACTCCGGATTCGCCCTCGGCGACGAACAGGCCGTCATCGGAGCGCAGGTCGGGCGCGCCGGCAAGCAGAGCCGGAAAATCGTTGTCGAACACGAACGTGTGCGGGTAGTCCGGGTTGCGCTTGCCCCCCGAACGCGCGTTGCTGGCGCACAGGTAACAAGCGGGATCGTGGGCGAGGCCTGAACTCGCCGGCGTCGCCTCCAACTTGCCCTGCCAAGGCCGCTGCATGCGCTGCGGCGAGACCAGCACCCATTCGCCGGTCAACGGGTTCAGCCGCCGGTGCGACGTGTTGGCAAAGTTCTCGACCGTCATGCTCAGACCGCCACAAAATGAGCGCCTTGCGAGGGCGCACAAACAAATACGTTCGCGTCTAGCCGATAGGTCTCGCGATAGGCTTCGACGATGCGCTCGGCGGCGGAGTCGACGGCGCTCTCTTCAACCAAAGTGACGGTGCAACCGCCAAAGCCGCCGCCGGTCATGCGCGAGCCCCAGACGCCTGGCAGGCCTTGCGCGAAATCGGCGAGATAGTCGACCTCAGGACAGGTAATCTCAAAATCGTCGCGCATGTGGACGTGAGACGCGTTCATGGCGCGCCCGGCGGCGGCGAAGTCGCGCGCGGCGAGCGCCCGCTCGGCTTCAAGCACCCGCTCGTTCTCTGTGACAATGTGGCGACACCGCCGATAGACGAGGTCGGAGAGTGCGTCCTTGTGGGCTTCGAGCTGCTCAAACGTGACGTCGCGCAGCGCCTTGATTGGACCGAGGAACGGTCGCAGCCGCCGCACGCCCTCTTCGCAAGCCTCGCGGCGCGCGTTGTACTCGCCGCCGGCGTGTTGGTGGCGTACGCGGCTGTCGGTAATGAGCAGGCGCAGATTCGGCGCGAGCGCGACATTCCGCGCTTCCAACGTTCGGCAGTCTATCAGCAGCGCATGTCCTGCAACGCCGCGCGCGGCGATATACTGATCCATGATGCCGCAGCGCATTCCGACGAATTCGTTCTCCGCGCGCTGGCTTATCTTGGCTGCTTCCACGGGATCGAACGGCAGGTCGGAGGCGGCGAGCAACGCGTGTGCGGTCGCAACTTCGAGCGCGGCGGATGAACTCAAGCCGGCGCCCATCGGCACGTCGGAGGTCACGACGAGATCGGCGCCTCGTAAGCGCCGCCCGCTCTTTTCCAGCATCGCCGCGACGCCGAACACGTAGTCGGACCAGTTTCCGAGTCGGTTCGGATCGGCCGCGTCCAAATTGAATATCCGCTCTTCGTCAACGCTTCTCGAATAGACGCGCAGGATTCGCTCCGGTCGCGGACTTGCCGCGACCATCGTCGAAAACTCGAGCGCCGCCGGCATCACGTAGCCGTCGTTGTAGTCGGTGTGCTCGCCGATAAGGTTGACTCGGCCGGGCGCCGAACTAACCCGCGGCGACGCGCCATAGCGGCGAATGAACTCGGACGCCGCGGCGCGGGCGCGACGCGCCTCGTCGCCGGCCGGAGCTTCAACCCTTGTTTCTTTGTTAGACATCGAATGACGCCGCTTTAATCCAAGGTGGAGTGTTGACGAGATACGCGCGGAAGAAACGATACGGCCGCTCGCCATAGCCGCCCGCACCGATCTCGACCTTAGCCTTTGCGCCCTTAGTAAACGTCGACATGGACGGCGGCAAGCCATCGACGACCCGCCGCCGGCCACTGCCGAGGCTTATCAATAACATTTCCGAGTCATGTCGCCGATAACGACCCCTATCGCCTTGACGAGCCGCCCGAGTCAAAAACGTCACCGATGAAACAGGATGAGCCACTCGGCGGACGTTCAAGGACGCCGCCAACATCAGTCCGGACGCTGCGATCTCGTCGGGCCATTCGACGCTTGCCGCCACCCCGACGCGCCGGTCAGTCGCAATTCGACGGCCGACCAAGGGCTCGTCTGACCGAGGATCGATCCCGATCAAAACGTATTGGCCGGTTCCCACGGGTCGGCGCGGCGGTCCTTCGCGAGATCGAGGGACAAAGTCACCTTTGGCCGCCTCGTGGCGCGGCCCGCCGGACCGAGCCCGCCAGGGAGCGTAATTGCCTCAAGTCTTGGTTTCAGATTCGGGACGCCCTGTATCGGGATTGCATCCTTTCCCCTCAAAGCGAACCATCGTAGCTCTCGCAAGACGGCGCGGCCCAGCGCCGACGGGCAAGGAGTTCAATTGTGACCATTCTCGTCATAGGTCTGAACCGACTTGCCCAAGCCGTAAAGACGTGACAGGCGTTTCGAGCGGTGTATCATCTCCTGAACGCCCCGTCATGGCGCGCACTTCTCAGACGCGGCGTTGTTGGTGGAGATAATGACACGGCGGCCGAAATGAGCAAAAAATTGCGCGTTGGCGTGGTGGGCGCGGGATGGTGGGCAGTCGCCAACCACATGCCGATCCTGAAATCCCGTACCGACGTCGACCTCGTCGCGGTCTGCCGGCTCGGGAAGCCGGAGCTCGCCAAAGTTCAAGCGACCTTCGGCATCCCCTATGGCGCCGAGGATTTCGGCGCGATGCTGGCCGAGGCGCCGATGGACGCGCTCGTCGTCGCGTCGCCGCACAACCTTCATGGCGCGCATGCGATAGCGGCGCTGGAGAAAGGCCTGCATGTCCTGATCGAGAAACCCATGACGGTGTCCGCGACGCAAGCCCGCGCCATCGCCGCGCTGGCGCGAGACAGAGGTCTTCACGTCCTCGTTCCCCTCGGTTGGAACTTCAAGCCGTTCTTTGCTGAGGCGCGCGCCTGGGTGAGCGCCGGGAGAATTGGCCGCATCCGGCACGTCAGCGCGCAAATGGCGACGCCGGTTGGCGACCTGATGACGGGACTGGGTCTTGCCGGCACAGAGAACGAGATGTTCCGGCCGGAATCGGCGACCTGGGCGAATCCCGACACCGGCGGTTACGGCTGGGGCCAGCTCATCCACATGCTCGGCGGTCTGTTTTACGTCACCGATCTCAGTCCCAGCCAAGTGTTTGCTTGCGTCGGCCGATCGGAGTTGGGCGCCGACCTCTATGACGCGGCCGTCGTGCGTTTCACCAACCAGGCGACGGCGACTTTGTCCGGTTCGGCGACGGTTCCCTCGGGCTCGCCGTTCCAGGTCGACATACGCCTATTTGGCGACGCCGGCATGTTATTGTTGGACGTCGAGCGTGAACGTCTCAGCCTTCGCCGGCACGACGGCGCCGACGCCGACGTCGCAATTCCGGCCGGCGAAGGCGCCTATAGTTGCGTCGAGCCGGTCAATCGCTTTGTCGATCTCTGCCTTGGGAGACAGGTCGAGAATTGCGCCGACGCCAGCATCGGGCAGCGCTCTGTCGAGGTGGTGGAGGCGATGCTGCGCTCCGCGAAAAGCGGGCGGATCGAGTCGGCGACGAGTTCGTGACGCGGCGCCCGGAGCGTCAACCAGGCGTGGGCGCCCGCTCCGAAAGCAACCCGTCGCGCTTCAGGTCCGACCACAGCGCCGCCGGGATTGCGCAGCGAAAATTCTCGACGTTCTGCCGCACCTGATCCGGGCTGACCGCGCCGGGGATGACCGAGGCGACGATCGGATGAGCCAGCGGGAATTGCAGCGCCACCGCTGCGAGCGGCGCGCCATGCGCCTTGCATTTGGCCTCGATCCGCCGCACGCGCTCCATCACCTCCGGCGTCGCGTCGGCGTAGTTGTATTTGGCGCCGGCGATCGGTCCGGTCGCTGTGATGCCGGAATTGTAGACGCCGCCGACCACCACCCCGACGCCGGCCCGCTCGCAATAGGGAAATTCCGCCTCAAGAACGTCCTGCTCCATCAGCGTGTAGCGCAGCGCGACGAGGAAGAAATCGAGCCCGACGGCGTCAAGAAAGCGCGGCATCATGCCGAGTTCGTTGATGCCGGCCCCGACGCCGCGAATGAGCCCGTGCGAGCGCAATTGGTCGAGCGCGCGCCAGCCGGACGTGAAGAGCTGGCCGAGATAGGCGGCGACCTTGGCCTCGGTCGTATGAAACCAGAAGTCGAGATCGTGGATCAGCAGCAGATCGATACGGTTCATGCCGAGCCGCATCTGGCTTTGCTCATAGGAGCGCATGATGCCGTCGTAGCTGTAATCGTGCACGTGGTCGAAACGCAGACCGCCTGCCCAAACTGGGCCGGTTTGGAACTCGTCGGGCTTGGCGGGCGGAAAGAACCAGCGGCCAACCTTGCTCGACAGCACGAACTCGGATCGCGGCTTGTTGTCGAGGAAACGCCCGTAGCGAATCTCGCTGAGACCCCGGCCATAGTAGGGCGCCGTGTCGAAATATCTGACGCCTGCGTCCCACGCCGCCTGCAGCGTCGCGGCGGCGGTCGCCTCGTCGACGCGAACAAACAGCTCGCCGAGCGGCGCCCCGCCGAAGCCTAGCTGCGTGACGGAAACGCCTGTCTTGCCAAGCTTGCGGACTTGCGTCGGATTCATGGGCGGTCACCTCTGCTGATGCGAATGCAAATATCAACGCCTATCTGAGATTCGGCGCTGCAGCGCTTCGAGCAGAACGGCGGCGAGAATGATCGTGCCGGTCGCGAAGCCTTGCCAGAAGATCTCGATGCGGGCGAGATTGAGGAAGTTGCGGGTCAGGGCGATGATGATGACGCCGATGATCGTGCGCAGGATCTTGCCCTGGCCGCCATAGAGGCCGGTGCCGCCGATCACCACCGCGGCGATGACCTCGAATTCGAGACCCTCGCCGGTGTTCGGCGAGACCGCGCCGAGACGCGATACGCTGACGACGCCAGCGAGCGAGGCAGTGAAGCCGACGATCATCAGACATTGCGTTTTGAGGCGGTCGGCGCGGATGCCCGAGAGAGTCGCCACCGTCCGATTGGAGCCGACGGCGTAGACCCGTTTGCCGAAAGTCGTCCGCTCCATGACGAACCAGCCCGCGGCGTAAACAATCGCCGCGACCCAGACGATGTTCTGGATCGGGAACCAGACGAGCAGGTCCGGCAGCGATCCCGAGCTTTCGTAGGCGGAGAACCCAACCGGCAGCGGCAGTTGCACCCATCGACCCTGACCAAACAATCTGATGACATGCGGAATATCCGGGATTGGCTGGCCCTGAGTCACCACGAGGGTCAGGCTCCTGGCGACCATCAACATGCCGAGCGTAACGATGAACGACGGAATTCTTGCCTTGGTGACGATGAAGCCGACGAACGCCCCGAGCAGCGGACCGATGAACAACGGCGCCACGAGCCCGAGCGCGATCACCCACCACGGATGGGCGTCGGCGTTGGGCGCAGGCATCCATCGCACCATGATCCAGCCCGCCCCCGCCGCCGACAAACCGACAACTGAGCCGACCGAGACATCGAATTCGCCGGCGATCATGACGATGGTCATGCCGGCGGCGACGATCAGCATCACCGCCATCTGCCCGAGCAGATTGCCGACGTTCGCCGGCGACAGGAATCGGTCGTTGGCGATCTGCATGGCGACGATGAGGATCAACAACACGCCAAGCGCTTGGATGAGGCTGTAAGAGCGATTGAGACTTGCCAGCAGCCGCGGAGCGGCCGCCGATTTCGGCGCGGAGAGCGTCGTCATGCGTCCACCGCCTGAACCTCGCCGCAAGCCGAGGCGCGAAGAATGGTTTCGCGTTGTACGCGCTCGCCGGAGAGCTCGCCGACGATGGCGCCGCGAAACATGATCAACACGCGGTCGCATAGCAGCACGAGTTCGTCGAGCTCGGTTGTGACCAGCAGAATCCCGACTCCGGCGGCGGCGATCTCGTCGATGATGGCGCGGATCTCCTCTTTGGCGCCGACGTCCACGCCAATCGTCGGCTCGTCCATCACGAACGCCTTCGGTTGGGTCTCCAACCATTTCGCGAACAGGACTTTTTGCTGATTGCCTCCCGAAAGCTGCCGGGCCAAGGCGAAAGCGCCCGGCGCGCGCACGCCGAGCCGTTCGATGTTGCGTGTCGTCGTCGCCGCCATCGCGGCGAAGTCCAGGGCGCCGCCGATGCGGCTGAGGCGCGACAATATTGGAAGACAAATATTGTCGATAAGCGTGAAGTCGGGGAGGATGCCCTCTCGCAAGCGATCGCTGGTGAGCAGCGCAATTCCCGCCGCGAGCGATGCGGCGGGATCGCCGCCCGGGACCGGCCGTCCCTCGATTAGCACCCGGCCGCTGGCCTTACGCGCCGACGCTCCAAACACCGCGCGCGCAAGTTCGCCGAGGCCGGAACCGGCGAGGCCGGTGACGCCGAGAACCTCGCCGCGGCGGAGCGTGAAAGCGATATCGTGGAGAAACCCCGGAACCCCTAAATTTTCCACGATCATCAAAGGGGTCTCGTCGGCGTCACGCCCGACTCGGGTCTTGCGCCGCGCCGCGTCGACGCTTCGCCCGACCATCGCGGCGACGACCTGCGGCAATGTCGTCGCGGCGACAGGTCCGTCGTAAACCGCCTCGCCGTCGCGCATCACCGTCAGATCGTCGCAAACCTCGAATATTTCCGTGAGAAAATGTGAGATCAGGACGAACCCCACCCCCTGCGAGGCCAGGCGCCGGATCAGTTTCAGCGCGACGCGCACTTGCGCTTCCGTCAGCGAAGAGGTCGGCTCGTCCAGGATCAAGATCCGGGGATCGCGGCTCACCGCCTTGACGATCTGCACCATCTTTTTCAGGTCGTTGGGAAGCGAACCGACGGTATCGTCGGGATCGACGGGGATCTCATAGGTCTCCAGCAGGCGCTGCGCCGCGGCGCGCATGGTCTTGCCGCGGATGATGCCAAAGCGGTAGGTCGGTTCGTTGTTGAGCAGCAGATTCTCGGCGACGCTCATCGTCTGGATCAGGTTGATGTCCTGATGAACCGTGACGATGCCCTTCGCCAGCGCCTGCTCGGCGCCGGTGAAGCGAACGGCGCGCGACTCGAACCGGATCGTCCCGGAGTCAGGCGCGTGCACGCCGGCGATGATCTTGGCGAGCGTCGACTTGCCCGCGCCGTTCTCGCCGACGAGGCCGCGCACCGTGCCGGCGGCGACGGAGAAGCCGACGCCGCGCAACGCGCGCACCGCGCCAAAGCTCAGCGTCAATCCCTCGCAGTCGAGCAAAGCCGGTCTGGCCGCGGGCGCGGCCGAGGCTTCGAAGCGCCCGGGCGCGATCGCGCTTTGCTGCGACACCTATTTGCCCGTGACCTGCGGATCGCTGGCGAACTCGGCGGCGTTGTCCTTGGTCAGCAACTTCGTGCCGAGTCCCTGGAACTCCTTGACCTCGCCGCCTTCGAGCTTGGTGATGACCGTATTCATGCCATCGTAGCCCATCTTGAACGGGTCCTGAACGACGAGGGCGTCGATCTTGCCGTCCTTCACCATCTGATAAGACACCGGATCGAGATCGAAGCCGACGAGTTTGACCTGGCCTGCCTTTCCGGCCTGTTCTAGCGCCTGATAGGCGCCCTGCAGCACCAATTGATTGAAGGCGAAGGCGCCTTTGACGTCAGGCTCGGAGACGAGCAGGTCTTCCATCGCCGAGCGCGCGGAATCCAGCGTCAGGAACTGCACGGGTTGCTCATGAATCACATCGAGCCCAAGCTCCGTGGCCTTGGTCTCGAATCCCTTGCGCCGGGTCTGGCCGTTGTCGTTGGTCGGCGCGTGGTCGAGCGTGATGACCTTGCCGCCCTTGGGGACAAGCTTGGCCATGTATTCGCCGGCGCTTTCGCCGCCCTTCTTGTTGTCGGTGATAATGAGGCTGATATAATTGCCCGACCTGATGCCGATGTCGGTGATGACGACCGGGATGTTCTGGGCGTTGAAGATCGTCTTGATCGGTTCGGCGACCATCACGCTATCGCCGGGAAAGATCAGAACCCCATTGACCTTCTGCGAGCTGATGTCTTCGAGGTCGGCGACCTGCTTCGCCTTGTCGTTGTCGCCGCCGTTGGTGACGATCAGATCGATGTTGATCCCTTTCGCCTTCCACTCGTCCGCCGCCTTCTTGGCGCCGTTGACCATCGTCACGAGGAAGGGATTGGTTCCCCAAAAGACCGAATAGCCGATCTTATAGTCTTTGGCTGAGGCCGGAGCCCCCGCGCCGAGGCACCCGGCCACGGCAACCGCAAAAAGCCATTTCATCGCGCGCATGAGAAATCTCCTCCCTTGAAGGCGGTTGGATCTGCACGTGCTATGACGCCGCGCTTTGCCTTCTTGCGATCAATCTGACACCTGTGAGACGGAAGGTCAATCGTTGTCGCAGCTTTGGTCTACGCCGCGCCGAGCGGCGCAGGCGCCGCATTGGCGCCGCCAATCATGCGCGCCGCGATTTCGCCGACCACCAGCGCCGTCAGGTTGGTGTTGTGCATGACGTTGTCCGGATAGATGCTCGTGTCGGCGACGCGCAAATTTTCGAAACCGTGAACGCTCAGGCCGGGGCCGACGACGGTGCAGGAATCCCGCGCCGGCCCCATGCGAACCGTGCCGGCCTGATGATGCGCTGCGCCCATGCCGTCCGCAAGCGCGTCAGCTATGGGCAGCGCCATATCGTCGAGCCACTGCGCGCCGAGGCGGCGGAAAGCTTGCGTCGCCAGCAAATCCTGGAAGAACGCGCGCGCCCGGCCGAACCGTTCGCGATCCCGCTCGCGCGTGTTGTATCTGTGATCGATCAACGGCGGACGCAGCGGATCGGCGCTCTCGATGCGCACGAAACCTTCCGCCTGCTGGCGCGTGAGATAGGTCCAGAAGCCGGCGACGTTCTCCTCTTCGTCAATCGGGAAGGGATGCGTCTGCCATTCGGGCTCGCCGTCGGCGTTGGCGGGGCCGCGCACATTGGCCGCGAACAGCCGCCCGGTCTGCACGCCAAGCCCCTCTGCGCGGAAACGCATGCCGAAGCCGGGATGATCGAGCAGGTTGCGCCCGACGGGCAGGTCGGCGGCGACGTCGATCCCGAGCGGGCGCAGCCAATCAGCCGGACCGATCCCGGAGCGTTGCAGGATCGCCGGGCTGTTGTAGACGCCGGCGCTCAGCACGATCTCGTCGGCGAAGGCTTGAGCCGGGTTGCGATCCTTATCGATATAGGCGACGCCGGTCGCTTTCGCGCCGGACAGCAGCACCCGTTCGACCAGACAATTGGCGCGCAGAGTGAGATTGGCGCGGCGGCGGGCGGAGCGCAAATAGGTGGTGAGCGTGCCGAGCCGCACTTCCTTGTAACGGTTGTGCGGAATCGGCCCGATCACGCCGGCTTGCGCGTCCGCCGCATTGAGGTCGGGCGCCTCTCTCACGCCGAGTTCGACGCAGGCCTCGTACATGACGCGGTTCACCGGCGCCCAGCTCTGGGGCTTGTAACGCTGGATTACGATAGGCCCGGCGTCGCCGTGGTCGGGCTGAGAGCCGAAGTCGAGATCGGTCTCGATGGCGTTGAAGTGCGGCGCGACATCGCTCCAGGCCCAGCCGATGCAGCCCATCTTCGCCCAGCGGTCGAAATCGAATGGCGCGCCGCGGGCGGCGATGGTCGCGTTGATCATCGAGGTGCCGCCAACCAGACGGCCGCGCGGCAGTCTAATGTTTCGCCCACGCAGCGCGCCGGCGCCGTCGCTGTTGACGAGATCCCAGTCGAACTCCGGGATCCCCGCCACGCGCCAGCTATGCTCGCCGCTGACGGCGAACAACGGCGGTACGGTCTCCTCGTTGGGAAAATCGGGACCTGCTTCGAGCAGCAGCACGCGCCTGTGCGGGTTCTCGGAAAGCCGAACGGCGACGACGCCGCCGCTCGATCCCGCGCCGACGACAATCACGTCGTAACGCTCCATCGCTGGCTCCTCGCGTTTGAGACGTCGGCTACTTCGCGGCAGCTTCGACGTTGTCCTTGTTGTAGATCGTGAACGGACCCATCAGCACCCGCAGGCCCTTGGCGCGCGTCGGGTCCTTGGTGATCGTGAACTCGCCCATGCGCCCGGCCTTGAACTTCGCGCCTTCCTTGGCCTCGAGCGTACCCGTGGCGAGTTGATAGGCGGTGGTGTAAGCGAGATAGCCGAGATCGACGAAGCTCCACAGCGCGAATTCCGGCGCGCAGCCGTTCTTCGTGTAGGCCAGCATCTCGCTGGGCAGTCCGAGACCGCTGATCTTGACTTTGTCGCAGAGCTTTTCGTCCTGCAGCGCCTTGGCGGCGGCGACGATGCCGACCGAGGTCGGCGCCATGATCACCTTGATCTTCGGATATTTGTCGAGAAGCGCCTGCGCCTGAGTGTAGCTCTTTTCCGATTCGTCATTGCCGTAGACGATGTCGTCGAGCTTGAGCTTGGCGTATTTGGCGTCCTTCAACGCGACTTTCATCGCGGCGATCCAGGCGTTCTGGTTGGCGGCGTCTGGCGAGGCCGAGAGGATCGCGAACTCGCCGCCCTCGGGGCCGGTGAGGTTGAGCGTCATATCGGCCATCACCTTGCCGATGTCGCCGAAATCGACCTGGGCGACGAATACGTCCTCGCCTTCGGAAGACGGAATCGGCGAATCCCAGGTGACGACCTTGATCCCCTTGGCCTGCGCCGCTTTCGCCGCCGGCACGATCTGATCGCCCGAATTGTTGGAAAGCAGAATCGCCTTGACGCCCTGCGTCGTCGCATTGGTGACGATCTCGATCTGCCCAGCGACGCTGTTCTGCGGCGTCGGTCCGAGGAATTGCAGCTTTGCTGGATTCTTCAGTTCCTGCGCCGCCTCCTCAGCGCCCTTGTGCGCCTGATCGAACGGCAGGATGCCGAGGAATTTTGGCAGCAGCACCATGCTGACATCCTTGCCCGGCGTCGCCATCCCATCGTCGGCTGTCGCGACTTGCGGCAACAGCGTCAACAGCGCCGCGGCGGCGACGCCCATAAGAAGCTTGCTCATCGTTCTCTCCCTTTCCATTTGTTTTGTATGTCTTGGTAGATGTTCGGAACCAGTACGGACAGTATCAGCAGCCCTCCTATGACGTAGTTTTGTGTGTTCCCGGTGATGTCGGCCAGACCCATGCCGTTGCGCAGATTCAAGATCAGCAGCAGCGAGAGGCCGACGCCGACCATATTGCCCTTGCCGCCGAAAATGCTGACGCCTCCCAGCAGCACGGTGGTGATGACGTCGAGTTCGAAACCCTCCGCCATGTCGCCGCGCACCGATCCCAGACGCGCTGCGTACAATACGCCGGCGAGCGCCGACACGCACGCGGAGCCCGCGAACAGCGCGGTCTTGACACGGGCGACGCGCACGCCGGAATAGCGCGCCGCCTCGACGTTGCTGCCGACGACATAGACCAGCCGGCCGAACGCCGAAGCATGCAACAGCACCGCAAAAAACACAAACAGGATTACGAATATCATTATCGACAGCGTGAGCGGGCCGATCAACCCCTGCTGGCCGAGCGCGTTGAACCAGAGCGGAAAACCGCCGATGGCGCGGTCCTCCACCAGGATGCGGGCGAGGCCGCGATAGCCGATCAGTCCGGCCAGCGTCACCGCCAGCGACGGCAGGCCGACATAGGCAATCCAGAACGCATTGTTGAGCCCGGCCAGCACGCCCGCCGCGAGCGCCAACAGAATCGCGAGCGGCAGCGGCGCGCCCTGTTGGAACGTGTAGGCCATCACGCAGGCGGCAAGACCCATGACAGATGCGACGGATAGGTCAATCTCGGCGCCGATGATGACGAACGCCATCATCAGCGCTACGATGCTTTTCTCAATCGAGAGCTGGAACAGGTTGATGAAGTTGCCGACGCCGAGATAGTATCGCGACTCCGTCGCGTTGAGCGACACGACCGCCAGCAGCAGCACGAACAACAGGGTTTCCCAGCGGCGAAGCGAGTTCATGGCGCGCGCTCGGCGAGGCTGTCGATGCGCTTCAACTCGGTCCGCGCCCAGATTCGGTTCAGACGTTTCAGGATTACTGCGTCGCTCGCGACAGCGAGCAGGATAAGGAGCCCGAGCAGCGCGTCGCGCCAGAATTCGCTGACTCCCAACCGGAACAGGCTCTGCTCCAGCGTGCCAATCATGATCGCGCCCAGCATGGCCCCGGTCACCCGTCCGGAGCCGCCGAAGATATTGACGCCGCCGACGACGACGGCGGCGACGACGTTGAGCTCCAGGCCGCGGCCGGCCTCCACCGTGATGTTGCCGAAGCGGGCGAGGGTCATGAAGCCCGCCAGTCCCGCAAGCGCGCCCGACACGACGAACGCGATGAAGACGACGCGCTTCAGCGGCAGCCCGATCAGTTGCGCGGCCTCGGGATTGGAGCCGATGGCATAGAACCTTCGCGCGAAGCTCAGGTAGCCCATGCCGAATTGAAACAGAATGACGATGACGACGGCGACGACGAACAGCGGGCGGACGTCGAGGTCGCCGACCGGAGCGATGTTGAGCCGGGGCAGATCGACCAACCATTGCGGCAGGCTGTCCGTCGTCACGGTCTTGGCGCCGGAGAGATCGACCAGCACGCCGCGATAGATGGCGAGCGTGCCGAGCGTGACGACCACCGCGGGAACTCTGCCCCACGCAACCAGGACGCCGTTGACGACGCCGAGCGCGCCGCCTATGGCGATCGAGATCGCGACGGCGAGCAGCGGGTTGACGCCATTGTGGTTGGCGATCAGCGTTCCGACGAAAAACGCGGTGAAGCCGGCGATTGAGCCGACCGACAGGTCGATGTTGCGCGTCAAGACGACGAGCGTCTGACCGACCGCGACGACGCCGATGATCGCGACACTGGAGGCAATGCGATTGAAGGTGCGAAAAGAGTAGTAGCCCTCGATCATCGAGCCGAAGAACATGACGGCGACGACGATCAGCGCCAGCAGGCTGAGTTCGCGCAGCTGTTCCGGTCTTACGTGGCGGCGCAACCAGTTCACGCGGGCCATCCCAACGGCTTGGCGGATGTCTGACCCATCGCCGCATTCATCACCGTTTCCGGATCGGCGTCGTCGCCGTCGAGGATCGCCATTTGCCGGCCCTCGCGCATGACCAGCACGCGGTCGGAGAGGGCAAGCACCTCCGGCAGGTCGGACGAGATGACGATGACGCCGATGCCCTCGGCGGCGAGCTCGGCGATGATCGCGTGCACCTCGGCCTTGGAGCCGATATCGACGCCGCGCGTCGGCTCATCGAGGATGAGGATCGAAGGATTGGTGTTCAGCCACTTGCTCAGCATCACCTTCTGCTGATTGCCGCCCGACAGCTTGGCGACGGCGAGATCGACCGACGGCGTGCGAATGGCGAGCCGGGTGCGAAACGTCTCGGCTGTTCGACGCTCAAGGCTGGTTCTCATCAGCCCGCATCGGTTGCGATAACGGCGCAGCGCCGGCAGCGTGACGTTGGCGAAGATCGACATCGGCAGCACCAACCCGAGTTGCCGGCGGTCCTCCGACACGTAAGCGATGCCGAGCCGCATGCCTTCTTGCGGCGAACGCACCTTGATCGCTTCGCCGCGCAGACGAATGGTTCCTGACGTCGCCGGCTCGATGCCGAACAAAGCGAGACCGACATCGGTGCGCCCGGCGCCAATCAACCCGGCGAAACCTAGAACCTCGCCGCGGCGCAGATCGAACGTCACGCCCTCGAACACGCCGCGGCGGCCGAGATCGGTCACCGACAGCAGGGGTTCCAGCCGCGCCGATGTGGCGCGCCGCCGGCTGAGATCGATCTGGCGGCCGACCATGTCGGCGATCGCACGCGAAGGCGTTGTCTCGGCGCGCGGGTGCGTCGAGATCAATCGTCCGTCGCGGAACACCGTGATCTTGTCGGCGAGCGCGAACACCTCCTCCAGGCGATGGCTGACGAACAGGATGGCGACGCCCTGGCGCTTGAGATCACGCACCAGACGAAACAGCTCCTCGGCTTCGTGCGCGGAAAGCGACGCCGTCGGCTCATCCATGATGAGGACGCGGACGTCCATCGAAATCGCCTTGGCGATCTCCACCGATTGCTGCGCCGCCAACGTCAGGCCGCGCGCGGGGCTGCGCACGTCGAGCGCGACGCCGAGTTTCGCCAGGATCGCCTCGGCGTCGCGAAATATCGTCGACCAGTCGACCACGGCGCCGCGATCTCTGTGGCAGATGAAAATGTTCTCGGCGACATTAAGATCGGGAAATAGCAGCGGCTCCTGATAGATCGCCGCGACGCCCATTCGTTGCGCGTCAGCAGCGCTGGCGATGCTGACGCGAACTCCGTTGAGCCACATCTGGCCGCGGTCGGGCTGATGGACGCCGGTGATGATCTTGATAAGCGTCGACTTGCCGGCGCCGTTCTCGCCAAGCAGAGCGTGGATTTCACCGGGAAGCAGCGCCAGCGAGACGTCGTCCAAAGCCTGCGTAGCGTCGAAACGCTTGGCGACGCCGCGGATGTCGAGAATCGGCGAGTCGAGCTCGGCTGCAGCGGTCATGGCAGCTTCAGGGCCGCTTCAAACGGGGCGAGCGAAATAGGACTTCTTCGAATCCGATTGTGTCTCATAGATCGATCCCCCTCGTTTGGCTGGCGGCAGCGGCATACGTACAGGCGCTCTTTCAAGCCGCGGCGTCACGACCGCGCCACCGGCAAGCAGGCGGCCGTTGAATTCCTCGAAGTCCTGTACCCCGCTCAGCGGCCACGCATCGCTGGAGGCGATTTCATAGAGCAGCAGATTACGCGGACGGTTGGACGCATTCGCCGCCGAGCCGTGCAAGGCGCGGACATGGTGAAACGACGCGCTGCCGGCCTTGCCGACGCATGGTCTGGCGCGGCGGATTTCGTCGCGGATCAAGTCGGGATCGATGAGGCCGGCGAAGCGGCCGTCTTCGCCGTGATGGTCCCACACGGCGTCGCCTTTGTGCGATCCCGGCGTGACGAGCATGGGTCCGTTATCGAGGTCGCAGTCGTCGAGCAGCACGCCGATGGCGAGCAGGTCGTCGTTGGTGTGGGGATAGAAGGCCCAATCCTGATGCCATTCGACGGGCGAGCCGAATTGCGCCGATTTCATGTTGAGCTTGGCGCCGTGCAGACGCAGGCCGGGGCCGATGAGTTGGGTCAAGATCTCAATCATCGGACGGCTGCGCACGATCTCGTTGAAGATCGGGTGCGCCTTGTGCGGCGCCTTGAGGCGACGGACGCGCGGGTTGCTCGGGCTATGGCCGGGCTCAAGGTCATAGAGGTCAGTGTGTTCGGCGACCTCGGAGGCGCCCGCGACCAACTCGGTCACCACCGTGCGAACCCGTTCGAGCATCGGCGCGTCGAGCACGTCGGGGACCATGATGACGCCGTCGCGCCTGTAGGTTTGAACCAGATCCTGCGAGATCATCGGCCGTCTCCTATTAAGACGAAGCTCACCCATCCCAGCGCCGTTGCGCGTTGGCGCGCCGCTGACGCTGATATCTCACAAGTTGGTCGAGCACCACGGCGACGATGATCACCGCCCCGGTGACGAAGGTGCTCCAGGTCGCGTCGATGCCGAAAAAGATGATGCCGCTCGCGATCACCTGGATGATCAGCATGCCAATCATCGCGCCCCATACGGTGCCGAAGCCTCCCGAGAGCGGCGTGCCGCCGATGATAACAGCGGCGACCACCGTCAGCACGAAGTCAGACCCCTCCTGCGGGTCGATGGCGCCGCGAAAGCCGACGTAGAGCGAACCGGACAAACCGCTGATCGCCCCCATGAGAACCAAGGTCTGCAAGCGCACCAGCGAATTGGGGATGCCCGCGAGCATCGCCGCTTCCGGGTTGCTGCCGACCGCCTGGACGCGATAGCCGAAACGCGTCCAGTGCAAAAGGATGTGGAGTAAGAATGCGAGCGCGAAAAAGACGATCGCGACGACAGGCAGCACGCCGAAAAGTTTGGCGGAAATCAGCGTGAAGTAGGAGCCCGTCGGGTCCGGCGGATTGATTGGGCGTCCGTTGTTGGTCACCAGCGACAGCCCCTCGAACATCGAGAAGGTGCCGAGCGTCACGATGATCGTCGGCAGGCGTAGGGTGATGACGAGGAGTCCGTTCACAAAGCCGAGCAGCGCGCCGAAGGCTACGCCGCAGAGCATCGCGAGCCAGGGATCGAGGCCGGCGACCATCAGCAACGCCGCGACGACGGCGGAGAAGTTGAACATCCAGCCGACAGACAGGTCGATCTCCCGGATCGCCAGCAAATACACCATGCCCAGCGCCAGCATGCCCTGGAAGGTCGTGTTGCCGAGGACCGTGAACAGGTTGATGGGGTTCAGGAAGCGCGGCTTCGCGAAACCTATTACGGCGATCATGACGATGAGCGCGACGAGGACGCCGGTCTCCTCGGGCAGACGCCAGGAGCTTGCCGCTCGGCCGGCTGGGGAGCTGGCGGCGGCGTCGCGCGAAGAACGATCCACTTGCGTCATGACAGAGCGCCTGCGTGTTGGTTTGGAGTCTCTCCCGTGTTGATGAGATGGAGCAGCATGCGATTGTCGACGTCGCGCCCGGCGACCTCGCCGACGAGACGGCCGCGGTAGAGCACGAGAATGCGATCGCATAAACCGATCAGCTCCGGCAATTCCGTCGAGCTGAACAGGACAATGCGACCCTCCGCCGACATCGCACGGATCAGATCGTAGAGTTCGCGCTTGGCGCCGATGTCGACTCCGCGCGTGGGATCGTCGAGCAGGATCACTTTCGGCGCGATTTCCAGCCATTTGCCAACGACGACCTTCTGCTGGTTGCCGCCGGAGAGATGGTTGACCAGCGCATCCGGGGATCGTGTCTTGATGCGAAGCTGCGCGATCTGGCGTAGCGCGCGGATGCGGGCCTCCGCCTTGCTGAAAAGGGGGGAACCGCCGCGCATCGCGCCGACCGCGACCTGACTGATATTGAACAGAACGCTTTGGTCGAGCATAAGTCCGTTGCGTTTGCGGTCGCCCGGCACCAGACAGACGCCGCGCCGCGCCGCCTCGGTGGTGCTGCGCGGCAGACCGCCTCCGTCGGGATAGACGGCGCCGCCGGATTTCGCCTTGGCGACGCCAAACAGGATGTTGAACAGGCGGGGCACGCCAGCGCCTTCGAGACCCGCGAATCCGACGATCTCTCCCGAGCGCGCGGCGAAACGGATGTGTTCGAGTTCTCCGCCGGAGACGTCGAGAACTTTGAGCTCCTCCGTCTCGCCATTGCGCTCGGGCGGCAGCGGCGGAGGAAACAGCGTCTCCGGATGCGCGCCGATCATCGCGTCAATTACCTCGGGAATGGTCAGTCCCTTGCGGTCGCGCGTCATGACGTCCTTGCCGTTGCGAGCGACGGTGACGCGGTCGGAGATGGCGAAGACCTCCTCGAGGCGATGCGAAACATAGATCATCGTCACGCCGTGGCCGCGGAGCTGGCGCAGGACGGCGAACAGGCGATCCGTCTCCTGTTTGTTGAGCGCCGAGTTGGGCTCGTCGAGGATCAGCAGCTTGGGCTCCTGCAGCAGGACGCGCGCAAGCTCGACGAGCTGTTGCTCGCCGATGCTGAGCCGGCTGACCGGCGCGCCGATGTCGACACGCAAGCCGAGTCGGTCGAGAATCTCTTCGCTCATCTCGCGCATGGTCCGGGTCGACACCAGTCCACCGCGCAGCGGCTCGCGATTAACGAACAGATTGGCCAGCACGGAGCGTTGCGGAAACAACGATAGCTCTTGATAGACGATGCCAATGCCGCGTCGCCGCGCGGCGGCCGGCGAGTCCATTGCGACGCTCCGCCCGTCGAGCAAAATCTGGCCGGCGTCGGGCCTTACGACGCCAGCCAGTATTTTAAGCAGAGTTGACTTGCCGGCGCCGTTCTCGCCAACCACGGCGTGGATTGTGCCGCGCGCGACGTCGAGGTTGAGGCCGTCGAGAGCCGTAACGCCGCCATATCGCTTGCGGAGGTCACGGACGGAAATGAGCGGCGCTGTCATCGAGAGGCTCACGGGGGAAGCCGGCCATCGCGGCGGCGCGCGCTGATTTCCGAACGGGCGCCTTACTGCGATTCGGCCGCGACGCTCTGAATGCCCGGGGGAGTCGGCGCGGCGAGCACCGACTTCGTCCAGTCTTTGTAGTAGTCCGCCGTCGCCTTGGGATCGGCCGCGAGCTTTTCCAGTTCGGCGAAGGTCACCTTGGGCAGGCCAGGACCCATATTGACGCTGTCGGCGGTTACGACCTGAGTGCCGGAATCATAGAAGCCGGTCGGCGTGGGCTTCTTGCTCTTGATCGCCTCAACCAGCAACACCACCGGCAGATAGCCCTGCACGAAGGGGCTCTGTCCGAGCGAGACATAGGCGTGGCCGCCCTTGATGGCGGCGAGATTCTCGGCGGTGAGATCGTAGCCGCCGGCGACGAACTTGTCGCCATGCGCCGCATTCAACTTGCCGAGGCTCGCGACGTCGGGCGCGCAGAGCCCGATCATGGCGACCGCGTCGGGATTGGCGGCGTAGAGTTGCTCCCAGTGATTGTAGTTGTCGACCGCGCTGACCTTGACGTCATAAGGGCCGAGCGCAGTCAGGCCGGGCGCGGCCTTCAGCGATTCTTCAACGCCCGTCGCGCGGTTCTCGAGCACGGGGAAGCCGGGGAAGCAATTGCCGATGATAACCTTGCCCTTGGCGGAGGCGCCGCCAAGCTTGTCGACGATCATCTTGCCGAGGATGCGCCCGCTCTGCACCGACTTCTCGCCGACGTAGACGCCCTTCATCGCCTTGCTCAGCATATTGAACTGCGCGACAGGCACGCCGCTGTCGGCGATCTCGTTCATCGACTTCGCCATGCCCTCGCCGGGCATCGACGAGGCGACGCCCGCGGCGCCGGCGTTCACCAATCCTTGCGCCAGCTTCAACTGACCTTCCGGCGAGCCGCCCGGCGATTCCTGCACCTTCAGCGTGACGCCGAGATCCTTCGCCGCCGCCTTCGCCCCATCGACGATCTGCTCGACGAACGGATTGCCTTGCGCGTGAGTGACGAAGCCGATGGTGATGTCGTCGGCTTGCGCCGCCGGCGCCGAAAGAGCGAACGCCAGAGCGGCGGCGCCGGCCAAAACGGCGCATGGCTTGGTCGATGACTGCATAGCTTCCTCCCTGCTTGACGTCTTTGCTCGCTTGGGACCGCAGGGGCGCCACGTCAAAGATCGAGTTATGGTAACGTTTCCATTCGTGCGCTGTCAACGGGGACACGGCGCGATATGGCGATTCGCCGCTCGCTCCTGCTGCGATAACGGCGCATGAAATTCATAACGGGCTCGGCGAAGCGGTATTGCCGCAATTTGCGCCATGAAACGTTTCCGAGTTGTGCGCCCTTTCAGTTGCCGGCAGGCGCCACTGCGCGGCCCTGGCGCGCCGCTTCGTAGCAGGCCTCCACGAGCGCATAGGTCTTGAGATTGTCGTCGCCGGTCGTCTCGGGGTCGACGCCGTCGCGCCACGCGCGCAAGATCGCCGCCTGCGTCCGCAGCACGCTTTCCTGGACGGTGTGCCAGGGCTGCGAGGTCCAGCTCAGCAAGGGCGAGCCGAAATCAAGATCGCGCGAGGCGCCGCCCGACGTCACATGCGCCTTGAGGCCCGGACCCACTGATGCCGACCCGCGCTCGCCTTCGATGGCGACCAGCGTCTCCGGGAAAGGGTCGGGATCGATGCGCGACTCCATGCTGCACTCGACCACGCTGACGGCGCCCGACTTATGCCGCAGCATGATCGTCGCCGTGTCCTCGCCGACGTTCAACGGATTGCGCGATTGCGTCTCGCAGGAGACGCGTTCGACTTCGCCAAGGAAGAAGCGCGCGAGGTCGAGCACATGAATCCCGACGTCGAGAATGGCGTAGCGCTGCGCCTGATGCAGGTAAGGTTGCACCGCATAGATGTCATAGCCGGTGCGGAAGGCGACGCGCGCCCAGGTCGGCTTGCCGATTTCGCCGCGCTCGATCACGCCCTTGAGCTTGCGCATCGGCGACTGCCAGCGGAAGTTCTCGTGGATCGCCAGCCGGACGCCCGCCTTGCGCGCGGTCTCGACGACCTCTTGAGCCGCGCGCCAACTTTCAGCAATCGGCTTCTGCAGGATGATGTCGACGCGTCGGGAGGCTGCGAGTCTCACCATCTCCAGATGGCTCTCCATGCGCGTGACGATGTCAACGAAATCGAGTTTCTCTTGATTGAGCATCGTCGCCGCGTCGGCGTAGGATTTCGCGCCGAATGCCTTTCCCGCTTCCTCCGCCTTGGCGCGGTCTATGTCGCAGACCGCGACAAGCTCGACGCCCTCGGCGGCGAGGTCGCGCCAGCCATTGAGGTGGTTTTGCGCAAAGAAGCCGCAGCCGATGACGCCGACACGCATGAAGTCCTCCCGTTTGATTGTTGCGGCTCCGGCCTTCACTTTCGCCAGAACTCGAACCGCTGATCGCCGCCCGGCGATTGCGCGCTGACATGCGCGAACATCTCGCTGAGCGGCGGCGGCGGCGAGTCCAGCACTTCCGCGACCACCTTTTCGATAGCCTCGTTCATCTCGGACTGAATCTGTTCGAGACCGTCCGCCGCGATTGCCTTCTCCGACATCAACCGGTCGGCGAACAGCACGATGGGGTCGCGTTTGAGCCAGGCGTCGAGTTCGCCCGCCGGACGGTAGGTCGCGGGATCGGAGCGCGAGTGGCCGGAGTAGCGGTAGGTCTTCATCTCCAACAACGAAGGTCCCCCGCCGCTGCGCGCGCGCGCCACGGCCTCAGTCATCGCCTCGGCCACCTTGTCGACGTCCTGGCCGTCAACGATGACTCCGGGCATGGCGTAGCTTTGCGCGCGGATGGCGATGTCCTCTATCGGCGTCGTCAGCTCGATGCGCGAATATTCGCCGTAGAGGTTGTTCTCGCAAACAAACACCACTGGCAGCTTCTGCACCGCGGCGAAATTGAGCGCCTCGTGGAACGCGCCGATGTTGGCGCTGCCGTCGCCGAAGACGGAGACGGCGACCCGGCCGTTGTTGCGCGCGCGCGCCGCCATCGCCGCGCCGCAGGCGATGGGCAGGCCGGCGCCGATGATCGCCGCGGTGGGCAGCAGGCCGACGCTGGGCTCGACGAGATGCATCGAGCCGCCGAGGCCTCCGGCGCAACCGATAGTGCGACCGCAGATCTCGCCGATGACGCCGGCGGGCGTCACGCCGAGCGCCAGCGCGTGGCCGTGGCCGCGGTAGGTGCAGGTCAATACGTCGTCGGGATCGATCGAGCGGGCGACGCCGACCGCGACGGCTTCCTGGCCGTTCGCCAGATGCGTGCTGCCGCGCACGTGACCCTCGGCGAACAGCTTTTGGATGCGGTTCTCGATGCTGCGGATCTCGACCATTCGTCGCAGTTGCTCGACGCGGTTGTTGAGCGCTTCGCGACGGGCGAGCGGGGAGTTGGAATTGGAGAGAGTCATGCCACGTTCCTCCACCACGGCGCCGGCGATTTGTTGGTTGAGATCAAGGCCGCGACCTGTTCGGCGACATAGGCCGCGTTCGGCAGATAGCGCGCTTCCAGGGCGCCGTTGTAGGGAACCGGCGCGTCGGGCAGCGTGATGCGATGCGGCGGCGCCTTCAAGGCGCCGAACAATTCCGTGGCGACCGTCGAGGCGACGTCCGCGCCCCAGCCGGCGCTGGCCGTCGCCTCTTCGAGCGTGACCAGCCGGCCTGTGCGCGCGACCGATTCCAGTACGGCCTTGCGGTCCCACGGCCACAGCGTCAGCAGGTCGATCACTTCGACGCTCGCCTCGCTGTTCGCGGCAGCTTCTGTCGCCACGCGGGTCATGGCGCCGCAGGTGACGAGCGTCGCGTCGGTCCCTGCGCGCACGGTCTCCGCCTTGCCGAGCGGGATACGATAGGACGGGTCGAACTCGTATTCCTCGCGCTCCGAATAGAGCAGGCGCGGTTCGAGCACGACCACAGGATCTGGGTCCTCTATCGCCGAGCGCAAAAGCCCGTAGGTGGTGCGGGCGTTGCTGGTCACCGCGAGCTTGAGGCCCGGGGTCCCGCGCATCCAATGGTCGAGCATTTGCGAGTGCTGGCAGCCGAAGCCTTGGCCGGCCCCCGCCGAGGCGCGCACGACGAGCGGCGTCGTCAGTTTGCCGCGCGAGAGATAGCGCATGGTGGCGGCCTGCGTCGTCAGTTGATCGAGCGCGACGCCGAGGAACTCTATGAACATGATCTCCACGACCGGCTTCAGGCCGCAGACGGCGGCGCCGACCGCCGCGCCCAGGAACCCCATCTCGGAGATTGGCGTATCAATCACGCGCTGCGGTCCATGTTTGGCGAGCAGCCCTTCGGTGACCTTGAACGGGCCGCCGGCCGCGGCCACGTCTTCGCCCATCAGGATGACGGTGGGATCGTCGGTCATGGCGTCGTCGAGCGCTCTCAACACCGCCTGCCTCGTCCATATTCTGGCCATCTTACCTCCCTGAATTTTGTTCTAGCGACCCGGTCATATTTCGAGCACGATCACGGGAGCGCCTGTCTTCACTTCATCGCCAACCGCGATCAGCACGTTGACAATTTTTCCCGCCGCCGGCGCCGGAACTTCGACCTGCGCCTTGTCGGTCTCGACGACGAACATCGTGTCGCCCTTGTTGACGGTCGCGCCCGGTTGCACCTTGATCTCGGCGATGACGAATTCGTCCGCGGCGTCGGCGACTTTCGGCATTTTGAGCGTAGACTGCATGCGTGCTCCAGCGGGTGAGGCGATCAATTTGCAGTTTGCAGCCAGTCTGGCGCTTCCGGCAGGCCCTGGACGGTCCAACCGCCATCAACCACGATGGACTGCCCCGTCATATACGAACTTTCCTCGCCGGCCAGAAAACGCACCGCCTCGGCGATCTCCGCGACCTCAGCGAGCCTGTGCATCGGCACGTGCGCCACCATCCAATCCTCGCGCAACGATCCGTCGGCGAGCCCTTGCTCGATGAACTTGGTGCGGGTGAAGCCGGGCGCGACGGCATTGACGCGGATCTTCGCGGAGGCGAGTTCCAGCGCTAGCGCGCGCGTCAGCCCGAGAATGCCGGCCTTGGCGGCGCAATAGGGGCCGCGCCCGGGCAGACCGACAAA